>Ga0114973_10002271_pt1 | contig 14039 bp, 22 predicted proteins | sample M_140807_MF_Meta_FD_87025 | JGI IMG/M metagenome (GOLD analysis project Ga0114973, IMG submission 87025) | Freshwater microbial communities from Lake Montjoie, Canada to study carbon cycling - M_140807_MF_MetaG | ecosystem: Environmental > Aquatic > Freshwater > Lake | place: Lake Montjoie... | reverse complement strand
TATTATTTATAAAAATGATGTAATAATTTCTACTTTAAAATTTAATTATAATTTAGATAATAAATATGGATTTATTAGCATGGTTTATACTAATCCAGAATATCGTGGACAAAAAATATGTCAAATAAATGTTGAATATATAATTAATTTAACAAAAAAATATATTAAAACATATGAATTAACAGTAGATATTGATAATATATCAGCATTAAAATGTTATGAAAATAATGGATTTAAAATAGTAAAAAAAAGAGAATATAGAACAAGTAAAAAAGAATATTATTTAATGAAATTAATAATAGTTCCCTGAAGTGCTTGACTTGTTTTTTATATAAAAATAACGATTATAGAGTTTGGCACTACACGGTATCTTTGAATAAATGAACGGGAAATATTAATAAATTAATTTTATATAATAATATTAATGAATATAATAAATAAAGGATCTATCTCATTAAATAATAAAAAATATAAATATAAAATATTTGATACTATTGGATTAGTTGATTTAATAAGAAATAATAAAAAATTTATTGAAATATTAGAAAAAGCAATTCAATTATATAGAGAATCTCCTAAATTTCATATTTCAAATCTAGTGAAAGAATGGATTTATTATAGACCAGATTATATCACTACATATTTCATTGTTTATAAAAAAGATGTAATAATTTCTACTATGAGATTTTATTATAATTTAGTAAAAAAATTAGCATATTTTAATATGGTTTATACTAATCCAGAATATAGAGGACAAAAAATATGTCAATCAAATATTGAATATATTATTAAATTAACACAAAAATATATTAATAAATATGAATTAGAAGTAGATGTTAATAATATTCCAGCAATAAAATGTTATGAAAATAATGGATTCAAAAAAATTAAAAAAATAAATTATGGTAATAATCAATTTTACTATTTATTGAGATTGAAAATATAAATATTCTTTATTTATTTATAAATTAATTTCTAATTCACCATTGTGATTAAATTTATTAATTTCATGATATTCATCAATATGATTTAATAATGGTGTTAAATAATATAACATTGGTTTTTTTTCTAGAGAATATTCTAAATATTTTACATGAAAATTAAAATTATATTTATCTATTTCATTATTATCTGAAATATCATATCCAAAACTAATTAAAATAGTATCATTGTATATTTTAGTAATATAATCATCTAATATAATATCAATCGTATCTGAATTCATTTCATATTTTTGTTTATTATGTTGAGATACACTATGATTTCTATAATAATAAATATTCAGATATTTATTTAATTTATTAAATGTTTGTAATCTTTCTGTCATAGTTACTACACGATATACAATATCATCATTTTTATCAAATTTAAATTCTAATATTAATTCAATATATTTATGCATATATTTATTTGGTTGATTATATATAGGAATTCCATGAACATTAAATTTATTAATAATAAGATGTTCTACTTTAGTCATTTTATTATTATTTAATTATTATTTTAATCTTTAATTATCAATTTTATTTATTAATATAAAAATATTATTATAATATTTTTATATTAAATGAAAACAATCGGATTACATCAAAAACATAAAAGACATAATATATTAGAATTAAAAAAATATCATGAAGAAGACTTTGGTTTATTTATTATGGCGTTAAAAAATTTACAAGAATCTGATGATTGGTATAGAATATGTGGTATTCATGGTAATACATTTAAACCAAATGATCCTGGTGTATTATGTCCAACCGATCCTACAATTGTTCAAGAAATAAGTGAAACAGGGGAACCTTTTTATTGTAAACATAGTGTATATTCATTTATTGCATGGCATACTCCATATATATATCAATTTGAACTTTTATTAAATAAATATAATAAATCAAGTAATAAAAAATATATTACATTACCTTATTTAGATTTAACTGATATTGGTGAAGATTTTTCATTTTTAAATGATCCAAAAATTGTTATTTTATATAATGATGAATATATGTCTCAATCATATAATAATAAAAGAATTATGGTAGATAATCCTCTTGCATCATCATATTATTATTTAAATGGTGTAAAAACAAAAACAACAAGAAATGGATTTTTTACCCCAAGAACAAAAAATGAATATAATCAATTAGTAACAATTAAAAAACAATTAAATAATACATTATATGCATCTTCTTATGAACATTTTAGTTCTAGTGTAAATTTATTAACTGATTATGTACCATTAGAAACTCCTCATAATAATTTACATGATATTATTGGAGGTGAAGGGGGTAATATGAGTGATATTAGTATATCAGCATTTGATCCAGTATTTTGGTTACATCATTGTAATATGGACAGACATTTCTATACATGGTTATATTTAAATACTGATCATTTTAAAAAATCAATATATCCTAATAAAATATCAGATATTAATTATAATGCGACACAAGCACCATTTTTTAATTCTAGAATATATGATACTAATTTTATAGATTACAATTATGGATGGTTAAATAAAGAAAATACATATATGTTATTAAAAGATTTGATTCAAATAGATAATTTTCCTTATACATACAATATTATTAAACCAACACCAGAAAAACCAAATAAATCATATATTGCATTAGTAAATATCCCAGTTCCTAGAGAATCTATGTCTATTTCACTATATTTATATAAAAAATCAGAAAAATTAAATACTGATATTCATTATGCAGGTTCTGCATCTTGGTTTGGTATAAATAGAAATCAAAAATATTGTTCTAGATGTAATACTATTAGAACCAATATTAAAATAGATATTGATCAATATGTAGAAGAAAATAATATAACAAAAGATAATTATAATGATTATCATTTATTAATTGTTGGAAAAGGTAATTTAATTAATAATATTGGTGTATATAATCAATATACATTAGATGAAATATTAAATGGTGGAGAATTGCAAATAAATATTTAATTTATTTATTAAATTTATCTACATCTATTTTAAATTTTGCATAATCTTGATTAAATTGTATTAAAGTCTTTGGTGATATTTCATTTATACTTAATACTTGTGTTAATTTAATATTTTCTAATCGATTATTTGAAAAATAAAGTAACTCTGTTCTTGGTTTTGCAATATAGATTTGTTGATCTATTAAAGTTGTGCTTCTAAAAATTAAATTTGATAAGTGTAACATATCTAATTTTGTAGGGTTTTCAAAAGTTAAAAGCGCTTTAAAAAGTGTTGACATTTTATATATAATATATTTTATAGTTTAAGTTTATTTTATTGTAAAATATCAATAGTTAATTTATTGTAGGATCTGTGTTAAACAAATTTAAAAACTCTTATAAAAAAGAGTTTTTAAATTTAGCACTACTCGGTATATTTGATTATTTATTTTGATTTTGATTGAGGGAAATAAAAATCTGGTGTATAAATACATTTTCCTATTGTTTTGTCATATACTCCAATAGAACACTTGTGTATAACACTATTATTGTCAGGACCTATATCTGATGATACATTATTATAACAACTTACAATAGTATTATTGTCTATTCGAGGCAATATATCATGAATTTTGTATTTTTTAGATGTATCTATCATAACCATCGGCGGTGTTTTATTTATACATTTGTTTGCTACACACATATCCAATTTAAAATCTTCCTCAGGTTTATTTCTCGTAAGTGAGTTTATCATGTTTAACGATTCAGCTAATTTTATTTGTACCATGGAGTTTGGTTCTTCACCCTCTTTTAGACCAGTAGGGTGATAATAATCTACCCAACTGTTAACAATATCGTCATACATTTTTCCAGGATAAATTCCTTCTATATTTATTGATAATTTTGTAAAATCTTTTTCACATGTAGACATTCTTTATATATATATATAAAGAATTATATTTGCCATAACTCGGTTTATTTAATTATTTATTTTGATTTTAAATTTAAATGAGGGAAATAAAAATCTGGTGCATACGTACATCTTCCTATTGTTGATTGATATTCTCCAATAGAACACTTGTGTATAATACTATCATGGTCAGGACCTATATCTGATGATACATTATTATAACAAGTCACCAGAGTTTTATTGTCTATTCGAGACAAAATATCACGAAAATTGTATTTTTTAGATGGATCTATCATAACCATATGCGGTGTTTTATTTACACATTTATTTGCTACACACATATCCAATTTAATATCTTCACCAGGTTTATTTATCATGAGTGAGTTTATCATGTTTGACGCTTTTTCTGCTTTTATATCTATCATGGGGTTAGGGTTTTCACCCGCTTTTAGACCAGTAGGGTGATAATAATCTAAAAATCTATGATAGAAATTGTCTTTAATTTCATCAGGACGAGTTAATGCTTCTATATTTATTGATAATTTTGTATAATCTTTTTCACAAGTAGACATTCTTTATATATATATATAAAGAATTATATTTGCCACTACTCGGTATATTTGATTATTTATTTTAATTTTAAATGAGGGAAATAAAAATCTGCTGTATAAATACATTTTCCTATTGTTTTGTCATATTCTCCAATAGAACACTTATGTATAACACTATCATTGTCAGGACCTTTATCTGATAATACATTATTATAACAAGTCGCAATAGTTTTATTGTCTATTAGAGACAAAATATCACGAAAATTGTATTTTTTAGATGGATCTATCATAACCATCGGCGATGTTTTATTTACACATTTATTTGCTACACACATATCCAATTTAAAATCTTCATCAGGTTTACTATTTTTCATAATTGGGTTTATCATATTAAACAATTGTTTTGATTTTATATTTAGCATGGGGTTAGGGGGTTCACCTACTTTTAAACCATCAGGATAATAATCATTATATAAAGACATATAAATATCGCTCTCAATTTGATCAGGATTAGTTCCTTCTATATTTATTGATAATTTTGTAAAATCTTTTTCACATGTAGACATTCTTTATATATATATATAAAGAATAATATTTGACATAACTCGGTTTATTTGATTATTTATTTTAAATTTAAATGAGGGAAATAAAAATCTGGTGTATAAATACATTTTCCTAATGTTTTTTGATATTCTCCAATAGAACACTTATGTATAATACTATCAAGGTCAGGACCTATATCTGATGATACATTATTATAACAATTTACAATAGTATTATTGTCTATTCGAGGCAATAGATCAAGAATTTTGTATTTTTTAGATGTATCTATCATAACCATAGGCGGTGTTTTATTTACACATTTGTTTGCTACACACATATCCAATTTAAAATCTTCACCAGGTTTACTATTTTTTATAATTGGGTTTATCATGTTTAACGCTTCATCTAATTTTTTCTTCTCTTCTAGATTAATAGGGCCAGGGCGAGATGGATCTTTAATACGATTAAAAAGATTGCCATAAAGTTGAGCAGAATCAGTTCCGTCTATATTTATTGATAATTTTGTATAATCTTTTTCACATGTAGACATTCTTTATATATATATATATATATATATATAAAGAATTATATTTGACATAACTCGGTTTATTAGATTATTTATTTTATTTTTAAATGAGGGAAATAAAAATCTGGTGTATACGTACATCTTCCTATTGTTTTGTCATATTTTCCAATAGAACACTTGTGTATAACACTATCATTGTCAGGACCTTTATCTGATGATACATTATTATAACAACTTACAATAGTATTATTGTCTATTCGAGGCAATATATCAAGAATGTTGTATTTTTTAGATGTATCTATCATAACCATCGGAGATGTTTTATTTACACATTTATTTGCTACACACATATCCAATTTAAAATCTTCATCAGGTTTACTATTTCTTATAAGTGGGATTATCGTATTTAACGCTTCATCAAATTTTATATGAAATATGGGGTTAGCGTGTTCACCCTTTTTTAGACCAGTAGGGTGATAATAATCGAATAAACTGATATTAAGATCGGAATGTATTTGTTCAGAATTAGTTCCTTCTATATTTATTGATAATTTTGTAAAATCTTTTTCACATGTAGACATTTTATATATATATATATAAAGAATTATATTTGACACAACACGATATATTTGATTATTTATTTTGATTTTAAATTTAAATGAGGGAAATAAAAATCTGGTGCATACGTACATCTTCCTATTGTTGATTGATATTCTCCAATAGAACACTTGTGTATAATATTATCAGGGTCAGGACCTATATCTGATGATACATTATTATAACAAGTCACCAGAGTTTTATTGTCTATTCGAGACAAAATATCTTTAAATTTGTATTTTTTAGATGTATCTATCATAACCATAGACGGTGTTTTATTTACACATTTATTTACTACACACATATCCAATTTAATATCTTCACCAGGTTTATTTATTATAAGTGAGTTTATCATGTTTGACGCTTTTTCTCCTTTTATATCTATCATGGGGTTACGGATTTCACCCTCTTTTAGACCAGTAGGGTGATAATAATCACCCAAACTAAAATAAATCTCGTCTTTAATTTCATCAGGATGAGTTATTGCTTCTATATTTATTGATAATTTTGTATAATCTTTTTCACATGTAGACATTCTTTATATATATATATATATAAAGAATTATATTTGCCATAACACGGTATATTTGATTATTTATTTAAGAGCCGCATTTAAAAGATAGAAAGGTGGTATATAACGGCATTTTTTAGCACCATCATAATATTCACCTTGTGCACACTTGTATGTAATTTTGTACTTAAATTTAGTTCCGTTTTTGCCATACAAATCCGTTTCTGATAAATTTTCCTTAGTAGAATTTTTCTCTTCCGCCTCGTCTCGCTGTCTCGATATTCGCATTCGCTCATCATCTGATGATGAAGAAAGTGATGGAGAAAGTGATGGAGAAAGTGGAGGATATTTTACATTAACAGTATAATTTCGCTGTTCATCTGAAAGTGGAGGATATTTTAAATTAACAGTATAATTATTTGCTCTATCTGGTGATAAATCTGGTGTAAATTCCATTTCTGATGATGGTTCACTAAAACATACGAAACGATCAATATCGTTTAACATTCTCCCAGCATCATTTAATTTATATTCTTTAGATTTATCAAACATTATCATAGGTAGTGATTTATTTGCACATTTTTTTACACATATATTCATATTTCCATTTTTTACCATACTATTTATAGCATCCATCATATTTTCTGCACCTTTTTTAGCATCATCTTTACTCATCGATGGATTATTTTTTATTAAATATTTTTCCACATCTTCAGCAGAAGAAGGATAAGATGCTTGATCTATCTTTATTGATAATTTTGTAAAATCTTTTTCACATTCAGACATTCTTTATATATTTATATATATATATATATAAAGAAAAATAAATTATATACTTGATATATATATAAATATTTTATATATACTAATATAAACAATTTCTAAAATAATAATTATTTGTATTATATACATTGATTTAGAATTCTTTTGGTGTTTAATATTACTTATAAAATAATAATATTTCTTTTATTTTTGTGGAATTTGTAAAAAATATTAACATTTTAATATATTATTTAATATATTAATAATATATGGATTATAAAAATAAATCAGATAAATATTATCATAAATTAAAAAGTAATATAGATCAACCACATAAATATTTTAGTTTAATTACAGATAAAATCATATATGATAATTGTGAAGAACCCAATTTTATTCGTGTTTTACAACATCCTATAAGTAAAAAATTAATTATACTATTAGGTGAATCACATGTTGAATCAGATTATCGTTTTACAATAAAAAAATTTAATTATGAACACGAATTTGATCGCATTAATCCAGAAAAAGGTATTGATTATATTTTAGGTCAAATTTCAAAAAGAATAAGTAATGCAAAAGATAATTTATCCGATCCATTTCATAAAGTATTATTGTTATCTGAGATGCAACCTACTAATATATTATTAGGCGGTCAATCTAATAATATATTATTAGGTGGTATCGAAAAAAAAATAAAAAATGAATTATCTCCTGATTTATTAGAAATAAAAGGTACTTTTGGTTCATTACAATACATATCATCAAAATTTAATAGAATATTTTCAAAATATAAAAATGTTATATATAGAGCAATTGATCTAAGAAGTACATTAGATATTGATTATTGTATGGTTGTTACAATAGATCAAATTATTTACAAATACAAAATGGATAAAGATACCAATTTGTCTATGAAAGATTTATTTATTAATATAAATGATTTATTTATAAATAGTATGAATAATATAAATAAATATATTATAAATGATGAACAATTTATGAATATGAAACCACCTGTACCTCCACCATACGGTGACGAAGAAAATAAAAAATTCTTTGGAGATTCTTATACTAGAAAACCACAAATTTTTCCACGAAAATTAAGTGAAATATTTATTCACACACAACATTTATATTCAATATTAAGAGAATTATTTATTGAAACTGTAAATGAATATAATAAAAATCCAAATATATTAACAAATCCATCATTTGATTATTTAAGTGATGACGATCGAATAGAATTATTTATGAAAAATATTAATGGATTAAATATATTAATTACAAGAATAATGGATTTATATACATTAGAATATATTTATTTAATGGATAATAATACAGCAACGGTAGTATATACAGGAAGTGCTCATTCTCGATTTTTATTTAACGAATTAATTGTATTAGAAAAATATAAGATTTTAGAAATGGAAAATACAAATTATATTTATAATTCTGATGAAAGAAATATATGTGAACGTGTATTTCCATCATTCAATACAAATTTAGATAAATTAAATAGTAATTATGACAATATTAAAAATATGTATGATAATGTAGAAATTGATGCTTACAAAAAAAATTTTATTAAAAATATGTTATTAATGACAATTAATCCTAACGTTCCTGTTATGACAAATATAGAATTACAATTAGGATTTTGGGAAAATACAATGGCAGTAAATCCATCTGAACTTTTTCTAATAGATCGCCCTAATTATTAAATATATAATTAAATATTTAATAATTTTATTTAGATTGAACAACATGTATATTGTGTATTTGGTAAAGGATTACCTACACAACCACCTGATTGATATTGACATATACCATTTGTAAAATAATAATTATTAGTGTTTAGATTAATTGCACAATAATTACACATCCATGCACATCCTGTTCCAGATGATACTGAAAATGAAATACATGAATTTGGTGTATTTTTTGTTGTATTAGAAGATAACCCCATAGATAATAAGGTTAGTGCAACGATATATTTTAGCATATAAATATATATTTATTTTTTATTTATAATATAATATGTATTTATTTTTGTTAACTTGTTTAGAAACAATTTATTTATATTATATGTTTTTCATATATAAAACAAATTATAGTTTTAATTTTGCTTTATACGATAAAGAAATTCAATCTATGGGTAAATTTTTTGTTCATAATGATGGACAATTTAGTAATAAAATTTGTATATTTGGAAAATACATGGCAGGAATAGCAATTATTCTTGCATGGATAAGAGTGTATACTTTTTATAATTCTAATTCAAAAAGTAATATTTTTGACATTACTCTTGGATTTGATCTTTTATGTATAGTATTAGGGTTATTAATGAATTTAAATGCACTTGTATATATAATACCAATAATATTAACTGAATACTATATTCTATCTAACATTAATCAAGAATAAATAAATGTAGCGTTACACCATCTATCAAGAAATTATAATCTAAGATATGATTATCATCTTTCAAAGATACTCCACTTGTTCCAGAAAAATTCTTATATATAAGTCTTTGTTTCTTAATTGGAAAATTATGCATATCCATAATAACCTCTTTAATTGAGGATATTTGAGAATTAATAATTGTATTTATAACAAATCCATTACCATTTTCAAATTCAATTCTAATTGTAATATTATCTTTTGGTGTATTTATTGTAAAAACTTCGGGATTTAAAAGTGGTGTAAAAATTTTATTATAATCAATTATACAATTATCTTGCTCTAGAAACTTGCTAGACTTGAAATCTGTCATTTAATTAATGTTAATAACAAATTAATATATTATTTTTCAATTTTTTTATTTTTAACATAAATATTAAAAGTTATAACTTATAATAATGAATAGAATACCAATAAATCTTAAAAAAATGCAAGAATTAAAACAAAATAAAAATAAAATTAATACAATTGTAACAACAATTTACGATGATACTGTATGTATTACAAAAGTGTCAAATGAAACATTATATAATTATCAAATTCCTTTTAATGAGGAAACTCAATCCTCCGATAATTTTTATATTCAAAATATAGATACTATTCTAAATAAATTAAAAGAATTATTTCCAGAATGTTCTGTTTCTCATACATTACTTGCAAAAGGTAAAAATGGTAAATTATATGATATCTCAAAAATTAATGATGATATTTTACCATTAATTGATACAACGTTAAAGCAGTCATATATTGTAATTGATTGGTCAAATTAATATTTATATAAAAAAATATATATAAATATTATAAATTGGTTTATGTCAGAATCTTCTTCTAATATAAATCAAGAGTCTAAAGAACCAGATATATTAATATTGAAAATTAGATCACCAAGTGAAACAGCGTATCTAAATGGTATTAGTCATGCATCTAGTCTAGATCAATTAGTAGAGGAAAAAATTTATTTAACTCCATCAATGTTACCTCAAGATAAACATTCTGATTTAGAGGCGACAAGTCCAAAATTAAAATTTGGTGAAACAAAAATTCATGAATATATTTCTTTATCTCCAATGTCACCTAATCAAAATATTAATATAACATTAAAAGTAAAGAAACAAATCCTTCGACACCTAGAATAAAATAAAACTATTTTTGATTTAATTGCTCTAATTTACGAGAATATTTTGCTAATTTATTTTGATAATACCTATCAATATATTCATTTGACGGTTGAAATGCACCATTTTCTTCTAAAAATGTTATTATATTATCATATTGGTTATTTGTATTTGATATTTGTGCATATAATAACGGTGTTTGATTCATATTATTTGTAAAACTAATTATTGCACCTTTTTCAACAAGAATTTTAAGAATTTCAAAATTGTTTTTTATAGTTGCAAGCATTACTGGTGTATTTCCGTTGATATCAATTATATTAATATCAAAATTGGGTGCATTTATAATTAATTTAACTATTTCTATATATCCTTTATTAATTGCAATAGAAAATGGACTAGAATCATTATTTGCAACAAGGTTTACATCTGCACCGCGATTTATTAATTCTTCTACAATTTTATTTTGCCCTAAATTAGTTGCAATCATTATAGGAGTCATTCTATTTAATGTTTTATGATTAATATCTGCGCCATTATCTAGTAATAATTTAACTATTTCTAAATTATTATTATTGGTACATGCTTCTTCTAATGCAGTATAATTATATTGATTTTTATTTTCTATTTTTATATCTGCATTATTTTCTAATAAAAATTTAACAATATTAATTTTATTATATTTACTTGCATACATTAATGGTGTCATTCCATATTCATTTGGTGTATTAATATTTGTATTATTTAGTAATGTTTTAAGTCTTTCAATTTCACTACCTTTTATTGCAATAAAAATACTCATATAATATGTTTATATTTTTAATATAAATTAATTCTAAATAATTATGCAAGCATCTTATAAGAAAAATCCAATTAAATTAAATTATTTAAATAAAACAAAAAAAGTATTTTTAGATGTTTGTAGTAATACTGTAGAAGATATAGATATTAATTATATAGACATTGCTGGAGGAACACCTCTTGCATGGGCAGCAATCTTAGGAGATGATAAATATGTAACAGAATTAATAAATCGTGGTGCAGCGCCAAATGTAAGAGTATTTCCTTTTATTTATCAAGTTATAAAAATAGATTGGATATTAGAACCTGCATTATCAATAATAACAAAAATAATACCATCACATTTAAAAAAATTTATTATTAAAGATAATATTTTAAAAGTATTTAAAATATTAAAACAACATAATTATGTTAATGAAGATGGTATATATATAAAATATATTATAAATATTTTATATGAAACAACAAAATATAATTGTTATATTAAATCTTTGTTAGAAAGATGGAAAACACAAGAAGATTTTGATAGAAAGATTAGATTATCATTTTGGTTATATCCTAAAATAGTTGATTCCAATAATTATTTTATTCATAAGTTTTATAAAGATCCTATTATTGCTACTACATTACGTAAGGCATTTATACATAAATTTTTAAATAATGCACATAATTCTTATAGTAAAATATCAGAAATAATACCATTAAATAAAAAAATTGGAATAGATGCATTTTTAAATGAATCATGGTATAAAATAATTATTCCAGAAATGATTTATACCATGATGGTACGAGTTTTATGTCAAGATAATATTAGTTAATTTTTTATGTTTTTTATTTTATCATATAATTTATTTGGATCTACCAGATTTTCATAACTAACTTCATTATCTTTTATTTGATTGAGTGTTGTTAATAATGACATCCAGACAAAAACCTGTTTTTTTAATACCCCATTTTTATCATCTGGTTCATTTTTCTTCATATAGTTTTTCATTTTAGTTAAAATTTTTGATCTTTCTTCTTCTATTGTCTTAGTTTTATTTTTTGATTTTTCTATTATTTTAAATAATTTTTGACTTTCATTCATATTATATGTATATAAAATAAAAACTAAGATTATTTTAATGATAACAACAAATCCTTTAAATACTATAGTGAATACTATAAAAACTCCAGATTGGTGTTGTAAACATCTTTCTGCAATAATAATAGATTATAAAAATAAAGTATATAAATGTGATGTATGTACTCGTGGATTATCATGTAGAAAATATTCTCAAGATGATTTACATGATAATTTAAATAAAGAGAAAAAATAATTTTTAAATTATATTTAATTTTATTTAATTTTATTTCCCCGATGTATTAAACAAGGGTCTAATAAAATTAAATTATATTTAATTTTATTTCCCCGTGCTCCCAAACCCTCCAGCACCACGAGTAGTATCGCGTAATTCATCAACCAATTCAAATGATACTTCTTCCAAATTAGGATATGCTAATTGTACATATCGTTCACCTTTTTTTATTGTAAAATCATTCTCAATATCAGTATTATGAAGTGCTGCTTTTAATGGTCCGGTATATGCAGCGTCACATAGTCCCACACCATTTGCCAACCTTAATGGTGTTATAGATATAGAACTACGAGGATACATATTATAACTGAAATATTTTTCACCCATATATTTTTGAAATGTTGGTGAAAAATCTGTTAGTTTTCTTAATTGACAAGATATACCCAAATTAACAATTATAGTTTGACCTGCAGGAATAACTTTATCTTCAATAATGAATAAATCTAATCCGGAATCTCCTTCATGATATGTAGAATGATTTTGATACATTTGTTTAACTTGCTCATTAACTGGTTTGATTAAGAATTTCATTTTGTTAATTAATGTTATTATAAATAAATTATTATAATTTCAAATTTTATTAATTCTATATACATTGATAATCTCAATTAACCAATTATCCCCTGTATTACAATATAGTCTATTATATTTTTTAGGATTTTTATACTGATTATAACTAAAATTTTCAATCATGATATAATATTCATTTGAATTAATATTATATTTTGCAATAATTTCTGGATACATATCATCACCTTTTATAATACGACCAATAAATCTTCTTTTATTATTATTCCATGATATTTTTATTATAGTATCTAGATTTTCTATCATTAATTTATTGTAAATTTCTTCTTTAGATAAATTGTATAATTGACCATTTTCATATCTAATTTGTAATATAGGTTCTGTAATTGGATTGGATGTAATATGTATTATTTGGAAAACTTGTGGTT
>Ga0114973_10002266_pt1 | contig 14071 bp, 13 predicted proteins | sample M_140807_MF_Meta_FD_87025 | JGI IMG/M metagenome (GOLD analysis project Ga0114973, IMG submission 87025) | Freshwater microbial communities from Lake Montjoie, Canada to study carbon cycling - M_140807_MF_MetaG | ecosystem: Environmental > Aquatic > Freshwater > Lake | place: Lake Montjoie... | reverse complement strand
TGGTTCAATCTTGGCGACACAGATCTTGCAACACATTTTTACAGAACCGCACGTGTTCGCGAAGGTGCAACCCTTCAACAAATCACTGCAGAACTTCGCACTGCATTTGGCTTAAGTGTCACCGTGGTGCCAATGTCAAATGATTCGGTGCGCACAATTGTGCATCTTGCAGATGGCCCAGTCCCCTTCCAGGAATATTTCGTACGCTTGCAACATAGTGTTCCAGTGACTCGCGTTGAATTTGTCGGAGCAGAGTCCGCAACATTCATTGACAACTCACTGCTCACCAACGCAGAAACAATTGTGATTGCACCATCGAACCCCATCGTGTCCATTGCTCCTATTCGTGCATTGGCTGGCGTTGATGCAGCCCTTGCTGCTCGTCGCGACAGTGTTGTTGCGGTCTCTCCCATCGTCGCCGGCGCAGCCCTGAAAGGCCCAGCTGACCGCATGTTGGTGGAACTCGGCCACGAACCAACCGTGGTGGGTGTCGCTCGCATCTATGCGCCTATTTGCGGAACCCTTATCATCGATTCACAAGACGAACATCTTGCATCTGCAGTCGAACGCGAAGGAATGCGTTGCATCACAACAGACACCATCATGTCGAAACCTGGTGTTGCAGCATCTCTCGCCCGCATTGCAATCGACGCACCTTCGAATAAAGGAGACCACTAATGGCACGACTCATGGCATGGAGCGTTGAAGGAATTGGTGAAATAGTTCCAGGTCAACAACTAGGAGACGTCATAGTTGAAGCCTGCTCTGCAGAACCGAATGGTCCACTACGTGACAACGACGTATTAATCGTCACGCAAAAGATTGTGTCTAAGGCCGAAGGGCGCCTTGTGCCCATTGACGCAGATGATCCGCTCTCACACAAAGTTCTTGTTGAACAAGAAGCAGCTCGCATTGTTCGTCGTCGCGGTGACTTGATCATCACAGAAACCAAACACGGTTTCGTGTGTGCAAACAGCGGCATTGACTTATCAAACGTTGAACGCGGTTACGCAGCACTACTTCCACTTGACAGCGACCGTTCAGCGCGACGCATCAGAGACATTGTGCGAGCAAAATTGGGCGTCACTGTTGGAGTTATCGTGAGCGACACATTTGGTCGCCCGTGGCGCAAGGGCCTCACCGATGTCGCTATCGGCGTTGCCGGCATAGCTGGGGTTGTTGACCTGCGCGGAACCGAAGATGCGCTTGGCAGAATGATGCAAGTAACTGAAGTATGCGTCGCAGATGAACTAGCAAGCGCTGGTGAATTAGTAATGGGCAAGTCAAACGGCGTACCCGTAGCTGTTATTCGTGGCGGTGACCCATCATGGTTTCGCGATTCCTCGATGGACGAAATTGTTCGACCTCCGAGCGAAGACCTCTTTCGCTAACGCAACGTTGCGAGACCGTCTTTCAACGACGTAAACGGCGACCAGCCAAGCTGAATGCGGGCACGCACTGGCGATAAAGACAGTCGAGCCAAATCATTTGGACGAGCAGCGCTTGTTCGTGGTACCGGCGAGGCAGCACCTGCCATCACTGACCACAAATCAGAAATTGAAGTTGCTACACCGGTGCCGACATTCACTACTAAGCCGCCAGCCCTGTCGGTGGCGCGAGCAATTGCATCAACTGTGTCGTCAATGTAAATGAAATCGCGTGTTTGTTTTCCGTTACCGTGAACAATCGGCGCGCGACCATTTGCTAACGCATCTACAAACGAAGCGACAACCCCATCAGCTGCTCGTTGGCGAGGCCCATAGACATTTCCCATGGCAAGCACTGTGAATTCGACGCCATGGCGTTCGCGATACACAGAGTGAATGTCGGCTGCTGCACGAGCCAATACTTCTTCACTGGTGCGAGGGTCATTGATGTGGCCTTCTTTGATCGGCAAATCTCTCACCGCGACTTCGCCATACAGCAAGCCACTTGGCAACGCAGTAATTACTTTTTCAACACCACCAAGACGAGCAGCTTCAAGAATGGCGACCGACAACTGCAAACTCGACAAAGCACCATTGAGATGTGCGTGTACCGGTGAGAACGTTGCGAGATTGATAATGATCTGCGGTCTGCGCAAAGAAACGAGTTCTGAAAACTCACGAGACTCAATTCCAATGTTCTGAAATTTGAATCGTCCTGTTGCATTACGTGCATCGGCCAAGTTGGTTAACGACCCACTTGACAAGTTGTCGACAACTTCAACTTCGTGACCTTCCGCGATGAGGCGATCAACCAGATGAGACCCAACAAAGCCTGCACCACCGCACACCATGATTGTTCTGGAAGCCACGGCTATTTCACTGCTTCTGGATCAGGAACTTTGGCATTAGCCAACTGTGAAAACGGCGCCACATGGGCATCAGCGCCAACTACACAATCAACCAGCGAGGCTTCGGCACCGATAGAACCCATCACAAGGGAACGTTCGAGGCGAACTCGGGCACCGATATGTGCGCCAGGAAGAACTACTGAATCAATAATCACGCATCCTTCTTCCACTATCGCCGCTTCGCCAATGACACTATGTGTAATTGATGCAGATGAATGCACATGAGCCTGCGGCCCAACAGAAGCCAATATCCGTGTGCGTGTTCCGTCTATGAGATCAAGGTTCGCGCGCAAGTATGTGCTGGGTAGACCAGTATCGATCCAGTAATCGTCTGTCGGCATCGCTGCAAGAGTTCCGTCAGCCACCATTGCGGGGAACACGACTCGTTCAATGGAAAGGCGTTGCCCTTCAGGAATGCGACTGATGACAGACGGCTCCAGAACGTATGTGCCTGCATTGACCAGATTGCTTGAAGTTTCACCTGGAGCAGGCTTTTCAACAAAGCGCTGTACCCAACCATTGTCATCCGATTCGACAACTCCGAATTGCGAAGGGTCAGCAACAGGTGTGAGGTGCAATGTTCCTTCTGCGCCTTGGCTTTTGTGAAATGCCACCAACTGTGACAAATCAACATCACACATAATGTCGCCATTCATCACAATGAATGTGTCGGATACACCAGCGTGTCGTGCCGCAAACGCAATAGCACCTGCAGTATCAAGAGGTTCTGGCTCTACTGCGTAGTGCAGTGCGATACCTGCACACACTCCATCCGGAAAAGCCTCAAAGAATGGTTCTGGTTTAAAACCAATTGCAAGAACTACTTCAGTAACTCCGGCAGTGCCGAGAGATGCAATGAGATGCTCTAATTGCCGAACATTCGCGATGGGCAACAGCGGTTTAGGGGTAGAGAGCGTAAGTGGTCTCAGCCGAGTTCCGAAACCCCCGACTAACACAACAGCGTGCATCAGCCGCCAGTAGTTGTTGTGGTGGCAGCTGCAACTGTTGTTGAAGTTGCTCCAGATTTCGCCACGGTGGTGGTTGTGCCTCCACCAAATTCAGACGCCACGATGTCTGACAACTTCGCAGCTGACTCCGGCAATGGAATTTGTGTGCCAGGAGCTACGTATGCAACGGCGATTGCCATTTCATCGTTCAAAATTCTGACATTAGAGAAATCTGTGATGTAGCGCTTTGAGTTGACATCTTCGCTGGCTTTTGGCCACGCGATGACTTGCACTTGTGCATCAACCAATTTGCCCGACTTGTCTTTGCACTGGTCTTTACTGACCGCGTACGACACGCCTTTGTTCTGTGCTGCAGGAAAAGTAATGCCCTTTGTTGTTACCTGAACACCATAGGTATCGAGATACAAGCCCAACTTGGCTTTCTTACCCGCAGAAGCAACTTGTGGGTACCAACGAATAACGCCGTCTTCACGACTGAAGACTCCGTATTTCTGAAAATTCGGATCAGGCGTATTTGACTTCTGCATGTCAATGCTGAGGTTCGGAAGATACGCATCGCAGTGGTAGATACCAAACGGAATGTGCCATCGATCAGAAGTTGTTGGAGCCACGTCACTTGCAGCAGGTGCTTGACGTGCATACGAAATCAGGCCAGTACCGACAATGACGATGACTGCCATGATGGTCGGGAAAAGAGTGCCGCCTTGAAAGCGCACCTTCTTGCCTTTGCCCTTCTGTGCGAGACGGGCGACCTTTTTTGCTGATGAACCACTAGCCACGAAGAATTGAGGCTATCTGCTGAACGCCCAGTGAGGCGATTACATCGAGGTATGAATTGGCAACCCGTGCTGGTGAAACGTGAGATTCGACCCATAATCTGCCTTGAGCCCCCGCTTCGGTGGCTGCCGACCCCGAATTCACCATCGCACGAAGTGCATCGGTGAAGGCAACCGGATCATCGGGTGCAACCGAGACTCCGGCGCCACTCTCCGCAAGTATCCGAGTTACTTCAGTGCCAGCATCGATGGCTGCAACAACAGGCCGCCCGGCCGCCAAGATGCTGTACGTCTTAGATGGCACACTGACCGCACCGAGCCCAGCCCGTAATGGCACCACATGAATGTCGGCAGTGGCGAGAACTTCTGCCACCCGATCTGCGGGTTGATATCCAGAGAAGCGAATGTTGGAAAGCCCAGCTGCATCACGTTCCAGTTCGCCACGGGCTGCACCATCTCCGTTGATTACAAATGTCACGTCAGGCATCTGACGCGCGGCATGCAACATCATGGTGAGTGATTGGGAATACCCCACGTTGCCTGCGTACATGACAACCAGCTCTGACCCAATTCGTAACTCTTCGCGATACGAAGTCATTCGATCACGTGGTGTAATTCGGTCGCTATCCACAAAATTCGGAATCACATGCACCTTGTGTTGATGCTTAGGTGCAATCTTTGCCAACACATTTGCGCGTAAATCTTCTGACAACACAACAACAGCATCTGATCGGTGATAACTAACTCTCTCTAACCAACGAGATACCGCGATGATACGAGCATTAGTGATTGCGCCAGTTTCTACTGCAGCATCAGGAAATACGTCTTGAATGTTAAAGACTGACGGACAACGACGAATTCTGCTTGCAAGCCAACCAGTTAATCCAAGCGTGAGCGGTGGCGACATTGAAATCACTGCAGCAGGGCGACGCTGAATACCGCCAGCAAAAACTGTGCATACGCCGGCGATTGCGCTGAAGACTCCAAATCCGATTGCCCGACGCAACAAATTTGATTTGCTCTTTCCAGGAAATGGATGAACCCGAATAATCGAACCCCATGCAGTTTTCTCACGTCGAACCAAGCGACCAGTCCACCCAGTTTCAATGGCGTGGGTTCGGTACCACGGCAACGATGTCACTACATGCACTCTTTGACCTTTGGCCACGAACTCCTGCACGATGCGAGTAATCACATCACCCGTTGGGGCAGTGTCTGGTGCAAAGTGTGGACACAGAACAATGATTGGTCGACTCATCGAATGCCTCGCGCTGCCGCAAGTACTAAGTCATATTGTTCGACTAATTCAGTGGCGGATATCTCGGATGTAAAAGCTCTGGCACGATCTTTTCCTGCACTCACTAGTTCCTCACGACGAATCTTCACCGCTTCTAACGCTCGTACCCACGCATCATTCTCCAGCGGACATACAAGCCCGGCGTCCCCTACTACTTCGGGCAAACTGCCCCTATCGCTGCACACGACTGGCGTGCCGCAACGCATCGCTTCAATTACCGGTGCTCCGAATCCTTCATACTCACTGGGGAACACCATTGCTTCTGCCATGGCTAGTAATCCGTTGCGATCGGCATTTGATACTCGACCCGCCATCACAACACGATCACCGATACCTAATGTGTCAATCAGTTGCAGCACTTCGTCATGTGCTGACCCTTTTGACCCCATACAGATGAGTCGCAGTGTGGGGTCTCCCCAACGTCCTTGGCCGCTTGCCATCAACTGCATCAAGAATGCGTGATTTTTGTGTGGGTGAGTAATGGCCGGATACACAAGAACTGGACCGCTGCCTAAACCAAACTGCCGACGCAGTGAATCACTGCTGGTTGTTTCACCATCGAATGCTGCTTCCAAACCATGACGCACCACACTGATTTTCTTCGGTTCAACTCCGAATGCGCGGACCAAAGTGCCGGCAACAAAACGAGATGGCACAGCAATACGAACAGCACGTTTCAATGACGACGGAACCATCTTGTTGAGGTACTTCAATTTCACCGGCGCCACGTAATGCGGATAATCAATCCACTGCACATCGTGAACCGTTACCAATGTGTGCTTGTTGCCAAACCGCGGAATCGAACCGCCACCATGGTGAACAACTTGATACTCACGGGTGCGCCATGCAAGCCATGTATGTTCCAGAAAAATACGTTCTGCGCGACGAGTACAAGAACTAGGTGCCTCATACACAGTGAAAGCCGCGGCGATACGTGGGTGGCGTTCACAAAATCCTCGGGGCGCAAAGACATCCACTTGATAATTGTGTGTGATCAACGCAAGACCATCAAGTTGACGCAACAAGTATTCTTCGCTGCCGCCAACACCAGGTACGCACCACAATAAATTCATCGCGGCATAACGCCTAATCATGAACTGACCCCAAGAACTTCTCTATACGCGCTCATAGTTGCTTCAGCCGTCACAGACCACGACACTTGTGCTGCACGTGCAATGCCACGTGCACGAAATTTGTCACCATTTTCTAACGCTTCCGACAAGCCCGCTGCAATCGATTCAACGCTCAGCGGATCAACAAGCACTGCTGCCCCACCTGCCACCTCTTCAGTGGATGTTCCTCGAGACGTAACGACAGCCGCGCCATGGGCCATGGCTTCAATGACCGGCAATCCGTATCCCTCCAAGACTGATGGAAATGCGAAAACCGTGCATGCCTCATACAGAGCAGGCAAGTTGTGCGCCGGCACAAACCCCGTGAACCGAACGTCGTATGCGGTTGACGGCGTGTGGTCTCCCCACCCAGCCATTCCAACAACAACCAAGGGCGGAGCACCCTTCATGGAATCGAGAGCCGCAATCAGACGAGCAAGATTTTTCCGTGGCTCAAGAGTTCCGACAAACAAAACAAAACGTTCTGGCAAGTCGTAGGTTGCGCGAACTCGTGCACGATCCGCATCGGTAATAGTTTGCGACGTCACACCAAGTGGCACGAGACGCAACCGATCAATATCAATGCCCGCTGTTTGACAATCATCAAGTGTTGCTTGCGAGGAACACAACACCATCGCTGCCTTATCGCGAATGATGTCAAGACTGCGACGAAACACTCTGTTGCCACGTGCAGTAAAGAAATCAGGATGACGTAAAAATGCCAAGTCATGAATTGTGACAACCAACGGCAACGACGTTGCTGGCGGAATGATTGTTGTGGAATGCACAAGATCTGCATTGTCGACCACAGACTCAACTTTCGGCCACCCGAGGCGTAACCAGGATTCAAATAAAAGTGGCCCACCGATAGGAAGAGAGGTCACGGCAATCGGAGGAGCAAACCCGTCTGTTGGCGGGCGACGGTGCCGACCAGCCACCCCAATGACCTCCACGTCTGACCGCAATGCCAGTTCGCGAGCCACTTCTACCGCCGCGATTCCGGTCCCTCCTGGGACTCGGCGCCAGCATTGTTCGAAGGTGTAGGCGATGCGCACCCCTCCATTGTGACCGTTCCAGTCGTACTATGGCATCCATGTCGGAATTTTGGTCGAATCGCAGTGTGGTGGTCACGGGGGGCAATGGCTTTCTCGGACGGGTCGTCGTGGCCCGTTTGGCCGATCTGGGCGCCCGCGTCGTTGCTCCCACCCATGACGAATATGACCTGACGATCCCCGGTGCTGCTGATGCAATGTTGGCCGCCTACTCGCCCACCCATGTCATTCATTTGGCTGCCCGCGTTGGCGGCATTGGCTACAACCAAGTTGCGCCAGCACCTTTGTACCTCGACAACCTCATGATGGGCACACACATCATCGAAGCAACGCGGGCTGCTGGAACCGAGAAGACCGTCTTGCTTGGCACCGTGTGCTCATACCCCAAACTCACTCCTGTTCCTTTCAAAGAAGAATCGTTGTGGGACGGTTACCCAGAAGAGACCAACGCGCCCTATGGAATTGCAAAGAAGGCACATCTCATTCATGCACAGGTGAATGCAATTCAATACGGACAGAAATTTGCATACCTCATTCCCACAAACCTCTACGGACCTGGCGACAAATTTCATGAGTCGGTATCGCATGTGATTCCAGCTCTCATCAAAAAGTGCATCGAAGCAAAAGAGACTGGCGCTGATCACATTGATGTATGGGGAACCGGTTCCGCCAGTCGCGAATACCTGTATGTCGAAGATGCAGCAGCAGCAATTGTGCGCGCAGCAGAGTCTCACGAAGGAACAGAGCCCATCAACCTTGGCTCGGATAGTGAAATCACGATTCGTGAAACTGCAGAAACAATTGCGTCAGTCGTCGGATACACCGGCACTCTTCAATGGGATGCCACAAAGCCTGACGGTCAACCAAGGCGTCGCATTGATGCCACGCGTGCAGAACAAATGCTCGGATGGAAAGCTGCCATGAATTTTCGAGATGGCCTCGCAGCGACAGTTGACTGGTACCTGGCTAACCGGGAAGCAGCCGAGGCTGCGCCTCGCTGATGTCGTTTCCCCCACCGATTCTCGAATACTGCACTAGGCATCCCGATACCGCAACAGGCCGTCACTGCACTCGTTGTGGACGCCCTGCTTGCAACCAATGCCTCACACAAGTCGATGTCGGATCGCACTGTGTTGACTGCATCAAGAGTTCGCGACCACCTGCTCGTGAACGCATTCGGTTCTGGAACGCAGCACAACCACTGCTGGTTACTCGCGCCATTATTGCCGTGAACGCGTTCCTGTTTCTCTGGGTCACCATGGGCTCCACAGTTCTTACCAATGGCGGCGCAATCAATGGCCGTGAACTTGATATGGCTTTGTCGCAGTATTTCATCGACAATGGCGAGTGGTACCGACTTATTTCTTCAGGCTTCCTGCACTACGGATTACTTCATGTCGGTATGAATATGTTTTTGTTGTGGCAACTTGGTCAACTTCTTGAGCCCGCACTTGGTCGTGGACGATTTGCGTTGTTGTATTTCGCAGCGATGCTCGGTGGTTCTGCTGGTGCGCTTGCACTCAGTCCGAACGCGTTAACTGGCGGCGCATCAGGCGCAGTATTCGGGCTAATGGCTGCAGCTGCCGTGGGATTACATCAGCGTGGCATTAACCCAATGAAAACTGGCATTGGCGCAACACTCGTCTTGAACTTGCTCATCACGTTTGCGATTCCCGGAATCTCAGTGGGTGGCCATGTTGGTGGAGCACTCATGGGCGCCGCTGTTGGGTACGCCATGCTCGAGCCCCGATGGAATCGGACTGCTGCCTGGATTGCATGGGCTGCACCAGTCGTAGGCATGGTGGCATCAGTATTTTTTATTGCTGTTTTCTTGTAGCGACACACCCGCCACATAACGTGCGCACCACATTCCCCCGTGATCCAACTCTCAACGGGAGACTCCATGCTCAACGCATCACTTGTCGACATTCCACGTCCATTTATTGACTCAATCTCTTCTCTTGTCGAATCGCTCGGTGTCGCCTGTTTGGCACTAGAACACCCACTGCGCGCAAACACCTATGCACTAATTACGGATCAGCAGCAACGAGGACTCGGACTCATTCGCGACCAGCCCATCAACGAAAGCACCATTCACAACATCGTTGGTCAATGCTCGCGCATACCGAATGCACACTCAATTGTCCTCGTGTCGGTTCGTACTGTGTCGCCCATTCAACATGGAGATGTCGACATGCTTCACCATTGTGCAATGGTGACCAACAACGCCGGACTCCAACTTCTCGACTGGGTCGTTATTGGTCGTGGTGGGCTCTATTGCCCCAGGTCAATTGCGGGCATGCCAGACCCGTGGTCAACTGCATCAGCATTTTTATAAGCGCGACGTTGCGCGGCAGACATTCGCAAGCCAGAACTCACCAGATGAGTCACTAATTCCCTGCTAGTTACCACCTGTGCACCGAGGTCTATAGCAATGGCGCGAATATGCATCGGCAGGTCGTAATGGTCACCATGAAATGCACGCGGTGGAATTTCAAGCGTGACAGCAAAGAGATGCAGTTCCTCAAATGAATGGTTGCTCACCATGTGGCACCACTGATGATCCTTGAACCACCATCTGCTCTCATCAACAAAGATGGCCATGCGTTATGAGCAGCAGCCCCCGCCACAACAGCCACCACCTGATGGTGCTGCTGGCATTGACTGAGCTGAACCGCCACCGACTGATGCAAACACGCTCAACATGCGCACTGCATTGTCATGGCCTTGCGGGCATGTGGCTGGCGCATTGGCCTCTGCCATTGGGCGACGTTCATCGAATGTGGAATCACATGTGCGGCAACGAAACTCATACAAAGGCATGCGTTGAGTGTACGGCACCTCATTCACCTGATTGACTGTTGGACATGGCAACTCCACTCAAAACTCGCCCAGTCGAGTCGCGACCAGAGACAGAGATGGTGCCAGAGACTGGCGAACCAATTGTTGCCCACATTGTGAAGACCGAGCCTGGCGAGAACGCTGCTGCAAAAGTTCTAGAAGCGCGCATCAACGGAACCCCGATTGAAGCGTTGTGTGGTCACGTGTGGGTGCCGTCTCGTGACCCGAAGCAAGTGCCGATGTGTCAGAAATGCAAAGACATCTATGAGACATACCGCATGTTCAATGATGGTCTTGGCGAAACACCCAACGAATAACTCGCCTAGCGAAAATCGCGACTTGGAATAGTGGCCGGCGCAAACAATGGCAGCAACTGTTCAGCAACGATATTGATAACACCAGTTGCTGATTCAACCCTGCCACGTACCAATAGCGCAGACGCATCACGTGCAACATTCCGGTACCGCGCCCAACATCCTTTTGAACACACCACATTGATGAGGCCTGTCTCGTCTTCCAAACTGATGAACGTGGCACCGCGCGCGCTCATGGGGCGCTGACGATGCGTAACAATGCCCGCCACCAACACACGATCTTTGTGTGGCACAGCTGGCAGCCCATCTGCAGTAACCACTCCCTTTGCTGCAAGTTGTTCGCGAAGAAAAATAGTGGGGTGACCATCAGGTGAAATACCTGTGGCCCACAAATCTGCAATGGCTTCTTCAACTGGTTCCATGCCAGGCAACGTGGGTCGCGAGTTAAGGCCCAAGATTCCCTGCAAGTGCGCAACATCACCATGGCCATGAGCACCTGCTTCCCACAAGGCATGCCTGCGATCATCACCGAAACTGTCAGTGAATGCTCCGGCAGTAGCCAATGCCTCTACTTGTTTGCGCGACAATGCCGGAACGCGCGCAACCAGTTCTTCAATTGATGTATATGGCCGATGCGTTGCAATCTCACGGGCGAGTTCTGACCCGATGCCGCGCACAGAACCAACACCGAGTCGCACGGCCAAACCAGTTTCTGAATCACTGCACACTTCAAGTGTCGCTTCATGCCCTGACGCATTGATATCCGGAGTGCGCACCACAACGCCATGTCGTCGCGCATCGCGTACCAATGTGTGCGGCGACCAAAAACCCATTGGTTGCGCATTCAGCAATGCAGCACAGAACACAGCCGGTTCATGCAACTTGATGTACGACGACGAATACACGAGATACGCAAAACTCACCGAGTGGCTTTCGGGAAATCCGTAGTTTGCAAACGCCGCCATCTTCACAAAGATCTCATCAGCGATTGCACCAACAATGCCGCGTTCAGCCATGCCCTCATACAGCCGCACCTTCAATCGCTCCATACGGGCCTGCGACCGCTTAGAACCCATGGCTTGGCGTAATTGATCAGCTTCACTTGCCGTAAAACCAGCAACATCAATTGCCATTTGCATCAGCTGTTCTTGAAACAACGGCACACCCAATGTCTTGCCGAGAGAATTCTCTAACAGTGGATGCAGATACGTAATGGGTTCCAACCCATTACGCCTGCGAATGTACGGATGCACTGACCCACCTTGAATTGGCCCGGGGCGAATGAGAGCGATTTCCACAACCAAGTCATAAAAGCGACGAGGCTTCAATCGCGGCAACGTTGACATTTGCGCGCGCGACTCCACTTGAAACACACCCACCGTGTCAGCACGACACAACATGGAATACACATCGTCTTCCTGCGGAATGGTTGCAAGGTCAAGTTCATACCCACGATGTTCTGAGATAAGTGACACCGCGTTCGACAGTGCTGACAACATGCCAAGACCCAGTAGGTCAAACTTCACCAACCCTGCAGCAGCACAGTCGTCTTTGTCCCATTGCAACACACTGCGGTTAGCCATACGCCCCCACTCAACTGGACACACTTCAATGATGGGCCTGTCACACATGACCATTCCTCCTGAATGAATACCTAGGTGTCGTGGCATGTGCTCAACTTCGGCAGCCATCTCTAACACCAAGTCAGGAATGTCATGGTCACGTTGGCTAGCAGTGATTGCAACAGTGCCCCACGCATCAACTTGTTTGCTCCATGAATCTTGTTGGTCTGCCCTGTGCCCCAATGCGCGCGCCATGTCGCGCACTGCTGAACGCGACCTGTATGTAATGACATTGGCAACTTGTGCTGCATGATGACGACCATGACGGGCATACACGTACTGAATGACTTCTTCTCGCCTGCCGCTTTCAATATCGATATCAATATCGGGCGGGCCATCACGTTCCGGCGACAAGAAACGTTCAAACAACAACCCCAGCGACACCGCATCGGCTTTTGTAATGCCAAGAGAGAAACACACAGCACTATTTGCTGCACTGCCGCGACCCTGACACAAAATGCCCTGCTCGGTACAGAACCGCACAATGTCCCACACCACCAAGAAGTAGCCAGCAAAACCAAGCGTTTCAATGATCTCTAATTCATGGTCAATGGTGCGCCACGCACGTGCACGCAATGACAAGTCTTCATTGGATTCAGCTGGCTTCTCGCCATACCGATGTTGCGCACCACGCGCAACCAACTGACGCAAGTACGACATTTCCGTATGACCATCAGGGCACGGAAACGGCGGCAACTGTGGCGCCACCAATGACAAGTCAAAAGCGATCTCCTGTGCAAGGGTTGCAGTGCGCTCCACCACACCCGGGTAGCGCGCAAAACGCCTCTGCTGTTCAGCCCCTGAACGCAAGTACGCCGTTGCTGCAGCAGGTAAAAGATGATCAATACTGTCAAGGCCACACCTGTTGCGCACTGCCGCCAATGCTGTTGCCAAACGATGTTGTGCTGGCACTGCATACATGACGTTGTTGCTAGCAACACACTCAAGATCAAGCATCGCTGCCAACTGCACCAACTGGTCATTGCGTACAGCATCAATAGGGTCACCGTGATCCCATAGTTCCACCAACACATTGCGTTGCCCAAAATGCTCAATCAATGACCGCAATGACCGTTCTGCTTCTGCTGGGCCGTGTTGTACCAATGCCTGCACGACTGCACTGGTGCGCCCACCTGTGAGAACCAAGCAATGATCACGCACTGTTTGCCCAACCGAAGGAAAAGAAAACACAGGAGCACCTTTGCTGCCGGCAAGTTGCCCTTCACTAATGGCTCGTGCCATGCGTGCATACCCTGAGGGCCCGCGCGCCAACAACACAATGTCGCCAGCAGCACAATCAAGTTCCACGCCAAAGATGGTTGGCAAGTTCACCGCACGTGCTGCTTCTGCAAAACGTACGACTCCGTACAAACCGTTGCGATCAGTAATAGCGAGCGCAGACAACCCGAGCGCAGCTGCAACCTCTGCCAACTCTTCAGGATGCGCTGCACCTTCTAAGAAAGAAAAATTTGATGTGCAATGCAATTCTGCGTACGGCACTGTGGGTTGCTGACGCGACAACACTGGTTCAAATGGTTGACGTGTTGCACTAAATGCCGGACCATCACCACCAGCGTTCCAGCCGACTGAAGACGGCGCTCGACCATCAGACAGACGCGCTTCTAATTCGTGCCACGGCATTGCCGGATTGTTGAACCCCACCGCGCAATTCTATACGAACATATGTTCGTATCAACAGGGGTACTACAAGCCCAGCAAGGCTTTCGTGGCGCGTAATCCACCTAACAGACCCA
>Ga0114973_10002265_pt1 | contig 14082 bp, 16 predicted proteins | sample M_140807_MF_Meta_FD_87025 | JGI IMG/M metagenome (GOLD analysis project Ga0114973, IMG submission 87025) | Freshwater microbial communities from Lake Montjoie, Canada to study carbon cycling - M_140807_MF_MetaG | ecosystem: Environmental > Aquatic > Freshwater > Lake | place: Lake Montjoie... | reverse complement strand
CCGTGGACTATGTTCGCCAAGGCCTCAACGAAGGATTTGAATTCTCCAATCCTAACGAGCGCGATCGCTGCGGATGTGGAGAAAGTTTTAGAGTTTAATTTGTACAATCCACGATTCAATTATCAACCCATACCCAGAGTCACTATAGAGGGCAAACGCTTCTATGCCACACCCGATGGCAACAACTTGCCATCAGTGACCACCATATTGGACCGGACCAAGAGTGAAGCCAGCAAGGCAGCACTACATAACTGGCGCCGCGCTGTGGGGGCAGAAAAAGCACAACAGATAACCACTGAAGCGGCCAATCGTGGTACCAGGATGCATACCTATCTTGAAGACTATGTGAAAACCGGAGCAATCAAAGAACGCGGCACCAATCCATTCTCTTGGTCAAGTCATGAAATGGCCAAAACTGTGATCCGTGATGGGCTAAAGAATGTGAGTGAGTTCTGGGGTATTGAAGTTCCCTTATACTTTCCTAAGATATACGCAGGCACAACTGATGGTGCCGGTATACATTTAAATGAAGAATCCATCCTGGATTACAAGCAAACCAACAAGCCCAAGAAACGTGAATGGATTGATGATTATTTTGTGCAGTTATGCGCCTATGCAGAAGCACACAATGAACTGCATGGCACGAAAATACGCAAAGGTGTGATCCTGATGTGTGTGAAACCAGATGTTGATGAACATCACAATCTCATCAGCCAGCCACAATATCAAGAATTCATTCTTGAAGGTGCAGAATACGACCGTTATCGTGACTTGTGGTGGCGCAAAGTAGAAGAATACTACACCCGACACATCTAGACTGCCCGGAGTATTCTGGCTAAATACAGCACAGAATTAGGATTCCCATGGCAATAGTTCAAGTATCACGAATAACAAACCGCAAAGGTCTAGCAGAAAATCTGCCGCAATTGGCCGGCGCAGAATTGGGCTGGGCCACCGATGAACGCCGATTGTTCATTGGCAATGGTACACTACAAGACGGTGCTCCGGTGATCGGAAACACTGAGGTTCTAACAGAATTTTCTGATTTCTTGCTGGTAAATGGTGCTTATACCTATAGAGGCGACGCTGCCGGGTACACCGTGCAGACCGGCGCTACATCGGGCAGTCCGGTCAGTTTGAATCTACAGCAATGGTTAGATCAATTTGCCACTGTGCTGGATTTTGGTGCAGTAGGTGATGGAGTCACAGATGACACCGAGGCCATTAACCGTGCGCTGTATCAACTGTATTGCAGAGAAGTCAATCCACAGATACGTCGTTCATTGTTCTTTCCAGCAGGTAGATACTTGGTCACCGAATCCATCGTGATTCCGCCCTACGCCACATTATATGGCGAAGGTATCAACTCCAGTGTGATTGTGCTAGACTCTTCCAGCCCCACTTCCACCTTGAGTGAATACGTGGCAAGATTTGGGGACAGTCAGCAACAGACTGGCGTGAACATCGGCAACAATGGTGCCACACCGCCTGTGGACATCTCCATATCCAACATGGGATTTGAGAGCCTGGATCTCGTGGACATATTCCTTGTGGAAGATGCTGAACAATGCACCTTTATGGACGTGAGTTTCCGAGGACCACTGGTAGAAGCGGATCTAACAGATCAACTGGACAGCATTGCCTGTGTGCATTTCCAATCCACATTGAGTTTGGTGTGCAATAGTATCACCTTCCGTAGATGTAGTTTTGGTGGAACCACCTGGGCAGTTGAAACTCCCAATCAAGTTCAAGGTGTGCTGATCACAGAAAGCACATTTGACACACACTATCAGGCCATTCAACTAGGCGATCCGAGTCCGGTAAATGGTGGTCCCACAGGATTCCGCATCTTGGGCAATGTGTTCGACAACATCTATGCCGAGGGCATCTACATCGCTGCCAACACCGGGATGAATGCCAGTGGCTACAACATGTTCTATGATGTGGGCAACCACTTTGGTGGTACCACTGCACCTGCCACCGCGGTGATTGATTTTGTAGGCGCCAACAATGTCAGCATCGGGGACATGTTCCAGCGCACCACAGCCTATGCAGGAACTTATGCTCGCGTCAATATCAATGATAGCATCAACATTGCATTTGACGGTGCCAGCCAAATGCAGATGGGCACATATGTTCGCCAGACTGGTGTGTCATTGACTGTGCCAAATGATACAACCAACCAGGTTGTTTTTACTTTCTTTGCTTCGGCGACCCGTGCTGTGCAAATCAACTATACCATAGTTAGAAATACCGGCATCCGCACAGGTGTTTTCACAATCGTGGCCGGAACAGACAATGCTGGTACTGGCTTAAACAGCAACGATACTGGATACCAAAACTCAGTAACTGGTGTGACATTTGGTGTGCAAGAAATAGCAGGCCAGGTCAGTTGGTTAGTCAGCACCACTAACACCGGCATTGCTGCCATTTTGAATTATTCAATAACTAAACTTGCCTGATGTGGGGGCTAACCTTTGAACAGCGCCTAGAGGCGTGGACAGCATTGCGGGACCGTGTTCGCGATCTTCCCGCCTCCGACGCTCTTGAAGAAATCAATGCTTGGTGGCAACAAACTCCCTGGCGTGCATATCATCTACACTGGGATGATCGGCAAGATTGGCCAGATCCCTGGCAACTTTTAAGCGATAACATCTATTGTGATCTTGCTCGCGGGCTGGGAATCCTGTATACTATCACTGTGCTGGATCGAGATGACATGCAAGATGCTGAATTGATAGAAACCGAGCAAGGCAATTTAGTCCAGGTCCAAGGTGGAAAATATATACTGAATTGGGGCACGGATCTTGAGTTAAATACCAGTCTCCAACAAAGCAAACATCACATCGCGCAACGCGAAGTAAAACAACAACTATATTGAGCAGTAATGACACAGATAACAGTTATCAAACGTAATGGCCGCAGAGAGCCACTGGCACTGGAAAAATGGCAGACACAGATTGCTAAGGTATGTTCGGGCATAGCAGACGTAAGTCAAAGCATGGTAGAGATCAAAGCACAGATGCATTTCTACGATGGCATCACTACCAAAGAGATTGATGGTATCACACTGAGAGCCATTGTGGATCTAATCGATGTAGAATCCAATCCTGATGTAGGGCATACCAATTACCAGTACGTGGCCGGCAAACAACGCCTGAGCATGCTACGTAAAGATGTATATGGTTCATATGATCCCCCGCACCTGTATGAAATTGTCAAGAAGAACGTAGAAACCGGTCTCTACACTCCTGAACTGTTGGAATGGTATTCAGAAGACGACTGGAACCGTATGCAGGACATGATCGATCATGACAAGGATGAATCTCTCAGTTACGCTGCTATTGAACAGTTAATTGAAAAGTATCTGGTGAAAAATCGTGCTACCAAGGAAACATATGAAACACCTCAAGTTCGTTACATGGTTGCAGCAGCCACTGTGTTCCACAAGGAAGAACCAAACTCAGCAAGAATGCGTTACATCAAAGAATACTACAATGCTGCTAGTGATGGTCTTTTTACATTGGCTACCCCTGTGTTGGCTGGCCTGGGAACTCCAACCAAGCAATTCAGTAGTTGTGTGCTTATTCGTAGTGACGACGATCTGGACAGTATTTTTGCTTCGGGAGAAATGATGGCCAAGTATGCCAGCAAGCGAGCCGGCATTGGTCTTGAGATTGGCCGACTGCGACCATTGGGGTCACCCATCCGTGGCGGAGAGATCATGCACACCGGCATGATACCTTTCTTGAAGAAGTGGTTTGGTGATTTACGTTCGTGCTCACAAGGAGGTATCCGCAATGCAAGTGCTACTGTTTTTTATCCTATTTGGCATCATCAGTTTGACGATCTTATTGTGCTCAAGAACAACCAAGGCACAGAAGAAACTAGAGTCAGACACATGGACTATGGTGTGGTTCTATCCGCATTTTTCTGGCGGCGTTTCAAGAACAAGGAAAACATAACATTCTTTGACCCCAACGAGGTTCCTGACTTGTATGAAGCATTTTATAAAAATACTCCGCTGTTTGAAGAACTTTATGTCAAGTATGAGAAACAAAAGAACCTTCGCAAGAAAACAATGAGTGCCGAGGAAGTTTTCAAGAGTGGTATTCTCAAGGAACGAACAGACACTGGACGTATATATCTAGTGTTCATTGATAATGTGATGAGTCAAGGACCGTTTGATCCGGAATATCACACCATTTACCAGAGCAACCTTTGCTGTGAAATACTTTTGCCTACTCGTTCCTTTAAGCGGTTGGATGATCCTACTGGGCGCATCGCACTTTGCACATTGGGAAGTCTCAACTGGGGAGCCTTCCGTAACCCAGAGGATATTCGCCGGGCTGCCCGCATTCTGCACCGCAGTCTCAATAATATTCTTGATTACCAAGACTTCTTGAGTATCCAATCACAACTGAGTAACGATGAGATCCGACCACTCGGCATCGGTGTCACAAACCTTGCCTATTGGCACGCCAAGCGGGGTCTGCGTTACGGGGAGAAGGATGCTTTGGCCGAAGTCAAGAGTTGGATGGAACACATGGCATTCTATCTCACCGAAGCGTCAGTAGAACTGGCACAAGAACGCGGTGCTTGCTTGGGCAGCGAACACACACGCTACGGCAAGGGTGTGTTTCCTTGGGAACTGCGAGCTCGTGGTGTAAATGAATTGACAAGTTTTGCTCCGGAACTGGATTGGGAAACCCTACGTGCTAACATGAAAGAACACGGAGTACGTAATGCCACACAGATGGCAGTGGCACCGGTGGAAAGCAGTTCAGTGGTGATCAACTCAACCAATGGCATTGAAATGCCCATGAGCTTGATCAGTGTAAAAGAAAGCAAGGCAGGCAGTTTTGTGCAGGTGGTTCCTGAATATCACAAGTTAAAAAACAAATATCAGATGATGTGGGAACAAACGGACTGCGAAGGCTATCTCAAAACAGCAGCAGTGATCGCAGCATATGTGGATCAGAGTATCTCAACCAACACATTCTATAATCCTGCACACTTTGCAGATCGCAAAGTACCTACCACACTGATTGCTCGGAATCTCATGCAGGCACATGTGTGGGGGTTGAAAACTTTTTATTACAGCCTGATCAACAAACAAGGCAGCAAAGAGGTAGCAGAAGATGCACCACTCATGCCCATAGACTTTGATAGTGAGGAATCCTGCGACGCTTGCAAACTTTAACATGCCAATAAAACAAAAATTTATCATAAGTTATCTACCGGGTTCCACTGGTATATCGTTCGGTGAATGGTTGTCCACGCAATCCCAAGACGAACAATCAAGATATCATCAAGCTCGTGCAAGGATGGATGCATATCGGCAAGAGGCCATTGACGATGGCCGGATGACCATTGACGAAAACTCCGACTATATCTGGCGTGACGAGCAGTCAAGGCAACAAGGCAAACAACAAGATGATGAATGCTTGAATTTCTATGATAGATACAACAAAGATGTTGGCATGATTGTGACTTGGTCTTGGGAAGAAATATAAATATGTGTGTAGCATACAAAATTTAGGAGACAAAAATGAAAATACTACAAAAATTTGAATATACCTGGCCCGAAGGAACAGAACAAATTGAAATGTACGATTGGTTGAAAACATTGCCACAAGCGGAACAAGATGAATTTGCTGAAGGCCAACGCAATGGCGAGAGACTCAGACAGATAGCAATCGACGATGGCAGGCTGATAGTCAGAGATGATGGTAACTATGAATGGCGAGATTCAGCGGCATTTGCTGTGGGTAAACAAAATGATTTCATATGGCAAAAGTACTGGAAACGCTGGCAGGTGGAAACTGGCGTGATATTTTCGATCACATATGAATAACGAACCAGATGACATATTAAACACCGACAATGGGATTATTTCTACGGCGCTGCAAGTTTATGCAGACTGGGCAGAAGAGACCAGCGGTGACTATAAGGGTAATACGCCTTTGATAGATAGAGCAAGAGAATTGAGTATTCTATTTAGAGACATGGATTCCACACAACGATATGAGTAAACAACAATACAACCTAACCACTCGAACAGATTATCTCAATCGCAAGATGTTCCTGGATCCTGCAGGACCGGTCACTATCCAACGCTTCGAAGAAGTCAAATACAACAAGATACAAAAGATCGAGCAGACTGCTCGTGGATTCTTTTGGGTACCAGAAGAAATCAGTCTCAGCAAGGATGCCAACGACTTCAAGGATGCCAGCGATGCAGTGAAACATATCTTCACCAGCAATCTGCTGCGTCAAACGGCCCTGGACAGCTTGCAAGGACGCGGACCTGCACAGGTGTTCACTCCGTGTGTGAGCCTGCCAGAACTGGAAGCCTTGATGTATAACTGGAGTTTCTTTGAAACCAACATCCACAGCCGCAGTTACAGTCACATCATCCGCAACATTTACAATGTGCCCAAGGAAGTGTTCAACACCATCCACGACACTCAAGAGATCGTTGACATGGCATCAAGCGTGGGCGACTACTATGACAAGCTGCACGAATTGAACTGCTTCAAAGAAGTGAACCCAGGATCAGTTAGTGAAAAAAGTCACATACGGGCGATCTGGATGGCTCTGCATGCCAGCTATGCACTGGAAGCATTCCGTTTCATGGTATCATTTGCCACCAGCCTGGCTATGGTGGAGAACAAGATCTTCATTGGCAATGGCAACATCATCAGCTTGATTCTACAGGACGAGTTGTTGCACAAAGAATGGACTGCGTTCATGATCAATCAAGTGATCAAAGAAGATCCACGCTTTGCTGAAGCCAAGGTAGAATGTGAAGCCGAAGTGTATCAACTGTATCTGGATGTGATCCGCGAAGAAAAAACCTGGGCTGACTACTTGTTCAACAAGGGTCCAGTGATTGGTCTCAATGCTGCCATCCTCAAAGACTTTGTAGATTACACAGCCGTGGGCGCACTCAAAGACATTGGCATCAAGTACCAAGCCGCTGCACCCAGAACCACACCCATACCTTGGTTCAACAAGCATTCGGATACTTCGAAGAAACAGTCGGCCTTACAGGAAACAGAAAGCACAAACTATGTTATTGGTGTCCTTGACGGGAAGGTTGATTACGACCAATTACCCAATCTATAAGGAGAAAACAATGAAAGCCATAGTCTGGAGCAAAGACAACTGTGCCTATTGCGACCAAGCCAAAGCTCTGCTGGAGCAACGCAATATTGAGTATGAAGAAAAGAAAATCGGATATGGATACACCCGAGAGGACCTGTTGGCAGCAGTGCCCACAGCAAGAACAGTACCACAGATTTTTGTGAACAACAATCACGTTGGCGGATTCACAGAACTGAGAAAATACATCGAACAAACCGCCGGCGGATACGGAGATTAAATGCTAATAGACAAAGGCGTAAGCGCGAACGAAGTGGTCACATTCAAACTCACATCAGGTGAGGAACTGGTGGCCAGACTCAATGAAGAAACTGCCACACATTATAAACTTTCAAAACCCATGGTGATCGCCATGGGTGCCAAAGGTCCAGGACTCATGCCCTACCTGTTCACTGTGTCGCCGGACAAGGATATCTCTCTAAGCAAATCCACTGTGACCGTGGCTGTGGCCAGCGACAAGGCTTTTGCTGATCAGTACATGCAGAGCACCACCAACATTCAGTTGGTGTGACATCATGTGCCCATAAATAATACATGAAACATAGATTTGTGATCATGCGGCGTGATCTGCTTGAGGTGTATGATCGATATGAAGATATTCCGGATGATCTGGACCACGTGATAGAATTTGTTCCAGTGGTGCCACCTCCACCGCACACTGACCAACAGCATGAAGAAATTCATGCCTGGCGAGATCTTTTTTTAAAACTCATGGAGAAAGCATATGGGAAGACCAGTAGCAAGATTGGGCGACATAGGGGTGCCACATTGCAGCCCGTTTGTGATTGCCACGGGCAGTCCTGACGTATTTGTCAACGGGTTACCTTTGGCAGCACTGGGAGACATCACCAGTCCTCATTTGAGAGAACCGCCGGCATATATTTTTCCGTGCCCGCTACATGTGGGGGTCATCTATACCGCCAGCCTTAAAGTTTTTGTAAACGGGCGTCCTGTGGCTCGTATAGGTGACAAATTGTTCGACTGCACTCTCATAGCCACCGGCAGTTTTGATGTGTTCGCTGCATAAACATGGCCACAAGTATACTGACACCTCTACAGATGATTGCTGGTGCCACACTCAGTAACAATAATGGAGTGGCAGTGGCCAACACCTGGACTGCTGCTGTTGGTAGCTACACTGGTACCACCTTGATCTCCAGTTATTTTTCTGCTGTAAATGCCGCATATTCTAATGCCAATGCCAACATCAGCAGCAATACGCTCAGCAACCTAGTGACATTTTGTTCAGGAACCGTGCCGGCTCTGGCCGACAACACACCTGCGGCCTATGCCGGTCTGGGAACCAACGCACTGTCGGGATTCACAGGTGTGGTAACATCACAGGGCAGCAGCTATCTTGGTAATGGTGACACCGCTGTGCTTGCACAGGTATTTCCCGCTGCTCAAGGCTATGTGATCACTGCTAATGATTACATCAACTCCAGTATCAACAGCCAGACCTATCTGGGATCCACATTCACCACCATGAACAGCCTGATCACTGGAAATCTCAGTGATGTTACACTGGCCATGGGCACATTTGGAGCCGACCTTGCTAACCTGGGACAGTTGATTGATCTTGACAATCTAGGCAACTTTGGCTCGCCCGCAGCGGTGTTCCAACAGTTGGCCACGCTGACCAATATCACTCCTGGAATCAACACCGCATTGACACAAGCCGGACTAGATGAAGCCAGCATTGACGATCTTACCAATCCCAGCGTGAATGTTGATACCAATGTGCAGAGATTGGCATATATCGGCATGCAGAATATCACAGGCACTGCTTTGGAACAGGTGTTGGCCATATTTGGTGTGACCACCGCAAACATTGCAACCATGGCAGACCTGTTGAATCCGGTGAAGATCTTCCCCAACAGTTTTCCCAGCCTCACAGTACGAACCTACAATCAAGACACCACAAGTGTGCTACGGGCCATTTACGACAACAGCCAAGGAACTGTAAATTCAAAACTGCTGATATACTTGCCAAAATTTGTTTTGACCTTGGGCAATCCCAATGACATCACATATGAACGACTCAGCAGAGTCATACCCGCTGATCAGGCCTTGGCCAACAAAGCCATGCAGGTTAGTCTACAACAGATTAAAAATATCAGTACTCTCTCATTGGCACAATTGGCCGCAGCATTCAGCGGCATGGAGACCACTAGAGATCTTCCTGCGATATCTGCATTGCAACAAGCGGTACCAGCATCGGTAGCAGCATATTATTCCAGTGCCTATGCCACAGGATCAGGACCCAATGGCACACTGGTCATAACCGATTTACTGGGAGCAGCAGTGGGGGTGCCATTCACCAGTGATCTCACCAACGTGACTACCACTATCAATTCCATGACCACAGCAGGTATACTGGGTACCTTGACTGTGACTTATGTGAGAATGAAAGACACTGTGGATGGCGTTTACAATGTGGGAAATACTGTGATCATTCCTGCAGGACCCGGAGCAGGCACATACGGCAATGTGGATTTGGCATTGAGTGCGCTGATCAGTGATGCGTCAAACACAGTGACCGGTATCCAAAGTGTTTATCCCACACAAAGTGCCAACCTAAATGCCAACTTCAATGACATGGGTGCAAGCCTGGTTTCGGAGACCACCAATCTGGCTCTGGCCAGCATAGACATCGCCAACTTGGTGGTGCAGGGACGTGGTGCAATCATGAGTTTTGTGCAGAGTCTACCTGACTATGGTGTGAATACTGAGCAAAACGGACCTAGCCAATTCCTTGAAGCCGTGGCCGATCTCAACACACAAGGCGGGCAGGCCATAGTGGCCTGCTTGAGAGAAGGAAGGAATGCGGCTGCGTTGAGTGCAGTGAATGTGGGCGTAGATACCAACATTCCAGCCACACCGGTCACAGTTCCACCACAGGCAAACTTGATTCCTTCTACCTATTCTGAAGCAGAAGCAGCCAAATTGGTCGTAATCTAGTGCGGATATCAGTATACTTGCTAAGTAAGATTGTGTCTCGAGCACATCTACAATTTTTAAAAAGGAAAAACTTCATGAAGAAATATGCTTTACTCCTGGCCCTGGCATTGGCCACAGGTGCTGTCACAGCACAAATCACTCCTCAAGTCACTGTGTACGGCAAAGTGCGTGAATATCAAGAATCATACACACTAGGTACTGCCAGTGCTCTCACACGCTTGACCAATGATTCAAGTCGTTTGGGTGTCAAAGCCTCTGCTGACATGGGCGATGGCATCACTGCTACTGCTGTTATGGAAACTGCGGTAGCAATGGATGCGCCAAGTGCTACCACTCTAGGCGACCGTGCTGCTACATTTAGCCTGAGCAATAGCCTGGGTTCCGTGAGCTTAGGACGTGACAAGAATTCTGTAGCTCGTGTGTTGGATAACTATGATGCACTGGACAATGCTTATGGCACCATCGCCACTACTATCCACTCTGCACAAGGCACCCGTTTGCAAAATGGCGTGTTTGTGAACACCGCAACCTTTGCTGGCTTCACTGGACAGTATGTGATGGCTAATAGCGAAACTGCTGGAACCACCAATGTTCAAACTGGTAGCATCAGCTATACCTTGGGACCTGTGTCGGCCACAGTGGCTCGCTATGATGACAGCAGCACCAGTCTCAGTACCATCGTGGGTGTGAAATACAAGTTAGCTTCCACCGGAACCACCCTGTTTGCCATGTACAGCGATGACAAGGTATCCAATGTAAGCACAAACGGCACCAGCGTGGGCGTCAGCCAAACTGTCAGCGAAAAACTCTCTGTTCAAGGCACATACGGTCAGACCAATACCAATGTCACAGGTCGTGGCCTGGGTGTGACTTATGCAATGAACAAAGCATTAAATTTCCATGCTCGTTACAGCTTCATTGACACAACCACAGATGTCACACAATACGGTGTGGGCGTGGAATTCAGCTTCTAAATTGCCGACTGAGATTTGCAACAGATAGTTGCAAAAAAACAACAAAAACCCTGCCCAGAGCAGGGTTTTTTGTGAGGTTGACCGGTATTGCTCGAACTGCTATAATACGGGCATACGCAACAAGGAGCACAGGATGTTTTTATTGGGATTGATAGTTGGCATCGTGGTTGGTGCCTATCTGGCCATTGTTGTAATCGTCCACACTCAATATTTGGGGTAATCAAAAATGAGCAAAATGTCTGATCTGTACATGGAAGTGGAAACCATGTTGGCAGAGGGCGAACACCCTGCCCGCATCGCTCGTCGCTTGGGGCTTCCACTGGGTATGGTATACGATGTGCTGGAAAGCATGCCAGCAGAAGACGAGGTTGACCAGTAATCGTTTTCCGTTTATAATAAATTTCATTCGTTAACTTTAGGAGTTTTTATGCTTTTTACTTTCGCTGGTACCTCTGTTACCAAAAGCAAACTTAATATCCGTTTCGCTAACTCTGACGCTCGTGCCAAACAACTGGCCAAACTGGGCGACACCGCTATCAATATCGTTGAACTGCCCGCCGCAATGGACAAGGCCAGTGCTGTGGCATATCTGTTGACTCAGCCTGCTTTTGCTGATGTGCAGGATGTGCTCCGCGCTGAGGTGGCTCCTAAGGCCCGAGCCAAGCCTGCAGGCACTGTGAAGATGCGTGTGCCCAAAGTCAAATCCAAGTTCAAGGCTGCAAAAGTCAAAACTGCTGTGAAGGCACCTGTGGTGGTGACTGAAGAGGAAGTTGATCAGCTGATGATGGCTGTTTACGGCACTAAGTAAATGGCAGGGCGGGTCACACACCCGCCTGCTCATTTATGTTTGTTCGTAAAGAAATCGTATTAGCAGTTCGAGAGATGCTGGACAGGCATTTTACTCCTTCTGATATAGCAGCAAAACTCAACATCAGCATCGAACTAGTGTATAAGGCACTAGAGATCATCCAAGACTTACTCATATAGACATCATGGCAGGCTGGAACGCAATCAAACAGATCCGAGCACTGGAAGATCGAGCTCACAAACTGGGCATGAAGTTTGCTCCTTACAGGCATGATGACTATAATGCGGACAATGTGGCATTGGTGCCTTGTTATCCGGACTCATTGCCCATCTACACCCGTGATGCTATTTTGTTTGCCGGCTCACTGGAAGGTGCTGATAAGTTCATGGAAGGTGTGCTGTGGGCACGAGAATACGACCGCATGGTGGTTGATCGAAACATTGACGCCAAGCGAGTTCGCAAAGAACAAGATGAGCGTAATAAGCAATTGATGAAAACATTGAAAGATGGTGTAGTGCCAAAAAAGGAGAATCCATAATGGGATTGGACATGTATGCGTATGTGGCTGCCAAGGCCGGTGCCTGGGCAGACTATGACGAAGGAAAGGCGTGGGACAAGGAAAAAGGTGGAATGGTGAATCCCAGTGTGACTGAACCACGTGAGATTGCTTACTGGCGTAAGCATCCCAACCTACACGGCTGGATGGAACGACTGTGGGTCCGCAAAACCAACGAACGCCTAGGCCCTCGTGACAAAGCTGGGTGGTGGTCTGATCCGGATCGAGCAGGTGATTTCAATGGTGTTGAACTGGAACTGACCTGGGACGACCTTGATCAACTGGAACAGGATATCCGCAACAATAGGTTGCCTGGCACAGAAGGATACTTTTTCGGCAGAGATGCTGACGATCATTATCGCGAGCAGGATCTCAAATTCATCCGCAACGCCAAGGCTGAAGCGTTCTTGGGACTGAAAGTTTTCTACAACAGCTCATGGTAGATTTTGAAATCAAATTTCGCGGAACACCTGCGTTGAAATGCCAGCTGGATGGTAGTGAGTTGTCTCAACGATATTTGACTTTATTGAAAAAACAATACCATGCAGATAGTTCTCCAATATTTCGAGATCAACAACTATACACAATAGACTACTTTCGAAAATTGGCCACTACTGCAAAATCTGTGTTAGGATGGGATTGGGTAAGTGACAAGTATGAGATTGCGACTACTACCCGACTTCACAAAGACCTTGAAGAGTATTTGTCAAAAGGATTTGCCCATATTCCCGAAAAGCATGATCATCTGTTGCATGAATTGCATTTTTGCTTGCATTCAATTGAGAGTGGCAGCAATAGAGGAGCCTGGCTTCAGATCGAATGGTTTAATGATGAAGGATTTGATATCAACTCTGACGAATATCCTGCCAAGTTAAATCTTGACTTTGGTGATATTAGATTGCAAAATCCCTATGTAGGACATCATCCTTTGTTTTTATATGAACAACAAGACGATATCAATGTTTCACAAACTTGTAAATTTCACGACTTTGTGAAACCGGGTATCAACATTGTGATTGATAAAGTAAGTAATAAAAAAGAATTTGATTGGCAAAAATACCTTCAATGGTTCAAAACAGCCGCACCAGAATTTGTATCGCAGCATGGAATAGAACAATTAAAAAAATTCACTGGTCATCCGATAGTAGGGACTGTAATCAACAAATCAGATCTTGCCCAGTTGGTTGAACAACCAGTACTTGAATTTGAATCTATTATATTTACTAATTGATCATGGTAACCAAAGTCTATTACGAAAAGGTCGGCAACAGGTATAAGCCTGTGAGCGAATACGACAGCGATTACCTGGATGCTTTCCCCAAAGGCAGCACTTTAGTGATGTGCTATCCAGGTGGGCAGAGTCGCAGATACAACATTGATCCTGACTATGCTGCCTTGATCGCTGCTGCTCGGGTGGCCGAAGATGCCATGATGCAGGCCATGAGCAAAGCCAGTGAATTGAAACCTAAACACACTCCTATCACAGAAGGACAGCGTCGGGCTTGGCGGAAACTGGCTCGAGAGTTTGGAGATGAATTAGCCACATTGAATGGTTCTTCGGCATACGATATCACTCAGGCAGGCTTGAAGGCATTGGAAGATGAAGCTGCTCGACT
>Ga0114973_10002264_pt1 | contig 14084 bp, 19 predicted proteins | sample M_140807_MF_Meta_FD_87025 | JGI IMG/M metagenome (GOLD analysis project Ga0114973, IMG submission 87025) | Freshwater microbial communities from Lake Montjoie, Canada to study carbon cycling - M_140807_MF_MetaG | ecosystem: Environmental > Aquatic > Freshwater > Lake | place: Lake Montjoie... | reverse complement strand
GCAATCTATAGCTCTCCATCATGATCCGCCGTCGGACGTCAGGATTTCTCGCACGCACCCTCAGCTACCTTCAGGAGGGACGGTCAACGACACCTCCCGAAGCGTTTTGGCAGGTCATGTGCGGTTGATTGGGTGCCGTTGCAGGTAGTTCGTGGCACCGCGGGCTGCCTCGCCACTCCACAACTCCCGCGAAGCTGCTCCTTCGCCAACGGTTAACCGTTGTTTTGTCCCCATCGGCGCAGACGTCCCCTAAGTCCTGGCCGGCGTGCTGCTTGTGGCAACGCTCGTAGTGAGTGGATGTCGATAGCAGGCAGCTCGTCGGGCGACGTTTAAAAGATGCCGCGGTCATCCTAGGACTGCATGAGGTCCCGATTTTCTACCTCTCTTACCAAGAGCCTGCCACCAACATCCGCATTTCTGCCGACCCCAGTTCAGCACGTATGCCGACCTACATCGACACCAATGCTGAACCGGTTCTATCTCTTCTATATCTCCTTATTCTCTTCTCCTCTCTTCTATCTATATCTGGGGCACCCCTCCCGGCATCCCCTTGAGCCCAATAGAAGCCCGCCATTAGTCCCGGATTTCTGACCCCTGATTCCGGCTCACGGTGACAGGCGGCTCCATGGTCGCCTTGATGGCTGATCGCCCGTCGTAGGCCTCCAAAAGCGTTACCAGCCAAGCACTTTTCCAAGCCCGGGCCGCCACCAGTCTGTCAGCAGTCTTGGCGGCCGGGTGCGGAGAGTCGTGCGGGAGCCGGGGGTGAATTGAATAGGCTATGGAAAACATAGAGGGGAGCAGGCTCATGAATGAGTCTTGCTCCCCTCGGGTTGGCATCGCGCTGAGGCCGGGACGTTATCAGGCGGCCAGCCTTCCCTTCAGCCGACGTCGCTCAAGCAGGCCAAGGGCGCCGGTGACGAGGGCGAGGACCGAGCTCATGCCAGCGGGATCGATTTCGGGGACGCATGAAGGTGAATCAGCCGTCAGCGTCTCGGAAATACCGTACAGGGATCGGCTGTAGGCTGCTGTGCTAAAGCCACCCATGTCGATCCACCCTGCATCGGCGGACCCGGTCGCTTGGCCTATAGAAGCCACAAATCCTCCAGGCATGAAGTAGAACGCTGGTTGATAGTATCCGAGGGGCTTTGCTGAGGCAGTGCCATCGACGAGCGTGCCGGTGAAAACGTACCTGTCCCCCCCGTCACCATTTGGACTGACGACTGTGCCGTCGATGTCCGTCGCAATCCGGCTCACCAGGGCGCCTGATCACAGGCCGTTTGCTCCGGTGATCGAAGGTGCCGCCAGCGCCCCGCCTGCTAGATCGACGGGGTCGTTCATGGTTGTGGAATGAATGTTGTCGAACGCGTTGACCTTCGCGGGCAAGCTGCGTCGATGAAGACGAACAACGTCACTGCCCCACGCGCGAGAACAAGTACAGCATCTCGCGGCTGATCTGGCTGCACCGTTCGTCGTACTTAGAGGCTTCCTCCGGAGTATTGTCAGCCACTTTCGGGTCGTCGAATGGGAGTGAGACCCGAAGAACACAGCCTTTCACCAGAGGGCACTTTTGGTCGGCTTGCGTACAGGTCATCACGGCACAGAAACCTTTCTCGGGATTTGGCGACTCGTTGTAGACCTTCGAAAAGCAGATAAGCGGGGCGGCAGATCCTCCGGAACTCACCTCGTACCGTGGATTGGCTTCGTCGTCCTTCTTCTCGACCTTGACGCCTGCTCGCTTGAGTGCGGCCACGGCACGCGGATTGAACGCCGTGGCCTCTGTGCCGCCGGAGAATGTCTCCACTCCTGCGACACCGTAGTACTGAGCCGCGATCGTTGCCCAGATCTGCGACATATGGCTGCGCCGAGAATTGTGGGTGCAGATGAACGTCAGCTTGATCGGCTGGGCCGACTTCACCTGCCCTTTGACGTAGTCGGCGATTTTCTCGAGCTGCTCTCGCCGGTCTCGGGGTATCTGATCGAATTCATCACCCCGCTGATCAACGTATTTCCGTAAGTCGGGGCTCAGATCAACCGAACGGCTCTCCTCCGCCGCAGAGCCGACAGCGCACGCCCAGAGACTTGCCAATGCAAAGGTTACAGCGATCGATCGCACGATTCTCTCCTTCTCGCAACGCGGAAATGTCTACGACACAAATCACTTTCATCAACGGCCGCACGCATTTCGGCAGCTGTTCCATCGGCGAAATATTAGCCTTGACGAATATATTGGGCAACTGCTTCAATCCGGTCTACGTTGGGCCGCAGAATTGGCGGACCTGTTCAGCGTAAGTCGCTGACGATTGCCCTGTCGGCCGTCGGCATGATGGTGCCTGAGCTCTCCCTCGAAAGGATCACCGCAATGCTTCCCGCAACCCGCGCCCGGTGGATCGCGATGTGCTTTTTCGGCATGAGCTTCGCCTTGCTGAGCACTGCCGCCATGGCGGAGCCCTCGGCAAACCCGTGGTCTTCGAACGAGAGCCCCGGCCTGTCCTTGCTGTCTGCCGCCTCGGACAGCGGTCGCTACTCATATGTCTTCTTTTGGAAAGACCAGACGGACGCGACCCAACGCAGACTCGAGGCATTCAGTTCGGCGGTGAAGGCGATCGCGGAGCAAGCGGATGCCGTCACAGTATGCGTCACCGACCCGAAAGAAAAGGCAACTGTTGACGCCTTCAAGGTGGCTCGTGCGCCCATGCCTCTGGTTGTGGCTGTTGCGCCCAACGGAGCAATCACCAAGGCCTGGACAACTCCTTTCACGTCCGAAGTGGCAAAAGAGGGATTGGTGAGCGAAGGTACGGCTGCGTGCCTGAAGGCGCTGCAGAACGACAAACTCGTGCTCGTGAGCGTGCAGAACGAATCGACTGCACGCAGCAGCGAGGCGATTCAGGCCGCTCTTGGCTTTCTGGAGGATCCGCGTTTCAGTGAGTCAGCGGAACTGGTCGTCATCAACCCGTCGAATCAGGCGGAAGAAAAGTTTCTCGCTGACCTGAAGGTTCAACCTGCGCCCAGCGAGGCCGTGACGCTCGTGCTGGCTCCACCGGGCAGAACCGTCGTCAAGTTTGTGGGCGCCGTATCCGCGAAAGAAATCATCACGAAAGTGACTGATGCCGCGGCCGGATGTTGTCCGGATGGAAAATGCGGACCGGGTCAATGCTGTCCCGGTGGCAAATGCGGGCCTACACAGAAAAAGTAGAAAAGGAATCGCTGCAGATGAACTTGCCGTTGCTTGTATGGCGGGAATTGCTGGAGCGCAAAGCCCAGATGTTCACGATGGGCTTTGGCATCGTCCTCGGAATCACGACGGTCATCGCGATCCACAACATCACTCGCTACTCGGAAAAAGCGGTTGCCCGGGAGTTGGATAGCCTCGGGGCGAACGTGCTCGTGCTGCCGAAGTCCGTGTCCCTTCAGGACTATTACGCTGCCGATATGCACGACCAGGTCATTCCTGAGGAATACGTCGTGCGATTGAGCATGTCAGACCTGCAGGGAGTAGATAACCTGTCACCGAAGCTCTGCGTGCCGGCTACCCTCGGGGGCCGAACCTATTCGCTGACTGGCATCCTGCCCAAGAGCGAGTTTCAGGCGAAGGCGGCGTGGGCGGGGGCAGGGATTTTTTCCCGTCCTATCGGCTGCGGTGCGATCAGTGGCGGGGAGCCAACGACCGAGGATGACAAAAAAATGCTGGCTCACAAGCGAGTCATCAAGGACCTCGCAGAGAACGAGGTATTGTTGGGCGCTGACGTCGCGGCGATGCAGAACCTGCGAGGAGGCGATTCGGTATCGCTGCTCGGCAACTCGTTCACGGTGGTCGCCGTCTTGCCAGAGACCGGAACAGTCGATGATTCGCGGATCTTTGCGCATCTCCACACTGTTCAGCGGCTTTCCAACGCCGGCGAGGTCGTCAACTGCATTGAAATCGTCGGCTGTTGCAAGGAAATTGCTGCCGGCCTGGTCGGGGGCGTCAACGAATTGCTGCCCGAGGCGAAGGTGGTGACTGTCAAGCAGGTGGTGGATACACAGATTTCGATCAACCGGATGATGGAACAGCTTTCGCGAATCTTCATGGGAATCATGGTCGTGGTCGGTGGCGCTGGGATCGCGAACTACATGTATTCCAATGTCTCCGACCGCCGACGGGAGATCGGCACGCTGATGGCGATGGGAGCGGATTCATCGCTTATCCAGCGGATGTTTCTCGCCAAGGCCACGATTCTTGGCTTCGCGGGAGGGATCGGCGGCTATGTGCTGGGCACGATCCTTGCCGTCACGTTGGGACCCGCAGTGGCTGGCGTGACCGTGCATCCCATGCCCGAATTGGCATTCTGGGCGCTGCTGATATCGGTCAGCGTTGCCGTGACGGCGAGCTATTTCCCGGCGCGGCATGCTTCATTGCTCGACCCGGTCGCAACCTTTCGGGAGACATGATTCATGTTGTGCATGGAGGATGTGACGAAGACCTATCAACTGCGGCGTCAACCCATTGTGGGCCTTGATCGCGCCAGCCTTGTGATCGAGCGTGGCGACTTTGTTTCTCTGGTCGGCCCGAGCGGCAGCGGCAAAAGCACGCTCCTGCTCATGCTGGGCGGGATGCTTTCGCCAACCTCGGGCCGCGTGCTACTGGATGGGCACTCGCTCTACGACACTTCGGCGAACGCGCGGGCCTCATTACGACAACGCTACATCGGGTTCGTGTTTCAATCGTTTCACCTCGTGCCGTACCTGACGGCCATGGAAAACGTGCAAGTTCCGCTCTACCTTGGAGGACTGCCCAGGCAGGCCCAACGGGATCGCGCCGCCGCCGTTTTGGATCGCGTCGGGCTTGGCAATCGGCTCGACCACAAGCCAACCGAACTCAGCGTCGGCCAACAACAGCGAGTGGCCCTGGCGCGGATGCTTGCCAACGATCCGTCCGTTATTCTGGCTGACGAGCCCACAGGCAGCCTTGATCCAGAGACAGCTTCGCATGTCATCGATTTCCTCGAGCAGTGCCACGCAGACGGAAAAACGATTGTCATGGTTACGCACGATCCGAGGGCTGCACAGCGGGCGAAGCATGTTTTGCGGCTGTGCGAGGGTAGATTAATACGCGAGGATTCGCCCGGCACAAGCCTGCGTGAAGGTCGCCGCGTCGTGGCGTAAGCGCGATGTCACACTTGGACCTCGACAGCCACTCCGAAGTTATCCCGAAGGCCCACACAAGTTCTCATGACGAAGAAGCAGACTGCGTCCCGTGCCTGCCAATGCGATGGCGTCGCCGCGCAGTCACGGCCGCGGGATGCACATGGACGTAGTGTCGACACCGTGTTTCGTGCCTTTTCGGACGTCACGCGACTGCGGATTCTCCATCTCCTGCTGAACGGTGAAATGTGCGTCGGTGATCTCGTATCCACGCTTCGCACCTCGCAGCCGACAGCGTCTCAGCACCTTGCATATTTGCGCAATGCCGGGTTGGTGACCTGCCGGCGCGCTGGGCTGTGGAGTTTTTACTCACTGTCGCCCGCCAGTTCGACTTTCCACGCGAAAATACTGGAATGCCTCCGGCACTGTTTTTCCGAGGTGCCGGAATTACAGGCTGACAGCAGGCGTGCTTCGCGATTGGCTGCGTCCTCGCGGTGCTGCCGGACGGCCGCCACGCCTTGCGTTGCCAAACGTTCTCGAAAAACGGCACCGGCGCCGCCTCGTCGTGCGTCTTCTCATCAAAGTTTAAGTCAACCGTGACGGCGCGCGTTGTGCAATCGTCCATTGCCCACTAGTGCATGGCGTTGCCCTTTGGGGCGATCGCGGGCCACACCATGACACGAGGCGCAGCACGCCCCCCAACGACCCATGCCACAGCAAAACCCCTCCGCCGATAGGACACCCACCATGACACAATGCGCCACCAAGCGACTCGCATTTCTTGACCGCTATCTGACGCTCTGGATTTTTGCCGCCATGGCCAGTGGCATTGCTGTCGGGCGAGCCTTTCCCGGGATCGAATCCGTCATCGAGAGCTTTCAAGCTGGGTCGACGAACATTCTCATTGCCGCAGGGCTCATCCTCATGATGTACCCGCCTCTGGCAAAAGTCCGGTACGAAGACCTTGTGAAGGTGTTTCGTAACTGGAAGATCCTTGGGCTGGCGTTCTTTCAAAGCTGGATTGTCGGCCCGATCTTCATGTTCGTGCTTGCCTCCCTCTTTCTGCCTGACCGGCCTGAATACATGGTCGGATTGATTCTTGTCGGCATTGCGCCATGCATCGCGATGGTGATCGTGTGGAATGAGTTGGCACGAGGTGATGCGGAATACGCAGCTGCGTTGGTTGCATTCAACAGTGTGTTTCAGATCCTGTTTTACAGCTTTTATGCCTGGCTATTCCTCACCGTCCTACCGCCGCTGTTGGGACTGCAAGGGACTGCAGTGAACATCACGGTCGGTCAAATTGCCGCCAGCGTGGCGATCTATTTGGGCGTGCCATTTGCGGCGGGCATGGCAACTCGTTTTGTGCTCGTTGCGCTGAGGGGACGAGATTGGTTCGAGCAGCGTTTTATTCCGGCAATCAGCCCACTTACCTTGGTTTCCCTGCTTTTGACTATCTTCGTGATGTTCAGCCTGAAAGGGAACCTGATTGTCCAGATTCCTTGGGACGTGGTGCGAATTGCCGTGCCGCTCTTGATCTTCTTCGTCGGCATGTTTTTGCTGAGCTTTTGGATGGGGCGGAGCATCGGTTCAGATTACGCGCAGACGGCGACTGTCGCACTCACGGCGTCGAGCAACAACTTCGAATTGGCAATTGCCGTGGCAATCGCTGTTTTCGGTATTCATTCGGGAGAGGCGTTCGCGACCGTCATCGGGCCTCTGGTCGAGGTGCCGGTGCTGATCGGCCTCGTCAACCTGTCGCTGACGTTTCGACGGCTCCTCTTTGCCAAAACGGTGGCAGCCGCAGATATCGGGCATGGTACGCCGGTCGGTTCACCTTCGGCTCACTGAACACAGCAGGTTTCCAAAACCCACTTCCCTAAAACCACGCCTGTATCGATCAGCTACCGCTTTGTCCGGGCTTTTCGCCGGAAAACGCAGCCAGAATCGCCTCGTCGACCATGCCGTCGACCGCCACGATCTTCGTAGGGCATGCGGCCGGGGAACGCTTCGTTTCCCTTCGGCTTATGCCCCGAGATGTCGAGGCCGATTTCCCTCATAGCCTCGACCACGGGTGGAAAGATCACTTCTTTCGGTTCCGTGCCGGCACTCTAGACCTCGAAACGGTCACCACCGAGCTGCCCGAGAAGGGCCTCTGCCATTTGGCTTCGGGCGGAATTGCCGGTGCAAAGAAACAGGATCCGACGAGTCATCCTTAAGTCTCTTTCAAGTCAATCGTCCGAGATCGCCACCGTTGCCGGATTCCGGCGACGATCGTGTCTTCCCCGGCGCGGACCAGCTCCAGTAACCGCCGGCTTCCAATCGGTTCGTGGATGAGCCAAGGAACCACGGCAATGCGTGGGTTTGTTCGCTCTACCCGCTCGATATGCCGCTCTTCCTCGGCAGCCCTTGCCGAAAGGAGCGGATCGGTGGGGCGCGCCGCGGCGAGAGACGCGTTGATGACCCAAGCCCACGGCTCTATGCCCGCCCTACGAAGATCGTCCTGCAACGCCTCGGCCTCGAGCACGGGAGTCGTCTCCGGCAACGTCACGATCACCATTTTCGTCTGCTTGGGATCCTGGAGGCGCATCATGGGGGTGACCACCCGCAGTTCGGGATTCTGGTGGCGGACAACGTCCCGGTGGTAGGCCCCGGTGGCGTCGAGCAGCAAGAGCGTGTGCCCCGTGGGTGCGGTGTCGACAACCACGAACTTTTTTCGAGACTCCTGGATCACCCGTGAGAACGCCTGAAACACCGCGATCTCCTCCGTGCAGGGGGAGCGGAGATCCTCTTCGAGAAGGGCTCGCCCGGTGTCGTCGAGTCCTTTCCCCGTCGTCTCCAAGACATGCTGCCGGTAGCGTTCCCGCTCATCGTGCGGATCGATCCGATCGACGATGAGGTCGGGCATGTCGGCCTCGACCGTCATCGCCAGATGCGCCGCGGGATCGGTCGTCGTGAGGTGCACCGGATGCCCCCGGGAGGCCAGTTCTGCCGCGATCGCGGCGGCGACGGTGGTTTTCCCCACGCCTCCCTTGCCGAGCACCATGATCAATCCATGCTCGTCCTGCTCGATTTGGTCGACCAGCGAGCGCAGCGTGGGAAGCGCTCTCCGGGACGTCACGCCGGGCTCCATGACAACGCCGGCGTTACCAGCTTTGGATTCGTCGAGCATCGCCCGGAGTGCTGCCACCCCCACCATATTCGACGCTCGGAGAGGAACCGTCTCACGGGGCAGATTCGCGATTTCTGTAGGAACGTTCGCCAGCGCCCTCGCTTCGCGATCGCGCATCGCATGGGCGATCGGATCGATGGTGTCACCCGCCGGCAGGACACCGTTGACAACGAGCAACTGGTTGTGAATCCCAAGTTGGCCGAGCTCAAGGGACGTTCGGGCAGCCTCCTCGATTGCGCTGTGCTGCGGCCGCGTCACGAGGACAACCGTCGTGGCAGCGCCATCGGCGAGTGTCGCCACTGCATCGGCATAGCGGTGACGCTGCTTTTCGAGGCCGGCGAGCGGCCCAAGGCAGGAGGCGCCTGACGTCGCCGTGTCGAGGAAGCTACTCCAAGCCGTGGGGAGCTGGAGTAGCCGAAGTGTGTGTCCTGTCGGGGCCGTGTCGAAGATCACGTGATCGAATGCGTTTCCAGTGACACCATCGGTGAGCAGACCGGTGAACTCGTCGAAGGCGGCGATCTCGGTCGTGCACGCGCCCGAGAGTTGTTCCTCCATCGATTTCACGGTATCGGCGGGAAGGACTCCGCGGACAGGGCCGACGATCCGGTCTCGGTAAGCATTGGCCGCGGCCTCCGGGTTGATGTTGAGGGCGAGGAGTCCCGAGACGCCAGGCACCGGCGTCGGCTCATCCTCTCCGATGGTCGCACCGAACACTTGGCCCAGATTCGAGGCCGGATCGGTGCTCACAAGGAGCACTCGCTTTCCCTTGTCGGCAAGGGCTACGGCAGTCGCGCAGGCCAGCGACGTCTTTCCGACACCCCCTTTCCCCGTGAAGAAAAGCAGCCGTGTCGGGCGTTCGATGAGATTCATTGACTCGCTCCAGTGCTCAGCAGCAGTCGTTCGATGGCCCGTTTTCTCCCCCGCCGCAGCAGCCCCCCTGCATGACCGGCAGTTCAACAGTACCGCCGATGGTGACCCCTGCCCATTCTGCTAACAGCGCCCGACTCGGCACCTGTCCACGGCTCACGACCTTGCCGTCGACGAGCACAAGCGGCAGGCAGTCGTTGCCATGCTTATCGAGTTCTTCCCTCACCGTCGGGTTGGCCGCGAACGCCTGGGGTTGCTGGACGGGATTGAATCGCTCGACGGCGATGCCCTGCCGTGCGAGCCACTGGAGATCGGCGGCGAATGCCACGAGAGCGGGATCGACGTCGGGTCCGCAGATGCCGGTTGAGCAACACAGCGGTCGGTCGAAGACGAGCAGCAGCGGCATGGTGAAACTCCCGCAGAGGTCAGCCGTGAATTGACGGCTGTTTGGTACACGATGTAGTGTACTCCTGTTGTCGAAGGAAGTGGAGGCTTTCGTCTTGGTGGCACGCAAAAGTCCCGGAAGCGGAGATTCCTGCTCCCGCTCGATGTCCATCAAGCGGCGGGCGATCTTGTCGCCGATCGAAGCGGGTGGATTGGCATCGGTGTTCAAGGTGCTCGCAAACGACACCCGACTCCGGCTCCTCCATGCTCTTGTGCGGGCCGACGAGATGTGTGTTAGTGACTTGGCTGCCTCGATCGGCATGAAGCCCCAAGCCGTCTCCAACCAACTCCAGCGACTCTCCGACCTCGGTATCTTGGCGTCGCGGCGCGACGGCAACAACGTCCATTATCGCATTGTCGACCTCTGCGTGCGCTCGCTCCTCGAGCAGGGGATGTGCCTCATGAAAGAGGTGACGTCGCGCACGGCCCTCCCCCTCCGGGGCCGCCGATGACCGGCTCGCTCGCCCGAAGGTCCATAGGCCCATGACCATCCGCCCCACGGACACACCGGAGTCTCGCCATGAAAAAGCTCCTCTTTGTATGCGTTGAGAACTCGAATCGCAGCCAGATGGCGGAGGCGTTTGCGCGTATCCATGGCGAGGGCCGGATCGAGGCCTCCAGTGCCGGCTCTCGCCCGTCCGGCCGGATCAACCCCAAGGCGATCGCAGCCATGGGGGAACTGGGCTACGACCTCTCATCGCATGCGTCGAAGGGTTTGGCAGACTTCGACGGCCAACCGGTAGATGTGGCGATCACGATGGGCTGTGGCGACGAGTGCCCACTCGTGCTGGCCGGCCGGCGGGAGGACTGGAAGATTCCCGACCCGCGGGACATGACGGCCGACGAGTTCCGAGGCGTCCGCGACCTGATCGAGTCGAAGGTCAAGGACCTCCTCGCCTCGCTCTGACTACAAGGGCGGAAGAGCGCGGGCGACTGTCACCAACATCGACATCTCTGCCGACCCCAGTTCAGCACGTATGCCGACCTCCATCGACAGCAATGCTGAACCGGTACATTCTCTTCTATAGTTCTTTCTCTTCTTCTTTATTCTATCTCTATCTGGGGCACCCCTCCCGGCACCCCACAGCCCGATAGAAGACCAAGCAGCCCTCCTCGTAGCGACCCTGAGTTGTCGGGAGTCGTACCGGGCGGGAGATGGGTGAGCAAAAGTCAGCCCGTCCCTCTGCGCTGGCCCACTGATCCCGCAGGCCCGCTCCCTTCTCTCGCTTGTCCGGGATTTTCAACCTCTGATTCCGGCTCACGGTGACAGGCGGCTCCATGGTCGCCTCGATGGCCAATCGCCCGCCGTAGGCCTGCAAAAGCGTCACCAGCCAAGGACTTTTCCAAACCCGGGCCGCCACCAGTCTGTCAGCAGTCTTGGCGGCCGAGCCTTCCATCCAATCTTCAAGGAGATTCCACGTACCAATGTCCACAGCAACCACCACATCCCACGACACCGGCCAGAACACCACGAGCCGGTCTACATCCCAACCCAACAACAGTCCCATCACCCAGACCACTCCCAACGCCGCCCAGAGACTCCGTACCACCATGGCCGCCGTCAGGCTCGCCTTCACGTGGCTCGGGGTTCGTAAGACCCTCGCCCCAGAGCAACGCACGACGGCGGCCCGAGCGTTCCATGCCGACCGGGAACTCCTCTCGGCCAGCAAACTGATCCTCGACCTCAAACATCCCGCCTACCGTGCCGTGGCTGCTGTCAGGTCTGAAGCATCTGGCTACTGGCGAACCGTGACGCTGCCATTTCCCGAGGCTGGCATTCGGCTCCTTCCGCAAAACTCGCTCGGGCTGTTCGCGACCACGATGCAGACGTACCGCGAGCGACTTCAAGAATCTGCCCGGGAACTCGCCAGCCAGTACGACACGATGAAGTCAGAAGCAGAACGTAGGCTGGGCACGCTCTTCAACGCCAGCGACTATCCCACCACGCTCGACGGCTTGTTCGATCTGGAGGTGACGTACCCAGCCATCGAGCCGCCGCAGTACCTCGTGAGCCTGCACCCGGAGGTCTACCAACAGGAGCAGGCCCGGGTGCGTGAGCGATTCGAGAGTGCCGTCGAACTCGCTGAACAAGCCTTCGCCACGGAACTGCAACGGCTCTCGGCTCATCTGGCTGAACGACTGACGGGCCTCCATGACGGCCAGCCCAAGGTCTTTCGTGATTCGGCCGTCGAGAACCTCCGGGACTTCTTCGAGCGGTTCCGGCGGCTCAACATCAGGTCCAGTCCAGAACTCGACATGCTGGTGGAGGAAGCCCAGCAGGTCATCACCGGGATCGAGCCACAGCAACTCAGGGATTCAGTCAGGCTCCGGCAGATGGTCGCCCGGGACTTCGAGCAGATTCAGGCGAGCGTTGGAGACCTGCTCGTTGATAGGCCCCGCAGGAACATTCTCAGGCGTGGAAATGTGGGAGGTACCGTATGAGTTCTGAGATGGAGTTGGTCGTGGATGCTGGCGGTGACGTTCGATGTGTGTATGGCGAGGAGTTGGACCTGCGGACACTCGGGAAGTTGCAGATCACCCGGGCGAGCCATGTCGAGCCAGATAGGGACGGTTTCTGGTGGGCTGATATGGGGCCTGTTGATGGACCTGTCTTGGGGCCCTTCAGGAGCCGGACGGAGGCACTACAGGCGGAGAGGGAGTGGCTGTTGAGATGCCAGTCCGCAACGCCTACAGATCATGGCCGGGCTTCGCCTGCTCCACCTCAGCATCCTTAATAAGCCACACGCCGTCCTTCTTGTGGAGCAGAACTTTTACTCCCGCCAGCACCGTCCCCTGATTGCCCTTCTCAATGACGTCGCCTGTGACCCGCACGATCATGGCCGCTGTCGCCTGAAGCGGTCTCTTGGCAGGATCGACGGAGACATTCAGCTTCGTGATTGTCACCTCGGTCGGCCGTACCCGCTTGAGAACCTGCTCGGCTGCTTCGCGGAGCGGCCTCAACTCGGGATCAAGTGATTCGTAGATCGTCGCCACATCCTGCTTTTTTGCCGCGATTGCAAGCCGTGGGAAAAGGTGCTGCAGGTGCTCACGGTCGGTAACCACGAGTTGGTCGGCCACGAAGGCACCGACACCTGTAAGCACCAGAACTACAGCCGTGGCCAGCGACCAACGGGACTGACTGCTTACCCACACCGCGCCCGTGACCAATGCCCCAATAAGGCAGGCGATCACGAACGGCAGTGAGGACTCAAAGGGCATAACCGCATCGTAGTCCGGTGTGCTTGAGCCAGAAGAGCCCATTCCCGCTGCACCTTGATTTCGCTGCACAGCTGCCATGTTCAGCCGCCCCAGATCGTTTCTGCGGGCGCCCTTTCTCGTTCTCCCCGTCGGCCCCTCTGGCTGCCGGGCGTGTTTCCCTGTCCCGTTTCCCCCTTTCCATGGAGATGCTCTGTCATGAGTGACCTCGAACTGATCGATGCCGTGGCCCATGTCACCGGTGAGACCCAGCACGAAATCCGCCGGCGTGGCTTCGTGCTGACCGGTCCTGCGGATTCCGGTGCTGACCTCGACCCGGAATGCATGCTTGATCTGGTCGACCTCCCGGAAACGGGAACGGTCGACTGGGACTCGCTCGGCTTTGGCTGTCGTGAGCCGTTTTTCACGAGCACGCTGAAGGCCCGGAAGAAGAGTCGGGCCAAGGCCAGCGTGAAGAAGCAGGCGGCCCGAGCGGCATGACCTGCTGCTGACCTGACGAGAACCGCGATCCCATAAGTGACGGGCGTGGAGTGTGGTGGAGGTGCCCAAGCCTTCCTGCACCCACGCCCGTCGCTTTTCCCAACCCAACAATCCAACCAACCAACAGGAACTTCATCCCCATGTTAAAACTCCATGCCGGCGTCTCGAAGAAGGTCGGCTTGCCCGGCTTCTCCAGCGCCTCGGCCTCCTGCACCATCGAGGCCGAACTCGACTCCAGCCTCCTCCAGGACCACGAGGGCTTTCAGATCGTCGTCCAGCGGGCCTACCAGTCATGCGAGCAGGCTGTCCAAGACCAGATCGCCCGACTCACCAGCGACGGGCAGGGCGAATCCAGCCAGCCCAACACCCAACCGCAGGAAGTCATCGAGGTCCGCACGGGCCCGGCGATTCGGGGCGTTGCGGTCGCGACCAACAGTACCGAGACACGTGCGACCAACCGTGCCGTCTTCCGTGACGCCCCCAGCCCTCGACCCGCCACAGCTTCGCAGGTCAAAGCCATCCGGGCGATCGCTGCTCGCCGGAAGATTGACCTCGTGGGAATGCTCCGGGAACGCTTTGGCCTGACAACGGCGGACGAATTGGGCATCCGGCAGGCCAGCGCGCTCATCGACGAGTTGAAGGGCGACGGAGCGACCAGCCCGGGAACGAACGGCAATGGGACCTACGCGACGACTGGAGGTGCCCGATGATCGCAGGAACTGAACTACTGCCGGTGATGGAGCCGCGCAGCACCAACCCGGCCAACGAGATCGCGACGAAGCTC
>Ga0114973_10002262_pt1 | contig 14088 bp, 15 predicted proteins | sample M_140807_MF_Meta_FD_87025 | JGI IMG/M metagenome (GOLD analysis project Ga0114973, IMG submission 87025) | Freshwater microbial communities from Lake Montjoie, Canada to study carbon cycling - M_140807_MF_MetaG | ecosystem: Environmental > Aquatic > Freshwater > Lake | place: Lake Montjoie... | reverse complement strand
TTTTCTGTACTTTAATTTTCGTTTTCGTCCTGTTCCTAATAGCAGTCACCATACCACTACCTGTGAAAGGACGGCAAAAATAGGGTATTTTTTTATTTTTTAAGCTAAATCTGTATGTTTTGCCGCAATTTTTTGTCCAAAAAAGCTGCTGGCCTGCAATTCAAAGGCTTGCGGGTTGTCCGTAGTGTAAAAACTAAGTTGCCCAGATTGACTACATTTTTGAGCTAAATCAGGATGGCTTTCAAGGTATCTAGCAAGGCTTTTAGCAACAATTGCTCCTTGGCTTACTATGTTTACCCCCTTCGGCATAAAGGCCCTTATTTTGTCCGCTAATAAGGGGTAATGGGTGCATGCTAGTAAAAGGGTATCAATATCCGCCGATTGAGCAAAAAGTTGATCCAGGTAGGACTTGACAAAATAGTCTGCTCCGGGTTGATCATGTTCCCCATTTTCAATCAAGGGTACCCATAAAGGACAGGCCTGTTGAAAAACTTTAAGATCAGGGAAAAATTTAGCCAATTCAATAGGATAACTGTCACTTTGTATGGTTCCCAATGTTCCTAAAATACCTACTTGATGGGTGGTTGAAAAATTGCCTAAAATTTCAGTGGTGGGTCTGATCACCCCTAACACCCTTTTGTCAGGGGCTATGTTGGGTAAATCTTTTTGTTGAATAGTACGAAGTGCTTTTGCAGATGCCGTATTGCAAGCCAAAATAACCAAGGAGCACCCTTGGTTAAAAAACCAATTCACTGCTTCTAGGGTATACTGATATACCGTGTCATAAGAGCGGGGGCCATAAGGTGCGCGCGCATTATCACCTAAATAGATATAATCATACTGAGGTAAAGTATGCTTGAGCTCCTTTAAGATAGTGAGCCCACCATAACCGCTATCAAAAACACCAATTGGCGCAGTAGACATATATTTATTTTATTGGGTAAAACTAAAGAACCTCGTTGTAAACAACGAGGTTCTAAGTAAAATATATTTAAAATATTATCCTTTTTTAGCTGCCGCTGCTGGCTTTGCTGCTGGAGCACCGCCTGTAGCTGCTTTGAATGCATCTTCAATTTCCTTTGGCAATGGCAATTTTAACTTCATCGCAACGCGAATGGTTAAATTGTCAACAATCGAAGGTTGTGTATAAGGAGACAATGATTCAGCTTTTAATACCACTGTATATTTTTGCTCAGCCACTACTTCTCCTAATGCTGTAGCAATTTTTTGTCTGAAAGGCAATAACAATGATTCTTGTTTTTGCTCCATAGATTGTTGTTGGTATTGTTGCCAGTTAATCAACTTGTATTTTAGACGATTTAAATCGTCAGTTGCCATTTGTAAAGCTTTTGGACGCTTAGACAAATCAACAGAATCTCTTTTGTAGATACTATCTTTTACTTGATAATCCTTTAAAGTATAGTTATACTCATCCTGTAAAGAATCTTGTGCGTAAGATTTAAGAACGGTATCTAATTTTTCTTGGATACCTGGGAATAAAGCAATGACGCTTTGATCATCAAAATAACCAATTTTAACCTGTGCAGATGCTGTGTTGTTAAATGAGGCTGCAACTAATAAAATGGCTGCAAATAAAAAACCTTTTTTCATATCTAATTGTTTTTTTAAAAAATCTATTTGTTTGTTTTACTAAATATTGATACCCAATTCCTTCAAAATATCGTCGCTTTTGTCCAGTTTCGGGTCTGCAAATATAATGGTAATTCCTTCACTTTTATCTAAAATGAAGTCATATCCCCTAGCAGTAGCTAATTTTTGGACGACATTATATACTTTATCTTGGATAGGTTTAACCATTTTTTGGCGTTCCTTGAACAAATCGCCCTCATAACCAAAGCGTTTCTTTTGAAGGTCCCTAAGCTCCTTTTCCTTCACAAAAAGCTCGTCTTCTCTTTTTTTCTTAAGGTCATCAGAAAGCATAAACTGCTCCGCCTCATAATTTTTATACATCTTATCGAGGGTCATTTGCTTTTGATCAATTTCTTGTTGCCATTGATCACCTAAAGCCTTTAATTTTTTATCCGCTTCCTTATATTCTGGAATTTTATCCAAAATATACTTTGTATTGATGATCGCATATTTTGTTTGTGCATTTGATGAAAATGCCGTCAAAATAGAGATGACTAAAACAAAAAAAACTTTATTGAATTTCATAAGCTATAATTTAAATAACAAAATTAAAAATTACTCGACTACTTTATTTAGTTACTATTCTGGCTCAAAACCTAACATAAAGGTAAACCTTCCTGCATCTTTTAAGGTATTAGTGCCATTTAATCGATCTAAACCAATACCATAATCAAATCCCAAAAGTCCAAACATTGGTAAGAAAAAACGCATACCCAAACCAACAGAACGACGAAGTTTAAATGGATTGTATTCCTTCATACTATACCATCCATTGGCTGCTTCAAAAAAGCCCAACGCATAAATAGTACTACTAGCAGCCAAACTTAATGGATATCTAATTTCAACTGCGTATTTATTAAAAATGGTAAAGTGCTGACGTGCTGATTGTTGGTCAGGGTTCACCTTAGGATTAGAAGTTTCATATACAGGATAACCTCTTTGCGCAATAATATCATAGCCTAATAATGCAAACTGGTTACTTAATCCAGCATCCCCTAATTGGAATCTTTCAAAAGGAGAAATAGCAAGATTCGTATTATAACGTCCTAGGAATCCGTACTTAGCTGCAAAGCGTAATACAAATTGCTTATTATGTTCCTCCCCGGCTGGTTTACCCAATGGCACAAACCACTCTCCATTAAAACGCCACTTATGATACTCTAATAATTGATATGGGTTTTCTCTTTTTCCAAAGTTGGGATCAAACAAAGAATACGGTGGTGTTAATTGCGCACTCAATAAAAATGTGGAACCTGTTCTTGGAAAAGTAGGTTGATCAATGGAGGTTCTTTGTAAAGCAACCCTGAAGTTGAAATTGTTTACATTACCATTGGAGAAATTAGGCAAATTATAAGGATCAATTGCGTAATCTTTTAATGTGTAGCGTGTATAGTTAATACCCGTGCTTAAGGAGAAGTAATCATCAGGCCATTGCAATTGACGTCCAAAGGAAACAGTTGCTCCTGTGGTAGATATATAACGTGCATCAGCTGCATTTGGATTATACATCCCCGTTTGCAGATCATAGGTTTGACCATATTTCGTATTATACACACTTACCGTTAAAGTATTTCTCTTAATGCCCCCAAACCAAGGCTCCGTAAATGAAAAATTCGTGGAACGGAATGCCTTACCATTACTTTGAATCCGCAAACTTAACTTTTGCCCATCTCCCATGGGTAATGGATCCCAAGCAGATTTTTTAAAGAAGTTTTTAGAAGAAAAATTATTAAAAGTGATACCTAAGGTACCGGTAAGTCCAATATAACCACCCCATCCAGCACTTAATTCTAATTGGTCACTTGATTTCTCTTCCACACCATAATTAATATCTACCGTACCATCTTCTGGATTTGGAACAGGATCAATTTTAATTTTTTCTTGGTCAAAATAATTTAACTGTGAAATTTCTCTTTGTGAACGTATCAATAATGTACGACTAAATTTATCACCTGGTATGGTTCTAATTTCACGACGAATGACAAAGTCTTTTGTTTTTTCATTACCTGCAATACGAATTGTTTTGATGGTCGCTTGCGGTCCTTCTCTCATTCTTATTTCAAAATCGATGGTATCGTTATAAACAGCAGTTTCAATGGGATCAACATTAAAAAACAAATAACCATCATCTTGGTATAAGCCACTGATATCTCCACCTTCCGCTGTTTGTGTTTTGCCTAATTTATTATATAATATTTCTCTATTATAAATTTCCCCTTTTTTAATATTTAAAATACTGCTCAATAAGGAGTCCGGGTATTTTGTATTTCCTCTCCAAGTAATATTTCCAAAAAAATACTTGCGTCCTTCCTTTAATTGAATATCAATATTTAAATTACCTACTGCATTGTGATAAAGCGTATCCTTTTCAATTACAGCGTCACGAAAACCTAATGAATTATAATAATTCAATAAATTATCACGACTCTCTTCAAATTTTTTCTCACTATATTTTGAAGAGGACAATTTAAAACGTACGTAAGGATTTAAAATTTTTCTAGTTTTAGTAAAAGTTAAATACCCTTTTTCAGCCATGTACTGTTCAAAAGTATACGGTGTTGTTTTTACAATCACTGGTTTGTCGTACACAGGGAAAAGGGTCATTCTAGATTTTTCATGCACTTCCTTTAAACTTTTCTTCAGTTTTACTTCGTCCACTAAATTGCCACCAAAATTGATATTATTAATACGCACTTTAGGACCACGATCCACTTTAAAATCCAACAATAAACTATTTTTTTTAGTGGCATCCTTTTTTTCGATGATCGCCACTTTTGCATCCTGAAAACCTTTTTCAGCATAAAACTTTTTAATCCCTTCTACTGCAGTGATCTTCATATTTTCAGTAATCACACGATTAGGGGTTAACCCAGTTTTACCAGACAATTCATCGGTTTCTGACTTTTTAACACCTAAAAAACTAAACTTAGATAACCTTGGTCTTTCAACCACATCAATTTCAACATCAATTTCATTATTGACCAAGTCCGTTATATAAACACTTACATCACTAAAGTAGTTTTGATCCATTAATTTATGAATCGCTTTAGCAAAATTATCACCCCCAGGAATAGCTACTTCATCCCCAATATTCAAGGTAGAAAGGGACAATAATAAGTTCTCGTCAAAATTTTCATTTCCCACCACTTTAATGTCCCGAATTTTGTATTTGGCAGGGGCTTTTTGATTGAAAATGTTCATCAGTTTGACATTAATCTGTGTAACTGAATCCTTCACGGGTGCCACCTGGGCAAAAGAAGTCGAGGATAAAAAAAGAACCAATAAAGATCCTATATAAAATGAAAAGAATTTCTGCATCTGCAAAGGGGCTACATTTATTATTTTAAAAGTGTCGCAAATTACTCGTAATATTTCAAAGTCTTTGTTAAAACCTCAAAATAGTTATATTAATTTTTTTACTCATTTGTTTGAACCTGCAGGCTGGTTTTCCCAAATCTGCGCTCCCTAGATTGAAAATCAAGGATGGCCTCGATCAAATCTTTCTTGCGAAAATCGGGCCAACGGGTCTCTGTAAAGTACAATTCAGCGTATGCTAGCTGGTATAATAAAAAGTTGCTTATTCGGTATTCTCCGCTGGTACGAATCATGAGCTCTGGGTCCGGAAATGCACTGGTAGAAAGGGCTGCCTCCAAGGTTGCCTCCTCGATATCATCGGGCTGCATTTGCCCAATTTTTACCTTCTCGGCGATGTTTTTTATCGCTTGTATGAGCTCCCACCTGCTGCTATAGCTAAGTGCAATGATAAGTTCTAGTCCGGTATTATTGGCGGTGGTTTGCGTGGCATTTTCTAGGGCTGCTTTGGCATCATCTGGTAACAAAGAAAGATTGCCAATAAAGTGCAATTTGATGTTGTTTTTATGCAAGTCAGGCACTTCCTTGGCAATGGTATCCACAAATAGACTCATTAGGCCAGCAACCTCGGCTGCTGGGCGATCCCAATTTTCGGTACTAAATGCATATAAAGTGAGGTATTTTATGCCTATTTCTGATGCAGCTTCCACAATATTACGAACGCTTTGTACCCCATGGAAGTGCCCATAAAGTCGGTCCTGTCCTTTTTCTTGCGCCCATCGACCATTACCATCCATAATGATGGCGATATGTTTAGGGAGTCTATTTAAATCCAAGTTGTCCATATTGCAAAATTAATCGAATCCAAGGTTATTTTCGTTTAAACCTATTGAATAACCCGATGCTTTTCTTGGGTTTGTATTCAGCAATCCCGTAAATATTATTGAAGGCATAAGAAATACCCAATTTCGCTGAAAAAAAACGGTCATTCCTGCTCGTGCTTCCTTGATACCCCAAAGGGGCAGCTGTGGTCATAGGGGTGGCATTACCATCTATAAAATCAAGCTTGTCGGTGGTGGTATACCTGTAAGTGGCTTCGGCGAAAATATTAAATTTGCGATAAACATTAAATTTAAACCCTAGGTTCAACGGCAAAGTTAAATTCAACCCTGATTGCTTTTGCTTACCACTTAATACATCATCTGTAGAAATGACAACAACACTCGTATTATTATTGCGAATGGTATCCAAGATATGCAAATAACCAACCCCAAAACCAAGATAGGGCGTAAACTTTTTATTGCGTGATCCTGCAATAAAATTTAGAAAATTAAATTCGCCCATCACACTTGCCTCTATCGTATTGATTTGAAAATTTGCATTGCGCAATAGCGCATAAGGATCTAAGGAAAGCATGTCATGAGATGCTAATTTTTGCATCTCCACATTCAATCTTACACCCACATAACTATTTAATTGTTTTTTTGCAAACGCACCATAATTTCTATAATATACTTGCACATCAGGTGCAATATCCCCTTGATAGGAAGCCAAACCCATCAACAAACCAACTTCGCCTTTGTTCTCAGACAACTCCGTATGTTGCGCCATCACAAATTGCGAACAGCATAAAAAAACTAATAAAAATAAAACGCTTTTAAACATATGCTAACTAATTTCTTTTATCCAAGCCCCAAGTCAATTTTGTTCTTAATGTGGTTAAATAACTATTCTCATTGAGTCGTATAAAGCTAACGGAAAATAATTCTTGTTTTAAGGCTAATTCAATTGTTTTTGGAACAATTTCCTTACGCGCATCTAAAGCACAAATTAATTCTTCAGTCCTACCTTCAATTTCAAAGGAAATTACGGAAGTGATGGGAACCACGATGGAACGCACATTTAAATTATGCGGGGCCACTGGCGTAATGACAAAACTAGCAGAATCAGGAAATAAAATAGGCCCATTACAACTCATATTGTAGCCAGTAGACCCAGTGGGCGTGGATACAATTATACCATCCGCCCAATAGGAATTTAAAAACTCCCCATTCAAATAAGTATGAATCTTAATCATGGGGGAAGTATCTCTCTTGTGTAATACAAATTCATTAAGCCCATAGGGTGTAGTACCAAAAATAGGAATATTTGCATCCAAGTGAATCAATGCGCGTTTTTCAATGACATAAGTGCGATTCATAAGCGCATCCACCATTAATGATAATTCGTCTTTTGAAATAGAAGCTAAAAAACCCAATCGGCCGTAATTAATTCCTAAGATGGGGATATTTGAATCTCCCACTAATGTAACAGCATCTAATACAGTACCATCGCCGCCCAAACTAATTAAACAATCAATGTTTTCAGGTAAATCATAAGCGGATGTAAATGGAATATATGGCTCATTGCCACTAGGCGCACAAAGTTCAAATTTCTGTAATAAGTCATGAAAAATGCATATGGCTACATTATGCTTATGCAATTCCAACAACAATGCATTTAAAGATTGTCGCTGATCCAAATCAAACCCCCTACTATATATTGCTACTTTCATCTAAATTAAAAATTAATTCCGCCGTGTAAATATACTCCTTTGTCTCCAAGCTGATTCACACTATAGTCAATTTTTAACACAAAATCATAAATACTGATCACATCTAAACCAATGCCAGCGGTTCTAATCAGGGTATTAGATAATTTATTGTTATTTAAAGGGCGATCACTATATACATACCCTAAATTGGTAAAAACGCGAATCCAAAAATCATATTTCACTTCAGGTAAAAACTTTTGAGTGATCGGATTTTTAACAGTAAAGCTGCCTAAGGAATGATGAAAGGCCGTTTTTAAAATGGTAGCCGCATTGCCATCAACTACATAATATTCTAATCCATTCATTTGCAAATTTCCATAGCCCAGCAAACGACGATCTAAAAAGTTATCATTGGCTAAAAATTTCACTTGTGAATTTGATTCAATGAAAATAAAATTTTGTTTCGAAAACGAATGTGCTTTTAATTTTCTGAACTGAATGGAAGTAAATGGTGCCCCTTTGGAAAAACGTTGGAATAAAAGCAACTCAGTTCCAGCGCCCTTGGTGGGATAAGCGTTATAATCAAATGCAATTTTGGTATACCCTAAAGCGATGTCTCCATAGGTCATCTCTTTTTTTTGAGTCGCTAAAAAATTGGGCTGAATTAAAAATCCAGAATCAGATAATTGGTCGTTTCCATATCCCAACTGTAATGAGTATCGCTCAAATAAATTAGGACGATAAGATAAGTTGATATTGGCACGGTAACCTTTTCTAATAAAATCATTGGTTTTGGCAAATACCTGCTTATCATTCTCGGTGTTGTAATTAAACTCTTTTTGGTTATAATTTTGCCAACCTCCCCCCATACCAAATTTCAATTTTTTATCAAAAAAAGGTAATTGGTATTGAATGATATTTTGTTGTGTGTACCCGCCAATAAACCCAATGACCAATTTGTCATTATTACCAGTGGCATTTTTTTGACTCAAAGTGATACCGTAATTTACCCGATCCAAACTTCGGTTTTGCTCAGTCCACCATTGATTAAAATTAAGATCTACCCACTTGAAATACGGTTTGGGTATAAAATACCATCTTTCCTTTACTTGAATTTGTATGTCAACAATACTACTATCATATTTCAATGGATAAACAGGCGTTACTTTAACAGATAAAAATAATGAAGTATTAAAAAGTTGCTGTTGTGATAATGTATTTAAAATAGATAATGAGTCCTTGTTAATTTGATCGCCTACATGATAAGGTAACTCTCTTAATAAAATATAATTTTTTGTTCGATTATTCCCTTCTACCTGAATGGTGTTAATACGCACCTGCGCTTTCAGGTTAGCAGAAACACATATAATAGAAAATAAAAAAAGAAATGAGCATCGAGAAATCTTAAACATCTAAGTAGTTCATTAAGTGGTGGTAGTGATCTTCAATATCATTATGCATAATGGTGTTACCAAAATAATGAAGTACTTGATAATTATATCTTTGAAGCGTTGCTATAATTACATCCGCTTCTTCCTTATTTAACTTTATAGTAATAATAAGTGAGCCATTTGCCTCGTCGAAATGAGTGTTTAACTGGGATATTTGCGCATTATTTGTTTCAACGAGACGGCTTAACTCGGCTAGCGAATATTGATAAGGCGAAACTGATACAACAATGATAGCACCTGGATAATCCACACCTAAAAATTTAGCCAACAAATCATTTAAATTTTTTTGAAGTATCACCCCAGTGCATTCCTGTTGCTCATTTAATACTGGTAAAAGTGATAACTCATTTTTAGCAAATAAATTTAAGGCTGCTGTAAAATGCATGGAACCTAAAATACCAAGGCGTGGAAGCTCGTCAGCTAAATGAATTAGTGTTTGATCAGTAGCAAGATTTAAAAGATCCTCCTTGTTGACCAATCCTACAAAATATTCCTCCTTCACTAATGGCAGATGCTGTATATCGTAATCCTCCATACATTGTAATGCAAAGGAAACCGTATCTTCAAAATGAAGCAACGGAAAACTGGATATAGCAATAGAGGAAGCTAACATTTCAAATTATTTATTTAGGTAGTTCAGTTAAAAACTTCTCTAAGATTGTATTGAATTCGTCTGGCACTTCCATCATAGGTGCGTGACCACATTTATCAATAAAGTGTAACTGACTATTCGGAATTAATTTATTAAACTCCTCCCCCACCAATGGTGGTGTCACACAATCATTTTTACCCCAAATTAATAAAGTGGGCTGTTTTATTTCGTTTAATTCTGCACCCAAATTACTTCGAATTGCGCTTTTTGCCAATGCAAGTACTTTAATCACTTTAATACGATTACGTGTAATTTCAAAAACCTCATCCACCAATTCCTTTGTAGCTACATTAGGATCATAAAATGTTTGTGCTGTTTTATTTTTAATGTATTCGTAATCGCCACGTTTAGGATAGGTATCTCCCATTGCGTTTTCATACAACCCACTACTACCCGTTAGAATAAGTGACTTTACTTTTTCAGGATGTTTTAAAATATAAACTAACCCTACATGCCCTCCAAGGGAATTGCCTAATAAATGAACATTTTGATATCCCCTTGCTTCAATGAACTGTTCCACATGTTTCGCTAATCCGGTAACAGAGGTATGTAATAAATCTAAATCGAACAATGGCAGAATTGGGACCACCACTTTATGGGTGTGCCTGAATTTTTCAATTAAACCAGAAAAATTACTTAGCGCACCGAAAAGCCCATGCAAAAGCATGAGCGTTTCCCCTTTGCCTACCTCCAGGTAATTAAATTTTCCGTCCTTTTGTATTTCGTATTCCATCATATCTTAAATTGAACACCTAAATTACCTACTGTTATTAAACAAGTAATTTACTAATTGACAATGCGGTTAAAGATACTTAAATCATTGTAAATAATGCCAAAATGGGGCAATTATAACCCGATTTGACAATGTAAAATTAACGAAATTATAACGGCCAAAAAGCTGCATAAGCCACGATAAAGTGCGGAACCGGCAATCAATAGTAAATGCTTACTTAAATGGATTGGGGAAGGAAGCAATGGTTGTTTTAATAAAGGGTAACCATTGGCTCATTTTTTCAGTACAATAGGGCCACCACTTTTGCAAGTAGGAATAACTATATGCATCTTTCATTTTAACCGCCTCCAACACCCCTAAAATTTGTAAAAAATAGACCAAGGCGCTCCAAATGGTAAAGTAAATAAAGCCATATAGTACAATACCCAATAATTTATTCAACCAGCCTAACATTAAAACTTCAGCGGTTTGCTGCAATAAACCAGAAACCCATCTGATTAAAAATAACACCACTAACAAAATAAAAAGAAAGGAAATAAAAGGCAACCAATGGCTTTCGATTTTTGTATATTGTTTTAATAATCTCGCAACCCAACCTGCAAATTGATAGGCAACAATAAGTCCTATGAAAAACGAAAAAAAGGAAAGTAGGGCTTTGATTAAACCTTTACGTAAGCCTTGTAAAATTGCAACAATAAGCAGGGTGCCTGTTAAAATATCTAACCACATAATTAAACAGTAAGTAGTGATTTCGCAATTGCCGAAATTATTTTACCATCTGCTTGTCCTGCAAGTTGTTTGGTGGCAATGCCCATTACTTTACCTAAATCCTGTGGGCCTGATGCACCAAGTTCAGTAATAATGGCTTGCACAGCGGCTTTCACGTCCTCCTCACTCATTTGCGCTGGTAAAAACTTTTCAATAATGGCTATTTCTTCTGATTCTTTCACCGCCAAATCTGGTCTACTTTGTTGTTCATAAATAGCCAATGAGTCCTTACGTTGCTTTACTAATTTTTGCAACAACTTTAACTCAGTGTCAGCAGATATTTCTCCATTTGCTCCGGGATCAGTTTTTGCTTTTATAATTTCAGCCTTGATAGCTCTTAAGCCTCTTAACATTGCTTCATCCTTATTTTTCATTGCATCCTTCATTAAGGACATCACTTCAGTTTCTAAACTCATAATTTTTTTATTTATTTGTTTTCTGCGATTTGACTTGCGCTAAATTTTTTATAAAACGAATAGGCAAACTCTTTAAAATCATTTGCGATTGCTTGATCCTGTGTTGCTCTTAAATAGGTTTCGCCCATGCCCATTAAATTTTGATAGAAAAAGTCGGCCATTTCATCCACCATCATATCCTTCGTCCATAAATCAATACGCAAAGCAGTTTTATCGGTAGGATCCCATAAAGTAAGCATCATTGCTCTGGCCTCTTGTGTTTCATTTGCAGTGCTATCGGAAGCAGACCATTTAATATTTTGTGGAATTTTTTGTTCGTCTAAATCTATCAGAACATTAATAGTAGATTGATGCATAATGTAATTTTTGTACCGCAAAAATACTATTTTATTACATAAGATACGCCTTAAGCTTTTAAGTCAGCGGGGATTTTAACACTCCCATCAGCTGGGGCAATCATTTCTAAATTGGACAGCCACTCCGACCCCATATTGGCGCGCGCTTGTCGATACACTTCATCTCTATAATATAATTTAAAATGATCCGACAAAGACTGGGATAGATCAAATGAAAAAACTTCGCCAGCCCTTAGCCAAGATTCAGGAATATTATTTTTTTGATCAATCAAGTGGGGAACATCATAATGAATGGCCCACTGTATCCAAGAAGTTTTATTAAAATTAATATGCCCCCAAAAAATAGCATAGGATGCCGCAATCCACTCCATTTTTACTTCATGAATACATTTAATATAAATAGACTCTTTATATTTATAGCCTTTTAATAAATTATTTGCGACCGCACATTGGGGATAGTTATCAAAAACAAAAACCATGGCCATTGTAGTTTGTTGCCATTTTTTAAAATGCGAGAATTCTTTTAAAGTGGCGACAAAATTAGCTGGCTGCATAAAACACAAAAAATAATTTGAACCCTGCGTCAAATCTGATTTGGTTTCAGATAAGATAAGCCAATCAAATACTGGTGGGACAGCAGTAGGCAAAACAGCATGTTGAAAATGCGAACCCTCTTTTTTATATTTATTGTTAAACGCATCTTCTCCCCATTGATTTATATAAAAAACGCCCGCCGCTTTATTTATATACTTATTGAATCGACGTTGTTGACGAAATTGATTGAAAAAAGAGGCTGTTTTGTCAATGTTTGGATAAGTTAAGGGTATGAAATAATGCGGAAAAGATTCACTTCCTTTTAAGATAGACCCAAAATGCAGCACCATGGCATTGGTAACTTGACCAACCAATTGTTTCGCCTCCCGTGTTTTGATGATAGTTACATTGCTTTCATTGGTCGTATATGCCTCCTGAAAATGATATGGAATGTGGTCACCAACAATGTAAAAATGCAATTGTGCCGAATCATTGCCAGCAATGATGATGTCAACTATTTTTTGATAGATAACCAGTGCAGGAATCTCAAAATCAGATGCAGTAAGGATAAACAGGCGCATATACAAAAGTACAGATTACTTAACAATTTATCCACCAATCATTTATAAGGACTAGTTCAATTAAATAGAACCCTAACTTTGAACTATGGCTAAAGATTTACAACAATTGGACTTATTTGGAAATGATATGAGCAGCCCTGTTCATATTGCTGCTCCTAAGTCCATTAAATCAAACAAGCATACAAAGCCAATCGCAAAGCAAGCCGCCCCTACTTCCTATACAGAACCAGTTTTAAATCAAGTAGCCGAAGAAGAATTACCAGTGGTTTCAAGGTCGGCACAACATTTAAATACAAGTGCAACAATTCAAAAAAGAGGCCGTAAATCATTTGCATCTATGGATGCAGAGATGGGAAAAGTAAACATCCCCTCGGCGGAAATATTGGAAAAAAAATTATACTACCCTATCGGCGAAGTGGCGCATTGGTTTAATGTAAATACTTCTTTGATCAGGTATTGGGAAAAAGAATTCAAACAAATTCAACCGCGCAAAACGCGCAAAGGAGATCGCTTATTCCGCGTACAGGATATTGAATTATTAAAACAAATTTACTTCCTACTGCGTGAAAAAAAATATTCCATTGATGGCGCAAAAACTTATTTAAAAAATAATAAGGAAAAAGCGGAAAAAAATATTGCGGTTTTAAACAGTTTAAAAAACTTAAAAGGTTTTTTAATTACACTAAAAGAAAATTTATAACTACCCTTTTTCGGAAAAACTAATTTGATGCGCATTGGCATATTCCACTGCTTTCAAATTTAAGGTTTCACGCAATTGCTGAAAAATGTCGAAATCAGTATCTATTGAAATAAAACATTCAATATGAATGGTATGAAATTGTTTCCCTGCATCTGACACAAAAACTGAACTGTTAATAATCGCATGATGTTTTGCAATTTCAGAACGCATATAAGATGCGAGATGAGTTAATGCATCTGCAGAAGTATGTACACTTAATTGCAAATCCATTTCAATTTTACGCTCTGTTCTGCAGCTAATATTATCAACAATATTATCTACCATTTGCTTGTTAGGAACCGTAATATAAGTTTTTTCCTGTGTGCGAATGCGCGTACTTCTTAATCCAATTTTCTCAATGGT
>Ga0114973_10002258_pt1 | contig 14101 bp, 9 predicted proteins | sample M_140807_MF_Meta_FD_87025 | JGI IMG/M metagenome (GOLD analysis project Ga0114973, IMG submission 87025) | Freshwater microbial communities from Lake Montjoie, Canada to study carbon cycling - M_140807_MF_MetaG | ecosystem: Environmental > Aquatic > Freshwater > Lake | place: Lake Montjoie... | reverse complement strand
TCGCCCCGTCGGGGCCGTCGAGGACGCCGCGGAACTCGCGCAGGCGGGCGGCGTAGAGCGGCCGGAACGACCGCGCCTGGCGGTCGGCATCGGCCTGCTCGATCGCCATTCCCATCACCCCCTACTCCCTGCCGAGCGCCGCATCGACCCCCTGCCGGGGCGCGCGCCGTCGGTCGAGCGTCTCCCAGGGGAACTCCCAGAGCAGGGCACGCGGCCCGCCCGCCGCCGCGCTGGTCGGCGCCACAGGAGCGGCGGCCTCGGAAGCTGAGGAAGGCGCCGTCGCCGGGAGGGCGGCCAGGGCCCGGGCGGCGACTTTTCCGGCATGAATAGCCAGGTCGACACGGCGGGCTCCGGCGAGTTGTCGGTCGAGGAGATGCATTCGCCGCGACAGGCTCCATGGCGAGGCGGGGACGAGCACCGTCAGCCGCCCCATGTCGGGCGCCTGGACGGGGTAGGGGCGGTCGGGGAGCGACATCGCGGCAAGGATTGTCGGATCCCCCGCCGCTTGCCGGGCCGTGGCCACCCCCTTGCCCTCTGGCCCCGGGACCGGAAGGCCATACCCCGGATCAAAGAGGTAGGCCTCCTCCCCACACAGCACAGCCGGGATCCAGGGCCGCAGGCTGCCGGCCTCCGCATCGCCAGTCGCGAGCATGACGCCGTCGAGCCCAGCGTGACGGACCAGTTCGAGGAACACCCATGCCCGCTGGGGAGCGCTGGCCCGACCGGCGAGGAGGATCTCCCCCAGCGAGAACCACCGTGTGCCGGGATTGGCATCAGAGGGAACCATCGGCGGGTCGCTCGTGGCGGCCAACGAGCGGATCGTCCAGTCAAACATCGCCCGAGCGACGGCGAGATCTTCGATCGCATCCCCCCGGGCGCTGGCGGCCACGTCGGCCAGCCAGCGTTGGTCGCGGAGGGCGAGGACGTCGGCGGTGGCGTCGAACGCCAAATCGCCGATCCCCTTGGTCACCCCTTCCCCGCGGAAGCGTTCGGGGAGTGTCTCGAGGAGCGGGTCGAGTTGCCATTCGTCGATCGCTCCGGCTCCAACCACCGCATGGCTCCATTGGTTGAGCCGGTCAAACACCTGCGGGAAGGCAACCGCCTCCTCGTAGGTCTCCAGGTTGCCGAGGACATCCATCGCCCCTTCGAGGAGCTTGTCGCGGACTTCCCGCGACATCGTCTGGCCCACCGCGGCGCTCCCGGGCGCCGGCGCTGCGGGGCCGGCCGCCTGCGCGGATGACCGGGGGGCGGCTTGGCCGGTCGGTCGGCCGCGTGCCGCGCGGGGCCCACAGCCGGCCACCATCAACGTCACGAGCACCACACCCCAACGGGCCACCGGGCCAGGGGACTGCGACCACGAACCTGACCGGCAGGGGCGGGGAGGAATCATGCTTCGCCCTCCGCTTCCCCGGCCAGCCGGGCTTCATGGATCCGCAGCACCCGCTCCAGAACGCCGCGGAGACGGTCGAGCGGGACCATGTTCGGCCCGTCGCTCGGGCTCGAATCGGGATCAGGGTGGGTTTCGAGGAACAGTCCGTCGACCCCGACCGCGACGGCGGCTCTGGCGAGGGGCTCGACGAGCGTCCGGTCGCCCCCTGTGGCATCCCCCAGGCTCGCCGGTTGCTGCACGGAATGGGTGGCGTCGAAGATCACCGGCACGCCGAAGCGACGCATCACCGGCAGACCTGTGAAGTCGTTGACGAGCCGCCCGTAGCCGAAAAACGTTCCCCGTTCACAGAGCATGATGTCCTGGCATCCACCGGCGAGCAGTTTGGCGACGGCGTGTTTCATGTCGCCGGGAGCGACAAACTGTCCTTTTTTGACATTCACTGCCCGCCCCGTGGCGGCCGCAGCGAGGAGGAGATCGGTCTGACGGCAGAGGAAGGCAGGAATCTGGATCAGGTCACACACCGCACCGATCGCCGCGGCCTGATCGGGGAGGTGCATGTCGGTCGTCACCGGGAGCCCGGTCGCCGCCCGCACCTTGTCGAGGATGGCGAGGCCTTCGTCGAGCCCGGGGCCGCGGAAGGCCCCGGCGCTGGTCCGGTTCGCCTTGTCGAAAGACGCCTTGAAAACGGCCCGGATCGGGAGCGCTGCGGCGGTGGCGGCGAGCGATTCCGCGACCTGGAGACAGAGGCGCTCGTTCTCCATCACGCACGGCCCGGCGATCACCAAGAGCGGCTGCCCCGGACCGCACCGGTGAGGCCCGACATGGGCAGGAAGGCGGGGGATCACGGGCGGCTCCGCGGCGTCGCGACAGGGGGAAACGCCTTCCTCCGGCAGGACTGGAGCCGGGGAGGGCGACGGTCTGTGCATCATACCGAATGCCGTCGCGACCAACTCCACAGCCGTCGCCGCCGCGATCTGCAACGCACCGGCGCAGAATGCGTCACAGCAGCGGCCGATCGATCGCGCCACCCTCGGCATCGGCCGGCCGGCGGCGCGGGGGGGCGGCTTCCGCATCTGCCGCCCGGAGGGCTGAAAAAAACGACCGCACGCTGTTCCCTACCCGTTTCTAGAACCCATCGAGTCAAAATTCGACGCCGCCGCCAACTTCGGCACGCCATCTGCAATTCTGGATTCTCGTCGGACGGCTCCCACCGCCCGGCACAACCCACACATGAGGTGGGGCCTCTGGCTTACTCCGGGCGTGCGGTCGCCTTGCCCCTGACCCGCACTCCCATGGCGGGATGCTCCTGCCGGGTCGGAGGCCCCACCTTTTTTCTTTGGCTGAATCCACGTCCACGAAGCCATCCGTGGCCGCGTGGAAAACCTCCGGTTTTCTCCAGTGCGCTGCACTCGCGACCGGATCGTGCGGTCGGGCCGGCCGGGCATCCAGCGCCGGCGGGCGGAATACCCGGTGGCAGCCATTTTCCCGGACGACCCTTGACGGTGCCCCGGTCCCTGCGCTAATTTTCGGGGTTCCGACTGACGCGAATCGCCTTGGGCGGATCGCTTCGCCGGGGCGCCGGTGGGCCGTGGGGCCCGCGGCATCCGGGTGGGAACTGCTGCGATCCGTCCCCGGGGAGGGTCGCGGCGATCACTGCCCGGCAGGACCACAGGCCAGCGTAGCTTCAATTGGCAGAGCACCGCATTCGTAATGCGGGGGTTGCGGGTTCGACTCCCGCCGCTGGCTTTTTCCCCTTCTTCCGCTGAAAGGCCGATATGCCCGCCACCGTCGACGTCCGCGATCTGTTCACCGGTACCGGCTCGTTCGGCCCGAACGAAATCGCCGGTTTGATCGGGCTTCTCGGCAGTGATCCGGCCACCCACCGGGATCTCCGCGGGGCCATCAAGGAGCTCGACGGGCAGGAGGAGCGGAGTCCGGCATCGAGCGTCCGTCTCGGTGTGGGGCAATACCTCCTCGGTCGCTGGAAGGACGCGATCCAGACCCTGAAGTCGGCAGACGGTGGCGCGGTCGCGCACTACTACCAGGCTCGGTCGCTTCTCGCGCTGGCGATGGCGGGCGATCACTCCCCCGACCTCCTCACGCGCGCCACTGATGCGTTCGCGGCCGCCCAAAAAGGGGGCTACGATATCACCGCCTGCGCCGTGGGAGTATCCGAGGCGAAGCGTCTTGCCGGCCATTCGAAAGAGGCCGAGACGTCCCTTGCCAAACTCGGCCCGGCCGCGGAATTCTCCGCTGATTTCTGGGCCCAGAAGGCAACGATTGCGGCCGATCTCGGCCTCCCGCTGGCCGACACGATGGTCGCGCTGGAGAAGGCGCTCGCCCTCGATCCGGGGCATCCCGCCGCCCTGTTCGCGATGGGGGTGATCAACGACCGGGTCGGCAACGACGACGAGGCCAAGGCCTGCTACGAGCGGGCCGTGCAGCGGTATCCGGCGTCGGTCGGGGCGCTGATGAACCTCGGCATCCTCTACGAGGACCGCGACGACTTCGTCAACGCCCAGCAGTGCTACAAGCGGATCCTCCAGGTCTATCCCGATCACCCCCGGGCCCGGTTGTTTCTCAAGGATTCGTCCGCCTCCGGCAACCTCCAACTCGACGATCAGGATCAAAAGCAGCGGGATCGTCTCGATCATGTTCTCGCCCTCCCCGTCAGCGATTTCGAACTCTCGGTGCGGAGCCGGAACTGCCTCCAGAAGATGGGGATTGCGACCCTCGGCGATCTTGCCCGCACGACCGAGGCCGAGATCCTCGAGAGCAAGAACTTCGGCGAAACGAGCCTGGTCGAAATCAAGGAGATGCTGGCCACGAAGGGGCTGACCCTCGGCCAGTTGGCGACGGCGGTGGCGACCGAGGAGACGGTGTACGAACCAGAGGCCCCGTCGGCGGATGATCAGGAGGTCCATTCCCTCCCGATCACTGATCTGTCTCTCTCCGTGCGGGCCCGGAAGTGCACGACGAAACTGGGGATCGGCACCATTGGCGAACTGATCCGCCGAACGGCCGAGGATCTCATGGAGTGCAAGAACTTCGGCGTCACGAGCCTGAATGAGGTCCGTGAGAAACTCACTGAGCGGGGGCTCAAGCTCCGCGGCGACTGATCGCTTGGGTCGGCGTCGCCCCCCTCTCGAGAGCGATCTGAAACGCCGGTGGGCGGTGGTGTGGACCAATCACGGTCCTGGTCTGTCCGGGAAAATCGTGACGCCGCCGAGGGACGACTTTCGGCCGATCGACGCGAAAAACACCCCTTAAGGGGGGATCTTCATTTGCGTCAACGCCCCGTCGTCGGTACCGTGGAGTGGTTGGACATCGACCATTTCCCGGGGAAAATCCGTGACAGCCGCGAGTCTGAAGCAGAAGCCGGTTCGTGATCTGGCCCGCTTGGCCAAGCAGCATGGTGTGGCCGGCTGGCACGCCATGAGGAAGGACCAACTGATCCGCGCGCTGGTGCGCAAGGCCCGGGCCCGTCAACCGGTTCCGGCCGCGGCGATGCGCCCGAAAGTCGCGCCGACCCGTCCCACGCCCGCCGAAACGGTGCCGGCCCGGGACGAAGCCGTGGCGCTGCGGATCCAAGAGGCCAGGGAGCGGATCGCCAAGGCGAAGATGCTCGCCACGAGGCCGGAGAATGGCCGTTCGGCAGCCTCGATGCGCGACCGGATCGTCGTCATGGTCCGTGGGCCCCACTGGCTGCACGCCTTCTGGGAGATCAACTCGGCAAGCATCGTCCGCGCCCAGGCGGCCCTCGGCCAGGAATGGCATGCGGCCCGCCCGGTTCTCCGGGTTCTTCAACTCGAGAGTGCCCTCCAGGCTTCTCCTTCGGAACGGGTTGTCCGCACCATCGAGATTCATGGCGGGGTGAAGAACTGGTTCGTCGACATTCGCGAGCCGATGCGCTGTCGCCTCGAGATCGGGTATCAAGCCCCCCACGGGAAGTTCCAGGCCCTGGCCCGATCCAACGCCGTGACCGTTCCGGCCAACTCGCAGGCCGACTCCCTCGACACCCACTGGGGGGACATCGTCGCCGATTGTGAGAAGATCTACGCGATGAGCGGCGGCTTTTCCCCCGAGCACTCGAGCACCGACCTCCAGGAGCTGTTCGAGGAGAAACTGCGGCGGCCGATCGGTCCGCCGGCGCAGCGGTCGTCGGCGGTCGATGGCGAGTTCGCACCGGAGAAATCGAGTGATTTCCAGATTGAGGTCGATGCCGAGATGATCGTCTACGGGGCGACGCAACCGGGTGCCTATGTGACGCTTCAAGGGGAGCCGGTCAAGGTCGGACCGGACGGCACCTTCCGCGTCCGCGTCGACCTGCCGAACAAGCGGCAGGTCCTCCCGATCATCGCCAGCAATCCCAACGGCGTGGAGCGCCAAACCGTGGTGATCGCGGTCGAACGGAACACGAAAACGATGGAAGCGGTCGGCCGAGACATCGCCGACGTCTGACTCCGGCGTGTATGATGATTGAACCAGGCAGGCCATGCCCGCGCGATCCTCCGCGCGGCAGGGAAACCTGGGGCGATGGGTTTTCTGCCATGTTCGTGCTGCTGTCACTCCATGCCGGTGAGCTCTTACCGAGGCTCGTTGGGGGCTGATGAATTGTCCCGGCCGCAGGCCATGCCGGAGTCCGTCGGTTCGCCGGCGGTCGCCCGGATCTCCCGCCCCGGGGTCCAAGGCCCCCTCGTTTTTATCAACGAGCTCTCCGCATCCCAGACACCACGGCATTGCGGTGGAAAACTCATCGCCCCGCGCTTCCGCCCCGCTTCTTCGACTCCCTCGCCAGCCAGCCCTCGAAGACTCCCGTCGGGGTTCCCTGGAACGTCGTCTCGAAGGCCTCCGCAAACGGCACGTCGGCCTCGAGTTGACCGAGGATCGACTTGAGTCGACTCCCGCCGCCGGAGGCGGCGGAGAGGAAAGCCCCGCCCACGAGGGCGTCGTCGGCCGGTCCGGCCGTCCCGTCGACGACGGCGGCGGGACGGCGCATCCGCTGGAGCCGTTCGCCGGCCTGACCGCGCCATGCCTTCACGAGCGCCGACTTCGGCGCCACCTTCATGGCGACGGCGCGACCGGCGCTGGCTGCGAACCAGTCGGGGGTGCCACGAGCGAGAAACGCGGCGGCGGCGAGCTCCGCGGCGATCGCGGCCGTCGCGTCTGCCCGGGCGGAGGCTGAATCGACCGCGGGGGCGATGAGGGCACCGTAGACCACGTCGCCGTTGACGCCCGCCTTCCCGGAGAGCCCCTTGGGACGCTCGTCTCCGAGGACGTTGATCCAGAAGTCGGAATAGTCGTAGGGCTTGTCGAAGACCATGAGGACGATCCCCCCCTTCGCCAACGGGCGGCCGGCAGTGCCGAGGGTCTCGGCAACGCCTTCCATCGCCTGTTCGGCAAGATCGGCCAGACTCTCGAGGCTCGCCTCGGGAAGGTTGCCGACGAGGCGGAGATCCCCGCGGGTGATGCGTGTCGGCTCCTCGTCGGCGATTGCCCGCCGCCAGACGCCGTCGGCGGCCTCGAAGCGGGCCGCGAGCAGGTCCGCATGAGAGAGGCTACGGGCCCGGCCGGCGGCGGCCACGGTCGTCAATGGCGTCTGGGCCGTGAGGAGGTCGAGCTTCATCCCCTGATCGATCCACTTCTCGATCGTCGCGATCACCTCCGTGGAGAGTGGTGGCTTCCCGAGGGGCATCGGCTGCCCTTCGATGTCGCGCCCCTTGAGCTTCCGCACCAACAGACTCGCGGCCCCTTCACCGGCGACGATCGGGGCGCCAGTGGCGCCGCCTCGGAGGAGTGATTCCAGGGTCATCATGGAGAGATTGCCGTCGGGCTGCATCGCGTCGTGGCAGCCGGAACACTGCTTCATGAGGACCGGCGCGACGTCGAAGGCGAACGACACATCCCCCGGCTCGAGCTTCACCGCGCCAGCAGGAACGGGTGTCGCCGCGGCCCCGGCGGGGGCCCCGGTATTCTGCAACGACACGAGCGGATCGGCGCCGTCGAACACCGCCCCTTCGTTGATCCAGGTCACGAGCAGCGCACACTCCTCGGGCGACACCTTCCCGCCGCCGCGCGGCATGTCGCCGGTGCGGATGACCTCGACGAGCCGGCTGTCGGCCCCGGCTCCCTTCTGCACCATCCCGGTCTTCATGAGGGTGTCGAAGGAGGTGAACTGGAACTCCCCGCGGCGGCCGGCGACATGGCACCCCCCGCAATGGCGCAGGAGGAGCGGTGCCACCTCCCCGACGAAGCTCACCCCTTTGGAGGCGGCGGCGTTCTCGCCGGGGTTGGCCGGCCTTCCCACCCCCCTCTTCCTGACCGACCCGGCCGTTCCCCTCGCCGGCTTCGCCGCGGAATCCCCCTTCGGCTTGGCGGCCGCCCGGGGGAGCGCGGGGAGATCGATGGCATCGGCTTCGACCCCCTGAAGCTCGAGCTCGTCCCGCAGCCCCCGGGCCCGATCGAGCAAGCCGCGGGCCGCCGCCGGCGGCGGCTCTCCGCCGACCAGTGCCGTCAGCGCATCGACCGCCGTTACCAACCGATCGCGGGCCGCCTGTGGGCGGTCGGCATCGAGGTCGTCACGCACGCCATCGAGGAGGACTTTTACCGCCGCTGCCGTCGGCGGAGGGTCTTGCCCGCGGACAGTCTCCCCGCTGGCGACCAGCAGCACCAGGAGCATCACGGGCAAGCATCCGCCTCCGGCGACGCGTGGAACCGAAACCCCGCCTCGACCGATCATGATCCGCCTCCCCTCGACGCCCACCAGATCCCGGCGAGAAACGCCCCCGCGCTCACCATCAACAGCCCGACGCCAAAAGCATACGGAACCCAGACCGGAAGGGTCATCGTCAGCCGTCGCTGCACGCCTGCGGATTTGGGAGGCCGCTTCCCGCGGCTCCGATTCCCACGGCCTCGGCCGGGAGCGCCAACCTGGACCGTGAACGGCGCGGCACGGAACGGTTCGTCCCCGTCCGGGACGAGCGCTTCGAGCGACTTCTCGACGGCCGCCCCCTCGAACGACGTGACGATTCCCCCGGCAGCGACGGCCGGCACCATCACCCGCGTCTCGCAACGGGGGCAGACGATCGAGGTCCCATGCCACCGCGCCGGGACGTAGAGCTTCGAACGGCATCCCGTACAGCGGAACTTGATCGGCATCGCTCGCACTCCACCGGGGAGGATCAGCCCGGCCGCGGCTCATGACGGGGGGGAGGCCTGTCGTCACCGCTCCCGTCCCCAGACGATCCGCCCCGCGGCGCCGGCCAGCCGCGGTCACCTCGCCGCCGCCCGGGGCGTCGCCCATCGTGCCGCCGCCGATGGCGGGAGGGGGGATCGCAGCGCCGTCCCCCACGCTCCGCGGCGAGCGCAGCAAGGCCCGCCAGGACCGACGTCGCCACCACCCCCAGGAGCCAGACCACGGCCGCCAGGAGGGCCACGCGCCAACACAACCGGGCGCCCCCCTCGTCGCCGAGCGCGGCGAGCAGGGCCGCCAGGCCGCCCACCACCGACAGCAGGATCGGCAGGAGGAGCACGAGGACGATCCCCCACGAGAGCGCCCGTCGCACGAAGTCGCTCATCGGCCCTCGCATCGGGTTGGAATCCTCTCTGCCCAGTGTTGGGAAATAGTGTGGGGAACTGGTGTGGAAGGAAGCGATCCGGCGAACGCAGAACGAGCCGCTCAGCTGGTGTCCCCGCGGCATGCAGACCTCCGAAAGTGTACCGTTCCCGGAGCCCGACGGCGCCCTCCGCCCGCCCCGAAGGCTGGGGCGGTCGGCAAGGCGGAAAGGCCGAACCCGCCCCGGTGGCCAGGGGCGACATGGATGACTTCCTCCCCGTCACGGTAAACTGGAGTTTTTCCCGGCAGAGGGTGCCGCGAGGCCGGAGGTCACGGAGGACATTCGATGAAAAGCCCGGCTCCTGCCCCCCCCACGCCGGCGCCTCCGCATCGGCCGGTGGCGATCCGCCTCCCCCTCCGGGCGACCATCGGCGCCCTCGTTTCCGGTGCTCTGTTGGCCACGTGGGCCGGCCCTGGCACCGCGCTGGCCGATCGGGTCGAGATGGCTGATGGTCGGACCCTCGAGGGAAGGTTCGCGCTCGTTGCCGGAGTCGCGGTCGACCCGATCGCCGAGGCGACCAGCAGCCGGACGGCCGGTACCCCCGTGCTCATGTGCGATGACGAATTGACGCGAACCTTCGTCTCGCGACGGCGCGTCGTCAGGGCGGAGGAGCTGCCGTTCGGCCGCCAACTCCAGCGGATCGAAATCCCGCAGCGCGTTCCGGAGAACGGCCGCCGCGTCGCCTCGATCGGCGGGATCCTCGCCGCCACGCCGTTCGACGAATTCGGACGCCGCATCCTCACTCTGGCGACGGCCTCCGGGCGGGTCGATGTCGTCCAGGGGATCACCGAGATCACCCCCCGCTGGACCCGGGTCCAGGGGGTCGTCACCGACAACCCACTCCTCCTCGACATGCGCCTGTCGACCGGATCGATCCCCCGCGACCAGCTGCGTCTGGTGCTCGATCGACAGACCGATCCGGCGAGTTCGGAGGAACGGCTGCGGCTCGTGCGGTTGTTCCTCCAGGCGGAGCGTTACGAGGAGGCGCGGGGCGAGCTCGACGGTGTCATCGGTGACTTTCCCGCGCTGAAGAACCTCGCCGAAGAGCGGCGGAGCCTGGGGGAACTGTCGGCCTCCCGGCTCCTCGACGAGGTCCGACTGCGCGGCAGGTCGGGCCAGGACGCCCTGGCGATGGAGATCCTCGAGCGCTTTCCCGCCGACGACGCTTCGGCCGAGACCATCGAGGCGATCCGGGAGGCCCGTGATGCCTACCGTGGGCGCCAGGCATCGGCCGAACGCCTGCTCGGTCTCCTTCAGGAACGGTGTGACAGCCTCGAGGATGGCGGCACCCGGGACGCCGTCGCCGGGATCCTCGACGAGATCGGCGCGGAGATGACCTTCGCCACGCTCGATCGGCTCTCGGCGTTCGAGCGGATGGGCACCGAACCAGACCTCGCTTCCGACCGGGCGCTGGCGATCGCGCTCTCCGGTTGGCTCCAGGGGGCGGCAGCGGCCGGCGAGAACCTGAAGCTCGCCCTCTCCGCTGCCCGCGTCCGCGATCTCCTCCGCGACTACCTCCGCGCGGACGACGCGGCGGACCGCCAGGCCCTGCGGGAACGGGTGGCCGACGAGGAGGCGGGGGACGCGGCGACGATCGCGAGTTTGGCGCGTCAGATGCGCCCACCCCTCGATCCCCCCGAGCCGACGGCCCCCGGGCTCCATGAGTTCGAATTTCCCGGTGCGGATGGGCAGCCGGTGACCTGCCTTGTCCAGGTGCCCCCCGAGTACGATCCTCTGCGGCGTTACCCGACGGTCGTCTCGCTCCACGCCGCCTTCACGACGCCGGCCGACCAGATCACCTGGTGGGCGGGATCACCGGCGCCCGACGGCCGCCGGGTCGGCCAGGCGACCCGTCACGGCTGCATCATCGTCGCACCCCGTTGGACGGAGGAGGGGCAATCGACCTACGGCTACTCGGCCCGTGAGCATGCGGCCGTCCTCGGCAGCTTGCGGGAGGCGCAGCGGAGATTCGCCATCGACACCGACCGCGTCTTCCTCTCGGGGCACTCGCTCGGTGGCGATGCCGCCTGGGACATCGCCCTGGCCCATCCCGACCTGTGGGCGGGGCTCGTCGCGATCACTCCCGGCGCCGGCCGCTACGTGAATCACTATTGGCACAACGCTCGCACGCTGCCGATCTACGTCGTGGGGGGCGAGCTCGACAACGGCACCTTTGCCCGCAACGGCATGGACCTCGACCGCTACCTCGCCAAGGGCTTCGACACCACCTACGTCGAGTACCGGGGCCGCGGCCACGAACATTTCGCCGACGAACAACCGCGGATCTTCGACTGGATGGAGCGCCGGAAACGGACGTTCCTCCCGACGACGATCGACACCGTCACGATGCGCCCGTGGGACAATTTCTTCTGGTGGGTGGAGCTCTCCGGCGCCCCTCCGAAGACCGTCGTCCTGCCGTCGCAGTGGCCGCCCGGTCAGGGGGTCAGGCCGTTTACGCTCGATGCCAAGACCACGGCCACCAACGGGCTCATCGTCCACTGCGGGGCCGAACGGGTCAGGGTGTGGCTCTCCCCCGACCTCGTCGACTTCACGCGGCCGGTGAATGTCAGCCTCGACGGCAGGAAGCTGTGGCGCGACCCGGTCCAGCCGGACGAAGGGGTGCTCCTGGAGGATCTGCGGACGCGTGGTGACCGTCAGCACCCGTTTTGGGCTGTCCTCGAATCGACCCGGGGGCCGGCGACCGCCCCGTCGCCCTCCTCGCGCAAGGCGGGGAAGGAAGGCGGGGCGCCGCGCTGACGACCCCACGGCGGACGCCGTCGGAAAAAATCCCGACGGCGCCGTGGAGTCGATCGCCGGGCTTAGCGTCCGACCGTATCGGACGGTTCGCGGGCCACCGCATCGCTGCGGCCATCGCGGGGCAGGGCCACGCCGGCGATATACCAGCCCTCGGGGACCGTCTCCATCCCCACCCCGGCGGCCCCGAGATAGCGCTGGATGACGTCGAACTCCGGGAGCGTGCTGCCGTCGATCCGCTGCTCCCGAACGCTCCCCTCCTTGCCGTCGCCAAGGGCGACATTCAGAAGTTGCCCCATCAGGCTCTTCGATTTCGGCATCTCGCCGCGGCGCAGCATCTCGTAGGCCGGGCGGATCGTCTCGTCACCCCGGCCGAAGCTCCGCAGCGCCGTCTCACCGGGGAACAAGCGCGCCAGTTCCTCGGTCACGACGCAAAAGTCGCCTGTCTCGGCGAGGGTTCCCCCGTCGCCGGAGGTGGCCAGGACGCGCTCCAGAAAGTCGCGGTGGGAGGCGACGAGGAGATGGCCGTGGGCGATCGTCACGGCCGAGTGCGGCAGGAGTTTCTCCTCACGGTCACGGAGCCGCCCCCGACGGCCGCGGGCCTCCGAATCGGCCTCCGAATCGGCATGGGCGGAGATCAGGCCGGGGGTCTCGATCTCGAGCTTGGGGATCGCGTCGGAGCGGTCGATGAGCTCCCAGATGACATGGCCGTTGAACTCCACCTTCCGCATGTCGGGATCCGTCGACATCGACTTGGCGACCGTCTTGGCAACCAGGTCGGGATCATGCGTCTCGATCGCGATCACGAGACGCTCGCTGTCGACGTCGATCGGCATGGTGTGGTCGCTGATGATCGACACCCTCGTGCCGAGGCATCCGACGAGCTCGTTGGCAACGTCGATCTGCGGGCCGTCCGGATCCTCCTTGAGCGAGGCGATGACGTCGTCGAAGACCCCCTTCTCACCGACGACATCGTCGACGAGCGACTCGGCCGACTCGAAGGCTGTCTTCATGTCCCACTGCATCGTGACCCAGCTCGACACGTCGCGCGGCACCCACGACGGTGGTTCGAGGCGGGCGGTGTTGGGGAACTGGAGCATGCGGGCGGCGAGCTTGTAGCGGTCGGCAGCGAAGGCTTTCCGCCCCTCGAGCGGCGGCGCGTGGACGAGGGTGTGGTGGCGGAGATCGTGGAGCCCGTCGTCGAGCACGATCACCCCGCCGACGGCCTTCACCGCATCGAAACCCTGGCGCCCGAGGATCGCCACGTAGTCGGGCCCCTTCCGCTTCTCGCGAGGGGGATTGGCGGCCTGCACGGCACGGGCGAACCCGAGCGGATCAACGAACCAGCGGATCGGCCCCGAGGCCGACGACACCTTGTCGGCACAGCGGTCGGAGACCGCCCGGTAGGAGGCGACCGTAGCGAGACCGTCGGTCCGCCCCGACAGTGACGACGCCGTCTGCATGACGACGGCCGGATCGTCGCCGACGATGAGGGCGCCGGGGTGGAGGACGATGGCGACGCGCGTGGCGTGGGCGGTTCCCGGTTCCTGCGGCACCTCGTAGACCGTCATGGTGGTGGTCCCGCCGGACGTCGAGGTCGTCTTCGTGGCCTTCCGCTCGACGAGCCGCGCGCCGATCGTCTCGACGAGCCGAGACGCATCGTCATCGTGGCCGGTGGTATCGACGAGGATCACCGTGGCGAGCCGGCCGGCGGCCGGTTCGATGACGCCGAGGGCGATCTCCCCCCCCGGGATGCTGGCGAGATCCTCAAACGACAGCCCGAGCTTCCCGAGCCGCTGCCTCCCGGCCTTGCGGGCCTGATCGCGGACGCTCTCCACGAACGGGCGCATCTGTGGGTCCTTGAGCAACTGCCCGTAGTCGGTGTTATCGAAGTTCTCGCGGAGCCGGCGCGGATCGGGGGCGCTGACCCAGACCCGTGTCGTCGCCGGGAACACCGTCTCGCTCGGGGCGAACCCGGCGGCCTCGACCGGGATATTCGGTCCAACGGAGGCCACGGCCACCATCCAGGCCGCGGCGCGACGGATGACTCCCGGGAGGTGCGACCCCCTCTGCCGACGACCGGCCAACAAGCTTCCTTGCACGAGAGCTCCTCCTTGAAGTCACCGCAGGGGCGCGACGGTTTGGCGCGCTCCCCTTCCTTATCGTGCCGGTCCGGGCGGAATCTGGACCCGATCACGGTGGACAGGTTCCCTTCGCCAACCGGCCGGGAAAGGTGCGCAAGCCCGGCAAGATCGCCGTCCGATCCGTCCGTCAGGAATACCCCGGAGCAACTGTTGCGGCGCCGCGCGCCTGGACCGACCGGACTGGACCGACCGGACTG
>Ga0114973_10002256_pt1 | contig 14104 bp, 25 predicted proteins | sample M_140807_MF_Meta_FD_87025 | JGI IMG/M metagenome (GOLD analysis project Ga0114973, IMG submission 87025) | Freshwater microbial communities from Lake Montjoie, Canada to study carbon cycling - M_140807_MF_MetaG | ecosystem: Environmental > Aquatic > Freshwater > Lake | place: Lake Montjoie... | reverse complement strand
CGGAGCATTTCGGCTTCCGACTTCTGGATCAGATCGCCGATATAGACGATGTTGTCGTTCTTCAGGCAGTTGGCCGAACGCACCGACAATTCCAGCTCGTCCACCTTCTTCAACAAAGCAGGGTTGAAGGCCAGTTCCGGCATCGAAGGGCGGTCTTCCTCGCGGCGTGGCTCGTCGAAGTTGACGAACACGTTCAGCTGGTCCTGCAGGATGCGTGCGGCAAAGGCCACGGCATCTTCGGGCATCACGCCGCCATTGGTTTCAACGGTCATGATCAGCTTGTCATAATCGAGGATCTGGCCTTCGCGGGTGTTTTCGACGCGATAGCTGACCTTGCGGACCGGAGAGAACAGGCTGTCGACCGGAATCAGACCGATCTGCGCATCTTCGGGACGGTTGCGATCGGCAGGCACATAGCCCTTGCCGGTGCGCACGGTGAATTCCATACGGATTTCAGCGCCTTCATCGAGCGTGCAGATGATCAGCTCGGGGTTCAAAATCTGGGTGTCACCCGACACGGCAATATCACCGGCGCGGACAGGACCCGGACCCTGCTTGCGCAAGGTCATGCGCTTGGGGGTATCGGCCTGCATGCGGATGGCAATCGCCTTGATGTTCAGAATGATGTCGGTGACATCTTCGCGCACACCGGGGATCGAGGAGAACTCGTGCAACACGCCGTCGATCTGCACGGCGGTGATGGCTGCGCCCTGCAGGGACGACAGCAGGATGCGGCGCAGCGAGTTGCCGAGCGTCACACCGAAGCCACGCTCCAAAGGCTCGGCCACAACGGTGGCGATGCGGCGGGGATCTTCACCGGCCTGCACATCGAGCTTGGTCGGCTTAATCAGGTCTTGCCAATTCTTCTGGATCATTTGATCAATCCTTCATGTGTGTGCGTCAAGCATATCGGTCCGTCGACCCTGGCCTGACACCCTCAATGAAAACACGTAATCCCTCCCCGCCCGTCGGCAAGGAGGGTTATCGGTATGCAGTGATGATTAGACGCGACGACGCTTGCGCGGACGGCAACCATTGTGCGGGATCGGGGTCACGTCACGGATCGAGGTCACGGTGAAACCAGCGGCCTGCAAAGCGCGCAGAGCCGATTCACGTCCCGAACCGGGACCTGTCACTTCGACTTCCAGCGTGCGCATGCCGTGTTCAGCGGCCTTGCGGGCTGCATCTTCGGCGGCGATCTGTGCGGCATAAGGGGTCGACTTACGCGAGCCCTTGAAGCCCATCATGCCGGCAGAAGACCACGAAATCGTGTTGCCCTGTGCATCGGTGATGGTGATCATGGTGTTGTTGAACGAGGCGTTCACATGGGCGACGCCCGAAACGATGTTCTTGCGTTCGCGGCGGCGGACGCGGGTTGCTTCTTTAGCCATGGGTATCTTCCTTCAAACGCGCCCGTGATACCAGGCGCTGGGGACAAGGTGATCACCGTGCGCCCCATCAGGCGCACGATGCTGGTGAATGAATTATTTCTTCTTGCCGGCGATCGGCTTCGCCTTGCCCTTGCGGGTGCGGGCGTTGGTATGCGTGCGCTGCCCGCGGACTGGCAGCTGACGACGATGACGCAGACCGCGATAGCAGCCCAGATCCATCAAACGCTTGATGTTCATAGACACTTCGCGGCGCAGATCACCTTCCACGATGAAATCGCGGTCGATCATTTCGCGGATCTGGAGTACTTCGGCGTCCGAGAGCTGGTTGACGCGGCGTTCGGCCGGAATGGCGACCTTCTCGCAGATATCGGCAGCATTCTTGGGGCCGATACCGTGAATATACTGAAGCGCAATGATCACGCGCTTGTTCGTAGGGATGTTAACGCCTGCAATACGGGCCATCGTCAGTCTCCATGTCGGCTGGATATCCAGCGGTTGGGTGAACCGCACACCGGTGGAGGCCGGCCTTGTACGGTGGTTCAACAACAAAACGCCCCGTAGCCATCTTTCGGAACATATCATCCCGAAGGTGACAAAGGAGCGCCAAGTCCATGAACCTGATTGCGGCTGGTTAGAGGAGTTTTCCTCTCAAGTCAAGGGATGGACTGACCATCTCCCGCCCCGCCAACCCGTCAGGTCATGCCGGAAGGACAAGGGCGCATGGCGCGCCCCTGCCTGAATTCAATCAAGCACCAAGCACGGCATTGATCGCTGCTGTCACAGCATCGATCTGCTGCATGCCGTCGATCTTTTTCAGCTTGCCCGTGCCCTTGTAGTAAGGGGCCACAATCGCGGTGTCGCGGTTGTAGGATTCAAGACGGGTCTTGAACACTTCGGGATCATCATCCTTGCGCACCGGCTGGCCGGCCGCTTTGGCCTCCTCGGCACGGTTGACGATGCGGTGGACCAGCGCGGCCTGATCGACCTCGAGCTCGACCACGGCATCAAGGAACATGCCCTTGTCTTTCAACATCACATCCAGCGCTTCGGCCTGTGCGACCGTGCGCGGGAAGCCGTCGAGGATAAAACCCTTTTTGGCATCCGCTTCTTCGATCCGGTCCGCAACGATACCGATCACGATATCATCGGACACCAGACCACCGGATTCCATCACGGCCTTGGCCTTCAGGCCGATCGGTGTGCCTGCGGCCACAGCCGCGCGAAGCATATCCCCCGTCGAGAGTTGGGGAATACCGAATGTCTCGACAAGCCGTGTGGCTTGCGTCCCTTTGCCCGCTCCGGGCGGTCCCAGCAGAATCAGTCTCAACGACCCCTCCCCCGCAATTTCGACTTCTTGACAAGCCCCTCATATTGATGCGCCAGCAGATGACCATGCACCTGCGAAACCGTATCCATGGTCACCGAGACCACGATGAGAAGCGACGTCCCTCCGAAATAGAACGGAAGTGCGAATTGTGAAATCAGCAGTTCGGGCAATAGACAAATGATTGTGAGGTAGCCTGCACCCAAAACAGTGATGCGGGTCAGCACGGTATCGATGAAATCGGCCGTACGCTCGCCGGGACGGATACCGGGGATAAAACCACCCTGCTTTTTCAGATTTTCAGCCGTTTCAGCCGGATTGAACACGATAGCCGTGTAGAAAAAGGCAAAAAAGACAATCAAACCGGCGTAAGCCAGCATGAACAGGGGACGGCCATGACCGAGATAGGTCGAGATCGTGGCAATCACGCCGGTGCTGTCGGACTGTGCCGCAAAGGTAGCAATCGTGGTCGGCAGCAAAAGGAGTGACGATGCGAAAATCGGTGGGATCACACCCGACGTGTTCAATTTGAGCGGCAAGAACGAGGTCTGCCCCTCATAAACGCGATTGCCGACCTGACGCTTGGGATAGCTGATCAGCAAGCGGCGCTGCGCACGTTCCATGAAGACGATGAAAGCGATCACGGCCACACTCATCACAATGACTAACAGGATGATGGCTGTGGACAACGCGCCCTGACGGCCCAACTCCAGAGTTCCCGCAATCGCAGAAGGCAATTCGGCAACGATGCCCGCGAAAATAATCATCGAGGAGCCGTTGCCGATACCGCGGGCTGTGATCTGTTCACCCAGCCACATCACAAACAAAGTGCCGCCGACCAGCGTAATGGTGGTAGAGACTTTGAAGAAAGTACCGGGATCAATCACCACATTCTGGCCGCTCTCGAGACCCACGCCGATACCATAGGCCTGGAAGGTCGCCAGAACGACGGTGAGATAGCGGGTATACTGGTTGATCACCTTGCGTCCGGCTTCGCCATCCTTCTTGAGGGTTTCAAGCGAAGGGACAATCGAGGTCAACAGCTGCACGATGATCGAGGCAGAAATATAGGGCATGATATTGAGGGCAAAAATCGCCAGACGTCCAACAGCACCACCCGAAAACATATTGAACAGGCCCAAAATGCCTGACTGCTGGTTCTTGAAAATATCAGCCAGCGCATCGGGGTTGATCCCCGGCAGCGGAATATAGGTGCCCAACCGATAAACGATCAAAGCGCCAAGGGTAAACCAGATACGGTTTTTAAGCTCACCAGCCTTGGCCAAGGCGCCAAAATTGATATTAGCAGCAAGTTGTTCAGCGGCTGATGCCATCTCGCGCTCCGATTCCTGTGATCCGTCAATTCAATAAAGCAAAAAAGCCGGGCTCAACGGTTTGTGACCGCCGCCCGGCTCATGATTATGCAGCAAGCCCGAAGTTAGGCTGTTGCCTCAGCACCGGCGTTGAGGATCGTAACCGATCCGCCAGCCTTTTCAATCGCTGCAATCGCAGATTTGGTTGCGCCGGCGACTTCGAAAACCACTTTGGTCTTCAATTCACCAGCGCCCAAAATGCGCACACCGTCGAGATGCTTGGTGCAAACGCCAGCCAGAACCAGCGTTTCAACCGTCACAGGAGCCTTCACATCGAGCTTCTTGGCGTCGATTGCAGCCTGGACGCGACCGAGGTTAACCTCGTTGAAGTCCAGAGCAAAGATGTTGTGGAAGCCGCGCTTCGGCAGGCGACGATACAGCGGCATCTGACCGCCTTCGAAGCCCTTCACGCGCACGCCGGAACGTGCTTTCTGCCCCTTAACACCACGACCGCCCGTCTTGCCGCAACCGGAACCGATACCGCGACCGACGCGAACACGGCACTTCTTGGAGCCGGGATTGTCCGAAATACCATTGAGTTTCATGGTCGTCTCCTCCCTCACTGCGCTTGTGAGTCGTCGGGGACGACACGCACGAGGTGCTTCACCGCTGCGATCATGCCACGCACTTCAGGCGTATCTGGCAGGACCGAACGACGACGGATTTTGTTCAGGCCGAGGCCAACCAGCGTCTGACGCTGCTTGCCGATGCGGCGGATGGGGCTTCCAGTCTGCTCGACAGTGACTGTCGCAGGGGCTGTGGTTGGTGCTTTAGCCATCATGCCCTCCCTTATGCTTCTGCGCCGTCAGCCGAGGTATCGCCACGGCGAGCCTGCAACTGGGACACTTTCAAGCCGCGGCGAGCCGCGATGGTGCGCGGGCTGTCTTCGCGCTTCAAAGCGTCGAAGGTCGCACGGACCAGATTGTAAGGGTTGGATGAACCCAAAGACTTGGCAACCACGTCATGCATGCCAAGCGATTCGAACACGGCGCGCATCGGGCCACCGGCGATAATACCGGTACCGGCAGGCGCTGCCCGCAAAATCACTTTGCCCGCACCGTGACGGCCGTTGACATCGTGATGCAAAGTACGGCCTTCACGCAGAGGAACGCGGATCAGCGCACGCTTGGCTGCTTCTGTGGCCTTGCGAATGGCTTCCGGCACTTCGCGTGCCTTGCCGTGACCGAAACCGACGCGGCCCTTTTGATCGCCGACAACGACGAGAGCTGCGAAGCCGAAGCGACGACCACCCTTCACCACTTTAGCGACGCGGTTGATATGGACCAGACGGTCCACAAATTCTGAATCGCGCTCTTCGCGATCCTGCCGTCCATGAGGCTCTTTTGCCATGGTGTCTCTCACTCAATCGCGGGATAACCCCGCTCGCTTGATCCCAAGGCCGTGCGGAACACCATGTTCCGCGCGACTAACGATAATGGACCCAAGGGGAAACCCCATGGGTCCTTATTGAAGCGCTACCTTTAGAGATAGTCTCCGCCAAGATCAACTCCCGTCAGGGACGGGAGAAAACCTTAGAATTCCAGACCACCCTCGCGGGCGGCTTCTGCCAATGCCTTGACACGGCCATGGAACATGTAAGCCCCACGATCAAAGACAACGGTGGTCACACCGGCTGCCTTGGCACGTTCTGCAACCAACTTACCGACAGCAGTCGCTGCGGCAACATCGGCGCCCGTCTTCAGGCCGGACTTCAGGCCTGGATCCAGAGTGGATGCCGCTGCCAAAGTCACGCCATGGGCATCGTCGATCACCTGAGCATAGATCTGCTTGGATGAACGGAATACCGACAAGCGCGGACGACCATTCGCGGCCACCTTGATGGCGCGACGAACGCGCGCCCTGCGGCGGTCAGTTCCTTCGAGTTTCTTCGCCATCTGAGGCCCCTTACTTCTTCTTGCCTTCCTTGCGGAAGATAAATTCACCAGCATATTTAACACCCTTGCCCTGATAGGGCTCGGGACCGCGGTAATCGCGGATCTCGGCAGCAGTCTGACCGACTTTCTGCTTGTTGATGCCGGTAATGATGATCTCGGTGGGCTTCGGAGTGACAATCGAAATGCCCGCAGGAATGGGGTAATCGATGTCATGCGAATAGCCGAGGGTCAGCTTGAGCATCGGGCCCTGCACAGCAGCGCGATAACCGACGCCGTTGATTTCGAGCTTCTTCTCATAACCGTTGGTTACGCCTTCGACGATATTGGCAACCTGCGAGCGGGACATACCCCACATCGCACGCGCACTCTTCGAAGTGTCGCGGGGGTCAACCTTGATCGAACCTTCGACCATGGTGATGACCACATTGTCAGGGGCGGTAAAGGACAATTCGCCCTTGCTGCCCTTGACCTTAACAATCTGACCGTCGATCGCGGCGGTAACGCCGGCGGGGACGGGAACGGGTTTCTTGCCGATACGGGACATCGTGCTCTCCTTGGTTGCGCTATGCCCGCAGGTCAGAAGACCGTGCAGAGGACTTCGCCACCCACATTCTGCTCACGGGCCGAGTGATCGGCCATCACGCCCTTGGGCGTGGAGAGAATGGTGATACCCAGGCCATTGGCAACCCGTGGCATCGCGGTGACGGCGACATAAACCCGGCGGCCGGGCTTTGAGACACGCTCAATAGTCCGGATAACAGGTTCACCTTCGAAATATTTCAGTTCAATGTCGAACTCGGTCCGGCCATTGCCCAGATCTGAAGTCGTGTAACCCCGAATATAACCTTCGGACTGTAACACATCCAGAACACGCGAGCGCAGACGGGAACCGGGGGTCGTGACTTTTGATTTACGACGCATCTGCGCATTGCGGATGCGTGTCAACATATCACCGACTGGATCATTCACCATTTTGCGACCCTCCTTACCAGCTCGACTTCGTCAGGCCTGGAATCAGGCCCTTGGAACCGAGTTCACGCAAGGCAATGCGCGACATCTTCAGCTTGCGGTAAACCGCGCGTGGACGACCGCTGATTTCGCAACGATTGCGAATCCGAGTGGGATTGGCATTGCGAGGCACTTCAGCAAGTTTCAAACGCGCCGTAAAACGCTCTTCCATCGATTTCGAATCGTCATTGGCGATTGCCAACAGACGTTCGCGGCGACCGGCATACTGCTTTGACAGCTTAATGCGGCGCTTGTTCTTCTCAATCGAACTTTTCTTCGCCATGGTTATCTCCTGGTTTCCGCGTTTAAGAGCGGGCTCTTACTGCCGGAAAGGGAAGTTAAAGGCGCGCAGCAATGCACGGGCCTCGTCATCAGTCTTTGCGGTGGTGCAGATGATGATATCCATCCCCCAGACCGATTCCGCTTTGTCATAGTTGATTTCAGGGAACACGAGATGCTCCTTGATACCCATTGCAAAATTGCCGCGACCATCGAAAGACTTTGGGCTCAACCCACGAAAATCGCGAACGCGTGGCAATGCAATGTAAACAAGACGGTCGAGGAAATCATACATCTTGGCTTTGCGGAGCGTCACCTTGCAACCGATAGGCATATTCTCGCGAACCTTGAAGGTCGCGATAGCCAAACGGGCTTTGGTGATCACAGGCTTCTGACCGGCGATCAATGCGAGGTCCTGAGCAGCAACAGCCACCTTTTTGGTGTCTGCCGTCGCTTCGCCAACACCCATATTGATCACGATTTTGTCGATCATCGGAACCTGCATCGGATTGGTATAGCCGAACTCTTCGATGAGTTTCGGGCGGACCACTTCCGTATACAGCGACTTTTGACGCGGCACGTAACCGGTATTATTAGCTGAATTAGCCATCGATCAGATCTCCCGAACGTTTGGCGAAGCGAACCTTGCGGCCGTCTTCAAGCACCTTGAACCCAACGCGGGTAGGCTTGCCGTCCTTGGGATCTGCCAAAGCAAGGTTGGACAGATGCACAGGAGCCTCTTTCGAGATGATACCGGCTTCCTGGGTCTGGGTCTGACGCTGGTGACGCTTTACGAGATTCACACCGCTCACCAAAGCGCGGGTTTCCTTCGGCATCACCTGAACGACTTCGCCGGACTTGCCTTTGTCACGACCAGTGAGAATGACGACCTTGTCGCCTTTTTTAATCTTCGCGGCCATCAGAGCACCTCCGGCGCCAGCGAGATGATTTTCATGTGGTTCTTTGCACGCAATTCACGGGGTACTGGCCCGAAAATACGTGTTCCAACCGGCTCTTTCTGATTGTTGATCAACACGGCCGCATTGCGGTCGAAACGGATCACCGAACCATCGGGACGAATAATGTCTTTCGCAGTGCGAACGACGACAGCCTTCATGACGTCGCCTTTTTTAACGCGCCCGCGCGGAATAGCTTCCTTGATGGAAACGACAATAATGTCGCCAACACCAGCGTATTTCCGCTTGGAGCCGCCAAGCACCTTGATGCACATTACCCGACGCGCACCGGAATTATCGGCAACGTCCAAATTTGTCTGCATCTGGATCATGGCATTGATCCTTTCTCTGTCTCAGACAGGTTTCCGGTAGAGTTAGTGGCGACCTACCGGACTTCGCCTGACGGGGTTCTTTCGACCCCTTGCCTCATTCGTCTCCACAGATGTGAAGGCGCGCTTGTAATACGGTTAGACCGCTTCGTCTAGTACCACCCAACGCTTTAATCGAGAAATCGGAGCAGATTCGACAATGCGAACCGTTTCACCGACTTTATGCTTATTATCGACATCATGTGCGTGGTAGTTTTTCGTACGACGGACTGTCTTCTTGAGAAGCGGATGGGTGAAACGGCGTTCCACCTTGACCACGATGGTCTTGTCCTGCTTGTCGCTGACGACGACGCCCTGCAAAATGCGCTTTGGCATCGCTCTCTCCTCAGGCCTGGCTCGCGTGCGCGAGCTTGTTGCGGGACAAGGTCCGGACGCGCGCGATATCACGACGCACGACACGAACTCTCGCGGTGTTTTCCAGCTGACCGGTGGCTTTCTGGAAGCGCAGGTTGAACTGCTCTTTCTTCAAACGCACCAGCTCTTCCTGGAGCTGATCAACCGACATCGCATTGAGGTCGGAGACTCTGTTTTTGGTCTTCATATCACCCTCACTCGGCAATGCGCTGAACGAAGCGGGTCTTGATCGGAAGCTTTGCCGCAGCAAGGGTCAGAGCTTCACGAGCAATCGCGCTCGACACACCATCGATCTCAAACATAATGCGGCCCGGCTTGATACGGCACACCCACAATTCGGGAGCACCCTTACCTTTACCCATGCGCACTTCGGCAGGCTTCGACGACACAGGTACATCCGGGAAGATCCGGATCCACACGCGACCGGCGCGCTTCATGTGACGGGTCAAAGCACGACGAGCAGCTTCGATCTGACGAGCCGTAATACGTTCAGGTTCAACAGCCTTGAGGCCGAACTGGCCGAAATCAAGGTTGGTGCCGCCCTTGGCGACGCCATGAATGCGTCCCTTGAACTGCTTACGGAACTTGGTTTTCTTTGGTTGAAGCATTTCAGCTCACTCCCGCCCAGCCGCTCAATGGGCCTGGTCGCGACGACCACCAGAACGACCACCAGTGCCTTCTTCGGCAATGCGGTTGTCATGGGCCATCGGATCATGCTCAAGAATTTCACCCTTGAAGATCCAGACTTTGATCCCGCATGTACCATAGGTGGTAAATGCAGTCCCAACGCCGTAATCAACATCGGCACGCAATGTATGCAGGGGCACGCGACCTTCGCGATACCATTCGAGGCGGGCGATTTCCGCGCCACCCAAACGGCCCGAGCAGTTGATACGAATACCTTCGCTGCCCAGACGCATGGCCGATTGCACGGCCCGCTTCATCGCACGGCGGAAAGCCACACGACGTTCGAGCTGCTGTGCGATCGAATCCGCGACCAGCGTTGCATCGATTTCAGGCTTGCGCACTTCGACGATGTTGATGACAACTTCGGAAGTGGTCAGCTTGGCAACTGCCTTGCGGATCTTGTCGATGTCAGCACCCTTTTTGCCGATCACAACCCCCGGACGAGCCGAGAAGATGGTGACGCGGCACTTCTTGTGCGGACGCTCGATCACAATTTTGGAAATCGCAGCCTGCTTCAACAGCTTCATGAGCATCGCACGGATGCGGATGTCTTCATGCAGCAGCGTGGCATATTCGCCCTTGCTGGCGACCCAACGGCTGTCCCAGGTGCGGTTGATGCCGAGGCGCAGCCCGATCGGATTAACTTTCTGACCCATCGTCTTCTCCTCAAGCCTTCGCGGCAGTTTCGCGGACAATGATCGTCAGGTTCGAGAATGGTTTCTCGACACGTCCTGCACGACCACGCGCACGGGCATGGAACCGCTTCATGACCAAAGCCTTACCCACGAAAGCCTGCGAAACGACCAGATCGTCGACATCGAGATCATGGTTGTTTTCGGCATTCGCAATCGCGCTTTGCAGGCATTTGCGAACATCGAGTGCAATCCGCTTGCGCGAAAATTCGAGGTCGGCCAAAGCTGAAGACACTTTCTTGCCGCGGATCATACCGGCAACAAGGTTGAGCTTCTGCGGAGAGACACGCAGCATCCGGGCAACGGCTTTCGCCTCATTATCCGGAAGAGCGCGCGGAGTGGCGGGCTTACCCATGACTCACTTCCTCTTCGCTTTTTTATCCGCAGCGTGACCGTAATAGGTCCGTGTCGGAGAAAATTCACCAAACTTATGGCCAACCATTTCCTCGGTCACATAGACCGGGATATGCTTTTGACCGTTGTAAACACCGAAGGTCAATCCGATGAATTGTGGAATGATCGTCGAACGACGGCTCCAGATCTTCACCACTTCAGCGCGTCCCGAACCGCGAGCGGCTTCTGCCTTCTTCAGCAGATAACCGTCGACAAACGGGCCTTTCCAGACAGAACGAGTCATCGATCGTGCCCCTTATTTCTTCTTGCGAGCGTGACGGCTCGACACGATAAATTGGTCGGTCCGCTTGTTGGAACGGGTCTTCTTGCCCTTGGTTGGCTTACCCCAAGGTGTCACAGGATGACGACCACCGGAAGTCCGGCCTTCACCACCACCATGCGGATGGTCGATCGGGTTCATCGTCACACCACGGTTATGGGGACGACGACCCAGCCAACGCTGGCGACCGGCTTTACCAAGATTGGTGTTCATGTGATCCGGATTGGACACCGCACCGACCGTGGCATAGCAACCGCCATGCACAAGACGCTGTTCGCCCGAATTCAGACGAATGATCACATAACCCTGGTCGCGACCGACGATCTGGGCATAGTTGCCGGCAGAACGTGCAAGGGCACCACCTTTACCAATTTTCATCTCGACATTGTGGACCAGAGTGCCAACCGGGATATTGCCGATCGGCATCGCATTGCCTGGCTTGATATCCACTGCGTCACCCGAGACCACGGAGTCGCCGACAGCAAGACGCTGCGGGGCGATGATGTAGGACAGCTTGCCATCGGGATATTTGATCAGGGCAATGAAGGCCGTCCGGTTAGGATCATATTCGATCCGTTCAACGGAAGCGACTTCGTTGTCATGACCACGACGTTTGAAGTCGATGATCCGATAGGTCTGCTTGTGTCCGCCGCCACGGAAACGAACCGTGATGCGGCCATTGTTGTTACGACCGCCGGAGGAGGATTTCCCCTCGGTCAGCATCTTCACGGGCTTGCCCTTGAAGAGTTCGCTGCGGTCAACAATCACCAACTGCCGAAGGCTTGGGGTGATTGGTTTAAAGGATTTGAGTGCCATGGTGCTCTTTCCTCAGCTCTCACAGACCAGTCGTGATGTCGATGGACTGGCCTTCGACAAGCGTGACGATGGCCTTTTTGACATCCGACTGATGGCCCAAATTACCCTTGAACCGCTTTGTCTTGCCCTTGCGAACCAGCGTATTCACGCTCGCCACCTTGACATCGAAAAGCTTTTCGACGGCGGATTTGATCTGCGGCTTTGTCGCGTCCTTGCGGACGTTGAAGACTACTTTGTTGTAGTCCGAAGCTGCAGTCGCCTTTTCCGTGATCACGGGAGAGACGATGACATCGTAATGACGCGGATCTATGCTCATTTGAAACGCGCCTCCAAAGCTTCTACGGCGGCCTTGGTCAACACCAGAGTGTCGCGACGAAGGATGTCGTATACGTTGATCCCCTGAACAGGCAGCACATCGATATTCGGGATGTTGCGGGCTGCCAGTGCGAAGTTGGCTTCAACGGTTGCACCGTCGATAAACAAAGCGCTGGTCAGGCCGAGCTTGCCGAAATTCTCAATGAGAACCTTGGTGCGGGCCGCTTCCAGCTTGGCTTCATCAAGGATGATCACCGAACCAGACTGAAGCTTTGCAGACAAAGCGTGACGCAGAGCAAGCGATCTGACCTTCTTGGTCAGATCGTGGGCATGGGAGCGCACGACAGGACCGAAAGCGCGTCCACCACCACGGAACTGCGCAACACGAGCAGAGCCGTGACGAGCATTACCGGAGCCCTTCTGCTTATAGAGCTTCTTGCCGGTGCGCCAGATTTCGGCGCGACCTTTTGTTTTGTGGGTCCCGGCCTGACGCTTGGCAAGCTGCCAAAGCACCATACGCTGGACCAGGTCAGGGCGAGGAGCCAGACCGAAGATGGTTTCGGGAAGATCAACCGATCCTGCCGTGCCACCGTCGAGGGTTTTGACGTCAAGTTTCATCACGCGCCCTCCTGCCCTTCAGTTGCAGCAGCCTCGACCGCAGGTGCTTCGACAGCAACTGCATGGTCGGCGGCACCGGCGATACGGAACTTGCCGGGCTTCGGTGCATCGACAGGCAGAGCCCGCTTCACCGCATCACGAACAAAAATCCAACCGCCCTTCACACCGGGGACTGCACCTTCGACAAGGATCAGACCACGCGACAAATCGGTCTGGACAACACGCAGGTTCTGCGTGGTGACACGTTCGACACCGAGATGACCGCCCATCTTCTTGTTCTTGAAGGTTTTCCCTGGATCCTGACGACCACCGGTCGAACCCAGCGAACGGTGCGATACCGATACACCATGGGTTGCCCGAAGACCACCGAAGTTCCAGCGCTTCATGCCGCCGGCAAAACCCTTACCCGTTGTCGTGCCGGTGACATCGACGAACTGACCCACAACGAAATGGTCAACCGTAATTTCGGCACCCACTGGGATCAAACCGTCTGATTCCAGACGGAATTCAGCGAGTTTCATCTTAGGCTCGACCTGAGCCACTGCGAACCTGCCGCGCTCAGCGCGCGACACATTCTTGATCTTGGAGCGACCCACGCCGACTTGCAGCGCGGTGTAGCCATTCTTGTCATCCGTGCGATGGGCAACAACTTGGCAGTTGTCGACCTTCAAGACGGTGACCGGCACATGGACACCTGCATCAGTAAAGATGCGTGTCATGCCGAGTTTCTGTGCGATGACGCCTGACCGCATTTGACGATCCCCTGGTCCCGTTCCCGACTCAGAGCTTGATCTCGACATCGACACCAGCCGCCAGATCGAGCTTCATCAAAGCATCGACCGTCTGCGGCGTGGGATCGACAATGTCGAGAACACGCTTGTGAGTACGGATTTCAAACTGTTCGCGCGACTTTTTATCAACGTGCGGCGAGCGGTTTACGGTAAATTTTTCAATATGCGTAGGCAGCGGGATAGGACCGCGAACCTGCGCGCCGGTCCGCTTCGCCGTAGAGACGATCTCGCGCGTAGACGCATCGAGAACTCGATGGTCAAACGCCTTGAGGCGGATGCGGATGTTCTGACCGTTCATAACAGAACCCTCAGGAGTGCCGGAGGAAAACGAGAGGAGAAGCCCTCTGCCTTCACGGCGTTACAATAAAAATCTCGATTTGGGGGAGAAGACATTCTCCTCCCCTATAGGCGAGAAACCTTAAGACATCGCTATCAGGCGATGATGGACGCCACGACGCCTGCGCCGACGGTACGGCCACCTTCGCGGATCGCGAAACGCAGCTTTTCTTCCATGGCGATCGGCGAAATCAGTTCGACTTCCAT
>Ga0114973_10002254_pt1 | contig 14105 bp, 14 predicted proteins | sample M_140807_MF_Meta_FD_87025 | JGI IMG/M metagenome (GOLD analysis project Ga0114973, IMG submission 87025) | Freshwater microbial communities from Lake Montjoie, Canada to study carbon cycling - M_140807_MF_MetaG | ecosystem: Environmental > Aquatic > Freshwater > Lake | place: Lake Montjoie... | reverse complement strand
GCTGACGGGCACTGGTTTCGGCGAACAGGCCAATGCGGTGATGCTGACACAGGCACTGGGCGGGCTGAAAGGCCCGTTGATGAAGGTGGCGCAACTGGTTGCCACCATTCCCGATCTGCTGCCGCCCGATTTTGCGCAAGAGCTGCAAAAATTGCAAAGCGATGCCCCGCCGATGGGCGCGGCCTTTGTCAAACGCCGGATGATCGCCGAGCTGGGCCCGGATTGGCTGGCCCGTTTTGCCCAATTCGATCTCAAACCTTCCGCTGCCGCCTCGTTGGGGCAGGTGCACAAGGCGACGTCGCTTGCCGGTGATCCGCTGGCGTGCAAGCTGCAATATCCGGATATGCAATCGGCGGTCGAGGCCGATCTGAACCAGCTTTCGGTGCTGTTTGCCATGCACCGGCAGATGGATCCGGCGATTGATACCAGCGAAATCGCCAAGGAAATTGCCGAGCGCATCCGCGAGGAACTCGATTATGAGCGCGAGGCCAAACATGCTGATCTCTATCGCCTGATGCTGGCCGGCGAGGCCTTGGTGCGGGTGCCGAACGTCCATCAAGACCTGTCAACCGATCGGCTCTTGGTGCTGAACTGGCTGGAAGGCAAGCCCTTGCTGGGCTTCAAACAGCATGATCTTGCGACCCGCAACCGCATTGCGACCGCGATGTTTCAGGCGTGGTGGCTGCCGTTCAGCCGGTTCGGCGTGATCCATGGCGATCCGCATCTGGGCAATTACACCGTGTTCGAAGAGGGTGGAGAGGCTGGCGGCATCAATCTGCTCGATTATGGCTGCGTGCGGATTTTCCCGCCGCGCTTTGTCGGCGGGGTGGTCGATCTCTATCGGGGCTTGCGTGAAAATGATCTCGAACGCGTCACCCATGCCTATCAGACCTGGGGCTTCAAGGGACTGACCAAGGAGTTGATCGAGGTGCTCAATGTCTGGGCGCGGTTTATCTATGCCCCTTTGCTCGATGACCGCGTGCGCACGGTGGCCGACGGGGTTTCGCCTGCCGCCTATGGCCGCAAAGAGGCTTTTACCGTGCATCAGGCCCTGAAAAAGCAGGGTCCGGTGACAATTCCGCAGGAATTCGTGTTTATGGACCGCGCCGCCATCGGTCTGGGCAGCGTGTTCCTGCATCTGTCGGCGGAACTGAATTTCCACCAACTGTTCGAAACCGCCATGGCGGACTTTTCGGTGGAGGGTGTGACGGCGCGTCAATCACAGGCTTTGCAGGCAACGGGCCTGATCCCCGCTTGACCTGACGGCCCGTCCGGCTCAGGCTCGCCGTCCTGCCAGGGAGAGCGACAGACGGGAGAACGAGCCGATGAGCACCAGCAAAAAGACCGGCGGCGAGACGCCGCGCCGACAGGATCATGAGCCCGAACCGATGGCTTTGGCCCTCGCACCTGCCGAATTGGCGGGCAGCAACAAAGACCTGTTTGATAAATGCACCGAAAAGCTCGGCTTCATCCCGAATGTGCTGGCCTCCTATGCGCATGACAATGCCAAGCTGGAAGCCTTCACGCTGTTCTACAATGATTTGATGATGGCACCCTCGGGCCTGTCGAAACTGGAGCGCGAGATGATCGCGGTGGCGGTGTCTTCCGAGAATCGCTGCTTCTATTGTCTGACCGCCCACGGCGCGGCGGTGCGGCAATTGTCGGGGGATCCGGTCTTGGGGGAAATGCTGGTGATGAATTGGCGGGCGGCCGATCTGTCGCCGCGCCACCACGCCATGCTGGCCTTTGCCACCAAAATGACCCGCGCTTCCTGCGAGATCACCGAGGCCGACCGTCAGGACTTGCGCGACACGGGCATGGGCGACCGCGACATCTGGGATGTGGCCGCCGTGGCTGCCTTTTACAACATGACCAATCGCATGGCCTCTGCCGTCGATATGCGGCCCAATCCGGCCTATCACGGGCAAGCGCGCGGTTGAGCAAAAAAAGAGCCGGCGCGAGCCGGCTCTTGAAGAAGGTTGGTATAAAAAAGAGCCGGCGCGAGCCGGCTCTTGAAGTCTTGGGAGGATACGAAGCTCAATCAAAGAGAATGTCATCGGTTGTTGGTGGACCCGGTTCTCAAACCCCCGATGCTAGGGGGGACTGTTACCAAGGGTGAGCACCGGGTCCGAGGCAACATTGATCACTATACGCCGCACTGCGGCGATGAATGGGCCGGATCAAGGCGAAATCATGATTTATCGATCCGGGGGATATTTTTTTAAGGCTTGTTGGATGCCGGTCCCCAAGGCATCATGGGGACAGTGTTTCGGGGTATCGGGGCGGATGATGGGTGACGTTCAAGAGGAAACCAGCCGTTCGGGGCTTGAACAGGTGCAGCGGAGTTCCGAGCCCGCCCTGATCGTGCCCCTGCCTTTGCCGATTGCGGCGGGTGCTTCGGTGACAGGCAATCACAGTTCTGTCCCCTCTGCTCCTGCGGTGGTGGCGTTTGACCGGTTCGAGTTGCGCGTTTTGCTCAATCTTTACGGGCGCATGGTGGCTGCGGGAGAATGGCGCGATTATGCCATGGATTTCACCCCCGACATTGCGATTTTCTCGGTGTTCCGCCGCGCCCATGATGTGCCGCTCTATCGCATCGAGAAAAACCCGAAGCTGGCGCGCAAACAGGGGCAATATGTGCTCAAAGGGACCGCGGGGCAGGCGCTCAAGCGCGGCCACGACTTGTCGCTGGTGCTGCGCTTTCTCGACAAGCCGGTGAAGCTGGTGGTGGGTTAGTGAGACTTGTCGCGCAGATACAGGGTCAACAAAAAGGCCCCGCGAACGGGGCCTTTCCGAAGGTTTGCGTGTGCGATCAGTCGTTGTTGCGGTTGCCCATCAGCGACAACAGGAACTGGAACATGTTCACGAAGTCCAGATACAGTGTCAGCGCACCCATGACCGACCATTTGGCAATCAGGGTCTGGTCATAGGCCACAGCGCTGTATTCTTCCTTCAGACGCTGGGTATCCCAAGCTGTCAGGCCTGCAAAGATCACCACGCCCACCGCCGAGATGGCGAACTGCATGGCCGAGCTCTGCATGAAGATATTGACGAGGCTGGCAATCATCAGGCCGATCAGGCCCATCACCAGAAAGCCGCCCATCGCCGACAGCGACCGCTTGGTCGTGTAGCCATAAAGCGACGTGCCCGCAAACATCAGAGCCGTGATCGCAAACACCTGCACCACGCTACCGAGCTGGTAGATGACGAAGATGGAGGACATCGACAGGCCCATCGTGGCCGCAAAGGCCCAGAAGGTGCCGAGCAGGCTGACATAGCTCATCCGTTCAAAACGGAACGACAACACGAAAATGAAAGCCAGAGGCGCAAGCATCACAAGCCATTTCAGCGGGCTCAAATACAGCGTCTGTCCCAGCGGGGTCAACGCCAGTTTGCCGTTGACTTCGTGGGTTGCGGCCATGAACGTGCCCCAGGCCACCAGACCGGAAATACCCAGTGCCAGTGTCATGTGGTTGTAAATGCCCAGCATATAAGTCCGCAGGCCCTGATCATACGTCGCGCGATCAATCGGCGCCGCATAAGCTCCCCACGGGGTTGATCCATTGCCATCGAAATTTGACATCGATTTATCCTTTAGTTCCCCTCCCGCCTTCATGGCGGCTTACGGAAAATATGAGGAGATTGTGACCAAATTACAAGTGGTCAAACAGTTTGTTTGGTCCATTTCTCATAAAGAATGAAGATGACGGGCGGGTTTTTGCCCCAAAACCCGCCAAGTGCCGACCAAGCCCAGCCCGATTGTGCCGATCACTCCTAAAAACGCCACGCCATAGGACTGTTGGGTCAATCCGTGATAGCCCAGTTTCATCAGCTTGGTCACGATGGTTTGCGCTAGCAAATCCCCCGCGATCAGACCGAAAATTGCCGAGAAGAGGGCGATCATCGCATATTCGATCACATAGGCGCGGATCAGTATGGCACGGGTGGCCCCCAGCGTTTTCAAAATGACCGCATCATAGATCCGCGCTTGCTGGCCCGCTCCCAAAGCACCGGCCAGCACGAGGATGGCCGAGAACAGAGTCACAAGGCTCGCGCCGCGAATGGCGGCAATCAGCTTGCCGACCAGTTCGTCAATCGCTTCCAGTGCATCCTTGACCCTGACGGAGGTGACGCCGGGAAAGCGTGTGGCCACTTTGGCCAAGAGTTTCGCCTCGTCCACTGCCGTAGAGTCAGGCGGATTGGTCAGGGTTGCCAGAGTGTTGTAGGGCGCGCCGGTAAAACTGTTGGGCGAGAACACCATCACGAAATTGATGCCGAGCGACTGCCATTCGATCCGCCGGAAATTGGCAATTTTCGCTTCTATCAACCGCCCCAGCACATTGACGGTGATGGTATCGCCGAGTTTCAGCCCCAAGCCTTTGGCGGCCTCGCTGTCAAACGACAGCAGAGGCGGGCCAGCATAATCCTTAGGCCACCATTCGCCCTCAACCACCACCGATCCCTCGGGCGGGGTGGCCGAATAGGTGATGCCGCGATCACCCTCCAACACCCATGCGATATCGTCGCGCGCCTTGATGTTTTCGGCGCGGGTGTCGTTGAGCGCGGTAATGCGGCCGCGCATCATCGGCACGGTCAGCATTTTGCCCCTGGGGGCCAGTTCCGCGATGTATTGGCCGAATGGTTCCAGATCATCACGCGGCACATCGACAAAGAAAAAGCTCGGGGCTTTTTCGGGCAAAGACTGGCGCAATTGCCGGCGCAAGGTGTCGTCGATGCTGGCAATGGTAACCAGAAGTGTGACGCCCAGCCCGATCGACAGCACCAGCGTCGGCGCAAGCGAACCGGGACGGTGGATATTGGCCAGAGCCAGCCGCCATTCGGTGTTTTTGGCGATCGGCACATGCTTGGCCAGCAGAGCCAAAGCCAGCCCCATGCCGCGCAAAACCACAAAAATCGCGCTGGTGGCCACCACCGACCAGATCGCGATTTTGCGGTCATAGGCAAACAGCACCGCGACCGTTGCCAAGCCCAGCACGGCAAGCGCGGTGGCGGCCATATAGCGGCGGCGCGGCCAGCGCCAGGCAGGAGCCACCTCGTCACGAAACAGCGCGGAGACCGAGACATCATGCGCACGGCCCAGCGGCCAGAGCGAGAAGGCCAGCACCGCCAGCAAACCATAGACAATGCCCAAAACCGCCTGTTCGGGATAGACATGCGGCTCCAGCGGCACAGGCAGATATTTGATGGCAAAAGCGGCTATCGCAAAGGGCAGGGCCGCACCGATGGCCAGCCCGATCAGCGTGCCGACCAGGCCCATGCCCATCACCTCGATCAAGGCGAGCGAGAACACGGTTGAACCCGACGCACCGACCGCTTTCATCACTGCCATGGATTCGCGGCGGCGTTCGACAAAGGCTGCGGTTGCATTGGCCACGCCGATACCGCCGACAATCAGCGCGGTCAGACCAACCAGCGTGAGAAACTGGGTAAAGCGTTCGAGGTTGCGGGTGAATTGCGGGGCGGCATTGCGGCGGTTGCGGATTTCAAATCCGGCATCGGGGAACAGTTTGGGAATCATTGTCCCCAACCGGTCCAGCGCGGCATCGGACCGGTCGGTGAGGCTGATCCGCCATGAATGGCGGATCAGCGCATCGGGACGGATCAGGCCGACGGCCTGAAAAGCCTCCTGCCGGATCAACAGGCGCGGGCCAAGGCTGATCCCGCCTGCCAGCTTGTCGGGCTCTGTCAGCAAAACCGCACGCAATTCCAGCCATGATTCGCCGATCTGTACCCTGTCGCCGACTTTCACATTCAGGCGGGCAAACAAAGCAGGGTCGGCCACAGCGCCATAGATGCCGTTCGACAAAGCCAGCGCTTGGGCCAATACCAAGGGCGGATCAAGCTCGACCCCGCCGATGGCGGGATAGGTGGCATCCACCGCTTTGATCTCGGCAAGGCCTGCCGCCTGCTCGCCGGCGCGCACCATCGCGCGCAGGCTCAACAGATGCGTGACAGCACCCTGCTGGTTGAAAAAGGCCAGTTCCTGTTCGCTGGCAGGCCGCTGCATGCGGCTGATCGAGATATCACCACCCAAAATCCGCCTGCCATGGGTGGCCAGTCCGTCGCCGAGCGATTGGGCGATCGAGCCGATGCCGGTAATGGCGGCCACACCCAAGGCGATGCAGCTGATGAAAATACGAAAACCGGCAAACCCGCCGCGCAAGTTGCGCGAGGCCAGACGGATCAGGGTTGCAGCCTTTGCTCTGATCAAAACCATCGGCATGTCAGGCGGTCACAGCTGTGAGGGTATCGTGCTCGATCTGGCCCGAACGCAGCCGAACCGTGCGGTCACAGCGCGCGGCCAGCCCCAGATCATGCGTCACCAGAATCAGAGTGGTGCCGTGTTCGCGCTGCAACTCGAACAACAATTCGACTATATCCGCGCCGGTTGCTTCGTCCAGATTGCCGGTCGGCTCGTCGGCCACCAGAATGGCGGGATTGGCGACAATGGCGCGCGCCAGTGCGACGCGTTGCTGCTCGCCGCCCGACAATTCCGCCGGATAATGGTTCATGCGGAGCGACAGGCCCACCCGTGCAAGGGCAGCCGTGGCGCGTGTGGAAGCCTCCTTCTCACCCGCCAGTTCCAGTGGCACCGAGACATTTTCCAGTGCCGTCATCGTGGGGATCAGATGGAAGGATTGAAACACCACGCCGATCTGCTTGCCCCTGAAACGGGCCAGCTGGTCTTCGCTCATGTTCGTGAGGTCTTGGTTGTCGATGATGATTTCACCGCTGTCGGGTTGTTCAAGTCCCGCCATGCACATCAGCAGGGTCGATTTGCCCGAACCCGAAGGACCGACAAGGCCGAGAGCCTCGCCCCGCATCACATCCAGCGAGATGGATTTGAGGATATGGACGCGCCCCGCGCCCCGGCCAAGACTTAAATCGACATTGCGTAAAGAAATTGCCTTGACCATTCACCTGCCTCAATCCAATAAAATCATACCAGTCACAATCTGCAGGCCGTTGAACGGGCTTTTTGCAACCAGCGCGCCGATTGTTCTCCATAGCCTGCCAGTTGTGTTGCGTCCTGTGCTATCTCTACGCAAACTTACCAAATGCCGGATCATCCAAACCAATTTTACCCGCAAGGTACTCCCGATGCCGACTTTCCGCCTGCCCCGTCTTACACTGATCTTCAACATGGCTTTTTTAGGGCTTCTCGCTGTTGCCCTCGGAGCGGAAACATCTGCCATGGCACAATCCAAACCGGCGAAAACCCTGAAAATCGTTGCCTTGGGCGATAGTCTCACGGCGGGCTATCAGCTCGCCAATGGCGAGGCCTATCCGGATGTGTTGCAAAAAGCACTGGCGGGGCGCGGTATTCAGGCTGTTGTGGCCAATGCGGGTGTGTCGGGTGACACCACCACGGGCGGACTGGCGCGGCTCGATTTCTCCGTACCCGAGGGCACCGATGCAGTGCTGCTTGAATTGGGTGCCAATGACATGATGCGCGGTGTCGATCCGGAAATTCCGCGGGCCAATCTGACCAAGATGATTTTGAAGCTCAAAGAGCGCAACATTCCGGTGATGCTGTTCGGTATTCCCGCCTGGTCGAATGCCGGTCCCGATTACAACAAAAAATTCAATGCGATCTATCCCGATCTCGCGCTGGTCTATCAGGTGCCGCTCTATCCGTTTTTCCTCGAAGGCCTGATCGGCAATCGCGACATGATGCTGGCAGACGGCATCCATCCGAGCGCAGCGGGCGTGCGCGAGATGGTGCGTCTGACCTTGCCACATGTCGAAGCCTTTTTGCGCAAGCTGCCAGCCAAACCGTGATCTCCTCTGGATTTAGCACGCAATCTATGCCAATCGGTGTTGCCCTTTCCTGATCCTGTATGCGCGGAGTGCTTCTATGATGGAATTTCGGACCCTTGGCCGCACCGGCCTGAAGGTAAGCAGCATTTGTCTCGGCACCATGAATATGGGTGAGCAGAACACCGAGACAGAAGGCCATGAACAGATGGATTACGCGCTGCAGCGCGGCATCAATTTCTTCGACACCGCCGAGCTCTATCCCGTCCCGCCCAAGGCCGAAACCGTCGGCCGGACCGAAAAGATCATCGGCAGCTGGTTCTCAGCCCATAAAAACCGTGACAAGGTCGTGCTGGCCACCAAAGTGGTGGGCCGCACACCGATGGACTGGTTCCGTGATCCCAAGGGTCCGGCAGAGCTCAGCAAGGCCCAGATGACCGAGGCGCTCGAAGGCAGCCTGCGCCGCTTGCGCACCGATTATATCGATCTCTACCAGTTGCATTGGCCCGATCGTCCCATGCCTTGGGGGTCGAACCCGACCCATTTCAAAGCCGATGAAATGATGGGCGATTTCCACAGTTTCCAGAGCGTTCTCGACGTGCTCGACGGCTTCGTGAAAGCGGGCAAAGTGCGCCATGTCGGCCTGTCCAACGAAAGCGCGTGGGGCACGATGAAATTTCTGACGACGTCCGAGCATCACGGCCTGCCGCGCATGGCGTCGATCCAGAATGCCTATTCGCTGATCAACCGCACCTATGAAACCGCGCTGGCGGAAATTTCCCTGCGCGAGGATTGCGGATTGCTGGCCTATTCGCCGCTGGCCCAAGGCTATCTGACAGGCAAATACCGCTTGGGTGCGTTGCCGCCCAAAGCGCGCAAGACCCTGTTCAACCGCTTGCAGCGTTATGAAAAGCCCGGTTCCCAGGAAGCAATCGAAGCCTATTGGGATCTGGCCCATGAAGCCGGTCTGTCGCTGACGCAGATGGCGCTGGCCTTTGTCACCTCGCGCTCGTTCGTGACCTCCAACATCATCGGCGCGACGACGATGGAACAGCTCAAAACCTGCATCGACTCGGTCAATGTGACGATCACGCCGGAGCTGGAAGCCAAGATCGACGCGATCCATCAGGTGCATATGAACCCCGCGCCTTAAGCCGGGTTTCTGTTCCGGTTGAGAATCAGCCTCTCCCCTTCCATTCTGTGCGCCCATGCGTGCCTTGAAGGAAGGGGAGGTGGCCATGCCCCGTTTGTTTACCGGCTTTCAAGTGCCCCCCGATATTGCCGGCCAACTCGCCGCGGTGCGGGGCGGTCTGACGGGCGCGCGCTGGATCACTCCCGACCATTATCATGTCACCTTGCGGTTTTTCGGCGATATCGACGGCGCGACCGCCCGCGATATAGACGCGATGCTGGTGCTGCTCGACAATCCCGCTTTGCGACTGACGGTAACAGGTTTGCGGATTTTCGGCGGCGAGCGTCCGCGGGCTTTGGTGGCCGAAATCGAATCCACCCCCGATTTGCTGGAGATGCAGGCCGAACAGGAACGGCTGGTGCGGCGGCTCGGCCTGCCGCCCGAAACCCGCAAATACGCGCCCCACATCACACTGGCGCGCTTGCGTGATGTCTCGGCCTTCCAGCTGGCGGCCTTCATATCTTCGGTCGGCCCCGTGCCGAAACTGGCTTTTACGGCTGATCGCTATGTGATGTTTTCTTCGCGGGACTCTGTGGGCGGCGGGCCCTATATTGTGGAGGCGGATTATCCGCTGGGGATGTGTGCCGATGACCACTTTGCTGAATGAGACCGAACGACAGGCTTTGACAAAATCCTTGCCGCACTGGACCCTTGTCGAAGGGCGCGATGCGATCTGCCGCAAGCTGGATTTCGATGATTTCAGTCAGGCCTTTGCCTTCATGACACGCGTGGCCATGCTGGCCGAGCAGATGAACCACCATCCCGAATGGTTCAACTGCTATCGCCATGTCGAGATCACGCTGGCCACCCATGATGCCGGTGGCCTGACGCAAAAAGATGTCGCGCTGGCACAAGCCATCGAAGGCTTGTTGGCCTGATCCTTATTTCGGCTGCATCCGCAAGGCGCCGTCGAGCCTGATGGCGGTGCCGTTGAGCATGTCGTTCTCGATGATCGAACGGGCCAATTGCGCATATTCGCCGGGCTTGCCGAGGCGCGAGGGGAAGGGGATGCTGGCTTCCAGTGCGTGGCGGAAATCATCGGGCACGGCCGCCATCATCGGCGTTTCAAACAGGCCGGGCATGATGCTCATCACGCGGATGCCGTAGCCCGCCAGATCACGCGCCATCGGCAATGTCATGCCGACAATGCCGCCTTTGGATGCGGAATAGGCGGTTTGGCCGATTTGCCCGTCCTCGGCGGCGACAGAAGCCGTGCAGATGATCACGCCGCGCCCGCCATCCGGCGTGACCGGATCAAGCTGCGCCATCGCCACCGCCGATTGGGCGATCATGGTAAAAGTGCCGGTCAGATTGACCGCGATGACCTTGTTGAACAAGGCCAGATCGTGCCCCAGCCATTCGCCGGTGTCGCGCTTTCTGCTGACCAGCCGCTTGCCCTGCGCAATACCCGCGCAATTGATCAAAATCCGTTCGTTTCCATGGGCAGCGCGCGCTTTGGCGATTCCCTCGACCACCGACGCCTCGTTGGTGACATCGACGGTGCAAAACAGCGCGCCGAGTTCGGCGGCGATGTCCGCGCCTTTGGGGTCCATATCAAACGAGGCGGTTTTGACGCCTGCCTGGCGCAACATGCGGATGGTCGCCTGTCCGAGGCCCGACGATCCTCCGGTGACAATGGCGGCCAGCTGGTCGTTGAGCTGCATAAGGTCTCTCCCCCCAAATTGCTTGGTCTGAAAACTACAGACAAAAGCGGGGCGTCACCAGCTAGCCTTTGGGCGGGAGGGGATTAGTTTGCGCGTTCTTCCATCCCGCGTCTCAAGCGGGTGAAGGCCAGCCTGATGCGCGATTTGACAGTGCCGAGCGGCAGGCCGGTCTTTTCGGCGATTTCGCTGTGCGACAGCCCGTCGAAAAACGCCAGACGCACCAGCACCAGCTGTTCTTCGGGCAAATCGGCCAGCGCGAGCCTGATCTTGTCTTCCTGCTTGCCCAGATCGATCATCTCATCGGCATCGGGCGTATCGGCAACGATATCGTCAAACCCGTCGGCGGGATCGACAAAATCGATGCGGTTGCGGCGCAGACGGTCGATGCGGCGGTTGCGGGCGATTCTGAACAGCCATGTGCCCAAAGCGGATTTCTGCGAATCAAACAGATGCGCCTTGTGCCACAGTGTCACCATCACATCCTGCGTGATCTCTTCGGCCTGCGCGGAATCGGTGCCCAAACGAATCAAATGCGATTGCAGACGCGGCACGAAATAATCGAACAGCTGGGCAAAAGCAGCGCGGTCACGATGCTCGACAAGTGCGGCCACAAGGCTGTTGAAATCGGGGGGCGAGGGCAAACGAGGGCTTCCTGATAGGCTGATGCGGCCGATTGGCCTGTCTTGCAAGGGTGTCGGGAGATAGGCTGCCGTGCCGGTTCCGTTCGCGTGCGGGGCTGGCAGATATTTCCCTAGCCGCTACTGTGCCATGAAACATGAAGATGATACAATAATATCTGACAATCGGCCGGACGGGACCGGTCACAGTTTTTTTGATGCGGGTTCGACAGCAATTTTGCCATTTTTGCGCTTCATTAACCATTGGGCGTCATAGAATAGGTCCGCATAACGTGGATGTGTGGTGACACTCTATAGGATAGACTTCAGGCCATGATTGAAAAAAGTAGATTCTCCGGGGTGTTGGCGGTGTTTGCACTCGCTACCAGTGCCGTATTGATGCCGCATCAGGCATTCGCCCAGAAAAAGCCTGAAAAGCCGGCCGCAGCCGCTCCGGCCCAGCCTGCCGGTCCTGTCCAGCTCGCCACATTCGGCGAATGGGGGGCCTATGCCGCCGATGCCTCAGGCAAGGGCCGGGTCTGTTATGTACTGGCCAAGCCCAAAGAGCGGCTGCCCAAAGATCTCAAGCGCGATGACGGTTTCCTGTTCATCTCGGCGCGTCCCGCCGATGGCGTGCACAATGAAATCAGCTTTGTGCTCGGCTTCCCCACCAAGGACAATTCAACCGGCGAAATGGTGATCGGCTCCACCAAATTCACCCTTGTCACCAAGGGCACCAGCGCCTGGGTTAAAAATGCAGCAGAAGACAACAATGCTGTTGAATTGATGAAGAAAAACAAGACGATGACCGTCAAAACCAGTTCCGGCAAAGGCAATGCGACCACCGATACCTATGCACTGGCCGGATTGGGGCAGGCTCTGGACCGCATCAAGAAAGAATGTCCGTAACCGCTTTGATGGCGCCTGTGCCGACAATATGCTAAAAGCCCGTTCACTCATCTGAGAGAGCGGGCTTTATGATTGCGAGCGACAGTCTTCTAATCGAGAAAACACCGGAAGTGACAGTGCCTGTGGTGATCGAGCGCGGCTCGTCGCTGGTCGGGATGACGCGCACGCAAATGGTCAGCGCCTTGCGGGAAATCGGCGTGCCCGAGCGCGAAACGCGGATGCGTGTCGCCCAGCTCTGGCACTGGATCTATCATCGCGGGGTCGATGAATTCGACGCCATGCTCAATGTCTCCAAAGGCATGCGGGCGAGCCTGAAGCAAAGCTATACGCTGGCGCGGCCCGAGGTGATTTCCGAACAGATTTCGATCGATGGCACGCGCAAATGGCTGATTCGCATGCCCCCGACCGGCCCCCACGACAAGGGCGCGGAGATCGAGACCGTCTATATCCCCGAATCCGATCGCGGCACTTTGTGCATTTCCTCGCAGGTCGGTTGCACGCTCAACTGCACCTTTTGCCACACCGGCACGCAGAAACTGGTGCGCAACCTGACCAGTTCCGAGATCATCGCGCAGGTGATGGTGGCGCGCGACCGTTTGGGCGATTGGCCCGGCGCGGAACGCTCGACCGAAGGGCTTGTCCCCGACGGCTTGCGGGCGGTGTCGAATGTCGTGCTGATGGGCATGGGCGAGCCGCTCTATAATTTCGAGAATGTCCGCGATGCGATGGAAGTGGTGACCGATGGTGACGGGTTGTCGCTGTCGCGCCGCCGGATCACTCTGTCGACCTCCGGCGTGGTGCCGATGATCGAGCGTGCCGGACACGAAATCGGCTCGATGCTGGCGATCTCTTTGCATGCGGTGCGCGATGATCTGCGCAACGAGCTGGTGCCGCTCAACCGCAAATATCCGATCCGCAAGCTCTTGGAGGCCTGCCGCAATTATCCCGGTGTCTCGAATGCGCGGCGCATCACGTTCGAATATGTGATGCTGGACGGCGTCAATGACGGCCATGCCGATGCCCGCGAATTGGTGCGGCTGCTGAAGGGGATTCCGGCCAAAATCAACCTGATCCCCTTCAATCCATGGCCCGGCACCCGTTATACCTGTTCGGACTGGGAGCGGATCGAGGAATTTTCCGACATCGTGTTTCGGGCGGGCTATGCCTCGCCGGTGCGCACGCCGCGCGGACGCGATATTCTGGCGGCCTGTGGCCAGCTCAAAAGCGAGACCGAAAAACTGCGCGCCCGCGCCCGCATGATGCTGGAAAGCGGCATCGGTGCCGAAGGCGTCTATGCGCGCAACCATGACGGCGACTGAGGCCCGAAAACGCTGACGGGGAGAGTGTCATGACCGACGAGACGCCCAAGGCCGACCCGCACAGGATCACCATCAGGGTCTATTACGAGGACACGGATTTTTCCGCCCGTGTCTATCACGCCTCTTACTTGCGCTTTCTCGAGCGCGCACGTACCGAATTGCTGCGCGAGCTCGGGATCCATCAAGGCGCGCTGCATGGCGCGGATCAGGCCTATGTTTTCGTTGTCCGCCGCATGGAAGTGGAATGGCTGAAACCGGCGGTGATGGATGATTTGCTGGATGTCGAAACCGTCTGCGCCTCGCAACGCGGGCCCTTGCTGACGCTGGACCAGAAAATTGTCCGCGATGGCGTGGTGCTGCTGACAGCCACCGTGCTGGTGGTCACGATCAAGGACGGCAAGCCCGCCCGCCTGCCGCCCGATATTGCGAAACTGTTCAACCCCGCCAGTGCCTGACAGGGCAGAATTTAAACCGCGAGATTTTATCCGATCGACTGCCGCAGGATGCGGGCGAGGCGGTCGGAGAAATCCTTGGGGTCTGCGGGCCGTTCGCCGTCAAGGATCAGCGCTTCGTCGAGCAACAGATGCGCCGCGTCCTGTTTGAGCTCGCCGCGCTCCGCATCAAG
>Ga0114973_10002252_pt1 | contig 14107 bp, 11 predicted proteins | sample M_140807_MF_Meta_FD_87025 | JGI IMG/M metagenome (GOLD analysis project Ga0114973, IMG submission 87025) | Freshwater microbial communities from Lake Montjoie, Canada to study carbon cycling - M_140807_MF_MetaG | ecosystem: Environmental > Aquatic > Freshwater > Lake | place: Lake Montjoie... | reverse complement strand
AGTTTTCCAATAAAGTCCTTCTGGTGATATCCCTTATCAGCGCCTAACGTCTTTATCGCGAAGCTTGCATCCTCGACCAGCCGGTCAATCATTGAAATGGCTGTACGTACTTCAGCGGTACCCGTCGCCGGGGAAACCTCGCACTCAACCACAAGTCCATTTCTATTCTCGGTGACCGCAGTCGCACAGAACGCTAACTTGGCCTCTTTGCCATGCCCCTTCTTGGCCAGCAGAGCCTCGGGATCTGTCGTACTCGAATGAGTACTATTTGTCCGTCGTTCACCAAGAAAATTAACATCAGGATCGCTCGGCTTGAACCCGTTACCATCATTCCTATCGTCTTTATCTTGCTTATCCTTCGAAACAAAGCTTTTTATCGATGCCCAAGACTCAATCAGAGTACCATCCACCGTAAAGTGCTCCTCCGAGACAAGCTTTCTCGCTCGTGCTTCGCTCACTACCTCCCCGAAAAACTCGCGACTAACCTCATGCTCTATCAACCGAGCCCGATTCTTCGAAAACACGCTTCGCTCAAACCCAGCCTCACTCAGGTCCATACCAAGAAACCACCGAAACAATATGTTGTAGTTAAGCTGCTCGCAAAATTGACGCTCGGACCTCACTGAATACAGCGCCATCAATATCGTGCTCTTGAGCAAAACCTCGGGGGCTATCGACGGTCTCCCTACATCAGAGTACATCGTATCAAACGTATAGCTCAGCCGACTCAATAGCTTGTCGCATAAAGCTCGGATACGTCGAAGCGGATGATCCTGCGGGATTCGTTCCTCAATACTGAAAAAGTGAAATAGCTCTTCTTGTGAACGCTTGTTGCCCCGCATCATTACTCTCCGCTCAAGCTGTTGTTCGTACTCAGCATGCGGAGCTTCTCATTTTCTACGATATTACGCGATCGTTTTTCACCACCCTGATATGTCTCTGAGAAATAGAGGTTCTAGGGCCCCTCACCCTAATAGGAGCCGACTCGATTACTATGTAGACGCCTTCGTTTTTATGCTTATGCAACCTTAGCCATTACTCGTTGATTAGCATGGAACAGTTTCTGGACTCGATAACACGATTGAGATCCGTTTTCTGTCGCACAAGGTAGTCAGGATCGACTAATTGGTGGGCAACTACGTCGCGCATTTTTTCTGCAAGAGCCCCTGGTTTTCCTGATTCAAAGGTGAAAAGTTTGCTTGTCATTCCCAAGCTCTCCATCTGCATCACGAACCCGATATTTTTTCCGGCGATCACGCCTGTCGGAAGGTTTCGATTGATAAAAGATGACTCCATAACTACCTGATTAAGCCCGTCCTCTGCCCCGCCTGTTACTACGGTCCGGCCCCGCATCAGAGCAATCAGCAGGTCTCGTTGATTACCGGATAATCCCTCGGCCATAAAAAATATTCCCGGCCACTTTTGTTCGAGTCGTTGCCCCATTAAGGTTACGTGTTCTGCATAAGTAGCCTTCATGTTTGTCGGGTCGACATTCGAAAGGGTTGAGAAATTAGACATCAACGAGAAGAACCGATACTTGGTTTGCAGTTCCTCAATAGACAAATGCCTTCGGGCTTCCGATAGGAAATTATCAATCCCTAGAAATACGGTATCTATGCCCTTCCCGGGATCCATCCGGTCAAATAGGCCAAACTGGTGAGGGATACACTCCTTCTCTGCATTAAAACAGGCATGAATAAAAGCGCGTTGACGCTCTGAAAGCGCAAAGAAATCCGGAATGGTTTCATGATAGTTTGCCGCCGATATTTTTCCTTCTCTTATAAGCAAATCCGATTCGTCGATACCGAGAGAGAAAGTCCGAAATTCAGGCAGCCTGCACCCGAGCCGCTTCATCATCATGCGAAGTCGCTCATTGTAGGTCTCGGTGTGGGTTAAGACCACGTCTACTTTGCTCGCTGCTATCGCCAAATCCTCAATCATCCTCGGAAGGGGGAGGCTGTCGGGTATCATAGGGATCGTGGTGTGAAGATGAAGCGAGGAGAATCCATGGCTATCCCGAACAACCGGTGCAATTTTATCGACGAGAGGATGAAAAAAGTAATCCTGAAAATTGAAGCGGATCGCTTCCTGGTTTGATGATGCCCGCTTTAGCTCTGCAAGGACGGGCTCCTCAAAGGCCCGATTAAATGCCTCCGCGCGGTCTTGGGTGGGTGCGTATCTTTTTACAAACCGATGGAGGAATTCTTGAGTTCCAACAGCTGCAGATATCGGGTTACCCGCTCGTTCTGCCTCCGCATAGAGTTGCTGCACCAATTGCTGAGGATACATGGCGCTCACAGCCTCTGCTGTTAAGGCTTCGTCTGTATGGGCCTTCGGGTGAAGCACTGACCAATAGCCGGTTCCGAACCAAAGTCGGATTGTATCCTCTGTTATCGGAGCGTTATCTGCCGGGTGAATCGCTACACCTTCAAAGTTCGTTACGTCACGAGGATCGGTAGTGAACATGCCCACTTTGCGCCCCTCTGAATTTTGCGCTTCATTTATGATGACGGTGGGCAATCCTCCGTCTGGACGCTCGCTAATCGCAAAAGGAAAGGTCAGGTAGTTAATGGCATCGTCGTTCAACGAAAGGGGTTCATTTGAGTTCGGACTTTGATCTCGGCGTTCCATGAGTTACTCCTTCTGTCTCTAGTAAAAGTGCAGTTGTAAATGACCTGGCACATTCCTCCCTGCCGGGGGTCAAATGAATTTTTCTCACGAAAAAGAAAGGTCAAACTCGGATTGGTCGAGTGGGGACGCTCTTCTTTACTCTCTCTGGTTATCTGGTATCTTCAATTTGTCCCTGGGAAAGACTGACACACAGTCCCACCGAGCCCGCGAAAAAACCTCCCACAGGAAAATATATATCCCAAATTTTTACACGGAATGAACCGTGATGGAAAAAGACTGATGTCTTCGCAACGAAGAAGTCATTCGTTGCAGAATGGAGCTCACGAGGGGAGCCACGCATACTGACGACAGACTCTTAAAATAATACACAAATGAAAGAGATTAATCATCCCTATCCAGAACCCGCGACCATCTTCCCCGAAAGATCAAAGCTCAAACCGGTAAACCAATTCAAGGCAGGTTTAGCTACGGACCGAGGGGTCCCCCTAGAGATTGAATATTTTCAAGATGTTGGCTGGTCTCTGGAGGTCCGTTATGATCTACTCGAATCTTCGATCCGACGACAGCCTTTTAGTGGTGTTCAGGAGTCTCTTGAAAGAGTATCGGTTACCGTTGATAGCCAGCGGGGAGCGGTCTGTGCGGGTGCAGAGTCTTTAGTCTTGGATGAGGAGACGGGGACACTATCACTGGAATATCAAGGAGTCTCGTATTGGAGCTCTGACGGATGTCCCTTTTCGTCTCACCCCAGGAAGGTCCTACTTCAGGAGGATATTCAATCGAAGGAGCACACTTCGTGGGACGAGCCAACACCGTGGAGACTCAAGCCAGCTTTTTTCGAATCTCATATGATTCGTTTCCGGTATCCGTCTCCTGAGGGGCCTATCCTTGGGCTCCCCGGTCAGGCCGGAGAGTTTAACCGGCGAGGATATCGCTACCAGCTTTTTAATACCGACCAGCCCCTTCATATTCCATCTCGCCCGGAGATGTACCAGAGCTGGCCCATAATTATTCACCGAGGAAAGGGCAATCAGGGGTGGGTGGGGATTTTTCACGATAACCCATCGAGGACATTTGTAGACTTGGGTGACTTCTACGAGGATACAGTCCTCTTCGAATCAATAACCAACAATTCTCGCGTGTATATCGTTTATGCCCCGACTCTCCCGGGGATTACAGAAAAATTCGTAAAGCTGTTGGGTAAACCAGTCTTTCCACCTGCGTGGGCGTTCGGCTATCAGCAGTCGCGCTATTCGTATATGAACTCCGAGGCGGTTCGCGGGATTGCCCGAAGATTACGTGAGGAAAAAATTCCCTGTGACGCGCTTTACTTCGACATTGACTATATGGATGGGTATCGAGTCTTCACCTTTAATCCACGAACCTTCGGCGACTTGAAGCAGTGCGTTGAAGACCTCTCAAATGAGGGATTTAGATCGGTATGTATTGTCGATCCCGGTGTAAAGGTGGATGCAGGCTACTCTGTATATCAGAGATTGATTACGGAGGATGCCGTCATAAAGGACGAGCAAGGGGCGCCATTTGAGATACTCTGCTGGCCTGGCAAGGCGGTCCTTCCTGATTTCTTTTCTGAGCGCGCGCGGAATGTTTGGGCTGATATTCAGAAGAAGTGGCTTGACGATGTCCCTTTTGATGGACTTTGGAACGACATGAATGAGCCATCAAACTTTGATGGGGGAAGAGAGAAGGTAATGACCTCTTACTCTGCTGAGGGACCTTTTAGCGATCAATTCAATTCGTATGGCGCCATGATGGCGGATGCAAGCGCGGAGGGATGGAGACGAAAGCACCCAGATAGGAGGGGCTTGTTGATTAGTCGGTCAGGATATCCGGGTGTTCAGCGGCATTCCGTCGTCTGGCATGGGGATAATAGTGCGTGGTGGGAGCATTTGCGTTTAGCAGCCGATACCTGTGTGAGCTATTCACTTTGCGGTGCATTTTATACTGGGCCTGATATTCCTGGATTTTTCGGCAATGCCCCTAGTGACCTAGCAATACGAGCTTTCCAGCTTGCGTCATTCCTGCCTTTCTATCGCGGTCACAGCTACAAGCTCAATTCGAGCAAGGAACCATTCGCATTTGGGAAGAGCGCGACTATATTAATAAGAGAGGCTATCAAGCTGCGGTATTCGCTGATAGCGGAGTGGTATTCACAGTTCGAGCGGTGTATCAGGTTGGGGATTCCACCGATGCAACCGATCTTCTCAGCAGAAGGCAATCCCGTTAGGGACTCATTCATGCTTTTTGACAAGCTGCTAGTAGTGCCTATTACGAACCGTGACGAACGGGCCCGAGCCATTTGGCTACCTGATGGAATTTGGTATCGGCTCGGTGAGACAAGAACCTCGATTGAGGGAGGACGATGGATTTTGGAGGAGCTGACTCTCGATAACATTCCAGTATTTGTAAGAGGAGGGTCAATAATTGTTCGAAATAATCCGGAACGAAATGTGGAAGAAACTATCAGGAGCGCTCCTCGGTTCGAGGTTTATCGAGACATTGAAGGGAGCGCTAACGGATACCTATTTGAGGATGATTTGAATTCGAATCGCAGCAGCACGGTGAAGAGATTTGAATTGCTAATATCATCTGAAGAGCATAAGGTCCGTTGTGTTGAGATCGGCGACGCTCCTCTTTAAAGCTTGAGGTTGGATCTGCTACCGGCTCGATTTATTTCATAGGAGACATTGGTTCGTGGGTATCCGGAAGATACTCGAATGGATGTCCAAAGTAGAGGGATTTTTCAGTCAGAAAAGCCCAATACGGATCGCTATGATTGTCGGAAAGGGGGGGCATTTTTCGAGCTGATGTCCCTCTACTCATCAAGGAGCGCTTTTTGAGCTATTTCCACCAGATACTCATAATTTGAAGGTCGATCCCCATTACACACCACTGCAAACGAGGGTTTTGATATTGTTTTAAGTATTGCAGTTGATGAGCTTTCTTCGAGAGACAGCTCCATGTAGAAGCGGGGATCAAAGTCGCTGGGGATAGCAGGAAGTAGGTCTCTCGGGTTGAAGCGTGAAACATTCTCTCCCTGGTTAAGTCTGAGACCCTCTGAGACAGCGGATTGACTGAGCGGAATGATGAGCTTTTTGCAGAATCTTGGCACGGGAGTAACAGTCAGAGCTAATGGCTCAAGTATTGCTCGGGCCTGAGCGATGTGGCTATCAGTGAGTTGTGGCGCTGTTGAGGGTAGGTGAATAACGCCCAGAATTTTTTCTTGGATAGGTAGCCCTTGCCTGAACTGAGCTCCTGAGGGTATGACGGCGAATAGATCGTTATCAGTCATGAATTCGAGTGCTCGTATTCGCCGATCTTGATCAGGTGATGATCTGAGATATTCTCGTAGAGAGGACGAAAATTCATCGCTCAGTACAGCCGCAGCTGGGGAGCATGAGATGGTTTGATACAGATACCCACGGGCGGTAAGCAGTTGGAGTATAGGGAGAATAGCAGTCAGTTCGAAGGGGCGTTGTGAGGTCAATTCGGTTGATACTACCGAGCTGAGTGCTTTATGGCTTGCATGTCTTACTTCGGCGACGAGGTCATCACCGATCTTAATGGGCTGCTCAACTGCATGCGCTCGATAAAGGTCTCGCTGAACGTAAGACACCAAGTCGACGATGTCATCGACAATAAGATTGAGCCAGAAGCCTTTATCACTTAGAGACGCATCCGACTCAAGACGGCTCACGAGAGCAAGGGACTCCTGCACATCAAGACCCCGAGTCCCCATATCCTTGAGACTTGCTCGTGTGTTACTTCTCGTTGGCCCAACCAGTGCTGATAGAAGCTCATCATAGGATGCTCCAAAGCTCTCTAGCGCTGGTTCCAGACGCGAACGAATAGCTGGGTCAAGAAGTCGCGGAATTCTTATCGCGTCATGATTGCGATTTATGCCCAAGAGACCAAGAGACCGCTCGATGAGATGGCTTGTCGGCAGGTGTGCGATATCGTGAGCGAAGGCAACAGCAGTGCAGAGAGCTGTCAACCGCGGAGAGAAATTACCGTGCGTGGCCAGTTGAAGGGAGTTCCTGACAACATCCATCGTGTGCATTAAACGATTATGGCGGAGCTGATTGCTTCCCTGAACACACGAAGCCGCGCCCATCTGCCCGATGCGCCCCAGCCTAGCTACGGCCGGCGAATTATCGGTCGGCTTACTTTTGAGAATCGAGCGAAACGCCCTAAACATGACCTGACCGACCTCACTCTCGCTCTCGATCCCATGTGTAGCGGGACTTATGAGCCGACTGAGCCCTCTCATTCGGCTATCAGGCAATTCATGGTTTCCCAGGAGTAGACCTCCCATCATGCAAGCTCACTAAAGATTGTTTCCGTAATAACTCTTACCCAGACAGGATTTTCCATTATCAAACCATGCCGGTCTATCTCTCCTACCAACTTGATTTCAGTCGCTCTCCAAACCAACCCCAAGCACCTGCTCTCTAATTCACCACTCCCTGAGAAAAAATTGGCTAATCATATGCTCCCGTAATTTAAGGTAGCGCGGAACGAGTTTACCATTAATCGCAAAATCCGAGCGACTTTCCCGCAAAGAAGCAACCTCTTGGTTTTCTCTAGGATGAACGTAGCGGTCGAGGGAATTCTGCACCGAAAGGCTCGGCTGGTGGGATAATGCGGCATAGTCAGGTGGATTTGGTTTGCCAGCCGAACCAGAATGGACTGCCTTAAAGCCACTTGTCGCCACAGCGTTGATGGAGCTCTTAAGCGAGCCTCTTCCCTATCGATTGGTCGAAAATAACTGTCCTGCCCGAGCAGGAGGCAAAAGATGGCTGAAAAGGAGAGGGCGCATTTAGCGCATAATTTTCTCTTATCCTGATACAAGCTTCCCATTAACAAAGCTCCGAAATCGGATTTACTAAGGGCTGCCCTCCGATCACTGGGCGAAGAGGTTACGGAGAACTTCTTTACAATCTTACCTCGCATGCTATCCCTCACTTTGCGATATTAGAACTATGTATGTCAATTGTTCTTTCGCTGATTTTATTGGGTTTTTTACAGGAAGAGCTCTTGACTTCTGACAAGGTAATTCTATTGGCTTGATTTGGCATGGATGAAAGGAAGGTAACTTTCATTCGGAAGAACTTAAATCCGACAGCTGGCACGCGAACTCACAATCCGCACGGCCCCGCGGTGACCGGGTTGCATACGTAACAGGAGGAGCTAAATCTAACTAGGTGCCGGCGTCCAGGCGCTATGCAGCTAGCAGATCAGCCCACCACTGACCGTTCTCCTACTTCGTACATCTATCCCTCTGAGGCGTAAATGTACGATGTCTTAATCACCTACGCATTATTGATGCGGATAGCGATCAAAAAAAGCAGTCGGGTGTAAGCCCTCCGGTTCCCCGCTTGACGCAGCTGTGGTTGACGATTTACTTCGCACCGCTCCCAGTTGCATTACCGGTGGGCTTGCACCCTACCGCTTTCATTTCGCTGAGCCTAATGGTTAGTTTCCTCATACCTCTAGGTCGCTGAGAAATAAAGGTTAGCTCCTCCGAGATCCTCAAAATCGGCGAGCATAAGATATGCCAGATCGGTACAGCTCTGTACCGCACGTTTCACCACGCCTCAGAGACACCGAGGATATCCGACTCAAAGGATATGAGGAGTCGTGAATGGGAGTGGCTGAGGTTGGTGTAGGTTGGCAGCTGTGTATAGACCGGTCCCACCGCCATATCCGCCGATCACCATTGAAGAAATAAACGGCCGATCAGCCTTCAGAAACTCGATTTACGGAAGCTCTGTCCTATCCAATATACCGAGAAAGTACCTCGAGAAATTCCTTTTCTTCAGAACAGAGGAAGCCATCGCTCGCTACTACCTCTTGAACCAAAAGTTTGAGCCTCTCTCGTTGAGAATCGGAAAAGCGGGTTCGGACCCAATCTAGTAAACGGTCAGCGGTTCCCTCATCTTCCATGCAGAGCTCCGCTAACTCGATCATTCTGCCAGTTTCCTCGGGGGTTTGGTGAAAATGTTCACCCATATTTCGAACAATCCGCTCAAGCTCCTCGGGAACAAGCACATTATCTCTCGTCGCCGCGAGGACAAAAAGAAGAACCACCGCTGTCTTGAGGTCTGAGGCTGTGGGGTCTCCACCTTGCTCGCAGTCGAATAATCCTTCACCAATGTTCATCAAATCCTCACCGAATGATTCGCCATATCTTGAGCCATGTGCTCGGCACGGCCATCTTTGAATCGACTGAGGCTTCAGGATAAAAGTCGTCGAGCGATTGTCTATACCCTCAATTATTTAGCTCGTAATAATTCACCGCCAGAGCGGCCTCTTTGGTTTCCGATACTCCCTATCGATACTCGGGGCGCGGAGATCCGAGACGTAACGCTTAGGTTCGCCGTTGCGAATCGACTTTTTTACTGAATCAATTTACAATCCTGTCATTATGGCGTTTGTCACAATTATGCGCGCGGCTTGAGGATTACATGGATGAGTCAGGACCGGATTCGGGACGGGGTGAAAATGGAATTGGGGGCGGTCGTGCCGCTGCTACCGAACTTAATTCGCAATCATCACTCGCTCTTAGGAGAGATAGTTTGAAGGCGTTGATGGCCCCATACCTTGAGCTTACAAAGCCGCGAATAGTTTCGTTGGTTCTTGTTACCACTCTGCTCGGCTATTTTCTCGCGGGAGGGTCTCTCGCGCTAACAAGTTCTCTTTCTGCCTGCCTAATCGGGACCGCTCTTTGTTGCGGGGGCTCGGGGGCGTTGAATCAATATCTTGAAAGGGACGCTGATCAGCGGATGATAAGGACCCGCTTCCGCCCGATTCCGGCTGGGATCATTCCGCCGGCTCACGCCCTTAGCTTCGGTGTTCTGCTAGTCCTTTCGGGAACCGGCCTGTTGCTCTGGCAGGTGAACCTCCTTACTGCGTTTCTTGCGATATTGACCGCATTTCTCTATGTGATTGTCTACACGCCCCTTAAAAAACTTACGTGGCTTAACACTTTGATTGGTGCGATTCCTGGAGCACTTCCCCCCGTTGGAGGGTGGGCTGCAGCCTCTGGGACTCTTGATGCGGGTGCATGGGTTCTCTTTTTAATTCTCTTCATCTGGCAACATCCCCACTTTTACGCAATTGCGTGGATGTATCGGGAAGATTACTTACGAGGGGGATTTAAAATGCTGTCAGTCGTAGACCCAACGGGTGATAGCATGTTTCGACAGGTAATGGGCTTTTCTCTTGTCCTTATACCAGTTGCGTTTTTACCCTGTTTGATAGGTATGGCCGGATGGACCTATATGGTGGGTTCGTTGCTACTTGGCCTCTTTATGCTAAGAGCAAGCGCTATTGCCGCAAAATCGCGCAGCCTCGCAGATGCAAGGAACCTTCTAAAAGCCTCTGTTCTTTACCTGCCGCTACTTTTGTTGCTAATCGTCGTAGATGCCAAGTTCTAGTTGCGAAGCTCTCAGCGCGAGCTGCTAATTGAGATTTTAGGAGGAGGGAGGCCCTTACTGAGCCTTACGCCGCCCCAACCATATTGCTCCTGCACCAAGAACTCCGACAAAAAAGAGGGGGGGAACTATCCAGGCGACCAGCCCCATCCCAGAGACCGTTGGCATCGCCCGAATCTCTGAGCCGTACTTGCTCTCTAGTTCCGCGAGAATCGCCTCCTCTGAACTGCCCTTTTTCAGGTCCTCCAAAATAGTCTCCTTGAGAAGTGATGCTTGCTCACTCGGGCAATCTGATAATAGCCGACCTGGGCAAAAGGGACTCATTACGGTGCCGTACAAATGCTTTGCGGAATCCTCATAATCAGCGAGTGCTACTGAGGTTGTTAGCAAAAAACTTGTGAGCAAAGAGGCAATAGAAAGCACCGCTCGATTTACGCTCCAGAGCTGACCTTCAAGTTTTAAGTTTTTCTTCGGCCAAGACATAACGCCTTTCTCCTCTACTTTTTCAATTAACCAAATCGCGCCCCAGCTTCTGCTCTAAAAATTGAAGCTCTCTAACATGCTCCAAACTCTGCAAGATAGGATCGACACGCCTTCAATTCTCCATCAGAGAGCACTTTTCCAGAGGGGTTTGGGTTCGATAGGTAATCAATAACCTGAATAATTGAAACTATCGGGCGAACCGTTGTATTGAATGCCCTCTCTGCTTCAAGCCGCGCAGAAGTAGCTTCTCCCCGTTCATTTCGATCAACTCCGACAACGACTCCCTCAAAGTGTGCACCACTGGAGAGCTCCTTAACTCGCGGAATTATCTCTTTCAGCGTTAAACCGGCCGTTACCACATCATCAACGATAATAACAACATCCCCTGCACCGGGCATTTTTCCGACATAGGTTCCGGTCTCACCGTGCTGTTTGGCCTCCTTCCGATTAAAAAGATAGCTCGCCTGACACCCCATCTCGGCGAGCGCAATCGTTGTTGCCACTGCCAACGGTATTCCTTTGTAAGCGGGACCAAAGATAACAAAAGACTGCTGACCAAACTCCTGAACTATCCATTTCGCGTACAGGCTCCCCAACGTTTTAACCTGCTCTCCCTCGAATACCTGACCAAAATTCAAAAAAAATGGTGATTGACGTCCCGACTTCGTGACAAAATCACCAAAGAGCAGAACCTTATTACGGACTAGAAAGGTGATAAATTGCTTCTGTGCATCGTTAAGCTCGCTCGATCCAGTACTGGTTGTGAGAGAGGTGATTGATTGGGAAGTTGAGTCAACCATACTAGTTTCTCCGTTTGATTTTTATGAGGTTCACAAGAACCTTGGTATAAAATAATTTTCGAGATTAAAACGAGAGTAAAAGATTAGAAGGCTCGCAAAAAAAGATCGTTAGCGACACTTTAATTGCTCTACACTTTGAGAAAAAAACGTGACGATTCCTCAAGGAAATATCATCGCCGAGCGATTCATTATTAAAGAAATTCTCAGCAATCGTGGCTCTCGTATCGTCTACCTTGCTGATGATATCTCCCTCAATGAGCGCCATAGCAATCAGCCCGTGGCACTAAAAATGCTAAACCTATCCGCAGCCAAAGATCCCCTCCAATCTCGACCCCTTTTGGAGGAATTTCTGCTGGCAAAATCTATCGACCACACAAACGTAATCGAGGTTTTCGATTACGTTGTCGAGGGCGAGTCGACCCTTTTTTCTATGGAGCATATCGTCGGAGAAACGCTCTCGGAGTGGGCAAAAAAGGGTCCCTGCACTTTTTCCGAATTGCTCGCTATTTTCGCCCAAATTACGGCAGCACTGCAAGCGATTCACGATGCAGGCATCGTCCACCGAGATGTAAAGTCATCGAACATTTTAGTGACTCCCTCTGGAGAGACAAAAATTATCGACTTTGGCGTTGCTCGCAGATTTGCCGATGATACTCAGGCTGCGGGAGAAATCGTTGGATCTCCTCAATGTATTGCCCCAGAGATATGGAAAGGCCAATCACCGAGCCCACAATCAGACCTTTATGCTCTCGGAGTCTTATTTTTTGAGCTCTGCTTGGGACATCTTCCTATTGAAGCAGAGCTTAATGAGCAGTTCATGTTCAAACATCTAACCTACTCCCCCACCCCTCTTCACAAGGTAAATAGGTCGATACCACGATGGTTTTCGGCTCTAACGGCCCGACTTTTGGCGAAAAATCCGAACGATCGGCCCTCTTCTGCTCAGGAGGTTTTAGAGCATATTCGGACGCGAGAGCCGAAGTATGCGATAAGATGATTTACAGATAATATGTCTGTGCCGATCTTCGATTTATGAAAAGTTTCGGCTTTTTCCCTTTAGAGTTAAACATCTTGGCTATGATAAGCCGTTTGTTTAAGATGGTGGAGGATTGGTTCACTTCCACCCCAACCCGATTCATCATGCCGGGAAATTGATACTATTATCCCATAAGCCGCATCTTTCAGAGGGGTATCTTAAATCAGTAGTCTTCTTCGGAGGGAATTCCAAGGAATGTTGCTATAGAATCCAAATAAAACCAACGGGTCTCAATAGAACGGGATAAATGTGATTATCGCCACAGAAACTAATCAAAAAACGGGCCGCTGTACGCCACGACATCGAATTTCGCCGATAATCTTCGGAACAATTTTCTTTTTCTCTGGCTGCCAGGGCTCGTTTAATTTTTGGGGCCCCTCAATTTCTCTACAACAAGAGCGGCCGGTTGGCCTTGCACCAGCAGCTATAGTTATTACTGCTCAGGATGCAGATGGAATAAGTCTAATTTCAGTCAAGCAAAAAAGCTCTTCTGGAGAAAGGGTCGTTCTAAATCAGGTGTATTCATCGCCAACTCAATCAGCCTCAGAAGAGGTTTATTTGAGTGTGGCCAATGAATCTTTGTCGGAAGCTCAGTTCATTCTAGAAGTAACTGCCCAAGATGCACGAGGTCGGGAATCTCGAAAGGAATATGCTGTTCCTTTCAACAACGAGGTTCCCGCAATATCTGTTGTAACCGCTCCTTCGTTAGCGCGTGAGGGTGAACCAGTTATTGCGGTAATAAAAAGTAATCCGGAAAACTTGGAATCCGCAGGTCTTCTCATGGGTTCACGAACGGTCGTCGGAATACCGCTAAAACAGCTCGGGCGAGGAGGTCCAGAAAACCTATTCCTCGCTCCATTTGCCATTTCCTCTCACAAAGAAGCAGCTTCCTTAAGGGCTTTTGCGAGGAATGCTGCTTTTAACACAAAGTCTCAGCCGATATCGGTCTCGTTTACTCCAACCCTAAAGGAGAACCGACGAATCAGGATGAAGCCCGAAGAGATAAACCAACTTATCTCCGCCACAAAATCGCTCCTGAGACCCGAAGCATCTCTCTATGCGCCCACCACAATCTTTTCAGATCAAGGTTTGGACTCAAAAACCCCACTAACATCATTTTTTGGGCCGTTTCTTGATTTAAGCAAGGCAGCTATTAATCGATTTCTCGGTCAGAAGTTAAATCTGTACGGATATCCGAGGAAGCCGTTCTTACGTCCTGCTGGTCTTCTAATAGCGCCCTTTGGCAGCCATATTTCAGTGGTTACTGACGATCGGGAATTTCAGCTAGGCTCAATGCCATTTGAATATCACGAAACTAGCTCGAGCGTCGTTGATGCGGTCGGAAATGGAACGGTAATTTTCAATCAAAACTTGGGACCACTTGGCACCGTTGTCGGAGTAGATAGCGGATTGGGCATCGTGGTGGTCTATGGACTTCTTGAAAAGTCCTCTCTCTCGCCTGGGGCCCAAGTTGTCGCACCGTCGATTATCGGCACTCCTCTTCGTCGCTCCGGAAGCGGGTACGGCAATTACTTTGTGGGTGCATTTCTTGGTGGAGTCCCGATAAATCCAAAATACCTCTTTGATGAGGAATGGTTCTCCTCTCATCTTGGAGAGTATGTTGGTTACCCGAATTAAGTGAATTTTAGGCAAAATGGTTAACAGGAAATCAATTTCTCCTCACTCTGTGAGCACTTATACTT
>Ga0114973_10002251_pt1 | contig 14108 bp, 18 predicted proteins | sample M_140807_MF_Meta_FD_87025 | JGI IMG/M metagenome (GOLD analysis project Ga0114973, IMG submission 87025) | Freshwater microbial communities from Lake Montjoie, Canada to study carbon cycling - M_140807_MF_MetaG | ecosystem: Environmental > Aquatic > Freshwater > Lake | place: Lake Montjoie... | reverse complement strand
GGTGATCAACCGCCCGGATACTTTGTCTTCGACCAGACTTTGGCTGCCGGTTGCCTTCGCGGCGACCACGGGCAGGCCGCAGGCCATAGACTCCAGGGTCACATTGCCAAAAGCCTCCGTTACGGAAGGGTTGAAAAACATATCTATGCTTGCAACCGCGCGGCCCAGATCCGAACCAACCTGAAAGCCGACAAATTTAGCATCCGGAATACGCGTTTCAAACCATGGACGGGCAGGGCCGTCGCCGATAACCATCACCTGATGCGGGACTTTACGGCGCCTGAGTTGGTCGATAGCATCTGAAAAGACATCAAGGCCCTTTTCCATCACCAGCCGCCCCAGAAAGCCGATAACGGGTGTGTCGTCGGCTATGGCAAGTCCGCGTCGCCATTCCATGTCACGCTGGCTAGGGTCGAAGATATCCCTGTCCACGCCACGTGACCAAATATCTATGTCATAGTTCATACGCTGCTGGCGCAGGACCTGGGCAAAGCTCTCGGACGGAGCAACCAAGGCATCACATCTGCGGTATAGCCGGCGGATCCATGCCACAAGGATGGGCTCCATGAACGACATGTTATAATAACGCAGATAGGTCTCGAACCGCGTGTGCACGGAGCACAACACAGGCAAATGTCGTTTTTGTGCCCATTTTACGGCCTTGCGGGCAACCCGATCAGGGCTCGATATATGCACGATGTTAGGGTTGAACGCCTCAAGATCGCGCCGAACAGCACGCGATAAGAATAATGGCATGCGGTATTCAGACCGGCTCGGAATGGCGACAGACGGGACGCTCACAAGGTCGCCGGTCGGCACAAAGGCCGGTTTGGCGACCGTAGGCGAATACACCCGCACCGATGCGCCCTGACGCAGCAGATAGCCCACAAGCTGGTTCAGTGCCTGGTTTGCACCATCAAGCACATAATTGTAATTGCCGCTAAAAAGCGCAATGCGAAGGTCGCTTGTTTGCATATTGACGCTTTTACCGGCGGCAACGCAAAATGCCAATGGGAATGCTGCATGTGCTGGGATAGAAGCTAGATATGATATTGAGCCAGATCGATGCGTTGCTTATTGGAAAGCCAAAGCCTTTTCGCGCCGACGGGACGATGAGCGCGATGGCCCGCAATACGGTCGACCGTCCTGTTTTTTTGCGCAAGCACGGTTTTGAGGGCGACGAGGTTGCAGATCTGACGGTGCATGGCGGCGCGGACAAGGCAGTGCATTTCTATCCAGCGGAACATTATCCCAAATGGATTGCGCATTTTGCGGACGAGGGTTTCGTCCACCCATTACTCGACCAAGCTGGCGCATTTGGTGAAAATATCAGCGCATCCGGTTTAACCGAAGACAGCTTGCGCATTGGCGACCGGTTTCGCATCGGGCGAGCATTGGTCGAGGTTGCGCAAGGGCGCCAGCCATGCTGGAAGCTCGACCATCATTTTGGCGTGCATGGCCTGTCCGCTGTGGTCATCAGCAGCGGCAGGTGCGGTGGCTATTTCCGGGTTATCGAAGAAGGCAAAGTGGCACCGGGCGACCGAATTCAGCAGGTTTATCAAGCGGAACATGACTGGACCGTTGCGCGCACGTTTAAGCTGCTCATTGGCGGCGAACATCGCGCGGAAGGGGCCGACGCACAATTGCGGGCGCTTGCCGCGCTGGAGACGCTGGCCGATAGCTGGAGGGGTAGGGCGGCTAAATTGGCAGGGTAACGATTACTGTATTTGGCGTGCTGCGGTTATTCGCCCAGCAGGCCCTTGTTATAGACGGGCGCGTGTAGGCGGATATGGGTCACCCGTTTTTCATCGGCTTCCAAAATCTCCAGCGTCCAACCGCTTGCCTCGTGCATCAGCATTTGGCCGACATCGGGCACTTGACCAGCAATAATGAAGGCAAGCCCGCCAAGCGTATCGACGTCTTCATCAACTTCCGCCAGCTTGGGGTCGATGGTATCGGCCAGATCGTCGAGCTCCGCACGCGCGTCGGCTTCCCAGAGATTGGGGGCTATTTGCATGAAGAGCAATTCCGGCTCATCGTCATGTTCGTCTTCAATCTCGCCGACGATCTCTTCGACAAGGTCTTCAATGGTGACCAAGCCCTCGGTCCCTGAATATTCATCAAGGACAATAGCAAGGTGAGTGCGTGTGCGCCGCATTTCGTCCAGCAGCGCAAGGACGCTCATATTTTGCGGGACGAAGCGCGGCTGGCGCATGAAAAGCTCAAGGCTATCGGGGCGGTTTTGCCCTGACGCGAGGACAGCAAACACATCCTTGATATGGATCATGCCGATCACGCTGTCGAGCGTGTCGCGGTACACTGGCAACCGGCTGTGGCCATGTTCGGCGAAGACCGCGATGCAATCGGCAAAGCCAGCGCTTTCCTCAATTGCGACGATGTCGCTGCGTGGCACCATGACGTCGTCGACGCGGTGCTCACTGAAATGCAGCAGGTTGCGCAGCATCGTGCGCTCAACGGCGGTCAAATCGCCGTCATGATCCGACTGTCCGTTGTCTTCACTGTCCTCCTCATGCTCGGCAATGGCTTCTTCAAGCTGCTCGCGCAAGGTAGGCTCGTGATCGCGGCCAAAGAACATCGTCTTAAGCCGCTGCCATATTCGTCCGTCGTTATCGTCGTCGGTTGCGGTTTTCGAACCGCTAAAACTGTCACCCTCAGGCATAATGGAAGCTTACTGGCCTCTTTTTGGTCGATTTAAACCTCATATGGATTGCGAAGCCCCATGGATGCAAGCGCTTTTACCTCAAGCGCCTCCATCGCTTCGGCCTCATCCTTCTCAATATGGTCGTGGCCGAGCAAATGCAGCATGCCGTGAATGACCAAATGGGTCGCATGATGTGCGACGGGAATGTTCTTTTCCTCGGCCTCGGCAGCGCAGATTTCATACGCAAGTATGATGTCACCTAGCATGATTTCGGGGGCATCATAGGTACCCGCAAGTAAGGCATCCAATTCTTCGCCATCGAGCATTGGAAAAGACAAAATGTTCGTCGGCTTGTCCTTATCGCGCCATTCGAGGTTCAGTGCGTGTACCTCAGCATTGTCAGACAGCTTGACACTGACGCTTACGGGAACGACTGGATCCGCCAGTTCAGGGATCGCAGCAAAGCGAACAGCCGCGTCGACGGCTTTTTCTGCCTCGATCTGCCCAAACTCGATTATACCCCAGTCAATGCCGCCCTGATTTGTGGCCAGCATAAGGTCAACATCAATCATGCCCGCCCTCATATGCGTCGACGATCTTGCCGACGAGTGGGTGGCGGACAACATCGCTGCTGTTGAAACGGATGGTCTGGATACCGTCTACACCTTCTAGGCGCTGCACAGCGTCGTTCAGGCCCGACATGCGTTCGCCGCCGGGAATGTCGACCTGATGCGGGTCTCCGCACACGACCATGCGGCTGTTCATGCCAAAACGGGTCAGAAACATCTTCATCTGCGCAGCTGTGGTATTTTGGGCTTCATCCAGAATAATGAATGAATCAGCCAGTGTTCGGCCGCGCATGAACGCGATTGGCGCGATTTCAATTTCGCCCGATGCAATGCGCCGCTCCACCTGTTCTGCAGGCAAGCAGTCATACAAGGCGTCATAAATTGGCCGTAAATAGGGGTCGACCTTTTCCTTCATATCGCCCGGTAAGAAGCCAAGCCGCTCACCAGCCTCTACCGCTGGACGTGACAGGATAAGGCGTTGAACAGCGCCAGTAATCAGCATGGCAACGGCCTGCGCAACGGCCAGATAGGTTTTACCAGTGCCTGCTGGCCCAAGTGCGAAGATAATCTCGTCGCGCGCAAGCGCCTCCATATAGGGAATTTGCGTTGCAGAACGGGGGACGAGGGTTTTCTTGCGCGTGCGGATCATGATGCCCGGTGCGTCAGCGGCATCCTTGCGGACAATGCCCTCCAAGGTGGGTTCAGCGGTCATGGCGATGATGGATTGCACAGCTTCGGTATCGATTTCCTGTCCGCGCGATAGGCGGGAATAAATGTCGTTGAGAACGTCGCGTGTGCGGCCAATGGCGCCAGCCTCCCCTTCAATCTGGACACGGTTGCCGCGGGCTGAGATATACACGCCAAGGCGGTTTTCGATTGTAACCAGATTACGGTCAAATTCGCCAAAAACCGCGCTGATTAGGTGCGGTTTGTCGAAGCTCATTTCGAGCCGGGACAAGTCACCGGCTTGCGCTTGGGCTTTTTTTGCCATTCAGGCAGCTGCTCTCATCGTTGGTACACCTTTTAGGCTAAGTGGTCCAGAATCGGTAATCTGCACTGTAACGATATCGCCTATTGAAAGGTCCGGCGCAAGGACATGAACGGACTGAAGCCATGGCGATTTACCAATAAGTTGCCCGGCGAACTTTCCCGGCCTTTCCAACAAGACATCTGTTGTACGGCCCACGGTCTTATCGTTGAACGCGGTCTGGTCAGCGACAATCTGCGCTTGAAGCTTTTGTAGTCGCTCGTCCATCACGGGCATCGGTATCTGGTCGGCCATGTCAGCGGCTGGTGTTCCAGGACGCGGACTGTATTTGAATGAGTAAGCCTGCGCATGGCCCACTTCGCGCAAAAGGCTTAACGTGTCCTCAAAATCGGCATCAGTTTCGCCCGGAAAGCCAACGATAAAGTCGCCGGAAAAGGCGATGTCAGACCGCACGGCGCGGACGCGATCAAGAATGCGCATATAGCTGTCGCGGCTATGGCTGCGGTTCATGGCTTTGAGGATGCGGTCGGAACCTGATTGCACCGGCAGATGCAGGAATGGCATCAGTTTTTCAACATCCCCATGCGCGGCGATCAGCCCTTCGGTCATATCGTTCGGATGGCTGGTCATGTAGCGGATCCGGCTAAGCCCGGCTATCCTATCGAGCGCGCGGATAAGGCCATCAAGGCCTTGGGGCTTGCCTGTGTCGTCCTCGCCAGCCCATGCATTTACATTCTGGCCAAGCAATGTGATTTCTTTGGCGCCAGCGTCAACAATGGCCTTTGCCTCGTCGAGCAGATCGGCCCAACCACGTGAAATTTCCGCGCCTCTGGTATAGGGTACGACGCAATAGGTACAGAATTTGTCGCAGCCTTCCTGAACCGTCAAGAACGCTGATGGCGGTTGTTTCCGGCGCGCGGGCAGCTTGCCGAATTTGTCGAGGCCTGGTAGATCAAGGTCAATCACGCGTTGGCCGCGTCCAACCGCTGCGATCATGTCGGGCAGATTATGATAGGCCTGTGGGCCGACGACAATGTCGACTTCGGGCGCTCGGCGGCTGATTTCACCGCCTTCGGCTTGCGCGACGCAGCCGGCCACGGCGATCACGGGGCTGGTCCCATCCTTGCGGCGCAAGCGGCCAATTTCCGAATAGACCTTTTCCGCCGCTTTCTCGCGGATATGGCAGGTATTGAGAACGACGAGGTCGGCATTCGCCTTCTCGTCAGCTTGCGTCATACCCTGACTTTCAAACATTTCGGCCATGCGTTCGCCATCATAGACGTTCATTTGGCAGCCATAGTTTTTGATCGAATAGGTTTTTGGGGAATCCGTGCTCATAACGCGTGTCTATACATAGCGCGCCGCGTTGCCGCCACCATCCATTGCAGCGCCGATACGCGCCCTTACTTCAGCGGAAATCGCCTTGCGGTCGGGGTAGTGGGCTGGATCAAATGGCTCAAGAAAATGCAATATGGCCGTTATCGGTCTTAGATAAGAGAGTAACCGCCAGAAATTCTCGGTCACCTTTTCGTCACCAATCCAGGCAACGCGTGGGGTGTGGTGACCGTAATCGAGATAGACTGGCTGAACGAGCATACCTGTTGGCGGGGGAACGAGCGCCGCGAAAAGGGACGGTTTGAACGGCAGTAGACCAGACCCATCATGCGTTGTGCCTTCGGGAAAGATCGTGACCGGCTGGGGACCCGTCATGGCGGCGCGGAGATCATTGACCTGACTGCCAACACTCGCCCGATTTTCGCGGTTGACGAAGATCGTGTTGTTAATCTTGCAGAGCCAACCAATCAGCGGCCAGCTTTCAATTCCGTCATTGGCTACGAAAGTGCAACCAGTGACACCCGACATTACCGGTATATCGATCCAGCTATGGTGGTTTGCCGCGTAAAAAACATTGGCGCGCAGGCGGGTGCCTGTCGTTGCGGTCGCGATGCCGCTGGTCCAGCTGATCGACAAAAGGAACAAGCGTGGCCAAGGTGATGGTCTGCGGAACAAGCGCCATATATTATGTAGCAACAGGGTGGCGATCAGGCTGCAGGCCATGAGCAGAAGGCGGGCCAAAAACAAGAACTGCCCTGCGACAAATGCGGCTGGATTGCGGCGTTCACTCCTTGCGGTCGATGGCGACGCCATAAAGCTCCATACGGTGATCAACCAATCGATATCCAAGCCGCTCAGCGATAATCTTTTGCAATGCCTCAAGCTCCGGGTCGACGAATTCGACGACCTTGCCGGTTTCGACATCGATCAGATGGTCATGATGCGCTTCGGGCGATGCTTCATAACGGGCGCGGCCATCGCCGAAATCGTGGCGGTCCAATATCCCTGCCTCTTCGAAAAGACGCACAGTGCGGTATACGGTGGCAATCGAAATTTTGGGGTCGATTGCCGAAGAACGGCGATACAGCTCCTCAACATCGGGGTGGTCGGTTGCATCGGAAATTACACGCGCGATAACGCGACGCTGGTCCGTAATGCGCAGGCCCCTGTCGTTGCAGAGCGCCTCAATGTCGATTTTGCTATCCATCCGAACAGACATTTAGTGTCACCCTATGATTCGTCAAAGAAAAAGGCCGGAGAGGTCCCCGGCCCTATATTCTCGCGGATAAGCAAAAAGCTTATTTCACCTTTTTCTTACGGCCAGATCCGGGCGCGCGCCCAAGGCCAATCGCCTTGGCCAATTCGCGGCGTTGTTCGGCGTAGGCAGGGGCGACCATTGGATAATCGGCGGGCAGGCCCCACTTGGCGCGATAGTCATCAGGCGTCATGCCATAATGCGTCATAAGGTGACGCTTCAGCATTTTCAGCTTCTTACCATCGTCCAGACAGACAATATAATCGCGCTTAATGGAGTTACGGATTGGCACGGCTGGTTCCAACGCAATTTCTTCTACCACTGCAGGTCCGGAAATTCCGGAGAGCGCTGCGTGTACGTTAGAGATTAAATTTGATACATCTGAAACGGCAACGCTATTGTTGCTGACATGCGCTGCAACAATATCTGCAGTCAGTGTAATTAACAATTCAGTGACATCGTTACTTTCTTGTGACATTTTGAAAAACTCCAGACCCGTTATTTTTTTGTTTAACGTTTCTTAAGTTATCCGATTTAATTCTAGCCGTCAAATTGCGCTGTAATATAATGCCATTATTATAAAATTAGTTCCATAGTAATCGCATCAGGATTGATACCATCTGCATTTTTGTAGTAATTTTTGCGACGACCAATGGGTAAGAATCCATAATTAAGGTAGAAATCATAAGCATTGTTGCCGTCACGGACCTCTAAGAACAATTTTTTTCCCCCCGCGGCGCGTGCGCGATTAACTATTTCTGACAATAGCATTTTTCCGATGCGTTGCCCCTGAAACTGCTGCATCACACCAATCATTAATAGTTCTTCGTGGTCAAGAACCCAGCGGCCGAATGCAAAACCGCAGACGCTGTCTTGATCTATAGCAAGTAATAGCCGACAATCAGGTAGAATAAGTGTCGATAAAAGCTGCGCAGCAGTCCACGCTTCGCCAAAACGCGGATCGAATGCATCATTCATGACCGACATCACGGCCGAAATATTGCGCGCGTCGCCTTCAATGATTCGAATCATATGGTTATAGCCAATGGCTTCGCGTCAGGCGCCCTGCCATATATTGGGACTGGCGGCAGGCCGCTGCCCGCGGGAAGGTGCACCCAATGGCGCGCATCGGGCAGCAGGTTGAACCATTTCCCGTTCACGCGCTGCAGATCAATATCTCCAGCGACATTCAGCGCAGTGGCAAGTGATGACACTGCCTCAGGCAGAATGGAGCATACTGGTTCCATTGACTGCCCATCGGCGGCGAAAGCTTCAAAGAAATACTCACCATGGCCACCAGTCATAATCACGTCGACTGCCAAGGGTTCGGCCATTTGGGCACGGGCCATTGCGGCGATTAATGTCAGGCAGCCATAACCTTGCACGTCGATATGCCACGCCAACCCTAAAGCCTTCGCCGCTGCAACGCCCACGCGAATGCCGGTAAAGCTTCCAGGCCCGACATTGACGAAGATTTGGTCCGACTTGCCGCTATCTGGCAAAGCAGCGATGAGCGGGAGCAAGCGTTCCGCGTGGCCACGGCCAATAACTTCATGTTGTGCGGATACGAGATCATTGCCGTCGAATAAAGCGACTGAGCATGCCCGCGTCGCGGTATCTATAACCAATGTCCGCATAACGGTCCGCTGCCGCTTCGGGATCAGATGACGCTGTTGAAGCGGTCAAATGCAGGGCGGGGGCTGCGTTCAAAAATGCTTGCCTTATCGCCATAGCCCAAGGTGCAGATGAAATTTGACTGCACTTTTGTGCCCGCAAAAAATGCTTCGTCAACCGCCGCATTGTTGAATCCCGACATTGCTCCGGTATCGAGCCCAAGCGCACGCGCCGCAAGGATGAAATAGGCGCCTTGCAAGCTGCTATTGCGGAAGGCGGTTTTTTCAATCAGCGCATCATTGCCAACAAACCAGCTGCGCGCATCTGTGTGCGGAAATAGCTCGGGCAGATTTTCATAAAATTCCAGGTCCATGCCAATGATGGCGGTCACCGGTGCTTGCAGAATTTTTTCAGCATTGGCTGGCATGCAGAGAGCGGCAAGCTTTTGCTTGGCAGCGTCACTACTGCACCAGATGATCCGAGCGGGCAGGCAATTGGCTGATGTAGGACCAAATTTCATGGCATCCCAAATTTGCTCAAGTTGCTTTTGTGTTACTGGCGTATCCAAATAGCCATTATAGCTGCGCGCTTCACGAAAAAGCTGATCAAGAGCAGCATCGTTCAATGGTTCTGACATGACGTTAACTTTCTAAACGGAAAAAATTTAAGCTGCGCGCACTTCGGTGACTTCGGGAACATAATGCTTAAGCAATTGTTCGATCCCGTTTTTCAGTGTGGCCGAGGATGATGGGCAACCCGCGCATGCGCCTTGCATTTGCAAAAATACCACGCCTTTTTGGAAACCGCGATAAATGATGTCGCCGCCGTCATTGGCCACCGCAGGGCGGACGCGGGTCTCTATCAATTCCTTGATCTGGACCACTATGTCTGCATCTTCCGGATCATCAAGTGGATAGTCTGCGTCACCCGATGGCACTGAGAAGCTAGCTGCCGCCGGCTTGAACAAGGGCATGTTAGCACTGAAATGGTCAAGTAATATGCCAAGCACATCTGGCTTTAGGCTTGCCCATTCGACGCCCGGCGCAGCCGTTACCGAAATGAACGAATGTCCGAAGAACACGCCCGTGACATCGCCAAGCGTAAACAGCGCCTCGGCAAGAGGCGAAGCTTCTGCCTCTTCAGGAGAGGCAAAGTCCCGTGTTCCGGTGTCCATGACCACAGTTCCCGGCAGAAATTTGATGGTCGAAGGGTTAGGGGTCAGTTCAGTTTCTATAAGCATTCCCCGCATGTGGTGCGGCGGACAGCAAAGTGCAAGCCAGAATGTCTTGACAGCGGCCAAGCCCATGTTGACGTAACACAGCATAAGGAGAACAAAGAAAATGAGTCAATCACACAAAACAGCTTGGATCACAGGTGCATCGTCGGGAATCGGTGAGGCACTTGCTAAGGCGTTTGTAGGCAGCGGTGGTCATGCGATAGTGTCAGGACGCAACGTCGCCGAACTGCAACGTGTTGCGGACGAAACTGGCGCGCCGGAGCGTTGTTTAGTCTTGCCATTCGACACTTTGGACTATGGCGGCTTGGCCGAAAAAGTGTCGAAGGCTATTGCGTTTCAAGGCAGTGTCGATGTGTTGGTCAACAATGCGGGCATATCGCAACGCTCGCCCGCCGTGGACACCGATTTGTCGGTGTATCAACGCATCGTCGATGTCGATTTGCTCGCACCGATTGCGCTTACGCAGGCGCTGCTGCCACACATGGTTTCGCGTGGTGCGGGCCAGATCGTTATGATCTCCAGCGTGGCCGGAAAGGCCGGCATTCCCATGCGCACGGCCTATTGTGCGGCAAAGCACGGCCTGATTGGCTATGCCGATGCCTTACGCAGCGAAGTGGCCGGGCAGGGGGTCAAGGTTCTCGTTGTGGCGCCGGGGTCTGTCAAAACCAACGTGTCGCGCAATGCTCTCAATGCCGATGGCTCGGTTCGTGGCGTGAGCGACGCCGCGATTGAAAACGGCATTGACCCGCACGAGGTCGCCAGCCGCATTTGGGGCGCTGTAACCACTGGAAAACGTGAAATCGTCATCGCAGAAGGCATGGAAGCCAGCATTCCCGTTCTGCGCGCGCAGGATCCGGAAAAACTCTTCGACTTGGTCGAGGCGATGGTGGCCGACGGCTATGCTCAGAAGATTTCTGCGCAATAAAGCGGTGTATTGCGCAGGCGGTCGAGAATTAAGGCCCATGCATTATTTGGTGCATGGGCATTCCGACCCTAGATGCGGCCCGCCCTTAATGCTGCGCCCGCCGCAAAGGGTGACAGTGCCGTTATTGCCAGCGACGTTGCCGCAAGCAACTGCATCGCGTTTCTGGGATCTTCGGCCAAAGTACCTGCGCCAAAGATAAGCAGGGGAATGGTGAGTGGCACGAGCAGCAGCCCGCCAAGCGCGCTCGCGCCGCTAAGGCCAGCGGTGAGTGCGGCGATCATCACTGAAAGCCCCGACAATGCGGGTAAAGCGAGTGCGAGGCCAAGCAGCAAAGTGCCTAATTGCGCCTCAGGCAATCCAATCAGCGCCGAACCCACCACCGTTGCGAGAATCAATGGCAGGCCAAAGGCGACAATCTGACCCGCGATTTTGGCCGTCGCGACAAGTTCATCGGACCAACCGCGCAGGGCCAGTTGATCAAGCACTCCAGACTGCCGGTCAGGTAAAATCAGGCGCTCAATGGGCAGAAGCGTCGCCAATAGCGCCGCTATCCACAAGATACCGCCGCCCGTCCGCGCCAGCAGCGCCTTGTCCGGACCGGTGACAAAGGGAAAGAGCGTGGCCACTGCGAGATAGAAGACAATAGGAAGCCACAAGCCACCACCTGTCCATGCAAGGCGCACCTCGCGGGTGACCAGAGCGATGAAGCTCTTCATGCGGCAACGCCCTGGTTGTCGAGCACGAGGCTATGCGCAACATTGATGGAGGGCGGTTGATGTGCGGCGACAAGGATAATTCCGCCCGACGCTGCGCGACTGGTAATCGCTTGATCAAGGCGCGCGCAGCTTGCGCTGTCGAGGCCATTATAGGGTTCGTCGAGCAACCAGATATCTGCCTTTGATGCCAACACCCGCGCAATGCTTGCACGCTTGCGCTGCCCGGTGGAAAGAAAGCGCACCGGGATTTTAGCTACGCCTTGTAAATCCATATCGGCCAAGGCTGCGCTGCGTTCCGACGCTGATGCGCCGTCCATGTCTGCCCAAAATTGCAACGCATGCTCAAGGGTCACATTCGCATCAAGCGCAAGGCTTTCATCGGCAAGGGCAATGCGTCCTTCGGCTTTCACCGCGCCGGACGTAACCGTTAGCAACCCTGCAACAAGACGCAGAAGAGTGGATTTTCCACATCCATTGGCGCCCCTTATCCAGATGATGTCACCTGCGCGCGCAGTTACCGTCAGGTCACATAATACCAGACGATTACCGCGAATGACCGCGACATTTTCAAGGCTAAGCGACGGCAAGGATGCTTGACGGGACGACATATCGCGACTTAGGCATGAATTCGTTCAATTGCAAAAGCAGGATTATCAGATGCAGGTTTCAAGACTGGATGACACCGCTCGCGACGCAGCGATGCAACAATTGCCGCAATGGACCTATGATGCTGACGCCAAAGGCATCCGCCGCAGCTTGCGCTTTGGCGACTTTGCCGAAGCGTTCGGCTTCATGACACGCATCGCCATCTTGGCCGAGAAAGCGGACCATCATCCTAATTGGTTCAACGTATACAACCGCGTCGACATTTTGCTGACCACGCATGACGCAGGCGGATTGTCACAACGTGACGTTAACCTCGCAACCGCCATTGATGCCATCACGGTTTAAGCTGCACCACATCCCCAAGGCCGCCCAATAGACCCAATTGCTTGCGTAAGCGGTTCGGGAACCAGCGCGCTGAAAAGGCAAGTTGCTTCGCCATTTTGTTGACTGGCGTGTGCACCTTTTCCCCATGGATCGCTTCCCATGCGGCGGGACCAATGATCGAGACGGGGCTGACCTCGACGCCTGCGGACTGAAGCCTCTCCTTGCCTGTCATGTTGCTGCTGGCGTCGATATTACTGATGATGTTGGTGTCGATGAAGCCGGGCATAAGGCTGCGTGACTTGATTCCATATGGACGCCATTCAATATCATGCGCCTCGGCAAGTCCGCGCACCGCGAATTTAGTGGCGCTGTAGACGCTTAATCCAGCCGAACCGTAAATGCCTGCGGCTGAGCTGGTATACAGCACACACGCGTCGGCAGTGTTTTTGAGCAGGTCGAAGCACGCGCGCGTGCCGCTGATCACGCCGGTCAGGTTAATCGCGATCATGCGGTCAATATCTTCGTCGGTCATGTCCTGAATGGGACCACCAGCGCCGATTCCGGCATTGTTGAACAACACGGTCATATGGCCATCGGTGTGCTTGGCAAATGCGGCAACGGCCTTTTTCCATTGCGCACGGTCCGCGACATCCAGCCTGTGGCGCGAATATTCTCCCTTTGGTAGCAAGGCCGCGGTGTCGTCCAGACCTTTTTCATCAATATCCGCCAAGCCTACAAACCAGCCCATATTTGCAAAATAGCGCGCGACTTCGCGGCCAAGACCAGACGCAGCGCCCGTGATGAATATGCTTTTTTGTGCTGTCGACATGATGATGATTCCTCTCTTACTCACATGGTTGTCAGCGACATCAATTTGCTTGAAACGTCAACTGATTATTGCAGATGTTGCACAGCCTGGACGCGCCATAAGGGCCTGAGGAGTGCTTATGGTTTGATATTGGTAATTGCTGATTATGAAGATTTTAAGCCAGTTTTCAGCCGCTGCTAGAGGCAGGTCATGCGCCTGAACAAAGGCCTTAAGCCTTAAATCGCTTGGAAGCCCTTGGCGTAAATATGCCAAGTAAAAATCGCCGCAGCTCCGCGATGCGGGCGCCAGCGTTCTGCGATGGCGCGGATTTCCTTTTCGGACGGCCGTACCGCAAGCTTTAACAAGCGGCCAACGCCTTCCTGAACCGCAAGGTCGCCCGCGGGCCAGATGTCGGCGCGGCCCTCGGCAAACAGCAGATAGATTTCTGCTGACCAGCGGCCAATGCCCTTCACTTGCGTGAGATAGGCAATCGCTTCCTCATCATCGATGGGCAATGCGTCGAGCGGCAACGCGCCCGACAGCACCAGTTCCGCTAGCGACCGGGCATAGCCCTGTTTCTGCCGGCTAAGGCCACAGCCGCGCAACGCATCGAAATCCTGAGCAAATAAGCGCTCTGGCGGGCATCCTGCACCCAGCAAGGCCTCCAGCTTGTTCCAGACCGACGCCGCTGACGCGACGCTCACTTGTTGCCCAACTATTGTGCGCAACAATGTGGCATAGCCCGGTGCGCTTATCGGTTCGTCGGGATAGCCGGTTACGGCGATGCCCGAGGCGATGCCCGGCTCAATAGCTGCTAGTGCGTCAAGTGCGGCATGAAGCTGCTGTGCCCTAATGCCCATTACCGTGCGCCCTTCATCCGCGCCGGACGGTCGCCGCGTACAGCGCAATCGCTGCTGCGTTGGAGACGTTCAGCGACTCCATCTGCTCGCTCATCGGCAACTTTGCCAGCTGGTCACAATGTTCTTGAATATTGTGGCGCATCCCATCGCCTTCGGCGCCCAGCACAAGGGCGTTGCGCCCCGGCGTCAGCGCTTGGTCCAACGTTACC
>Ga0114973_10002250_pt1 | contig 14119 bp, 12 predicted proteins | sample M_140807_MF_Meta_FD_87025 | JGI IMG/M metagenome (GOLD analysis project Ga0114973, IMG submission 87025) | Freshwater microbial communities from Lake Montjoie, Canada to study carbon cycling - M_140807_MF_MetaG | ecosystem: Environmental > Aquatic > Freshwater > Lake | place: Lake Montjoie... | reverse complement strand
GGAAGGGTTTAATGGTTGTTTACTGTTTAAGGAAGGGTTTAATGGTTGTTTACTGTTTAAGGAAGGGTTTAATGGTTGTTTACTGTTTAAGGAAGGGTTTAATGGTTGTTTACTGTTTAAGGAAGGGTTTAAGGGGAACCATGGGTTCCCCTTATGTAATAAAAAAATTGAAATAAAGACGATGACACATAATAATAATATCTTTGTATCTTATTACTTCAATGTCGTCAACGTCTCCCAAGCCGCCGATTACCATCCTCGTCGTCGATAAGACCGGAACTGTCAAGGAGTGCAAACTCAAGAGTTATGACGAAAAGGAGCTCTATAAAAAGGCAGGGTTCAAGACCGCCGACGATTTCAAACTCCGGGCACAGTGGAACATCAACAATGACGATAAAAAATATTGTATTTCAGTGTATGGTAAGGTGACTGGCCGTGCGAACCAAGAAAACAAGTATGATTTCCCGCCGCCAATTGACACAACTCTCATGTTCGGAAGTTGTATCATTGTGAATAAGAACAGCGCGGGCGAACCGGTGTCGATAAGCGAGGACGAGTGGGATACCGTCTACGAATTCCTGTTTGGGGGATTTGACGATTTGGACGATAAGGACAGCGAGGACGACGAAGACGACGACGATGAAGACGATGGCCTGCCGAGAACTAAGGAGGGATATATTAAAGACGGTTTCATTGTGGACGACGACGACGAGGATGACGAGGATTACGAGGACGACGAGGAAGAAGAGGATGAATTTGTGGACGACGAGGAAGAGGAGGTGGTGAAACCAAAGGCGAAGCGGACCCGCGCACCGGCTAAACCCAAAGCAAGCGATAAGAAAAAGAAGGGCGATACGATTTTCAATAAGGCGAACGAAACCCGCGATAGCTACCTGGATTGCACGAGCGAACTGGATGAAGAGGACTACCTATAAGGGGAACCGTACGGTTCCCCTTAAACCCTTCCCTTAAACAGTAAACAACCTTTGTAAATTATCTTAACAGCTTGGTTAACATAATTATTTTTCATAGAACAGTAAAAAAGTCTTTGCAAAGGTGGTTTACTGTTTAAGGAAGGGTTTAAGGGGAACCTTGGTTCCCCTTATTAGGTTTTCCAGTTTTTGCCGCAGTCCAAGCACGTCACAAAGATCGTGGCCGGCTCATCCGCTGACCGCGTCTGCAGCTCATAATACGTGCATTTTTTCCCCCGGCATTTCTTACAGGTGAACATATCCGTCGACGCCTGGGTGTTATTCGAATATTTGTTGGCATCGCGTTTGATCTTAGCATCAATCAGTTGACGCCAGCCGCTCGGGTTCATTTCTTGGTGGCTCATGAACGCTAATTGTTGAGATGTGATTTCACCGCTAACGACTTGCGCTAACAATTCAGGATTTTTTAAATTAACATAGATACTCCGCAAACGATCGACATAAAGTTGTACGAAATGGGGGTTTTCCCACTTCTTAATGATCTTACGATTGCTAGCCTCTTTGATTGCATAGTTATAGATCCCTTTTTCTAAATTGATGGCGCTCTTCTCTTCCTTAAGCACACCTTCCAATTTTGTAGCCACATTTTGACGAAAGGAGATGGGGTTGGTAATACTATACATGTTTCTTACTATAGCCCATCTTTTTATTTGGGTTATGGATCAATTTTTTTATCCGTCCATTTTTTGTAAATAAAGCAGGCCCTTAGGCCACTCCGGCAGCGTCACCAGCTTCAAGTCGAATAATTCCAGGTTCTTCAGGTAGGTACGCAGATAAACATGTTGATCGTCGTCAGAAATATTCATAGAATAAAGCTCATCCACCGCTTCGTGGTACAAGGGTTGGAATTTCAGCATCAGGGAGGTCGGTCCGCCCCAAAAAGTACCTGTAAACACCTCGGGGGCGTAGACCAGCGTGTAGAGCGGGTCAGCATCCTTCTCGTCAACGTCCTTACGCAGGAAGAACGTGATACGGTCTGGCTTGAAATAGCCCTTATCGATCGTCGCCGTAGGAAACGTCGTCTTGTCGTTGTCGTGTTGCGTACCAAAATAGCCGAAATCGCACCAACAGGTGACCGACTCCTTCACATAACCATTCTTGATGGCATGGGCAATAAAATCGACCTTGGCATGGTTGATCGCATTGTAGCGCGGATCCCGGTTCTCGGGGAAGATGTGCTTGTCGTAATCGACCGGGGCGTTGCCGTCCGGAAAGGCGAGCTTTTTACGGTGGTCGATCCAGTCGCGGTACTGGTAAGTCTTCATAATCGCCTCGTCCTTACCGACCTGCTGCCATGCCCGGATGTTGTTCTCCATCCACTCCTGGTTGATGGGAATAAACAATTTGTTACTGTGGTGGCTACGGGTATAATGCTCTAACACATAATCGATGCAGCGGTCATCGATGAAACACACCATCTTATAGGGGTATTCGAGGTAGTTTAAAAAAGACTGCAAATAGAACTTGGTAGTGCGCTTGTATTGGCTGTTCCAGAAGCCGCGACCAATATCAAAAAAAGCGGTGACAATACATACGTCTTCCATCGCTTTTGTCACTTATGTTTTGATTATTAGACCCAAACCTTTTATATTAATTTTCGAAAAATCCTTTTTATATTCATTCGTACTCTATATCCCATTATGTGATCGGTTTTACCATGTAGTAAGCCTTTATCGTACCATCCACATTCCGTGTCTCGCTAGTAAGAATAAATCCTTGAGCTTTGTACCATTTTAACACTTTATCGTTATTGATAGATAAAAGAGATAAATATCTTATATTTAATTCCTTGGCTTTTTGATACGCTAGTTCAACGAGTTTTTTACCGTCTTTTGCTGTTTCGCGCGAACATATTAGAGAAATGTCGAGAGAGTTCAATACCGATTGAATTTTACATAATATGAAACTATACACGTGCTCTGTTCTAGTAGTTCTCGACCGGGTTCTCCCTATCTGCGCGATTCTGGTTTTGTGGATAAACCCAAAATCATATTCTTTTGTCTGGATGTTAATGTAGTTTTCATTTATAATTTTTCTACAAACTTCCGGTCCCTGTTGTTGAATAAGCTTCTCTGCTATATCGGTGGTTTTGCGCTCGAAATATTCGAAATTTGCTGGTAAATCCATAATAGTAATATACAAAAAAAATATTACTGTTAACATTTTTTCAATTTTTTTGTTTGCAAGGATGGGATCTTAAGGGAGTTAGAAACGCGAAGCGTTTCTTGACATGGGTTTCCCTTAATTAAAGGATTTCCAGGTCTTCCAACTTCCAGTATTCGATCGCCCCATTAGGCAGCGGCCGTTTAACGATAAACGGGATCTTTTTTTGTTCGAATTCCTTGAGCGCAATGACATATCCGTCAATCACGTCAGGTTCTACCTCGATAAATGGTTTGGCACCCGCATTGATTTGGGTCGCTCTTTCGCCTAAAATCCGGGCACGCTCGTATTTCGTGATAAATGGGAAAGTTTTATGTAGAGGGTCGATGATGGTTCCGTTGTTGTCGCGAACCACCCGGGACAACACCTCGATTTCGTCGTAATTATGGGTTTTCAATTCGGGGTGAAAATCGGTGACAATTTGTTGGCGGATCGATTCGTCGAATTTTTGTAAATACTCCGCGTCGTCTTCTTCGTCATCGTCGTCGTCATCGGGGTCCACGAAGGCCGATGCGGCGGTGGTAGTGGCGCCGAACTTTTGGATAACTTCTCCCTCGCTACCGTCGTCCTCATATTCGTCTCCATCTTCCTCTTCTTCCTCGTCATCATCGAGGTCTTCCTGGTCAGAATCCTTGATGGTCTCGTCGTCCTTGTCCGATTCTTCCTCCTCTTTTTTCAGTGATTCGACCGACTCCACCTCGTCCTTCTCTTCAAACATGTTATTGTTAGAAAAAATATTATATTTATATCTATATTTTATTTTTTATCATTCAATTTTTCCACCCTCGTTCCTCGGTCTCAGCTTTGAACCGTTGATTCTGACGAATCAACTTTTCCACGTGGTATCGCACTCAGTACAGATATACAAATATTTCAGGTTGTCGTCGTCATAGCGGACATAAATCACCTCGGCGGTCTTGTCTTCCGTGTTGTATTTGCACTCCGGGTTCGGACACTTTAAATTATAAATACGGGGCAAGGTCGGATCCAGCTTGGTATAGCGGTTGACAATATGATTAAATTTTTGCTCGCCCTTCTTAAGCTGCGCATTCAGCACACAAACCCCCTCCTCGGTGATAGTATCATCCTTGTGACGGCAGTTACGACAGTAGTATGTCAACTGGTTGGGGTCATCCACATTGATACCGATATAATACATGTTGTCGCATTTCGTACAGAACTTCATTTTTTCACTTCTTAAATATAATTACATCAGACTTTTTTATTTTCAATTTTGAGGGGAACCACATGGTTCCCTCAGGGCGCTTAAAGCGCCCAAGGGTTGAGCAGCTTCGCTGCTCTGACCCCTCTAACCCTTCCCTTAACGTTAAAGGGTCTTTTGAAATAGTCTTGCAAACGTGGTTACCAAAAATGGTCCCCCTGATAGGAGGGGTTAGAGGGGTCAGAGCAGCGAAGCTGCTCAACCCTTGGGCGCTTTAAGCGCCCTGAGGGAACCTTGGTTCCCCTCAAAATTGAATTTGAAAAATGAGATAAAAATATAACAACATTATATCCAAGGTATCCGGAATGGAGACGACGCATTCCGTAACGATTAACAATGATAATATTAAAAATACCAGCATAAAATACCGCGACACGTTCGACTTTCTATCCAAGCATGCACATCAAAAAAATCCGCATAGTACCAACCCCAAACCGGTCACAAATACGCGCATCGGCGACCCAAAACTCAGCATTCACGGTGGGTCCTACCACATCGACGACAGCGAATACGAGACCTTCCTCAAACTCTATGCCGACGACGTCATCGTCAAAAAGAAAAAGGAGTATTTGACCGAAATCCAGCTAGAGAAGGGCGGGGCGATCTTGGTCGACATTGACTTTCGTTACGATTACGACATCGACGAAAAACAACATACTTACGACGAAATTGTCGAACTCATCGGATGTTATTTAGAAGAATTCAAAAACATTTTCCAGCTTGACGACAGTGTGCAATTTCCGATATTTGTGTTTGAAAAGCCGACCGTTAACCGGATCGACGACAAGTTAAAAAATAAACAGATTACGAAGGATGGGATCCACATGATAATTGGTCTCCAGGCAGATAATATTATTCAACTCATGCTGCGAGAGAAGGTGATGGAAAAGGCGGCGGAGATTTGGGACAAGTTGCCGCTCAAGAACAGCTGGGAAGATGTGTTCGACAAGGGGATCAGCACGGGGAAAACTCCGTGGCAGCTCTACGGATCGCGGAAGCCGGGCAACGATCGCTACCAGTTGACCCACGTGTTCCAGGCAAAGTGGTCAGAGGATGACGCCGACTTTCTGTATCCGGAGAAGCCGCTCTCGTCCTTTGATGTTGCGGCCAACATCTATAAACTGTCGGTCCGCTGCAAAACCCATCTATCGCTCTTCATGAAAAACAGCTTCATCCAGGACTACGAGAAGTACAAGGTGGCCAACCGTCTGGGCGGCCCGTCCGACACGAGCAACCAACAGACTCTTACCACGATTGCGCGTAATGCCCACCTCGACATTTACAACGACGACTTCTTGAACCCGAACAACATCTCCCGTATCAGGTCCAAGGAAGAGCTCGATAAGTATGTCAACAATTTCTTGGACAGTATCCAGATCTCGGACTATAATTTGCGCGAGACCCACGAGTATGTGATGATTTTACCGCCCTCCTACTACGGCTCGGGTAGTTACGATAAGTGGATCCGGGTGGGGTGGGTGCTCCGTAACACTGATAATCGCCTGTTGATCACATGGATCGCGTTCAGTGCCCAGTCCCCCACCTTCCACTACACCACCGATATTCCGGACCTGTGTGAGCGGTGGCGTAATTTCGATCTGCGTAAGCATAATGGTCTGTCGCGGCGTTCGCTCATCAACTGGACAAAAACCGACGCCTACGATGCGTACGAACGGGTCCGTAACAAGACCATCGACTACTTCTTGGAACAAACCATCCGTATCAACACCGCGTCGTCGAGCAAGGGAGATGACCGGTCGGGTTGTGGTGACACCGACATTGCCAAGGTTCTGTACGAGGTCTATAAGCACCGGTTTGTCTGTGTCAGCATCAAGGGTAACGACTGGTACGAGTATAAAAATCATCGTTGGCATAAGGTCGACTCGGGCACCACCTTACGTCGGGCGATCTCCGAACAATTACGCGACCTCTACAACCAGAAGAGCGGGGGATCGATGGGCGGGATCATCGACAGCGGAGTAGAAACCAAAGAGAATCTAGAAGACCTGAACAAGCGGCGTTCGATGCGGGTGTTGAGTATTGCGACCCGACTGTCGGATTCGAACGGCAAGGACCGGATCATGAAGGAGGCCAAGGAGCTCTTCTACGACGACACCTTCCTGAACAAAATGGACACCAACCCCTATTTGCTGTGTTTCAAGAACGGCGTCATCGACTTCAAGGAAAAGATTTTCCGGAAGGGGCACCCAGAGGACAACATTTCGATGTGTACTAACATTGACTATGTCCCCATCGACCCTAAAATACATCAAAAAACCGTGGACGAGATCAATGATTTCATGAACAAGCTGTTCCCCGAGAAGGAGTTGTGTGACTACATGTGGGACCATTTGGCGTCGACCTTGATCGGTACCTCCACGAACCAGACGTTCAACATGTACATCGGTATCGGGCAAAACGGTAAATCGGTGTTGGTGAACCTGATGGAAATGGTGTTGGGCGATTACAAGGGTGATGTTCCCCTGACCCTGGTCACCGAAAAGCGTGGTAAGGTAGGTGGTCTCACGCCGGAGATCGTGGAGCTGAAGGGGATTCGGTATGCAGTGATGCAGGAGCCGAGCAAGGGCGACAAGATCAATGAGGGTATCATGAAGGCGCTGACGAGCGGTAAGGATCGTCTGCAGGGCCGTGCCCCGTACATGCCCCAAACCATCACCTTCTTACCGCAGTTCAAGCTAGTGGTGACGTGTAACGTGTTCATGGAGATTAAGAGCAACGACCACGGTACCTGGCGTCGTATCCGGGCGGTGCCATTCAAATCGCTGTTTACGAAGAACCCGACGAGCGGGGACAAGGAGAAACCGTTTCAGTTCTTGCTTGACGAGTATATTGACGAGAAATTCGATTCGTGGAAGGAGGTGTTCGCGGCGATGCTGGTGGACCGGGCTTTCCGGACGAACGGTATGGTGAAGGATTGCTCGATCGTCATGGAGAAGTCGAATGAGTACCGTCAGTCACAAGACTATATTTCGGAGTTCATCAGCGACCGGGTCGTGCGGGATCCTAACGGGAAGATCAAGAAAATGGAGCTTAACAACGAGTTTACGATTTGGCATGCGGCGAACTATGGTGGTCGTGCGCCGGGTCCTAAAGATTTGCACGAGTTCATGGACAAGGAGTTTGGGCGGCAAAAGAACCAGGCTTGGAGCGGGGCGAAGATCAAGTACGAAAGTCAGGACGACGAACCGGATTACAATGCTTATCCGGTGGATGACGACTATGGGGAACCCCATGGTTCCCCCTAACCCCTTCCTTTAAATTACAAACTACCTCGGAAACATATTTTGAACCACCTTTGTAAATTATCTTAACAGTTATGCTAACATAATTATTTTTAATATTTAGATCCGGAAATAATTGCTACACCAAACAGAAAACATTGATATAAAAACCGTTCGATAGGTAGTGCGACCCAAGGGAAGAGCCCGAGCCCTATTAGCGCCAGGGCTTTTTTCCACCGCGTCACCTCTTTCCTGAAAAACAACAAAATAATGGTGTAAATGAAAAATAGCACATAATACACGACCAACAACACCATATAGGCAGTATAGAGGGTATTGAGACGACCGTCGTAATGGTTGAACTGTTTTTCGTTGCTAATACGATGATTCGTGATCTCCTCTTCGGTGCGCCGGAGATGTTCGTTTTGTAACAGGATGGTTTGGTAGAATTCCTCGTAGCTTTTGATCGCCCGTTTTTTGGTGTTGCCTAGTCGCCCGTCCAAGTATTGGTTATACTGGGTCGCGAGCCCTTGATAAGTCGCCGTCATTTTACCGTCCTTCTCAAACTGGTTCAATTTATCTACATTATCGTGTGACGCAGCGAGCATCGCATTGACCGTATCACCCCGCCCCCGAATATTGGCCATTAGGTCGCTATACTGGGCGTCGATGGCGGCTTGTTGGACATCGAGGGCATGGCGTTTATCGGCAATTGCAAAATTATCGTGGCACGCCTGGGCATAGCTGTAAAGGAAAACCGGGGTCTGTCCGCTCGCGTTCAACAGGGTGCTTAGCACGACCGCCCCGTAGGTATTGACCTCCTTGATCTTATCAATCGCATCGGTCAAGTTGGCATCGCTGCCGGGGCTACCGAGGGTTTGGGTCGCAGTCTCGATGGTGGTTTTCCAATAGGGGTCGGACAGGATCCGTTGCGCGGTCAGGGCCGGATTAGTATCACCGTTAGAAATGGTCAGGTCGAAGGGAGGGGGAGCGACCGACAAGTACGATATTAGATCGGGGGTATCAGTGGACGCCAACAATGGTACTGCACTAACATCGGTAGTCAAATGTTGGATAGTTTCCTTGGCGGTCGTCGTATCGCTGATGAGGATCTGACCATCGATATCGGCATTGGAAACATAATTAGTGAGGAATTGTAATGATGTATTCAACGTGTTTTTACCATGTTGTAATACTGAGGACGAGTTTCCCATGTTGAAATTTTTGAAAAATAGCTGTTAAATAATCCAGATATTTTTTGCGAATCAATAAACCCTCCAATAACCTTTCGTATGATCGTAGATCCATTGAACGAGGGTTTGAAACCGATAAATCAATATCGGGTAAAGGAACAAGAGGAGAAAAAAGAAGCGATAGACATTCAACTCCAAAAGGGGGGTCTGTTGTTGCACATAGACAAATACCGCGATCAGGAGAACATAATAGATATAAAAGAACCAGGTATTGAGGTTTTTGAAAAACTGTGCGCGTTGCTGCTGATAGAGGTAGGTGCGGTTATCGGTCTGGTTGAAGCGTTCGTGTACCTCTTTGTTTTTTGCCAAAACAGTATTTTCCGTGGCAATCGCCCCGTACATCATCCGGTAGGCTGCCAAAAGTAAGCCCTCGAAATAGGCTACGGCATAGGACTTGGCTTGCCCGTCGTTTGTGGTGTACCGAATCGTGTCTAATGCCGTAGCATGATCGACATTCACGGCAGCTAATTGTCGATAATTGTCTTCAATCTGTTGGATCGTATGTTTTAGACTGTCGGATGCAGCCCCGATCTCGGACTGGTGTTCACTATTCTTTGCAGTATATTGGCTAAACGTAGTAGTATAGTTTTTTTTCTGTTGTTCGGTGTCGGCCACAATATTTTGGTAAGACTTGATAACTGCCTCGGATTGTTGGTGGATCGCATTGGCGTTACTAATGTCTTTTTTGAGCTGGTCTACCAATGTCTGCGATATTACCACTGGAGGAGCCGCGCTGCTACCACCGCCACTGCTAGGGCAACTACCGGGCATCAAACAATGCTGTCCGTCGATCGAAATTACGCCGCCCAAACAACCTCCTTGGCGGTCACAACACGAATAATCTTTACTCATTACAGTTCCACCGCAGCTACCGCCACCGCCGCCACCACCGGAAGATCCTGTTCCCATTTTCAATTAAAGTTATACTATAGCAACAAATTAAGCAGGGAACCTACGGTTCCCCTGCGACCCCTCCCTTTTGGGCGCCTCCTTTGGGCGAAGCCCAAAAGCCTGTGCGATCCATAGCTTAAACTGTAAACTAACTTGGATACATCCTTGGATACGACCTTATAATTATCTTAACCACCATGTTAACATAATCAGTTTTATTCGAAACTTGCAATGATCGTTTACTGTTTAAGGAAGGGTTTAAGGGGAACCTTGGTTCCCCTTATATGGGGGTATAATCCGAAAATTCGTGCGGCGAATTCGGTTTCACCTGTCGGGTCCCCTTGATCGTGGTAAACGTGTCGAAAGAAAACATATTTTGGTCGATCGGTATAGTGGCAACGGTGTGGATTCGCGAGTTTTTGTTGATGGGGTTATGGGTCGCGTTAGGGTCGCCAACACACACCACATTACCCGCATCCCATACGGTGCCCTCGGAGCAACAGTTGGCATCAATGCATGGCGGGGTCAAGGAAAAGGTTGGGTTGGTATAATAGCTATAAGCCGCACTGCTACTGGCCGTCACCGTGTTCCCCTGCACCGGCGGCATAATATACAATTCGTCGAAATACGTGTGGCTGCGCTGGAGCAAATCAATCGTCAAGAAATAAATCCAGATAATTCCTACCGTCAACACGATGATAGAGGCCACCTCGAACACCGCGGACGGCACATACGGATACATCTTACTTAAGAACGCAATGGTAATGAAGAGAGATAAGGTGAGAACAATGACAAAAATAATTTTAAATATTTGCTTGTATCGTAACCGGTGGCTCTCGTTCAACACTAGAGCGCGTTGTTTACCCATGATGGCGCTGTCGATGTCGCTCTGTTTCTTATTCAAACGCTCCGTTTCAGCCAAAATGATTTGATTCATCTCCGACTGGTGGTCCAGAATTCCGTTGATATTGGTGTTGCTGTCCACGAAATTGCTGTGGAGCTTTTGGAGATTGGACGAGACACCGTTGATGATAGCACCATTCGTGTCGGCCGGGGCTTGCATTAACATGTGTTTTTGCACGTTGAAGATGCCGGATAAGTCAAAATAATAATTCGGTATACTTTGCGCCATTTTATTTGAAAAAGAAATATAAATTATACCCACATATTAAGGGAAACAAAGGTTTCCCTTAAGATCCCATCCTTTTGGGCGCCTTCGGCGCCTGTGTGCCTAATAGCTGAATTATGTTAACCTGCTGTGTAACATAATTTAAAAGGTTGTTTCCAAGGTGGTTTACAATTTAAGGGAGGGGTCGCAGGGGAACCGTAGGTTCCCTGCAACGTAGGTTCCCCTTATCGGGTGACTAAAATTAGTGCTAAAACTAGTGTGGCGATCGTGATCGTGGAAAGAATATACATCGAATTCTGTTGCATGATTATTTCCTTATTATCTACCAAGAGGCCGTCTAACTTGGTGGGTGGCCGGTTAAAATTATTCGCGCTCAGGTCGTACGTATCATTCGGGTCCGCCAGCGTCGTATAGTAGTTATGACTAAAATCATAGATATTCTTGCTCAAATCAAAATAGTTTTGGTTCACCTGTTGCTGTTTGATCAAATAATCGTTATAAATCGCAATCATAGGCGCGACTTGGTTATTAGCCACGTCCTTCGGGTTATTATAGAGCTTGCTTTGGAACGAATGATCGTCGATAGCAGTATTGGTGCCGCTATAAAACGGCTCCACCGTGAAATAACCTAAATTAGAAACCGGTTTAGCTTGTTGCTTAGCCATCTCGATCTCGAGCCGTTGTTTTTTTTGTTCTTGGATCAATTTGATGTCGGTTCCTTTGCTAAAATAATCCCAGCTGACGGGTTTATAATAATCCATATCTGTTACATATTGAGGAGAATAATTTTGTCTTATACCGGAGGCTCCGTTGGTGCCGAAGGTGCCGGAGGTAGTGAAGTTCTCGATGGTACGAGGGTTAGGTGTAAACCGGTCCAAATAAGCGTAAAGCGATAATTGGCAGATCTGAGCCTGGCTATTACCAGGAAATAATTCGGAAATAATGACACGATAATACGTATAATTATCTATCGAATTGATGTCAAACGTGACCTCGCTATAACTCAGGTCCGGGGGGAGAGAAAACGCCCGTTGATCTACAAGGCTCCAGTTCGCCCCGTCTCTGGACCCCGCTAAAACAAACGTTTTGGGGAAATGGGACGTAGGGGCTTGTGGTGATTCGAAGGGCTCGGGCAACGGTTTCAGTTGGGGCGCGGCATTGGTCGTAAGCATGTTCAAATAATCCACCATATTCGAATAATCACTCGGATACAATGCATTGCTAGCGCTAGTGTCGGTCCCGGGGACCCGGATCGCATATCTATATAAAAATATCGGTACGGGTAGCTCGATCTGCAGCCATTCCCCATAAATGTTAGTAGGGCTCGTACCGTCCGGCATCATGACCGCGGTCACGGCCGTGCTATTGTAGTAAGAGGTGCCAAAATGGGGGTTATGATAGGTGTTTTTATACGTGATGGGGGCGCTGCTGCTGATATCGAATACGGATGCCGACACGTTGCCTGTGGTGTTCGCGGATTTCCAACAGCTATCTTTGCCCGCATTGAATGCATTGAACGCGCTAGTCGTGCCGTCTTGTACGGAGGAGGCGGTGATAGTATAGGTGCCGGTATGATCGAACATTTGGGCCCGATCGTTGTCGTCGTAGAAGGGGGTCGTATTGTTGGTCTTTGTCGCATTAAAAGGTATATTGGCGGTAGTAGATTGGAGCGGGACGACGAGTATAGGTGCCGAGTTTATTATTTGACTATACATGTATTACAATGATTCGTATTGTTTGTAATATACGAATAATTTATTTTTTAACGCTTGCACGTTTGTACGTTTGCAATGCACAAGGTTTTATCGGCGCCGCGAAGCGGCGCTTTGCCAGAGGAGAAGACCGGCACCCGCGATCAACAAGAATATAGTGGCAGGTAACACGGCCTCTAACACTATGCTCTCACGATTCGTATCTTTCGAATCGGTATCATCGACTAAAATGGCGGTTTCCCCGAGAACTGGGGCATAATAGTATGACCAATAGGAACCATTGGTGCTACCAATATCGTGGTAACCGTGACCTAGGTGACCGTGACAGTGGCCCGTATGTCCCTCAATGATGGGCCCAAAAGCAGGTCTCGAAATTGCGAAATTGGAATAAGCGTTTAAGCCGGGAGAAAAGTTGAAATAGGTCAGGCGGTTGTTCAGCCCTACAAATCCCTCTTTTTCGGCTTGCTCGGGTACTCCCAACAGGTTCCATTTAGAGATCCGTACGACACTGGAACCCGGCGGCATTTTGGTAACAATCAATCTATAATACGTATAAGCGGTGCGATTGGACGAGCTGTTGATATAAAAAATTGTCGAACCGTCCACGGGGTCCTTGGGTAATTTATTGGCGTCATTGTTCATGGTTTGATGGACAAAATGCCAGGTGATCCCGTCGTCGCTTCCTGCCACTGTAAAGTCCATGGGCAAATAGCTTTTACTGTTGGGGGCGGGTGGGGTCAATAGGTTATATTGGATCAGCTTGAACGGTACGGGGAGTTGAATCTGTAACCATTCGCCCGAAACATGTTTGGGGGTGTTGTGCGGGGTTTGTATATTTGTCGTAAAATAATTATCATTGAGGGACCCACCGCCCTGATAGGTCGATGCGTTGATGCCGTTGTCGGAGACGAGGTAGGGGGTCTGGACATACGGTTTGGTGTTGTCGGGGAATATGTACGAGTTCTCGGTGGTGTTCGTTTTCCAGTGGGTGGCAGCGGTGTTGTTAAAGGCGTGGTAAGCGTCGGTGGTGTCGTCGAAATAGGACGAAGACGATACGATGTAAGTGCCGAGGTGGTCGTAAGACTGCTGATTGTCGCTAATATCGTAAATGGGGGTGTCGATCGTAATGGTGTTGGAGGCGAAGAGGGTGCCGTCGGGGAAACTCACGGCCTTAAATATGGACATTATTCGTTCTCGTAGTCTCTCTTTATCTATATACTCTCTATATATAGAAGGGGAGCAGGGAACCTACGTATAAGGGGAACCTACGGTTCCCCCTAACCCCTTCCCTTTATCCCCATCCATTCATCCCCCCACTTGATAATCCGAGCCCTTTTACTTCTTTCTAAAAAACAGGGTTGTAAAATAAGTATTTTTCCAACGAGCGATCGTTCACAGCATTTTATCCTAAAAACCATCGAAAATAAGCAAAAATTTTGTGATGACAATGTTCTCCTCCAACCGATTTTTATTTGTTCCCGGAAGAAAAATTAAAGTTTGTAAAAGTAAAAATCT
>Ga0114973_10002249_pt1 | contig 14120 bp, 4 predicted proteins | sample M_140807_MF_Meta_FD_87025 | JGI IMG/M metagenome (GOLD analysis project Ga0114973, IMG submission 87025) | Freshwater microbial communities from Lake Montjoie, Canada to study carbon cycling - M_140807_MF_MetaG | ecosystem: Environmental > Aquatic > Freshwater > Lake | place: Lake Montjoie... | reverse complement strand
CTATCAAGACTGGTAGATATGTGGCGTATAAAGTTTGAGGATAAGTGGATAGACGTGTCTGAGCTAGACGAAGAGTTCTGGGCAGACGCATCGGGAAGACTTCACAGAAACAAACTCATGGAAGAAGTCGAGTTCAATGGTAGCAACACGCCGTGGGCACGACTGAAGGAAGACGCTTAATGGAGATCGTTGACAACAAAGCGCTAATACTGCGCACACGTGACCCAAACAAATACAGCATCATTCCAAAACACAAGGTACTCAGTGAAGAAAACGGCATCTATCAAGTGGCTGTGTACTGGGGGCTTGATGAAAGCAGGGTACTCAAAAACCTCGGTGTCAAAGATGTGCCATCGCCAATCAAAGGACGCTATGGGTGGCCGGGCAAGTACAAGCCTATGGATCATCAAATTGAGACAGCGGCATTCTTGACACTGCATCGCAGAGCGTTCTGTTTTAACGACCCCGGCACTGGTAAGACGCTGTCGGCATTGTGGGCGGCTGACTACTTGATGGAGCGTTCAGAAGTACGTAGGGTGTTGGTACTATGTCCTCTATCAATCATGCACAGCGCGTGGATGGGCGACATCATGAACAGCACCATGCACAGAAGCGCCATCGTTGCCCACCATCAACAAGCATCACGCCGCATAGAGATGATTCAACGTGACTACGAGATCGTCATTGCAAACTACGATGGCCTGAACCTGATCGCTGATGAGATACGAAACGATGGCCGCTTTGATTTAATTATTGTTGACGAAGCCAACGCATACAAGAACCCATCAACACGGCGTTGGAAAGCGCTGGCATCAATCATCAAGCCTGAGACATACCTGTGGATGATGACTGGCACTCCTGCATCGCAGTCGCCTGTTGATGCTTATGGTCTTGCGCGTTTGGTTAACCCAAGCGGTGTGCCCAAGTTCCAGACAGCGTGGCGAGACAAAGTGATGAACAAGATCACCATGTTTAAGTGGACACCCAAAGACAACGCACGGTCACTGGTGTACGAAGCACTGCAACCAGCAATCCGTTTCACAAAAGGTCAGTGCCTTGACTTGCCGCCAGTAATCACAGTGACACGTGAAGTGCCGATGACACCGCAACAAAACAAATACTATCGAATGCTGAAAGAGCAGATGATGGTGCGTGCGGCAGGGGAAATCATCAGCGCAGTCAACGCGGGTGTTGCGGTAAACAAGTTGCTACAAATATCCTGCGGTGCCGCGTACACAGACGACAGGGAGGTTGTTGTGTTCGACGCATCTCCTCGCCTACACGTGCTGGACGAAGTGCTTGAGGAGACTGAACGCAAGGTCATCATCTTTGCGTTGTTCCGTTCCAGCATCGACACCATAGTGACGCACCTCAGCAAGCAAGGCTATGCCGTGGGACAGATTCATGGCGACGTGAGCGCCAGCAAACGTGGACAGATCATTGGCGACTTTCAGACCACTGACAGGATACGCGTGCTGGTCTTGCAACCACAAGCAACAGCGCACGGGATTACCCTAACTGCCGCAGACACTGTTGTGTTCTTTGGGCCACTGATGAGCGTGGAGATGTACACGCAATGTATTGCTCGCGCTGATCGTAAAGGTCAAGACTCTGACAAAGTTACTGTGGTACACATTGAATCAAGCCCTATTGAGAAAAAACTATTCAAGGCTATGGAGGGTAAAGTTGACGAGCATAAACTGCTTGTAAACATGTTTGACAGCGAAGTAAAAAATATTTAAAGAAAGGAGTTGCATTGGATTTTGTTCCGTGTATGATGTTAAACGTTAGACAAAACAACAGGAGAAGCAAGTGACTACAACAATAGACGATGACGCTCCCGCACAAGAGGAGAACAACGAATTAACCACTGTCCCTATGGATAAGTTGGCAAAGGTGTACCGTAAGATGGCGGCTCGAATTCAAGAGCTGACTCAAGCGTACGAAAACGAAGTTGAGGAAATCAAGCGGCAACAAGACACCGTGAAGATCGCACTCAAAGATCAGATGCTTGCACTGGGCATGTCCTCTGTGCGCACTGACCAAGGCACTGTGGTGCTGTCTACCAAGACACGCTACAACACACAAGACTGGGATTCATTCAAGACATTCGTGCTTCAACACGAAGCCGTTGACTTGTTGGAGAAGCGCATTGCGCAGACCAACATGGCAACATTTCTTGAAGACAACCCCGGCCTCGTACCACCCGGATTGAACTCATTGACTGAGTACGCAATCTCTGTTCGCAAACCAACCAAGTAATCAGGAGAAATATCACATGACTAATGTGACGCTTTTTAACAAGGCAAACGTACCCGCGTTTGCAAAGAATCGTGAGGGCATGTCCTCAGTTGCTAAAGCTCTGGCTGGCAACAACGTAGATACATCCAAACGTATCTCAATCAAAGGCGGCGTGTTCCGTCTGTACAGCGGCGGTAAAGAGGTCGCTTCAATCGAAGAGCGCTATCTGGACGTTGTGTTCGTTGCCGCCGCGCCAGACATTGGCCGCGTGTTCTACGCCAAGTCCTACGATGGTGAGGTGTCTGCGCCTGACTGCTGGTCGGCTGATGGTAAGACACCCTCTATTGATGCTGGCAACAGACAGCACTCCAACTGCAAAGACTGCCCACAGAATATTGCAGGGTCTGGTCAGAACAACAGCCGCGCATGCCGCTTCCAGCAACGTGTTGCCGTAGTGTTAGCCAACGATATGGATGGCGACATTCTTCAGTTGACCCTGCCAGCTAAGTCCATCTTTGGTGATGGTGAAGGTGACAACCGTCCGTTAAAGGCGTACGTCAAGTGGCTGATGGCGCAACAAGACCCCATTGACCCCAGCTTGGTCGTGACGCGTCTGAAGTTCGATACCAAGTCGGAAAGCCCGAAGCTGTTCTTTAAAGAGATGCGCTGGTTGAACGATGATGAGTATGAGACAGTTTCCGCAAAAGCCGCTTCCCCTGAAGCCCATCGTGCCATTGCTATGACTATGCCGAAAACCGCTACTGTGGCGGCTCCTCTGGCTATTGCTGGTAAGCGTCCTGCTGTGGCTGAAGTGGCTGAGGAAGAAGAACCACCAGCACCAGCACCCAAGGCAAAGAAAGCCAAGGCCGCGCCTGCTGTGGAGGAAGAAAGCGAAGAGCCTACTGTGCGTAAGGAAGAGAAGAAGCCGAATGCCGTGCCTGCCAAGAAATCAAACTTGGCTGCAATGGTTGACGATTGGGAAGAAGACTAAGGAGGAGGGGGCTTCGGCCCCTTACAACATGGCTTACTCACAACAAACAATCAACATGGTCATGAAAGCGCCGAAGACGTTGGGTAACCAACTTGGGCGCTGGGCTGTTCACCACAACTTCTCTGTCGTAAGAATCTCTCAAGCACTTGGTGTTTCACGCCAATCTGTTTACAACTGGTTCGGCGGCGGCGAAGTTTTTGTAGCTTACCGGCCATCGGCAAGCTCACTTCTCAAAATCCTACAAACATCAAGCACAGCCGACGAGGCTTGGAGAAAAACATGCAAGGCATTCAACCTAAGCAACTGAGTAACAACGAACTTCTACGCTACATCTACATCACGGGCTTCGACAAAGTTCCACCGGACTGGGTTGAGACGCTTGTAGAACGCTTGGCTGGTTTTATTGATGCCAGAGAATCAATCTACCAAGATGGATTTGAAGAAGGTTTTCAGCAAGGCGTAGCACACGCTAACGACGACTTCAAATAACCCAAAGGATAGACATGACTCCGCTTGAGTTCCTAGCGGTGGTTTTGCCGTCTCCGGGTTTAGGCTCGTATTGCGCGGTAGAACTCACGAAAAGAAAACAACATGTGTTCACGGACACAGTCGAGGAACTGCACCCCCACATAGACAACTGGAACAACGATAACTGCGACATCTTCTACGCTGTTTCATGCTTCAATGGAAAGAAACGCGAAGCTGACAAAGCTACGCACGTAAAGTCTTTCTTTGTTGACTTGGACGGGTACGCATCAAAGAAAGATGCAGTACTGGCGCTGGATGCGTTCATGGCAAAGGTCGGGCTTGATGCGCTTGGCAAGCCGTGGATTGTTGGTTCAGGTGGGGGACTGCATTGCTACTGGCCGATGTCCCGCGACATGACGATTGCTGAATGGCGACCTGTTGCGCAGAACATAAAACTTCTATGCAAACAAGAAGGTATGGTCATCGACATGGCTGTCACCGCAGATGCGGCTAGGCTGATGCGGGTGCCGGGCACCAAGAACCACAAGAAGAAGTATGTGCAACCTCTTCCTGTAAAGCTGTTGATGGAAGGCGACCTGTTTGACTTCGATGCGTTTGCTGAAGTCATTAACTCCAATCTCAAGGAGAAGGCACCACCGCAAGCTGACCCCATCATGTTGCCGGGGGCGCGGCCAAAGAACGTGAAGACAACTGCACAGATCAAGATGATGCAGAACAGCCGCACAGTCTTTGCCGAGTTCCAACCTCACTGCGCCCAGATTGCTGACTACGTTGCCACAGCCCAAGAGGACGGCAAAGAACCTGTCTGGAGGGCGTTGTTGTCATGGGCTAAGGTCTGTGATGACGGTATGGAACACGCGATTAAGCTGAGCGACCTGCACCCGTACCCACACGAGCGCATGCACCAGAAGTTGGCGGAGATCAAAGGGCCTTACTCTTGCGTTGCAATGGATTCACTGAACCCCGGGATATGCACAAGTTGTCCACACTGGGGGAAGATTACAAATCCGCTGATCCTTGGCAGGGAGATTAAGGTTGACAACACAGAGAAAGTCATACCGCTGAATACTGTCAGCGAAGATTTCGTAGAAGAAGAATTCTTTGCGCTTGAGGATGCAGGAGACAGCGACGAACCAGAACACATTGATGCAGTCAAGCGCCCGCCTCCACCACGTGGGTACAGCTACGGCGAGAACGGCGGTGTGTACTTTGTAAGGATTGATGAAGACGAGGACGGCAAGAAATCCAAGAAGACTACTCAGCTCGTTCCGTACGACTTGTTTGTGGTTGACTTGCTTAAGATGGAGGAAGAACATCTGGTTCACATGGCCGCTGTGCGTCCCGAAGGCGTGATGACACTTAACTTCCCACAGAAATCAATTGTGAGCAAGGACGAGACGCTCAAGTGGCTGGCAAGCCAGAACATCGTGTCCACATTTGCTGGCTTCGACAAACAGCTTTATGAGTATGTACGCGCTTGTGTAGGTGAGGCATCGCAGTCCAAGAAGCCCATCGTTGTCCCGTACCAATGTGGCTGGCAGGTAGACGACAGCTTCGTTTACAACAACCGCGTGTTCACCAAAGACGGCAGAGAGACACGCATCCCCATGCCCGGTCTGGAGAACATTAACCGCAACACCAACAGCGATGGTGACTTGCAGACATGGAAGAAGCTGTGGCAGACCATATTCGTGAACAAGCCCAACATGGAGACGGCGCTGGCTGTGTGTCTAGACTCGTTTGGTGCGCCTCTGATGCGGTTCACCGAGTACGAAGGCTTTGTGTGGCACATTGGTTCCCGCGAGTCGGGCACTGGTAAGTCGCTGGTGCTGAGCGCCAAGGCTGGTGTGTGGGGTCACCCCCTGAGGTACAGGACAGGCAAAGGCACATCCCCAGTAGCCATGCAGCAACGCGCTGGCTTGCTCAACAGTATGCCTTTGCTGGTTGACGAGATCACCAACACCCAACGTGCCAACATGGAATGGGCACCAGTGTTTATCTTTGACTTTGCAGAAGCGCAGGGCAAGGAGCGTATGGATGCGGGAGCCAACAAGGAACGTATCAACAACACGTCTTGGAAAACCACCTGCACCATGACCTCCAACGAAAGCCTGACCGACTACATGGCTGGCGCAAGGAAGTTCAGTTCAAACGGCGAGCTTTTGCGTATGCTTGAGTGGAACCCAAACATCAAGTTGGTCTGGACTCCTAAAGAGCGTGAAGTATTGCTGGACATAAAGCGTCACTACGGCGTGGCGGGTGAAGCTTGGGTTAGATGGTTGACCAAAAATCGAGAGGTGGCGAAGGAGGTTGTAGCCAAGACGCACGCACACTTGAAAAAGGTCATGAACTTTGATGATGACGAACGCTACTGGCATGCTGGTTGCACGGTCATTGTTGCTGCGGCTGTACTTCTTCGCAAGGACTACGCCGGTATCATTGATGTAGAAGTGCAGAAAGTTATTGATGCTCTTAAACTAGTTGTTGAGAAAGCCCGTGGCATTATCCGTGGCAGTGTGCGTACCGCTGAGGACGTATTGAACGCCTACACCGGAGACAACTACGGAAGCTTCATCATCATTAAGAAAGCTGAGGGTCGCCTAATGGCCGCATGGGGGGATGGCGAGTCTGTTGACAAGTCGCTCACCAGATCAAAAGTACTTGGACGTGTTGAGCATGGGACGCTTGCAGATGGATTCAGAGAGTACTACATTGAGGAACAGCTTCTCAGGAAACACTGCGTCAGCATGAGCTTTAGCTACGATGACTTCAAGAAGCAGATGGAGAAGATGTTTCGCGTCAAGTACTCCAAGAAAGATATGCTGGGCAAGACAAACGGCCCGTCCATGCGCGTCAACGCTATGCACATAACTTTTGAGGAAGAGCAGTTCAATGGAAATAATCTATCCGTGGGCGACACTTAAACCGGGGGAGGGGTTTTTTGTTCCCGGGTTGGATGTCGTAAAGATAAAGGAACTGGGGCTACGCGCCTCAGTTCCTTTTAAGTACCGAACGCAATCCTTTATTGGTATCAGAAAGGGTTTGATAGGTGTATGGTTTTATCGGAAACCTGTCTCACAGTCTCCGCCACGGCGATCTTTATCTTCCTGATCTTATCAAGCTGCGCACGCTTTTCTTCGGGTGCCATCTTTGATGCGGCAATCGCCCGTTCAGCTTGAGTCAGTTTGTTCATATCGTTCTTAAAGCTGTGCGCCAGCTCAGATTGCATGTACTCGTTGCCGCGACGCTGGAGCAAATCTTTGGCTTCCGACATGCGCCCCTCTTCCACCATCTTGTCGAACGAATGCTTAACCTTGATGTTCTCGTTCATGCGCTCAAACACGCTGTTGATAATGCCGCCAGCGTCATTGGGCTGAAACGCACCACCAACAATTGGGTAGTCTGACAAACGCTTAACCGCTTTCTCAGGTGTTTCATTTGACGGTATGCCAACGCTTACCGCGTGCATAAAAGCCAACCCCATAGTGCCGGTGTAACCGTTGATAAGTTGCTCAAACACAACTGGGGAGATGCCTAGCGTCTTACCAACACTTTTGGCCAACTCTGATGTGATGGCGCGAAACTGTTCTTCTGGCAACAGTTCTTTCTCCCGCGCAGACAGTGTGTCCCTGCCTGTGTAGAACGACTTGCCAAGCCCTGCCTCAATGGCTGGTTTCAATATTTGCGGTATGCCGTAGGATGAGCCGCCGGGTACTGTCTGAAGCAGGATTTGTTTGAACGCCTTGACTGCTTCTTCGCCGCCATGTTCGTTGACCATGCTGTTATAAATTGCCTCAGGCAACGCTTTGAAAAAATAACCAAGCTCAAACGGTACAGGCAGTCTGATTGGCTCATCTAATCCCGACACGCGAATAAAGAAATTGCCGTATTTCTGGTCAGGGGTAGCGTCCTTATATGCGTCGTCGTCCTGCATCATGGCAGCGTAGACAAGACTTATCACGGCCAACATGGAACCACGCTGCACCAACTTTTCACGGATACGCAGTTGATCGTTAAACAATGCTTTACCCATTGCTGCTTTGTACAACACGTTCAAACCTTGAATTTGAGCATTAAAAAACGGGATCATGCTGTTAAGCCAGTGCACAGAAGGAGATGCGCCGCGCTTGTTAAAGTTCATGGACTCCAGTGTCAGTAGTGTGGCCTCCATCTCAGAACGGCCTTGTTCAATAAAACTGTTGTACAGCGCACGGCGTGTTGCGGCATCTGCCTCCATACTCATGGCTTCTAGCTTACCAAGCGCCACCATCCAGCCCGGCTTACCCTCAGACACATCACGCAGAATCTTAGTAAGGTCTGCGGCACTTCCAGTAAACTGTTGACCACCTGTAATAAAACGTTTTTCAAGTGTCTTCTTAGTTGTTGAATCTTTAAGTTCTCTCAACGCACCAATGACCGGCATAAAATCGGCACCAGAATATATAGGCGCGGCCAAGGAATCACGGAACAAGTTTTTAGCGTTGTACAGAGGACTGAGCGTAATCGCTTTACGTAAAAGTTGAGAAGGCACGGCCATAGCGCGGAACAGCGCTGACATTTGTGTAGGAATACCTGCCATACCTTTGACCAGTAAATCAGCAGGCACGCCAGTATCAAATTCCTTATTACCAATCTTGACCTTTTCGGTAGCCAGCACTGCGTAGCGATCTACGCCGTCTTCACGAAACTTAACAACGTTGGGGCCATCCGCTATTTTTACAAATTTAGCAGCGTGCAGATCAACAAGTTCATACACGGCATTTTTTGTAGCTAAATTACGTAACCCCATGTCCATCAACATGTTTGTGTTTTGCACAGAACTTGTAAAGAAATCAAGGATAGGTCTGTCGCCGCCTATGAGTTCATGCAAATACGGTTGCTCAGCAATACTGGCTATACGAATAGGAGATTCGTTACCAATCAAAAGCTCAACCATACCGTTACGCTCACGATAAAACGGGATGTAATCGTTTTCAGCCAACAAACGTTTGGCAACATCTTTAGACAGAGCGCCAGTGCTGACAACAAAGTTTATCAAGTTGCGGTTGTATGTGTTGTATTCAGTTTGTGCGCTTTTGAACACAGCTTCTAAGCCGGGTGTAGCTTTGATAGCGGCCATAGTTTTATCCAGCAACTCTTGTGTCACGTCTTCACTAAAATTTAACGAAGCCAAACCTTTGTTCTTTGCGCGGATAGCAGCCATGTACGTAGTGAACATAGTGTTTACAGCTTCTGCATTGCCTACCATTGGCTGTGCATCTTTCAGAATCTGCACCACGTTGTGAATACTGGCACCGTCTTGGCTTTCAATTACACGTTCAATCTTATTGTCAGCTTTTCTTACTATTTCAACAATTGCGGGAGCACCATTTGCAATTGCTTGCGCCACTCCGTTCATGCGTTGGTCGTACTCGCGCAAATAAAACAACATCTGCGTACCCTTGAGCGGCTCCATGTATTTGGCCAGACGCTCAAAGCCTGCAAACCTGTCAACAACCATTGTTTCAAAGTACAGTCCTGTGGCGATGGCCTTAGCTTTTTCATAAAGACTCTTGTCTTTGGACACGATCTTGTTAACAAAACTGCTGTGTTTAGCAAGCTCAGGGTTGGTGTATTCCGCTGAACGCGAGAACAGCATCTCACCCTTTTGCATTGGCCGTGTTTGATTGATTGGGTTGATGTCAGTGGCAATGATCTGCGCACCTTCATCTTTGTCGCTGAAATCAACGTAATTGTATGTACCGGGCGCTGCTGTGTATAAGGAAGCGTGTCTTGATACAGCATCAAAAAACTTTACACCCGCAACGCCTTCGGCATGCAACATTTCAGACGTAAACATAGGGCACAACTCACTTGGCATACCACTTTGTTCAAGCACAGCACTTAAAGCGTTATATAAATCACTTCCGTTTTGCCGATCTGGCCGTACATGGCCTATTGAACGGTTAAATACTGCTTGCTGTCTGCTGTCTAACAAATCATAGATACGTTTGAACGCATCTTTAACAACTTCTGGTTGTTTGTCTGCATGTTGATCCCAAAGAATGTATTCGTTTTCAGGCCGCGTGTGTAGTGTACGCATCATGTAACCCGCTGGCTCAGGCACAGGCGGCCCAGATGGCGGGTTGTATTGAAAGTCGTTTACGTCAAGCGCGTCAATAGTGTCTAGAACTTCTTTTGCCGTGTTGTATGCGTCTTTTGACGCAGGGTTTTCAAAACCTTCAAAGTCTTTTAAATCCTTTTTAGCCTCAACTTTTGTTGCAGCAATAGCTTCTTTCCAAGTTGGCGGAGTGCCGTTGTTTTCTCTAATAGTGTTTTCAAAAACATTTACTGTGTATGCGGCAGCTCTGTTTGTGTTCCACAATTCATGAAACTGTTTGCCCTTGTAAACCGCATTTACAAAAGGAACTTTTAAATGTTCATCCGCAGTTTCTGCAAACTTTTTAAGTTCTTTAATTTTCTTATCTACTTCTGCAACGGATAATCCACGCATCCACTCCACACGCCAACTTGTAGGTTTGGCAATAGGCGTTTTTAACTTAGTGTTCACAACAATAGGTCTGGCAACAATAGGTCTGGCAACAGTTCGTGCGGGTGTTGCCGTTACAGGCCCGTACCCATAGTCTTTAACTGGCAATGCAGATGCGGGTAAAGCTGCTAAAGCATGTTTTGGCCTTTCTTCTTCAATGTTTTCTATTTCGCCTTGAACAGCTTCTTTAAAAATTTTATACGGGTTTTCACCGGTTTGCGCGTTATTAACTTCGCGCAAAGGCATATTTAAAAACTGTTCTGGGATACCCGCTGGCAGTTTGCCTATAAATTCAGGTTCTTGACTTTTAAACCACGCTCTTATGTCTGAACGATCTACCCACTGGTCATACAGGCCACCTGTTTTTGTAACTGCTTCTACGCGGTAATGGTCGGCAGTTCCATATCTTTGCCCGCGATATGTTCCCCAACCAAAAGTTTGCATCCCTGAACCAGTACTCATATATGTATGGTCAAACATTTTGAACATTAAGCCTGTACCGTGCCAAGTCCCTTTGAGTTCAATGTGCGCCGCGCCGTAAGCAAAGTTAACCAAGTCTCCAGCAGTCAAGTTCTTAGAGGTAATGCCAAACTTTTCAAGCGCTTTTTTAAACGCATCCACCACCATATTCAACCAGTTCTTGACTGCGTTGCCACCTTTAACGCCGACAGGCTCAACACCCATCTGCATGGCTTCTTCAACAGCATATGCCAACAACTCATCGTCAATCTGGTGTGGGGGAGTGTTAGCAGCCTCAACCCTGCGCACGGCGGCTTTACCAACACGCGCTTCCATTGAGTCTTCAGTTTTGTTTGCCCAGTTCTTAACTGTCTTGACCAACGCGTTGTACTGGCCTTCATTAAAGAAATTGCGGAAACCCATGTGCACGCCAACTTCGTGGAGCAGCACGCCAAGTCCGTGGCCTTTACCAATGTTGTTGGCAAACAGTACCGCTTTGCCGTTTTGTACAAAGCCTTTAGCATCTGCTGGAATCTTGTTGCGCAAATCGCTTCGAGTGACTTCTTTAAACTTACTCAGGTATTCGTCAAGATTTTCATACACTGCTAACTTTTCGGAAACCATTGCCTCAATCTTGCGCCCAGTAACAGGCTCACCCATACCGGCAGTAAGTTCTGCTTCAAGCTCAGCCTTGGTCAACCCTTTAACTGGTGTACCACGAGAAAATTCAAAGTCGTCAAACAACCCCATGTTGGGGTCAATCATCTTGCCTTGCTTACGCTTGCTTGGTTCTTTCAACTGCGGGGCTTTAGTGCCAAGAATCTTTTTGGCCAACTCATTGGCATCGCGTATATCAGCGCGATCCATCTCATCCATTTCTGCTGGAGTAAACGCTTTTGCTACGCCTGACCCAGTACGGAATGGTTTAGCTGCCGCCAACGCAAAGGTGCTTGGCACAGTAGCTGCCTTGGGTGCTTTGGCTGGTTTGCCTGTAAGGAACACTTCTTTTTGCGCTTCCAACGAAGCCAGCTTCTGCATAGCGCCTAGCTTGAGCGTAGCCTGTACACGTTTGACGTTGGTTGTCTTGGGGTCAGCCATGATGTCGGCCAACGCATTCATATCTTCCGGCCCCATGAAGCTTTGAACTTCACCGCGTGCATCAAAGATTTCGTCATCAAATATCTGAATCTGTTTGTCTTTGACTCGTTGAAGTACTGCGGCCTCATCAACTTCTTTTGCCGCTTGCATACCGTTGTCACGCAACGTGTCAAGGCGCTTTTGTTCTGGCGTGCTGATCTCAGCAACCTTGCGGCCTTTCTCAAACACTGCGCCGGGCAGGTCTTTAACGCTGATGCCGTCCTTCTTGAACGCGGCGGTGACCTTAGGCCACCAGACCTTCACATCTTTTTGGAATTCGTCAGCACGTTTTTGTGCTTCGTCAACTACCGCTTGCTGTGCCTTTACTTGCGACGCTATGCGTTGCGCAGAAAGTGGATACTTGAGTTTGCCCAGTTCGCCCGGTCTGCCGGTCTCAACAGTAGTCAATGGCTCCTTGCGCATGTCGGCCAGTTGACGTTCAAGAATTTCTAAGTACTCGCGCTCAGTCTTGAGGTCTTTGTCAAGCATGGCTTCGGTGACAACGACATCGTTTTCAATTGCATCAGAGCGCAACTTTTGCAATTCGGTCAGTTCTGTTTCAGCGCTTTCAATGTTCTCAACAAGCCCTTGAACTTTCTGCAAGTTGTTAATCAGGTTTGGCGCTTGGCCAGTACCCTCAGTCATCTCTTTTTTAGCCGCTTCAATCTGTGACTCAACTGTGGCCAGACGTGTCTTGGCAGCTTTTAAAGAACGACGTGCGCGTTCAATCTCAGGATCAAGCAATTCACCCAACGTATCAGACAAGCGTTGACGGGCTTTGCCCATTGCCGTGGCCATAGCCTTTTGATACGCGTTACGTTGGTTCTGAAGCGCAACTTCTGAGTCAATCATTGCGCGTTGACCTTCAGTCAACATAACGGAGGTACGTAAACTTGCTTTGATGAGTTTTAGTTTTTCCGTCAGCGGCTCAGTAAGCTTATTCAGTTCTTCAGCTTGTTTGCGCACAGCCGCGTTGCTGTCTTGCATTAGCTCAACTAATCTATTGTTTGCGCCTTCAAGACGTTGGCCCAATGCAAGGGTTTGCATGGCTTGCTTAATGTTTCTATCGTACTCAGGTATTTTGTTGGTGTTGAAATCAGCAATTAACTTATTTTCTATTCTGTCTTTTTGTTCTTTTGTAAACACGGACATGTTTTTTTCTTGCTGTTCAGCAGTCTTGCCAATGCCTTGCCTTGATACTTGCAAGTACTGATCCAGTAAAACTTTGTCTTTTTTGGTAACGCCAGCTTCTGGATACGACACAAACATTTTTGCAATGAAGTCGTTTGTGTATTTGTCAATGTTGAAGTCTCCCGGCTTGGTCAGGAAGAACTGCATTTGGTTTTTGATTGCTTCAATGTTGTCGTTTAGTGCTTCAATCTGCGCAAAGCCTTGTTTGTCTCTAGCAGAACGTGCTTTCTGATTGGCTTCTGTTTTTGCCTTGAGCTTGCGTGCCTGATCCAACGCCTCCCACACGGGTTTAATCTCAGGGGACTTGGCAAAGTTGGCCGGTGTAGCGCGGATGTAGCCGATGTCTTTACGTGTTTCAGGGAACAACTGGCCTTGACCTGCCGCGCCTTCACCAGCAATCTCACCTTCCTGAGCTGTACGTTCATACAGCTTTATAGCATCTTGAAGCTCACGCAATGAGCTACCCTCGGGTGCCAGCGCGGCTTCGTAGCCTACTGACCTATATGTACGGCGTTCTCCAAAGCGAGTTTCAGCTTCTCTGCCGGGAACATTCTCTACAACACGTTTGCCGGGGACAACTTCGCGTTTTGTGTACACCTGCGTGCCAAGGTCTTCACCGCGCAGTATGCGTGCGGCTTGATTCTGAGCGGCATCCAACAATGTTTTGCTGGCTTTGCCGTCGTCAATGATTTCTTTAACGCGTTCCAGTGCTTCTCGAATACCTTGAGTGCGGATCGGGCCATCTTCCGTTTCTGTGACTGCGCCTTCTGGGATGTTCCGTGTCAACGCTTTGTCGATCATGTTGCCCACGTATTCACGTAGGCGGCGCATCTCTCCACCCGCCGTCTTGGCAGTTTCACCCCGGGCTTCAGCAACCTTCTGGGCTTCCGTAGTAGCAAACTGCTGTTTCAACAACGGTGTTTCACGTGAAACCTGCGACGGCATCTCGGACAGGCTGTCAACAACTTTGGCAATCTGCGCTTTGAAATGCTTTACTTCTTTGTCACTCAGGCGTGCAATGTCGTTCAAAGGCGTGTTGGCCAGATCACGGGTTTTCAAAACACGTTTGGTAACAGCGCCACG
>Ga0114973_10002246_pt1 | contig 14132 bp, 12 predicted proteins | sample M_140807_MF_Meta_FD_87025 | JGI IMG/M metagenome (GOLD analysis project Ga0114973, IMG submission 87025) | Freshwater microbial communities from Lake Montjoie, Canada to study carbon cycling - M_140807_MF_MetaG | ecosystem: Environmental > Aquatic > Freshwater > Lake | place: Lake Montjoie... | reverse complement strand
TTGGACGGCGCGGCTGCTGCGGCGCGGCATCGCCGGCGGGATCATCCGCGCCTGGGGTGTCAGCGGGGGCGGACAAGGGAGGACCCACGCAGGAAGGAGCAACACGGATGGAACGGAATCGGGTCTGCCGACGCTGCCGACCGGATCGGGGACGACCGAAGTTACTTCTTCTTTGAAGGCCCCTTGCCGGGAGGGAGCGGGGGCTCGTTCTCTTCGGGATGATCCCAGTCGGGATCGATCTCCTCCTCCTCGAAGTCGTCATCGAACTCGTCGTCGAAGTCGTCGAAGCTCGACTCCTCATCCGGGAGCGGCTGGGTCGGCAGATCGTCCTCGTCGCCGACCTCGTTCTCGGAATCTTCGGAATCGCCCCCCTTCATCACCGCGCCCGACCGTGGCTTTCCCCCCGCCGGCGGAAGGGCGAACCGTGGCATCATCGCCCCGGTGAGGGGGGTGGGGCTGACCGGCAGCGGGGGGGGCGGGAAAGCGATCATGGGGCGATTGGCTTCAGGGGGAGCGGGGAGTGGACGGGCGGCGGGGGGAGGCGGCGCGGAACACGATTTGACCCAATGTTGCCCCTTGAGAGAACCCTCTCGTCGCGGGCGCGTCAAGCCGCATCGGGGGGGCGGGCTACCATCCCGGCGGAAAACGGCCCCTTCCGCCCCCGGGATGAGGCAGAACCGGAGGCGGAGAGGACATCACCCGGGAAGGGTCAGGTGTGGTAATCGGCGTTGAGGTGGACGTACTCTGCGGTCAGGTCGCTGGAATAAAAGCGGATCGACTCGTTCCCAAAGCCCATCTCGAGCTCGATGAGGGTCTCGCGGGCCGCCTTGATCGATGCGGAGACCTTGTCCCCGTCGAATTCGACCGGCGCTCCGTCCCGGAAGAGGAGCGTGCCGTTGAGCCACAGCACCATCTTCTCCGGGTCGAAGACGACACCGGAATATCCGGCCGCCGAGACGATCCGCCCCCAGTTGGGATCAGCGCCGCAGATCGCCGTCTTCACCAGTGGGCTGTCGGCGATGGTCCGGGCGATCTGTCGGGCCTGATCGCGCGTCGGGCAACCGCGGACCTCGATGCGGAGCACGTGGGTCGCCCCCTCGCCATCATCGGCAATCTCGCGGGCGAGGGCGTCGCAGGCGCCGAGCAGGGCGTGGCCGAAAGCCTCGAGATCGGAGCCTTTCAGCCGCTTCCCCCCGGCAGCACCGTTGGCGAGGAGGAGCACGGTGTCGTTGGTGCTCGTATGGCCGTCGACGCTGACGCAGTTGAAAGTCTGCTCGGCGGCTTCGCCGAGGAGACGCTGGGCGTCCTCCGGGTCGAGATCGGCATCGGTGAGGATCACGCCCAGCATCGTCGCCAGCTTCGGCCCTACCATCGCCGCCCCTTTCGCCATCCCGAACAGCGTGGCATGGGTACCACCGGCGGTGAGGGTCGAGCCGGCGAGCTTGGGGCGGGTGTCGGTGGTCATCATGCCGCGGGCCGCCGTGACGACCGCATCGGCGTCGTGGGCAAGCCTCGCCGCCACCAGGCCGAGCCCACGCTCGATCTTGGCAAGGGGGAGAAACTCCCCGATCACGCCGGTCGAGAGGACGAGGACCTGATCAGCCGTGGCACCGACATGCCCCGCCGCGGCCGCTGCCATCCGCTCGGCATCGGCCAAGCCCCGGGCGCCGGTGCAGGCGTTGGCGTTGCCGGAATTGATGGCCACCGCCCGGAAGCCCTCCCCCGGCGTCCGCGCCCGGTCATAGACCACTGGCGCCGCGCAGACGAGATTCGTCGTGTAGACGCCCGCCGCGGTGGCGGGGCGGTCGGAGACGATCAGCGCCACGTCCTCGCGGGTCGGATTCCGCTTCAGGCCGGCGTGGATGCCGGCGACGCGGAAGCCCTTCGGGAGCGACGGAATCGGGAGACGGAGCGGAGTTTCGGCAATGGGCATGGATGCGTGCCTGCGGGAAAACGGAATGGCGACGGAATCGGTGGAAGGGGGGGAAGCAGGGAGTCGAAGGGCGCACCGGGGGAAAAAACACGCTCCCAGCCTGACCGGATCAGAGCATGCCGGTCGATTCGGGGAAACCATGGAGGCAGTTGAAGTTTTGGACGGCGGCCCCCGCCGCCCCCTTGACGAGATTGTCGAGGCAGCTGATCAGAAGGACACGGCTGCGCACGACCCGGGCCGTGACGTCGCAGAAGTTCGTGTCGACGGTGTCCTTCGTGCCGGGGAGGTGATCGACGACGCGGACGAATCGTTCCCCGGCGTAGGCCTCGCGCAGACAGGCCAGGATCGCCGCCTCGGTGACCGTCCCCCGTGGCTTGGCGTAGATCGTCGAGAGGATGCCACGGTCCATCGGGGCCAGTTGCGGCGTGAAGATGACCGTCGGGGCGGTGCCGGCAAACCGGCCGATGATCTGCTCGATCTCGGGGGTGTGGCGGTGGCGGCCGACGTTGTAAGCCGACAGGCTCTCGTTGCATTCGGGGAAATGCGTCATCAGCTTCGGTTGCCGACCGGCCCCGCTGACGCCGCTCTTGGAATCGATGATGATGTCGTCGCGCTCGATCAGGCCGGCCCGCAGCAGCGGCGCCAGCGGGAGGATTGCGGAGGTCGAGTAGCAGCCGGGGTTGGCGACGAGATTCGCCCCGCGGATCTGCTCGCGAAACAGCTCCGGCAGGCCGTAGACCGTCTTCCCAAGTCGGGAGGCGTCGGGATGTTCGTGGCCGTACCACTCGAGGTAGGTCGCTGCATCGTCGAGCCGATAGTCGGCCGAGAAGTCGACCACCTTCGCGCCGGCGGCGAGGACGCGGGGGAGGATCTCGGCGCTGGCACAGTGCGGCAGGCAGCCGAAGACACAATCGGCCCGTTTGCCGACCTCCTCCGGGGAAAGATCCTCGAGCGCCAGTTCGAGTCGGCTGACAAGGCTCGGGTGGACGCTCGAGATCGGCGGATTGCCATCCTGACGGCTGGTGACGGCGACGATCTCCACCTCCGGATGGCGGAGGAGGATCTTGAGCAGTTCCAGGGCGGTGTAGCCGGTGGCACCAAGGACGGCGACTTTGACCATCGGGTTTCCTCGGAGGAATTGGACCAACGGAGTTATAGCGATCAGGGCCCGGAACACTCTACCGCGGCCGGAGGCGGATGGCCGGGCCGGGGATCAAGCCTGCGGGCCGGCCGAGCGACGGCCGCGGGGGCGGCGGCTCACCGGCGTCGAACAGTGCACCGCGATGAGCCGGACGAGCCAGGCGGAAACGGCCCCCTTCGTGCCCCGGCGTTCCCCCACCTTCGCATGCGCGGCATCGTAGACGGCGACCGCTGTCGTCCCGGCATTCACCGCGGAGAGATCGTTGACGACGATCAGATCACAGGCTTTGGCGTCGATCTTCTCCAGGGCGCGCCGCGGATCGGCCCCCGGTTCGAGCGCGAAGGCGACCATCCACTGCTCCGGGCCGGCCCGCCGCGAGAGGGTGGCGATGATGTCGGGGGTCGGCTCGAGGACGAGCGAAAGCCCCGAGCCCTTGCGGGGGATTTTCCCGGGGACACGGGCCGCCGGCTCGAAATCACACGGGGCCGCCGCCGCGATCACGCCGTTGACACGGGGGAGCTCCACGAGGCAGGCGGCGAGCATGTCGCGCGTCGAGACGACCGGGATGACGCGTGCCCGCGGCGGATAGGCCACGGACACCGGTCCGCTGACGATCGTCACGTCGTGCCCGGCAGCCAGGGCGGCGCGGGCGATGGCCGCGGCCATCCGGCCGCTCGATCCGTTGGTCAGGTAGCGGACGTCGTCGATGTAGGCTCGCGTCGGCCCGGCGGTGAGGAGAATGCGTGTCACGGCAACGCTCTTCCCCTCCGCGGCCGATCGTCGCCGGCGAGGACGGCCCGGATCACGGCGGCGATCTCGGCCGGCTCGGCCATCCGGCCGACGCCCGACTGGCGGCAGGAGAGCCATCCGCTCCCCGGGGGAACGATCCGGGCGCCATCGGCCGCGACCTGTGCGACGTTCCGCTGCACGGCCGGGTGCTGCCACATCGCGGCGTTCATCGCCGGCGCCAGGATCACCGGGCAATCGGCGCACAGCAGGAGCGTTGTCAGAAGATCGTCGGCCATCCCGTGCGCCGCCTTGGCGAGGAAGTCGGCCGACGCCGGGGCGACGACGACACAGTCGGCCCGGGCCGCCAGTTCGATGTGGGCTCCCAGCGGATGGGCCGCTGGGTCAAAGCCACGCGTCGCCACCGGACGGCCGGTAAGGGCCGCGAAGGTCGCCGCGCCGATGAACTTCCGGGCGTTCCTCGTCAGGACCGCCGTCACACCGGCCCCCTGTTGGACGAGGAGGCTCGTCAGCGCCGCGGCCTTGTAGGCAGCGATGCCAGCCGACACCCCCACGACGATTTCACGGCCGACGAGATTGCCTTCCGCCACTGCAGCGCCCACCGCGACTTGAGTCCCCGCGAAGAGAGGGTATCGGCGACGATGCCTCGAACGGCCGAGGCGTCATTCTCCGATGGGGCCGTCGTCAGAGGTCGGTCGGATCGAAGTCGAGCGGGCCGCCGGCTTCGGGCGATTCGCCGGTGATCCGCAGGTTCGCGGAGGTGTCGAGGTAGATCTTGTTTTGCTTGATCTCCTCGATGACGATCTGCATTTTATCCTTGCTGTCGGTGTCGACGAGCGGACGCCCGCCGGCGTTGAGCGCCACCATCCGCTTCTGGATGAGCGTGGAGAGCTTGAAGCGCCCCCCCACCTTGTTGACGATCTCTTCTTCGCGCAGGTCGTCGATCATGGTCGTGTTCCTCGGGTGATCGTCTGGGCCGGCTTGCGTCGGCGGGATGAAGTTCGGGGTCGTTTCGATCCGACCCGCCGACCGGGAGGGCGTCGGCGGACGGGTTGTTCGGGGATGTTTGCGGGGTGGGGCGGGCGGTGTGAGGACCGATGGGTCGTGCGGTCAGATCGCCGTCGGCCAGCGTCGATCGTTTTGCTGCGGGGGAAGGCCGGCCGCCCGGAGGATCTGTGCGATCTGTCCCACCGCGGCGTCGACGTCGTCGTTGACGACACGGTGCCGGTAGCGGTGGGCTTCTTTGAGCTCCCGATGGGCGACCTCGAGCCGCCTGGCCATCGCCTCGGGGGTCTCGGTGCCTCGGGCCACGAGCCGTTGTTCGAGATGATCGGGTGCGGAGGGCTCGACGAAGATCGTCACCGCCTCGGAGTAGCGGTCGAGAATGGACAGTGTACCCTCGACGTCGATCTCCAGCACGACCCAATCGCCGGCCGCCAAACGGGGAGTGACTTCGCTCGCCAGCGTCCCGTACCAGTGCTGCCGGCCGTAGACCCGGCAACATTCGAGGAATTCCCCGTTATCGCGGCGCCGATCGAAATCCGGCTGGGAGAGGAAGTGGTAGTCAAGGCCGTCCCGTTCGCCGGTTCGCGGGGGGCGCGTGGTGGCCGAAATGCTCGGCACCAGCTGCGGCAGGCGGGCCAGGAGACGCCGCAGAATCGTCGTCTTGCCGACCCCGGACGGGCCCGAGATGACGACGACATTCCCCGCGACGGGCTTTTCAAAACGCATCATCGTTTTGTTGTACCTCACTCCGGGGGAGGCTGAAAGGACTCGGCTGCCGATCGGTCGCCGCGGAGTGCCCGGGGTCTTGTGGGCCGTTCACTCCAGGTTTTGGACCAGCTCCCGGAGCCGCTCGACCCGGGTCTTCACCTCGACAACGGTATGGGCGATCGCCACGTCAGACGACTTCGAGCCGATCGTATTGGCCTCGCGGGCCAGCTCCTGGGTGAGAAAGTCGAGCGATCGACCCGGCGAATCCTCCCCCAGAAGCCGGGAGAACTGGTCGAGGTGGCTCTCCAGGCGGACGAGCTCTTCGGCGATGTCGGTCCGATCGGCGAGGAGGGCGATCTCCCGGGCCAAGTCCCCGTCGCCGAGCTTCAGCCCCTGCTGTTCAAGAACCTTCGCCACCCGGTCGTGGAGCCGCTGCCGGTGTTCGACGAGGACGGCCGGGACTCGGTCGCGGACTGTCGCTCCGAGGGCCCGAATCTCGCCGCAGGTGACGAGCATGTCGCGGGCCATCGAATCCCCCTCGGCCCGCCGCATCCGCTCGAGGCCGTCGAGGGCGGCGTCGAGGGCCCGCTGCACGAGCGGCCAGACCGCATCGATTGCCTCCTGCGACGGCGTCGCTTCGACGAGGATCCCGGGGAGGGCCAGAAGGGCGTCGGCCGTCTTCGGCACAGGGAGATCGTGGCTGCCACAGAAGTCCTCGAGTTGGTCGAGGTAGGCGGCGAGTTGGGCCTGATCGATGCTACGGGAGGCCGGCGCGAGCGGGCCGGCGAGGTCGAGCGACACCTGCACCACCCCGCGCCGGATGCGCTCGCGGACGACCCCCTCGACCCGAGATTCGAGGGTCGCGAAGCCCTCGCGGGAGCGGAGCGTGACCTTCAGAAAGCGATTGTTGACACACCGCACCTCGACACGGGCGGTGTTCGCCCCCTCGGCGACGAGCCCCTCGCCGCAACCGGTCATGCTGATCGCCACGTGGTCGTCATCCCCTCGGAGCGGTGGGTGCGGGAGGCTTCACTTGGCCGCTTCATTCGCCGGAGGAGCGTCCGTGCCGGCGGGAGCCGGCGCGGTTGCGCCTTCGGCCGGCGCCTCGGACTTGCGTTGGGCGTCGAAAGGTGCGACGCCGGAATTGGCAGGCGCTTCGACCGGGGGCAGCGCCCCGCCGGTGTTCCCGGTCTCGATCGGCATCGATCCACCGAGGGTGGCGGCATTGAACTTCGACTGCTGCCGACCGAGGACGTTCAAAGCGAGGATGCAGAGAAGGATCCAGAACGCCGCCACGCCGATCGTGATCTTCGTAAACACGTCCCCGGCCTTCGTGCCGAACGCACTCTGCCCCCCGGCGCCACCGAAGGCCCCGGCAAGCCCGCCCCCACGCCCCCGCTGGATGAGCACCAGGAGAATGAGAAACAGCGAGGAAAGAACGAGGAACAGGCCGAGGAGGAAGCGGACGATCATGGCGACGGATTCCGGAGCGGTCGGAAAGGGGGCAGGGGGCGCGGTGTGGCTCGCTCCGGCAGAGGCGCCCGAGCGATAGAGCATTCTAACAGTCAGGGGAGAAAGTCATCCATGACACTTTCCACCGCGGCGTGAACGGCCGCAGGCTGGGCGTGTCGGGCGGGGCAACTTCAGCCGAAGGCCTTGGCAATGGCGAGGAAGTCATCGGCCTTGAGGCTCGCGCCCCCCACCAGCGCCCCGTCGATGTCGGGGCAGGCGGCGAGTTCGGCGGCGTTGTCGGGCTTGACGCTGCCGCCGTACTGGATGCGAATCGTGTCGGCAACCGTCGGCGAGGAGAGGCGAGCCAAGAGCGCGCGGACGAGGGCATGGACATCCTGCGCCTGCTGCGGGGTCGCCACCTTCCCGGTGCCGATCGCCCACACTGGCTCGTAGGCGACGACGATCTTCGCCAGGTCGTCGGCGGGAATCGCGGCGAGCGACCCGAGCACCTGCTCGGTGACGACCGCCTCGGTCCGCCCCGACTCCCGCTCCTCGAGCGATTCCCCGACGCAGACGATCGGCGTCAGCCCCGCGGCAAGGACCGCTTTGACCTTGGCGTTGACCGTCGAGTCGGTCTCCCCGAACAGTGTCCGCCGCTCCGAGTGCCCCAGAATGCAGTAGCGGCTGCCGATGTCGCGGAGCATGCCGGGGGCCACCTCGCCGGTGAAGGCACCGCTTTCCTTATCGTGGGCATTCTGGCCGCCGAGTTCCACCCCCGACGGCGACTTTCCCGCGGCCAGGCCGAGGGCCGCGGCCACGGTCGTAGCGTAGAGCGCCGGCGGGCAGAGGACGAGGTCGACGCTGCCCGCCTCTGAAGCCCGGGCAGCGACGGCCTCGGTGAGGCTGCGGGCCTTGGCTGCATCGAGGTTCATCTTCCAGTTGCCGGCGACGATGGGCTGCCTACGGGTGGACATGCGGGGATCTCGGAGAGGGAAGGGTGGCTGGGCGTTGGGGAGAGCGAACCAGATTTTTACGCCGCTGGCAACTGCGAATCGGGGGGCCCGGGGCGCGGCGGTCGGGTGCGGGGTGGAGCTTTCAGCCGACGGGGGCGGCCGAGGCATACGACCCGAGAACAACGACCCGTTTGCACCGCGCCTCGAGGGCCCGGATCGCCCGGCGGACGCGGAGGTCGTCGCGGTGCCCCTCGAGCTCGACAAAGAAGATGTAGCCCCGTTCCTCGCCCGGGAGCGGGAACGACTCGATCCAGGTGAGGTTGAGCTTCTGCTTCTTGGGAATCGCCAGGGCGTCGGCGAGGCCGCCTGGGCGGTGCTCGATCTCGAACATCAGCGAGGTCTTGTCGTTGCCGGTGCGCGAGGAATCGGCATGGCCGATGACGGCGAAGCGGGTGGTGTTGCCGGCGACGTCCTCGATGTTCTCAGCGAGGATGTCGAGCCCGTGGTGGACTCCGGCCTGGCGGCTGGCGATGGCGGCGGCCCGCGGGGTCTTCGCGGCAGTCTCGGCCGCGGCACTCGTGCTCGTGACCTCGACCAGGCGCGCATCGGGGAGATGCCGAGCCAGCCAGTTGCGGCACTGCGACAGCGCCTGCGGGCGGCTGTAGACGGTGTCGATCACCGTCCGGTCACAGGCGGCGAGGAGGTTGTGATGGATCCGCAGCGGCACCTCGGCGCAGATCTTCACCGCCAGTCGCGAGAAGTTGTCGAGGGTGTCGGCGATCCGGCCGTCGGTGGAGTTTTCCAGCGGCACGACACCGTAGTGGGAGTGTCCGGCATTCACCTCCTCGAACGCCGCCGAGATGCTCGCCACCGGCACGAACTCGACCGAGCTCCCGAAGCGGTGGAGGGCGGCGAGGTGGCTGTAGGTCCAGGCCGGGCCGAGGTGAGCGACCCGCAGATGCTGCTCGATCGCCCGCGACCCGGAGATCAGCTCGCGATAGACCGCCTTCAGGCTCTCCGCCGAGAGCGGGCCGGGGTTGTTGCCGGCGACCCGCTCGAGCACGATCTCCTCGCGGGAGGGGTCGTAGGTCTGCTGGCCGGTGGCCCGCTTCAGGTGACCGATCTTGCCGGCTACCGTCGCCCGCTCGTTCATGAGGGAGACCAGCAGCCGGTCGATCCGATCGATCTCGCTGCGGAGCGGAGCAAGGCCCGGCTCCTTCCCCGGGGAACCGGCCGGTTCCCCGGCAGGGAGGCGCTTGGACGGCGGAATGCGGGGGGGGCCAGACCTGGCCATGGAGCGCCCGGACAACAGGGGGAAAAGGAAGGGAACAGCCAAAATGGCAGACCGGCGGCCCGGGCTCCAGGCGCCCGCCTCCGAACAGCCCACTGTAATCAGATTGGCAGCCTCGTAAATAACACGATCTTTCCGCGGGCAAGGAGGGTCCAATGGCTCTCTTTCGGGCGTCAATCCAGGCTGGCACGCTCTTTGCACGTCAGGGCCATCCGATGGGCCGGGAGCGGTCGTGCTCCGGTCGCCGCAGGCGCGGGTCCGTTCCCGGCCCACCACCAAACCACCCATTCCCTGAAACAAGGATTCCAATCCCATGGCCAACCCAAAGGGCGAGAAGATCATCGGCATCGACCTTGGCACCACGAACTCCGTCGTTGCCGTGATGGAGGGGAAGGAGCCGAAGGTCATCGCCAACAAGGAGGGCAACCGGCTCACGCCGAGCGTGGTGGCCTTCAATGACAAGGGGGAGACCCTCGTCGGCGACACCGCCCGCCGCCAGGCGGTCACCAACCCGAAGCGGACGATCTACTCGATCAAGCGCTTCATGGGGCGGCGCCACAACGAGGTGGCCGGCGAGGAGAAGATGGTTCCCTACGAGGTCGTCGGCGGCCCCGAGGACTACGTCAAGGTGAAGGCGGGCGACCAGACGAGCACCCCGCCGGAGATCTCGGCGAAGGTTCTGCGATCGCTCAAGGAATCGGCCGAGAGCTACCTGGGGCACAAGGTCAACAAGGCGGTGATCACCGTCCCGGCCTACTTCAACGATGCCCAGCGTCAGGCCACGAAAGACGCCGGTCAGATCGCCGGCCTCGAGGTGATGCGGATCATCAATGAGCCGACGGCGGCCGCGCTCGCCTACGGTCTCGACAAGAAGACCCAGGAGAAGATCGTCGTCTTCGACCTTGGCGGCGGCACGTTCGATGTGTCGGTGCTCGAGGTGGCTGACGGCGTGTTCCGCGTCATCAGCACCAACGGCGACACACATCTGGGGGGCGATGACTTCGACCAAACCCTCATCAACCACGTCGCCGACCAGTTCAAGAAGGAGCAGGGGATCGATCTGCGGAAGGACACGATGGCCCTCCAGCGCCTCCAGGAAGCCTGCGAGAAGGCGAAGAAGGAATTGAGCTCGGCCCAGAGCACCGACATCAATCTCCCCTTCATCACCGCCGACGCCACCGGCCCCAAGCATCTCCAACTGTCGATCACCCGGGCGCAGTTCGAGCAGATGTGCGACGCCCTCGTCGAACGCTGCCGCGGCCCGGTCGTGCAGGCGCTCAAAGACGCCAAGCTCGATCCGAAGGACATTGACGAGGTCGTCCTTGTCGGCGGTTCGACGCGGATTCCGAAGGTCCAGGAGCTCGTCAAGAAGCTGTTCTCGAAGGAGCCCCACAAGGGGGTCAATCCGGACGAGGTCGTGGCCCTCGGGGCGGCGATCCAGGGGGGCGTGCTGGGGGGCGAGGTCCAAGACGTGCTCCTCCTCGACGTCACCCCACTCAGCTTGGGCATCGAGACGGAGGGTGGGCTGTTCACGAAACTCGTCGAGCGCAACACGACGGTCCCCACCGAGCGGAAGCAGGTCTTCAGCACGGCGGCCGACAACCAGCAGGCGGTGACGGTGAGCGTCTACCAGGGGGAGCGGCCGATGGCCCGCGACAACCGCCTCCTCGGGCAGTTCAACCTCGACGGCATCCCCCCCGCTCCGCGCGGCACGCCGCAGATCGAGGTCAAGTTCGACATCGACGCCAACGGCATCCTCTCGGTGAGCGCCAAGGATCTCGGCTCCAACAAGGAGCAGACGGTCAAGATCGAGCAGTCGAGCGGTCTGAATGAGGCGGAAATCGAGCGGATGCGAAAGGATGCCGATCTCCACGCCGAGGACGACAAACGGAAGCAGCGGCTGGCGGAGGTCCGCAACCGCTCCGAGGCCCTTTGCTTCCAGACCGAGAAGCTCGTCAAGGAGAATGGCGAGAAGCTCTCCGCCTCCGACAAGGCGCCGCTCGAGGCGGCGATCACGAAGGCCCGCGAGGTGGCCAAGGGAGAAGATTCAGACGCGATCCAGTCGGCCCACGACGCCCTCGAGCAGGCGGCCCACGCCCTCACGAAGGTGCTCTATGAGTCGACGGCAGCCCGCGGGGGGACCGGGGCCGGTCCGGCGCCCGGTGGCGCGGGGGCCAAGCCGGCCGACGACACGATCGATGCCGAGTTCGAGGTCAAGAAGGACGCCTGATGCCTTCTCCTTCCGACCGGCCGCGGTGACAGCCGCCGCCGCCGGCCAGGTCTGAACGAACCAACTCCAAGGGGAGACGGTGGCTGCCACCGTCTCCCCTTTTTTTCAAAGGTTTCAAAGGTTCAGCCATGGCGTTCCGATTCGACAAGTTCACGATCAAGGCCCAGGAATCGGTCCAGCGGGCGATCGAGCTGGCGGCCTCGCGCGGCAATCCGCAGGCGACGCCGGTCCATCTCCTCTCGGCACTCGTCGCGGAGCGGGAGGGGATCGTCCGTCCGCTCCTGGAGAAGATCGGAGTCGACCGCGGCCATCTCGAGCGGATCATCGAGGCGGAGCTGTCGCACTTCCCCAAGGTCTCGGGGGGCGCCCAGCCGCAGGCCGATCAGGATCTGATGAAGATTTTCGAGGGGGCGTCGGCCGAGGCCGACGCGATGAAGGACGAGTTCGTCTCCACCGATCATCTCCTTCTCGGCCTCGTGAAGACGCCCTCGAAAGCGAAGAACGTCCTCAAGCTGGCGGCGGTCGACGAGCAGCAACTCCTCGCCGGCCTCCAGGCCGTCCGCGGCAGTGCCCGGGTGACCGATCAGAATCCGGAGGAGAAGTTCCAGGCGCTCGAGAAATACGGCATCGATCTCGTCAAGCGGGCCAGCCAAGGGAAGCTCGATCCGGTCATCGGCCGCGATGCGGAGATCCGCCGCGTTATCCAGGTGCTGTCGCGGCGGACAAAAAACAACCCGGTCCTCATCGGTGAGCCGGGCGTCGGCAAGACGGCGATCGCCGAGGGGCTGGCGCTGCGGATCGTGCAGTCGGACGTCCCCGAGACGCTCCGCAACAAACGCGTCATCGCCCTCGATCTGGGCGCCCTGATTGCCGGCACGAAGTATCGTGGGGAGTTCGAGGACCGTCTCAAGGCGATCCTCCGCGAGGTGGAGGCTGCGGCCGGCGGGGTGGTCCTGTTCATCGATGAGCTCCACACGATGATCGGCGCCGGGGCGGCGGAGGGGGGCTCCGACGCAGCCAACCTCCTCAAGCCGGCGCTGGCCCGTGGGGAGCTGCGCTGCATCGGCGCGACGACGCTCGACGAATACCGCAAGCACATCGAGAAAGACGCCGCGCTCGAACGCCGCTTCCAGCCGGTGATGGTCGGCGAGCCGAGTGTCGAGGACACGATCGCGATTCTGCGCGGACTCAAGCCCCGCTACGAGGCTCATCACAAGGGGGTGAAGATCAAGGATTCGGCCCTCGTCGCCGCGGCGGAAATGTCGCACCGCTACATCGCCGACCGCTTCCTTCCCGACAAAGCGATCGACCTCATGGACGAGGCGACCAGCCGGGTGGCGATGGAGTTGCAGAGCGTCCCCTCCGAGATCGACGAGGTCCAGCGCCGGCTCGTGCAGCTCGAGCTTGCCGCCCGGCAGCTCGCCGAGGAGACGGAGGTTCATGCCAAGGAGCGGCTGGTCGAGATCGAGAAGGAATCGACGGAGCTGCGGCGCAAGCTTGCCAGCCTCCGGGAGCAGTGGGAGGCGGAGAAGTCGGGCGTGGGGAATGCCGAGGAGCTGCGGAAGCAACTCGATGCGGCGCAGCTTGCCTTCGAGCAGGCGAATGTCGCGATCAAGGAGCGGCAGGCTTCGGGGCAGTCGGTGGGGGAGGATCTCTTCCAGCGGCTCTACGAGCTCGACCAGCAGCGCCGGTCGCTGGCTGCCCGCGCCGAGCAGGAGGAGCAGGAGAACCCCAAGGCCGCTGCCAAGGGGGCTGCGCCGACGAAGCGGCTGTTGCGCCGCGAGGTGGGTCCGGAGGAGATCGCCGAGGTCGTCAGTGCTTGGACGGGGATTCCGGTGACGCGGCTCCAGGAGACGGAGCGGGCCAAGCTCCTCGTTCTCGAGGACCGTCTCCACCAGCGCGTGATCGGCCAAGACGAGGCGGTCGAGGCGGTGAGCAATGCGGTTCGCCGCAGCCGCTCGGGGCTCCAGGATCCGAATCGTCCGATCGGGTCGTTCATCTTCCTCGGGCCGACCGGCGTGGGGAAGACGGAGCTCTGCAAGGCGCTGGCCGAGGTGCTCTTCGACGATTCCAACGCCATGGTGCGGATCGACATGAGCGAGTTCATGGAGAAGCACACGGTGGCCCGGCTCATCGGTGCTCCGCCGGGCTATGTCGGCTACGAGGAGGGGGGGCGGCTGACGGAGGCGGTCCGCCGGCGTCCCTATTCGGTGGTCCTTCTCGACGAGATCGAGAAGGCGCATCGCGACGTCTTCAACGTCCTCCTCCAGGTGCTCGACGACGGGCGCCTTTCCGACAGCCTCGGTCACACGGTCGACTTCACGAACACGATCGTGGTGATGACGAGCAACATCGGCAGCCAGTTGATCCAGGAGATCACGAAAGAGGGGGGCTCGCAGGAGGAGATCCGCAATGCGGTCAAGGAGTCGCTTCAGACCCGCTTCCTCCCCGAGTTCCTCAATCGGATCGACGAGACGATCGTCTTCCATCCTCTCGACGAGCGGCACATCGAGAAGATCGTGAAGATCCAGGTGAACAAGCTCATCGAGCAGGCGACCCGGGCCGGGGTAACGCTCGAGTGCTCGGAGAAGGCGGTGGCGGAGATTGCCCGGCTCGGGTACGACGTCGCCTATGGTGCCCGGCCGCTGAAGCGGGTGATCCAGCAGCAGCTC
>Ga0114973_10002244_pt1 | contig 14140 bp, 31 predicted proteins | sample M_140807_MF_Meta_FD_87025 | JGI IMG/M metagenome (GOLD analysis project Ga0114973, IMG submission 87025) | Freshwater microbial communities from Lake Montjoie, Canada to study carbon cycling - M_140807_MF_MetaG | ecosystem: Environmental > Aquatic > Freshwater > Lake | place: Lake Montjoie... | reverse complement strand
CTTTATGGATTAAAGACTATATCCCTTAGATACTTTAATGTTTATGGAGATAGACAACCATTAAAAGGTCAATACGCACCAGTAATAGGACTATTCTTAAAACAATATCATGAGTCAAAACCACTAACAGTAGTTGGAGATGGATCTCAGCGTAGAGATTTTACTCACATATCGGATGTAATACAAGCAAACATACTTGCATCTGAAGTTAAAAATGGATTTGGGGAAGTATATAACATTGGGTATGGAAGTAACTACGCTATACTTGATATTGCTAATATGATTTCAAATAATATTAAATTTATCCCTTCAAGAATTGGTGAAGTGCAAGAAACTCTTGCGTCTAATGCCAAGTTTAAAGATTTAACTGGTTGGACTCCAAAGATATCTCTAATGGATTGGATACAACAATGAAAATAAATTTTGGTTGTGGCAGCATTCAGCCTTCTGACTGGGTTAATATAGATCTTGATCCAGAGTTTAATACTGAGTATAAAGATTTAAAATTAATGCCAGACAACTCTTGTGATATTATTGTTTGTCATGCAATAGTTTGTTGTGTTAAGTATCATGATATTGAAAAAGTTTTGTCAGAATTTTATAGAGTTTTAAAACCAGGAGGGGTTGCAAGAATTAGCCTACCAGACATAGTTTCTGGATTTAATGCATATAAAAATAACAATATTAGTTTTTTCCCTAACTCTGAAGATGACTTAGACAATAGATTTTCTGCATGGCTAACTTGGTATTCACAATCAGCATCACTTTTAACAAGTAAAGCCTTACAATATAAATTAAAGAGCGTTGACTTTGGTAATGTTTCTGAAACAAAATTTAAACAAACAGTATATTCAAATGAAAAAATATATGAACTTGACACAAGAGAACATGAATTTTATTTTGTGGAGGCAATGAAGTGACAGAGATGATTAAAACAATTTTAAATGGAGAGTTTGAAATTGTGCTTCCAAAACATCGTGCAGATAGACCAGATTGGTACCAGCCTGATGGATGGGAAAAATTAAGACTAAAATCAATGCATGAAAATATTGGTAAGGGAGATGTTGTTTATTATGTTGGTGCAGAAGAAGGTGAGTTTCCAGCACTATGTCAAATGTGGGGCGCAGAAGTAGTTTTATTTGAACCAAATCCCAAGGTGTGGTCACATTTTCCTATAACTTGGTCTGCCAATAACTTAAAAATTCCAATGGTATGTATACCTGGTTTTGCATCTGATAAGATAAACAGTCTTTCACGTATTTATTATAATGAATGGCCACCAGAAGTAAATGATATTATTGAAGCAGCACATGGGTTTAAAGAATTATATCTTGAAGGAGAAACATATGGTCAAATTACTATAGATTCTTGTGTTTATGATCACGGGATTAACCCACCTACCGCCATTTCATTAGACGTAGAGGGCAGTGAGTGGAGGGTCCTAGGAGGGGCTGAGAGGGTGCTTAGAGAGCATAAACCTAAGATTTGGTTATCTGGACACCCTGAATTTATGTTGCAACAGTGGAACGAGGCTCTGCATGACCTTAGACAATGGATAAAAGGATTAGGATATAAAGAAACTTTTTTAGATTATCAACATGAGGTACATTTATTTTATGAATAATTTAATATTTTGTCCACATACAGATGACGCAATCTTTTCATTAGGTGATTATATTATTGACAATAATGATTCTTTTACTATTGCATCTGCATTTGCTGGAATACCAACAGATGAAATTGGATATAAAAAACACATTAGATTAAGACAAGAACATGAGGAAGCCTGTGCCATGATAAATGCTAAGGTTATTAATGGCGACTTATTAGATGATGTCTATGGAAAACAAAATGAAGATATTTTAATTGATTGGATAAAAAATATAATTGTAAATTTTGATAACATATATATTCCATTGGGTATTCATCATCCAGACCATGTGTTGTTATCAGATACTATATTTAGTTTAATGAAAGATTTTAATAAAACATATTTTATATATGCTGAATTGCCATATAGGATGTCGCATCCAGAGTTACATAAAGAAAGATTAAAACAGTTTGAGTCTATCCATACTTTAGAAAACATTACAATTAATTTTACACAGCATAAAATTGAGGCAATCAAAAAGTATAACTCACAGATAGCATATGTACATGATCCATCTTACATAGACGAAGATTTAATTGGTAAACTTATTGTAGAAGAAAAATTATGGAAGATTTTAACATGACTAATGCATATCTTTATTCAGTTAAACAAGAAGACTGTGCTGCTGACAAATGGGATTACGGTTTATTAAAACAATTTTTTAATAAAAATAATATTAAACCAGATAAAGTAACAACCTTACCTAACACAGATAGAGCCTTTGTTGTTATTCCTGGGCCACAAAATGTAGACTATGAAGATCAAATATCTGAAGAGTTAAACAAGATAGATAGAGTTGTTTTATTTATTACTGGAGATGAAAGCGCTACATTTAAAGTTGATAAGATAAAACATAAAAATATTGAAATTTGGATTCAATACCCGCACAGAAAACATTCACAATATAATAAATTAGCGTTGGGTGTGCCAAGAGATTTACACAAACATTTGCCAAAGTATCAAGATAAATCATATGATGTATTTTTTTCAGGACAGATAACTCATCAAAGAAGACAAGAACTTGCAACTGTTATGCCTAACATAGCCAATTCTTTTTATAATCCAACTACGGGGTTTGCAGAAGGACTAAAACCAAAACAATACTATGACAAAATGTCTTTATCAAAGATTGTTCCTTGCCCTAGCGGGGCGATGGTTATTGATTCATTTAGATTTTATGAAGCAATTGAAATGCTTTGCTTGCCTATAGGAGATAAGTTAGACTCAAAAATGCAAAATACAGATTTTTTTAATTTTGTATTTGAAGATAATCATTCAGTAAAAACTGTTGATAATTGGAATCACTTGATTGACTTGTTACCTGAACTATTAAATAATTATACATCTGAAATGCATCAGATTGTTTGTTGGTGGATTAAATATAAAAGAGATCTTTTTATTAAGTTAATGAGGCAAGTAAATGCATAAAAGGGATATAACAATTGTCATGGCTACATCTGTAGTTTTAGATCATCCAAGCACAAAAATGATAGATCAAACCATTAGTGATGTTCGTGCTCATTTTCCAGACAACGAAATTATTATGCAAATAGATGGTCTTAGAGAAGAACAACAAGATCGTAAAAAAGATTACGATGAATACAAAAATCGTATTTTATGGAAATGTTTACATGAAGATAAAAACATATTACCTTTTATATTTAAAGAGCATAGCCATCAAACCAACATGATGCGTCAAACAATCAATGAAATTAAAACACCACTATTACTTTATGTTGAAGGAGATGCTCCCTTAACTCCAGACACACCTATAGATTGGGATAAGTGCTTAGATATGTTTGAATACAATAAAGCAAATACTATTCGTTTTCATTTTGAAGCATTTATACCAAAAGATCACGAACACCTTATGTTTGGATTAGAAGATGGTTTTATGAAAACCATACAATGGAGTCAACGACCACATCTAAGTAGAAAACAATATTATAAAGACATTGTGCTTCCAAGATGTAAGGATAAATTTTTTATAGAAGATACATTTCATGGAGCAATTCAAGATGATATATCTCCATATAAGGAGTTTAATCAAGAAGGTTGGGATACTCATAAACTTTGGATTTATCATCCTGAAGGAAACATTAAACGTTCTTATCATTTAGATGGTCGTCAAGGCACAAGAAAGTATACTTCAGATGATGAAACTTGGGGGTATAAAGAATGAGACTAGGAATCATAGCAAGATCAGACAACACTGGTCTTGGTAATCAGACTAGAGAGTTAGTTAATATGCTTAATCCTGATAAGATTCTTTTAATTGACTCTGCCCCGTTTAATAAAAATAAACAGCATCCTGAATGGTATGAAGGTTATAATCTTTACTCAACTAAGGGAGGTATGCCAACAACAAAAGAAATCATTTGGTTTTTGAAAGATGTTGATGTAGTAATTAGTTGTGAAACCTTTTATCATTTAGAACTTGTAGATCTTGCTAGGCAACAAGGAACAAAGACTATTCTTCAATACAACTACGAACTTTTTGGTAACTTAACAAACCCTAACTGGTCATTACCAGATGTATTGCTATCTCCTAGTCTTTGGAATATAGACATAGTAAAAGAAAGGTTTGGCTCTGCATGTGATGTAATTCATTTACCACCACCAACAAATGAATCTTTATTTAATAAAGCAAAAGACAATAATCTTTCAAAAGATCACAACCGTATACTTCATATTGCTGGTAAAAAGGCTGCAAAAGATAGAAATGGAACTGAAAGTATTTTTGAAATGGTCAAGCATTCTAAAGAAGATTACGAATTAGTAATTAAATCCCAAACCCCAATTGATACAAACTGTAAAGATTCTAGGGTAAAAATTGAAATAGGTAATACAGCCAGCAGGGAAGACATGTATGATGGCTTTGATGCAATGATTCTTCCTAGAAGGTATGCTGGTCTTTGTTTACCTATGAATGAGGCTCTTATGAGTGCCCTGCCAGTTTTTATGACTAATGTATCTCCAAATAATACAATATTGCCTGAAGATTGGTTAGTAGAATCAACAAAGATAGGATCATTTAGAACAAAGTCAATGGTTGATATTTATAATATTGTTCCAGATAAATTTGCAAACATAATTGATAGATATATTAAAAATAATAATAAAAAAGAATTTAAAGAAAAAGCATTATCAATTGGTTTAGAAAACTTTTCTATAGATAAATTAAAACAAAAATACTTAGAAATTATAAACAAATAAAAAAGCCAGCCTATTTCTAGACTGGCTATCTTATAAAAGATTATTTACTTCTTTTTAGCAGCCTTTTTTAAAGGTGCTTTTGCAGCCTTTAGAGCCTTTGTAATTTCAGCAGCATCAGGTAAAATGCCAAATGCGGCGTCGTTTGGATTGAGCGCTCTCAATGCAACGGGCGCTATAGCAGCAACTAGTGCAGCCCATAGATCCTTTGGATCTGTTACGCCTGCCATGTATAGTGCAAGACCTGATGCAAGAACTGAGCGACCATATGACGCTAGTATTGCCTTAGTTTTATCATTAATTAAGTTATTCATTATTCCTCCTAGGATATAATTTGTGTCATTGTTGTAAAGCCAATCCAAATCCCAATAATTCCTGCGACTCCCGCAAAAACTGGTGGTGCTGGTACTGGCAATTTGAATGCAGCAAACACGAAACCGCACCCAAAACCTGTTAGTGTTGATAGAAGTATAGTTTTCATTTATCTTCTACATTTTCTGGTAAAAACTTTTTTAAATCTTCATAGGCACTAGAGATTATTTTCATTTGATTATGCAATGGATTACCTTCTGACAATGTACCAAAATCTGAAAAATAGTTAATGCTTGGATCAATTTCTTCAACAAACTTGGTCAAACCTTTTTGAACATCTTCTATATAGGTAAAAGCCCAGTCTCTAGAATCAGACAAAAACTTTATAAAATTTTCTCTATGAACATCATTTTCAGATAATTCTTTTAAAGATTTTACCTTATCGGCATACTCCGTAAGTGTTACATTTTCTAAAAATACTTTAGCAAATGACATTTTAAGGTTTCTTAATTGATACAAAACCGCCATATACGATATAGCAAATGACACTGACAGCACTATAGAAAATATTAAAATAGCATCTTTCATTTTTTAATAGCCTCCCTAGTAATCATTACGATTGCCCCATTATCCTCTAAAGCCTTTTTTACTCTTACCATATATTCTACAGCATGTCGCTTCTCTGTGTCAAATAGACGTATAAACATAGCCTCATTAGCCTTAATAGTTATAAAATGTTCGTTATCAATAATTTCTACCTTGAAATTTTTGGGGGCTGGAATAGAATGAAACGCCATTTTCATTTTATCTGTATACATTATTGTTCCATTGTTAAAGATTGCCAGGTATTGGACCAATCTTCTTTAGTCTTATGTTTGTTAAACTCTCTAGATACTTCTCCACCTTCTAGATATACTCCACCCCAAACACCCCATTCTTTACCAGAGATGCCTACTGCAAAGCATGTTTTTGCTACTGGACATTGCTGGCACATTGAATCAACAATTGCCCTACCAGATTCGTTGTCTTCATATTTATCAAAATAAATATTTGTATCAAGACCTAAACAAATTGCATCATCTTTCCATAAATGCTGTTTCATAATTACTCTCGATACTTGTTTGGTATATCCCACCCATTACGACCAGGAGAATAAACTTTGTGGATGTACCACTTATCTTTAACTCTAATACCCATTGGAGATGTTTTTGCAATGTCAGATTCTTTTAAATCAATAACATCCCAACCATTCCAAAGCAAATTACTATTTTTGGAAATAATTTTTTCCATAGTATTCAAACTTCTAATAAACATAAATACCCCCTAGTATTTAAATATACCAACTTCTACATTTTTTAACTGTGCCTCTGAAACTAACCTCGTGGTTTTTTCATTAGGCTTACTTAAGAAAGCAAAGTAGTTAATTTGATCTAAATTTTCTTGCATCCAAACTGGAGCAACTTTATAAAATTTAATCTTTTTCCCTCTTGCCTTCATTCCTCTTTCAGATAAGTTAGAAAATTCAGAAACAAAAGAATTTATTTTAGCAGGACCAGCAGAGTAAATTATAAACTCTGTGTCGTCTTTATGCATGTTTGACATGGCAACGCCCATAGAGCGAATAAACACATTGTAGTCGCTAAACTCATTTGTGCCCTGAACTGCCACGATCATCTCTTTTACCATCCTTTAAACTATCTAATATAAAAAGCATTTTATCTAAATCACCTTTTGATAAAGTACTTGTATCTATTGGTTTAGTGGTGTGGCGTTGTACCTCACCATTTATAGCCTCTGCAACATAAAAGATATTATTAGATATCCAATATGCCTCATTGCCTAAAACCATAACCTTAATCATACCTTTTTCTTTATGCTTTGTCAATTGAGAAAAATTCTGTTGGTTATTTGATAAAGGCATAGAAAAAAATAATTTCATTAACCTGTGCGTGTCACTTTGTTTATGCAAGGTTCTTGAAAAAGGTTTTTTCTTGTTTCTTTTACCTACTCTAAGTATAGACCAAGCAAGGATCAATGTCAAGCCTAAGATCATTAATTCTTGCATTATTCAGACCTATCTACTTTTTAATTGCTGGTTTTGCTTCTACTGAATTTTCAACAGACGTAGTTCTATTTAACTTTATTTGCATTTGCAATAAGTTAAACTCAAGATCTGAAGATTTTTGTTTATAAAATACAACTAATTGCTTTACTTCTTCAATGGTTAAATCCTCCACTTTTACCCCTTCCTTAAATTAAATGGGCTATCTGCCCAAACCTTTTCTACTTTCTTTTTTTCTCTTTCTACAATTGCACGGCTCCATGAAAATCCTGCATCGCCACCCCAAGCATCCCACATAATTCTGCCGTTAGAAGGGAACTCTGGACCATCATAAAACCCTTTTCCTTTTTTATCTACTTCATGACGAGAAAAGAAAGAAAACATTCTTTTAACAGTACTAAGAGACATTGCTGATCCATTTACAATATCAGTTGCACGACCCCAGCCTACTGGAGTTCCTGCACCAGTTGCCTTACCATCTTCTTTCCACTTCAATGCACGACGAGCAGCAGCCTTCATACCAGAAGTAGGAGTGTATGTATCAGCCATTTTTCTTATCCCGTTTTTGTTGTTTAGCAACACGTTTTTCTTTAAGAGTCATCTTAGGCTCTTTTTTTGTATTAGCATTACCTTTTTGTTCTTTATTTGCCATGAGTTACCCCTACCTTTGTTTTTGGATATGGACCAAGATCTGCTTTAACAGTCCCGTCTTTTCTTAAACGAACAATCCTACCATTTTTTATTTGTGTAGGATTGAATGCTGTTATTTTTTTCTTTGCCATTATTTTTCAATTCTTGTTGGATTAAAAAATCCATCCCAAATATTTTTTGTTGTAGATTGTGATTTATAAGTTCCACCACGACGTTTATATTCTTGAACTACCCAAGAGTTGGCAACTGCAGATGGATAAACATCAAATTTATCTTTTGCTGCTTGCACAACTCTTGCATATAGTTTTGGATTTGATGGGGTGGATCCGCCAGAACGAGGTTTTATTAATTGTTCATAGTTCGGTTTCTTTGCTTTACCAATTGATGAATCATACATTGCCATTGTAACATCTGAATTCATAGAATTATTATTTTGAAGATCTGGAATAAATAATGGTTCAATTTTTGTTACCATAGAGGCCTTTACACCAATTAAATATTCAGTTTCATCCCAACCATAGTCTTCCTCAAATTCAAGAATACGGACTAAGACTACTGGCTCTTCTGTTGAGGCTTTTAATGAATAGTCAGAATATTCTATTCCAAACATGCCATCCACCATCACATACTGAATAATTCCAACATATGTTTCATCTTCTCCTGTTGTAATAACAAAATCACCTTCTACAGGCATTGACTTTTCTAGGCTTGTAATAACCTTATATTCTTTTACTGGCTTTCCTGCTGGCATAATAAACCTCCTAGGCTATATATAGATTATATCAGGCTTTAGGATTCAAAAGTCGTATGATTTCAAAAAGATTCCACCTGTCTTTTTTGGATAAACCCTCTATTGCTACTCGATCAAAAGCCTTTTTAGATAGGGTAATAATTGGCTCTTCAGCAAAAAAATCTATCTCTAAAAATCCCCTTTCCCATAAGTTCATAACACAAGAATTAACATCTGTCATATGTTCATCATATAGATCTGGCATAAGATTTTTAATCTTAGGGGTAAAGGAGTATAGGAGTTCTCCAGTTTCTTGGTCAACTCCCACGGTTTCTAGTCCGCCATCAAGAATAAGTTTTTCAATTATTCCTTCTTCTTTATTATCCATTTCCAATAAACTCCAATAGTGATTTTTTAGTCTGTGATCCCATAACTCTATTTATTTCTTTACCGTCTTCAAATAAAATAAATGTTGGCACAGACAAAATTTTAAAATCTTTAGTCATTTCTTTTTCTATATCAACATCAATCATTTGAAAAATACCAGGAAAGTACTCCCTATTTAAATCTTCAACAGTTGGCTTTATTTTTTTACAAGGCTGACACCAGTCTGCTGTAAAATAAAGTATTGTTTTCATTTACCAGACTTTGTTCTAGCCTTTTTTAATAATTCAAAATCTTTAATTTTTGTATCACCAAGATATCCCCAAGCATAACCATCTTTAATCATTTTATTGTTTACGGAATCTGATTCACCATTAACATAAACCCAACCAAGAATACGTCCATACTTTTCTGATGAATCCATTTTTTCTGTACGAATAACAACTGACTTAGCATCTTTTAATTGTTTCTTTAAATATTCTTTAGCCTCAAGACCAAGAACTTTTTCAGCCTTATCTGTTGTCCGTGACTCTGGCGTATCAATGCCAGCCAAACGAACACGGGATTCAAATAAAATATCAAACCCTAAATCAATAAGTACGTCAATGGTGTCTCCATCAACAACATTCTTTACTTCTCTAACAAAATACTCATACATTATAATGCTCCAATCGCTTTGTTTTTAACTAACTTTTCACGCTCATCAAGAACCTCTAACATGAAAGACTTCATCTTGTTATGTGATTCAGGATTATTCATTATCTTTTCATAGTGATGACTGCAAAACATCAACTCTCCAGAAGCGCCTTTTATTCTAACTAACGCCTGGGCTAGACATTTATCACAACGATCTTTTGCGTCTAAAAACCATTGTTTTGGCTTTACGCTTGGATGATCTTTTAATATGTTTGTCATAGTACTATTATATCGCTACTTTCTGTTGTCTGTTGAATAAAATCCACTACCGTTAAAAATTGCAGTAGGGGCACTCCAAAGCCTTTGCATAGATTGATTACAGCACACTGGAAATCTATCTTCATCAAACCTTTTTTCAAACTCAATTTGTGAAGAACAAACAGAACATTTGTAATCATATCTTGGCATTAACTCTCCTATAGGTATATCTAAGTATATCAAAAAATAGGCAGTTTTGCAACATGCCCAGGTTGTTTATTTATTTTATTTTAATTACTTTAGGTTTTTTATCTTCAGGAATTACACGAACAATATTAATTGTTAGAAGTCCATCTTTTAATTCAGCACTAGATACTTCCATATATTCACCTAAAGCAAAGGATCGTACAAATTTACGACCAGCAATTCCTTTGTGAACAACTTCAGCATCTGTAACCTCTACAATTTCACCTTTAATTACCAAGGTTCCATTGTCTACTGACACATCAATATCTTCTTTTGTAAATCCTGCAATAGCAAGAGATAACCTATATGTATCTTCATCTAATTTAAGAAGATCATATGGAGGATATGATTGTGAATTTACCTTATGTGCTGTATTTAAACGGCCTAACTCTCTGTTAAAGCCAATAAAAAAAGGATCATTGAATAGATCCATTGCAAACTGTGTTACCATTTTATTCCCCTTTCAAGCGAATAAATTAATGTATCCCCATTTGGCAGATACAATACCATTATATCAGAATTTTGTAGCCCTACAGAGAATTGAACTCTGCTCACCAAGATGAAAGCCTGGTATCCTGACCACTAGAAGATAGGGCCTTGGAGCGATTAGCGAGAATCGAACTCGCACATTAACCTTGGCAAGGTTACGCACTACCACTATGCAATAATCGCTAGACTTATATTACAAGAACCAACGATTTATTTCTCTTGTAATCCTATTAATTCTACTTAATAAAGAACTATATGTATTGCTTGAAGCATAATTCTTTACAAGTGTTAATATTTTACTATCTGAAGCAGTAACATTATTTGTATTATTTAATTGTCTAGTTACTGTTGAAGTATCAGTAGTTACAGTTGTTGTATCAGATATAGTTGTTACAGTACATTGACTAATACATGCACCAGAACCTGTATCCCAAACCTTGCCCGTTGAATCTGTTGCTATACCATTTTGAATAACAGTTGTAGCAGTTCCAGAATCATTTTTAATTGTAAATTGGTTTTGACTATAAGTTACATTTTGACCATTCCAACCTGCAACATTTCCAGTTGGTGATGCTTTTGTTTGGAAAATAATTCTACTACCAATAGGACACCCCATATATTCAGAGGTCATAGTCTTGTCATTACCTGCAAAGTAAGAATTTCCAACTATCACTCCACATACATGTCCATCTGGATGTATCACTGCATAACCACCTAAATCACTAACTGTTGATGAGTTAGTATTTGTTGTTGATGTGGATGATGAGGTAGTAGTTGAAGAAGAACTTGTAGTTGTTGTAGAATTGGTTACCGTGCCAGTATCTACTCTAGAAATAGTGTTTGACGCAGTTGTAGGCGTTGGCACAGGCGTTGGCACAGGCGTTGGCACAGGCGTTGGCACAGGCGTTGGCACAGGCGTTGGCACAGGCGTTGGCACAATCACTGGAGTTGGTCTTGGATCACAAGTAGTACTTGTAGATGCTGACCAGTTGGGGCTTGCAACTGTTCCTAAGTTTCTTCTTACGTAATTAAATGAACAGTAGGCAGTTAATCCACCAGAAACTCCGTAATCATGTAAACCACGAACGGTTACATTAATTTCAGTTCCAGGATCAGTACATGGAAGTTGACCAAAAGTGTTGATACCAGAAACGCTGATAGTTCCACTAGAACAAACATCTGCATGTGCAGGTGATTGAATTAATGTTAAACCCAAGACAGTTATAATTCCCGCTACTATTTTTTTCATTTTACCCCTTTTATTAGTTATTGTTTATTTTAATTACTACTTGACAAGGGTCTCCGCCCTCTTCCCACTCTTGCTCTTCTTCTTCAGTCATGTAAGGATCTCCTTCATGAGTGTTACAAAACGGTTCTGTTACCCATCCCCGATCAATTCCATTGTTTAACCAAATTTCAAACTCATCAAGACCTGATGCTTCATTTTGAATATCTTTTAAAATATCATCAAAGTTTGCCATATATAAATTATACCCTTAAATGTTTACCACGTCAACTGGACCCATGCAAGATGGGCTAAATTTTATTGCTGCATTTACTGCCCCGACAACTCTTTTGCGAGGATCTTTAGATTTTTCTGTGGCATTTAAATATCCATAAGCGTATTCTGCACCTGAACCCATTGCTAAATAATCTAAATTATATTTAGATAAAGACATATCAATAGCATTATGTTCATATATTTGGCCTTTAATACAAATAATAAGACCTAAATCACCTTCTTTAGTAGTATCTACCCACCAGTTATTATAAAAATCTCTAAGTTGTTTAATAAACTTAGTTTGCATAAATTTATCTAAATCTTTTATATCTGGAACATATGGATTAAAATTATACCGAATACGCTCACCATCTAAGGCTCCTGCATACCCAATTAAATATGGACCAAGTTTCCAAACCTTTGGAGAAGTTAAAGCAAGAATAGTGTTATCGTCTGAAGCGCCACGATCACCAGCCATATATATTTTATTTGTTGCTGGATCACGCACAACTGCAAGCACTGTCACGATATCCCCCTTATAAAGAATAACTTCTTTGGTTACTAAAAAATCTTTAGACTTAAGAAATAAACTTAGGTCTGCCAAACCCTACAATTGAAACTAAAATTCCTTTTTTGTTTTTCTTAAAGGCACGAAGTTTTTTACAAACCTCTCCACCATTTCTTTGACTGCCTTTTGCATTGTTAGAAGTATTACCCTCAACACACCAAACTGTTCCATCTCCGTTATCTTGTACAACAATACCTACGTGAGAAATTCTATCTACTCCGTCAGATGGAAAATCAAAATATGCAATGTCTCCTGGATCTGGATCCGATAAATCTCCATCAATCCATGATTTAGCCTTTTTAAATGCTTGTGCTCCAGCAGGTGTGTAAACAGTATTTGGAACTTTTACTCCTGCTTCATTAGCGCACCACATAATAAATGATCCACACCAAGGTTGAAAGTTAGACTTAGTATATGCACCATAGATAGTCTCATTATCTTTAGGACCTTCTATAGTTCCTACTTCTGCTGTTGCAACTTCAACTAATCTTGCTGCTGTACCCTGTTTTGTCATTATTTTTTGTTCCAACTATCATCTACTGGATGCTCTGTTGGCATTTCTCCAGTTGGCTTTGCCAACCTTCGTGCTTCAGCCTCATCAATTTCTGCCTCAAGTTTTTTATCTGCCTGAGTGTTTTTAGCATCCATTTCTTTATTAGACAACTGTGCATCCATAATATCTTTTGCACCAGATTGACCAATTAAAATACCTGCAAGTGTTCCAGTAATAAAAGTTGCTACGCTACCAAGAACATTAAAAAACATTTTGTCATTTTCGGATTGACCATTTAGTGGTTGCTCAACAAAAACGAGGGCATATAAAATACCCATTGTTGTAAAAAATAGGATTGCTCCTAAAGTAAGACCTAAAATAAATTTAAGCAAACCATCTAACTCTGTTTGTGTTCTTCTTTTATTCATTGCTTAACCCCTTTACTAAATCTTTTGAACATACCCCAGAATATTCACATGCTGGCGGAACACATTTTTCAATCTTCCAGTTTGCTGGGTCTTGACAGGCATACCTGTAGCGACTTGAACAAGCAGAAAGGCTTATTACAAGTATACCGCAAAGCAGGGCTGACGTCAATCTTCTCATACTAACATTATACTATAAGTTAAAATAATAACTTACAGGGTTATTAGATAAGACTATCAGTCTTCTTTACGAATTCCTATGGTTGCAAACCATACGGCTACTGATACTAGGGTTACATACCCTACTACCGTCTTTGCGCTGCCCTCTAAAACCACCCATGCTACAAAGAAGCCCAGGAATGTAAAGTTCTCATTTAGGGCTGCCATACCCCATTGTTTTAACTTTTTCATTTTATCTCCTTCTTCTAGGTGCAGTAGCAACAATTAATTGACCAGCAATAATCGTTACAACCACAATATCTTCTGCTTTTTCACGTTCTGGAATAGACATATCAGCGCCT
>Ga0114973_10002242_pt1 | contig 14150 bp, 10 predicted proteins | sample M_140807_MF_Meta_FD_87025 | JGI IMG/M metagenome (GOLD analysis project Ga0114973, IMG submission 87025) | Freshwater microbial communities from Lake Montjoie, Canada to study carbon cycling - M_140807_MF_MetaG | ecosystem: Environmental > Aquatic > Freshwater > Lake | place: Lake Montjoie... | reverse complement strand
TCGATGAGCGTCGACGGATGGACGTTTTGCAGTTGCGCCCCGGTGCCGTAGAGCGTCTCTGTGCTCATGAAGATGCCGGCCAACGCGTGGTAGTCGCGCTGCGTGACGGGGTCGAAGGCATGATCGTGGCAGCGGGCGCAGGCGAGCGTGAGCCCGAGCATCGACTGCGACACCACGTCGATCTGCTCATCGACGAGGTCCATCTGGAATTGCCTCCGATCGCGCTCGTTGAGCCCTTTCGGCCCGAGCGCGAGGAAGCCCGTGGCAACGATCTTCCGCGCCTGGTCGGCCGGTCCCGAGTGCTTGAGCAGGTCGCCGGCGATTTGGGCCTTGAGGAAGTCGTCGTAGGGCATGTCGTCGTTGAAGGCTTCGATGACCCAATCGCGGTAGCGCCACGCATGCGGAAAGGGCAGATTCGTCTCCTTCCCGCTCGATTCGGCGTAGCGGGCGACGTCGAGCCAGTGCCGGGCCCAACGCTCGCCGAAACGCGGCGACGCGAGCAACCGGTCGACGACCCGGTCCACCGCCGCGGCGGAGGAGTCGGCGAGGAAGTCGCGGATCTCCCCGGGCTCAGGCGGCAGCCCGGTGAGGTCGAACGACAGCCGGCGGAGGAGGGCTTCGCGGCTGGAGTCGGCCACCGGCTGCACTCCCGCCCGCTCCATTTCAGCCAGGAGGAAGCGGTCGATGTCACCGAGAGGCCAGGCGGTGTCGTGCACCGGTGGCACCTCCGGCGCGACCGGCTTGTTGAAGGCCCAGTGGTGGCGGCCGGCCTCGAGATCGGCCTGCCAGGAGTCGGCTCGGGCCTGGGGACCCTCCGCCGCGGCGCTCCTGAGGGTCGGGAGGACGAGTGCCACCACGGCGATCCATGCCCGGGTCAATCCGAACCATCGCTGGTGCGTCATCGGACGGCCCTCATGGGAAGTGCTCTCCGCAGGATGAAACGGGCAGGAAGGGCGAAGGTTGCCAAGTGACGCCGCCTGGATTGCCCGCTGACGGAAGTCGATGGGGAGGAGCAGGCCCCTGTCAGGGACCGACCCGCATCCTCGCTTCTTCGGGCCCACGCGCCGGGCTCTTGCCGGTATGCCGGAGAAGGGGTGGAAAAATTAGCAACCCTTCCGAAGCCGTGCCGCGTCCGGCCCTTTCGCGGCGGTACGACGCCCCGGCACCGCAGCAACCATCCCCCACTCCTGGGGCCCCGCCAAGGCTATCGTCTCCGGCGACGCCTCACCACTTGACGATCCCGCGGACGACCTTGATTCCGCCGCCGAGCGTCGATCCCCCGATGTCCTTGGCCAGCCGGACCAGCGCCGCGTGGAAGCCGAGGTTGGGGAAGGCATCCTCGACGGCGCGGATCGATCTCCTCGGCATTCCCTTCCGCACCCACCCCAGCGACGCATCGATCCAGTCGGCCCGGCGGCAGGCTTCGATGATTTCCGCATGCGGCCCGCGGTAGGGAAACACCTTGTGATGCCAGTGGATGATGCCGCGGAGGAGATCGGGATCGAAGCCCCATCCGTGCTTTGCGTTGTCGGCGAGGGCGACCGCCTCGGAGGGCTCGAGGTAGGCAAGGGCATGGTCTGTCCAAAGGCCGATGTCGTGATACGCCATCGCCGTCTCCACGACAGGCTCTGCGGCAGGGTCGCCCTCGAGGAAGTGCATCGCGTAGGTGACCGTCCGCTCGACATGGTTGCGGTAGCCGGGATAGTCGCGGCCGATCGTGTCGACATACGGCGCGAAGATCGCGTCGAGCCGAGGCCTGGAGGTCTTGATGACGATGTTTTGCATAAACGCTTTCTTGATCGACACGCGTGCCAAGGCGGATGCCGGTCACTCCAGCCCGATGCAGAGCACCTCGCGGTCGTCGCGGAGATAGCCACGGCCGCCGGCGATCGTGAGCGATTGCCGAGTCCGACCGAGGAGCTCCGCGCGGCCGAGCTCTTGATAGCCCGCCGGCGTCGCGCGGGCGAGGACGAGCTCCCCTTCAAACGTGGTGATCCACAGTTTCCCGTCGGCCCACACCATGTTTCCTTTGCCGAAGCGGGGCTTCCGCCACACTTCCCGGCCGGTCTTCGCCTCCAGGCAGACCAGATGCGTGACCGGCCCCGCCGCTCCGACGTTGTCGAAGCCATAGAGATGGTCGCCGACGACGATCGACGTTTGCCACTCGTTGCGCATCAGGCTCTTGGGGCCGAGCGACTCCCACCGCGACCGGGGGGCATGGCGATCGCCGTCGCGCTCGACGTCGATGAGCACCGAGCCGTGATTCTCCCCCGCTGAAACGAACACACCCCCGTCGACGACGATCGGCGTCGCCGTGTTGCAGCCGAAGTCGGTCTCGAACGGGAATCGCCACAGTTCCATCCCCGATCCGGGACGGAGTCCGACGACCTCGGTGCCGGTGACACTGACGATCTGCTTCGCCCCACCGATCTCGAGCACCGTCGGCGACGAATAGCCGGCGCTCCCTGCGGAGGCCTTCCAGACAGGCTTGCCGTCGACAATTGAAAAGGCCGCGATCGCGCCACTCTCACCGCCCACATGGACGATCACCTGCTCGGCGACGACCAGCGGCGACGACGCCATCCCGTAGTCGGAGGGCTTTCCATCCGCTTCCCCGACGGCGTCGACCTGCCAGAGGATCTTTCCATCGGTGCGGCTCACAGCGACGAGAATCCCTTCCCCGGAAAAGGCGAACACCCGCTCCCCCGCGATCGTCGGCGTGGCGCGGGGGCCGTTCCCCTGGCCATTTTCGTAGGCCGGGCCGATGGGGGTCTTCCAGGCTTCCTTGCCGGTCGCGGCGTCGAGGGCCACGAGCCACTGCTTCCCCGCTTCGTTCCAGGTGGTGATGGCGAGGCCGTCGGCGACGGCGACGGCCGACATCCCGACTCCGCCCGGAACGCGCCAGATCGGCTTCGGGCCAGCGGCGGGGATCGAATCGATCAGACCCTTCTCCTGCGAGATTCCGTCGCGGTGGGCCCCGAGAAAGCCGGGCCACTCGTCGGCCGGGGCAAATGCCGGCACGATCGCGGCGATCAGGGCGGCAACGGACAGGCAGGTTCGTCGCATCGGAACGTCTCCGCAGGTTGATTTCAAAGGATGGGCCGCGAACCGGGGGAAACGGAGCTCGTCCTCCACGCGGCCTGATCGTATCAATTCGCCCTGCCCCCGGGGATCACGGGAACGTCATTCGATCGGCTCAGCGCTCCGCATCGCCTCCAAGCACTTCTTGCAGGTGACGGCCGACCTTGTCTCGGTGGCGATACCTTCCACCTCGGCCCGGTGTGCCGCCTCGCGATCGCGGGGATTGCAGGCCACGCGCCCCTCGGAATCGAGGAAGTGGAGGTCTCGGTTCTTCCGCCGGCTCCTGTGTTGCGAAGTCATGGCAGCTTTTCTCCCAGCAGCATCGCGAGCACCCCCTGAGCGTAGAGCCGGTGGCCGAAGTCGTTGGGGTGATTGAGGCCGTTGCCGGTCAGATCAAACATCTCCTTGAATGTCAGCTGCTCCTCCCACACCGCCGTCATGTCGACCAGCGCCACCCCCGGGCTGACGAGCGATTTCAGCTCGTCGCGGTAGCGGTTGAACATCTCGCGCGGCGTGTGGATCCACTGGTCGTTCCCGAGCATCGTGGCCACGAGGATGATCTCGGCGTCGGGGCGTTTTTCGTTCACGCGCGCCACGAGGCTCGCCGTCTGCTCGCGATACCAGGCCGGATCGCGGCGGCCGACGTCGTTCATGCCGTAGGCCACGAGGACGAGGTCTGGCTGCGACTCCAGAAGCGCATCGAGATCGGCGACACCATTGGCCACGCTCCAGCCCGCCACCGCCCGGTTGACATGCGTCACGTTGCTGTTCGTGCTCACGCGCAGCTGCGCCACGACCAGCTCCGCCCAGCCCGGCTGGAAGGGGGGCGTGCCGGTGGTCTCCGAGGCGTCGAGCCCGGTGGAGATGCTGTCGCCACTGACGCCGATCCGTACCGGCTCCCCTGCCCCGAGCCGGGCCCGGGTCTTCGGCAGGCTGCCATGAACCACCTCGATCGCCGGGGCATCTGCTGCCCCGCGGGCCCGAATGGAGGTGATCTCCACGTCGTGGTCATGGAACCAGCGGCCAGGCCGGTAGAGCAACCACTCCTGGGGGTTGCCGACGCGGTGCCGGTAGGAGTGTTCGGCGTTCTCCGGCAGGTACCGATCGGCGTCGAGGATCGACGGCACCGGCGTCGGCAATGGAAAGACGATCTCCCGGCTTCCCGGCGCGTGCTGCCAGGCCGTGCCGGCCTCGACGGATCGCGTGCCGTCGGCCGTCGTCACCGCGAGGATCGACGCGGCGGGGAAGGCGAGGCGGGCCTTGGCTGGCTCCGTGGCACTTGCCGCCCGGAGGACGCTGCTCTCCCGCCACACGATGTCGCTCTTCCAGGCGGGCTCGAGGAGATGGAGATCGGCAAGGAGAAACGACGCCGCCTCGACCCCCTGCGGAATCGTTGCCAGCCTGTCCCAGAGGACACCGGCCCAGAGGGCGGCCGCGCGACGCTGGCCGATCGCAGAAAAATGCCGACGCGAGTTTACGTCGCCGCGGGAATCACCCTGGAGGGAATCGGTATCGGGGCCGAGGCCGAATCCTGGCATCAGCGCGAGGCGATCCACCGCTGCCCTGATCCTCCCCTCCCCTTCCGGGTCGTTGTAGACCGTCGGATGGTGCGTCGACTTGGCACACAGCCAGGCGGGCTCAAACCCCCAGGCCCGCACCGCCCCCCCGCGGATCCTCTCCAGCGCCGCGACATAGTCGTCGGTGGAGGTGTGATTGATGACATCCGACTCCCCCTGCTGCCAGAGGACGGCGCGGAACCGGCCCAGGTTTTTTCCGGTGGCGACGAGGCGCTGGTGGAGCTCCGTCCCCGGCTGCCACTGGGCCGACGACGTTCCCCCCCAGGCGACATTGGCAAACCCGATCGGCACGCCGAGCCGCTCGGCAAGCTCATCCCCCACCGCCGGCCAGATCGAGCCGCCGTCGCTCCCGTCGGGGGCCGGCTGTGGATCATTGGCCACGCGCCACGCGCCGGTCGACCAGTCACGGGCCGCCACCCGCCGCCGCGGATCGGCCACGGTGAGCTTCTCGTCATTCGTGTTCGTGGCATACGACTGCCCAGCGATCACAAACACCTCGCCGACGCCGACTGGCTCGACGCTCGCCGTCAGCGGCGCTGCCCCGTCGGCCCGATCGATCCTGACGTCGAGACGGAACCACCCGCGGGCCGGCACGAGGAGCCTGCCGACGTGGAGGCCCGCCTTCGCTCCGGGGGCCAGCTCGACGCGCGTCCACACGGGTTCCGCGACGGCCGGGGGCCCCTCGATCGGCACCACCCGTGCCACCGCAGTGGCGCGGTCGATCGGCACCGGGACGTCCACTTCGATCGCCACGTCGGCCTGCCCTGGGGCGAAGTTCCCTCCTGGCGCCTGACCGGGCTGAAAGCCGACGCGCTGGATCACCTCATGGGACCGCGGCGCGAGGATGGTCAGCTCGCCGGCGGCGGTGGGCGATCCGCCAAGACAGACGCCGAGCGCCGCGCCCCATGCCAAACCGAGCACCCGAACCTTCGACATGATTGCCCCCAAAGCATGACAACGCACGCCTCCGGGGCCTCCCGGACGCCATGACGGGGGCAGTCTACCCGGCCGGGGTGGGAGCTGGCATCGACGCCGGAGGGGGAAGAACCGGGGATCAGTCCCCCGACGGCGGCTCGTATTCGAAATCCTTCCACTTCATCGCGCGGCGGAAGGGCTCGATCCGCAGCACGACCTCGCCGTTCTGGAAGAGACGGACGGTGCCGTTGGTCTCACTGACGGCGACGGCGACGCTCCGCGTCCGGCGCGTGATCGCGGCGGCGGCCCAGTGACGCGCCCCGAGCCCCTTGGCGACGGAGACGTTCTCGGCAGAGGCGTCGATGTAGCGGGCGGCGGCTTCGACAGTGCCGTCGGGGCCGACGATGAAGGCGCCGTCGAGTTGCGCGATCTCCTTGATCCCCTCGCGGACGCGCGGGTCGGAGAGCTTGCGCTCGGCGCGGGAGTAGCCGCGGACCGGATCGAAGCCGGTGGCGTGGCTGGAGGTCATCACCTTCCGTGTGTCGCCGACGACGAACAGCGTCCCCACCGGTTTCCCCTCGCGCCCCTCGCGGCCGATCTCGACGGCGAGGTCGACCACCTGCTTGAGCGTCTCCAGCGGCACCTTCGTCTCGAGGTTCCGCAGGTCGCGACTCGTCAGTTGGCCGAGATGCTCCTCGAGCCGCAGCACGCTCACCGAGTCGATCGTCCCCGCCTCGAAGCCGGAGTAGATCGCCACGACCTGCGCCTCCGGGGCAATGAGCTCTGCCGCGACGCACTCGAGGAGCGCCTGGGCGAGTCGTTCGTGGACCGGCAGCCCGGCGACGTCGAGGAGCACACGCCGCAGCCCCCAGTCTTCGCAGCCGGCAAGGTGGTTCTTCTCGTCGGCGGCAACCAGAAGCGGATGGCCGGAACCGACGAGCGAGCGGACGCGGTCCCAGTCGAGCCGCTGGTCGACCAGCAGGAGCATCGCGTCGGCCGTCGACGAACCGAACAGGCGCACCGCCGCCTCGAGGAGATGTTCGAGCTGCGGTGGGATATCAGCCGGGCTCACGGGACCGTTCCTCGTCGCCGGACCGACCGGGGTGTCTGGGCCCTTCTGGAGGGCTCGAACGTCACCGATCAGGGGCGGGGCGGCCCCGCCTGAAAGGGGCGATGCCGACGGCCAAGCCTACGAAGCGGACGGGAACGGTTCAAGAAAGCCGCCGACGGTGGGGATCAGCGGAGGAGGGCATCAGGCACCTCGGAGCGGTCGGAATCGCCCCGCAGGGCCGTCCGCGCCACGTCCGGGGCCGCCTTCATCGGGCCGCTGTAGGCTGCGATCCCGCCGGGGAGCACCTTCCCCCAGACCCTTTCCTGGTAGATCGTCAGGGCGTGGAGGGCGTGGCCGAGGGGGCCGAGCTTCCATTCTCGCGAGGGCTCGCGGAGGAGCGCTGCGGAGAGGAACTCGACCGCCGACACGACCCGCGACTGGTAGAGCTGGTCCTGATCGAGCGACCCCACGAGCCACTCGAGGATGTGGCCGGTGGTTTGCACCTTGCGGTCGACGTCGTCCTCCCGGTCAGCCGGATACTTGAACCATTCCGTGCTGAAGCTGCCGTCGGGGTTTTGGAGTTTCGTGAGGGCGAAGCGCTGATAGTCGCGGACGAAGTGGTCGGCCCGGGCGTAGTGGCCGTCGAGGGTGCCGGTGGCCCGCAGCCGCCGCTGGCAGGCATAGGAGAGCCCGAAGAGCCGGTGCGTGCCGCCGCACGGGGCACCTCGGATCGGCTGCTCGATCTCCTCTGAAACGAGCCGCTCGAGGGTCCAGATTTGGCCGTCGCGGGCCGTCCATTCGGCATCGGTAGGGAGGTAATGGGTCAGACCGATGAGCGCGAACGTCAGTTCCATGCCGGAGAGGCAGGCGAGCTTTTCCTCCTCGACGAGATCGGCGACGGTGAAGCCCGTCCCTTCGACCTGGATGGGCGAGTTCAGTGCCACGCGGCACTGGGCGAGGATTGCGAGGTACTGGGCCTGGTGCCCCTGGACGCCGACGCCGCGCATCGCCACGAGTCGCTCATCCTCGGTGGCGAGCATCACTTGCCCCTTGCACCGCCCTCCGGAGTTCATCCAGCCGATCGAGTTGATCGGGTCGCCCGACGGGCCGCCGATGCGCACCTTCGACGGGATGCCGAAGGCGATGAAGCCGTGCATCACCTCCCAAGGGGTGTGCTCGGCGGTGTTGAGGGGACGTCGCTGGTAGGCGGCGAGCGTCTGCGCGACCCGGTTCTTGAGGCGGTTGAATCGCTGGCTGGCCGGGGGGCGCGGGGCGTTCCCCTCGGCGACGCCGGTCCGCCACAGTGGCTCGTCGGCGGCAGGGGCCGGCTCGGCGATCGGCGTGGTGTCGGGATCCGTCTCGCCGCGACCGGGGACGATTTTCCTGGCCGCATCCTGGGCAAGATGCTTGACATCATTCCAGGAGGGGAAGCTGGCGGGGGCCATTGCCAGACGCTGTCCGGCCGGTGGCACCGCGAGCTTTCGGGAAGACTTCTCCAGCCGCTCGATCTCGTCTGGGCGCGGCGGCGTCGGCGCCGCGATCAGCTCTTGCGGCTCGATCGGCTTCGGCTTGCCGCCGAAGACATCGATGATCCGCTTCCGCATCGAAGAGGCTTTGCCGGTCGGCGCGGCAACTGTTGCCGAGTCGTGCGACGGCAGGATGATGCCGCCGGCCACGATCGCCGCGCAGCACCCGGCGAGGATCGCGGGTACACGGAGCCGTCGGTCGGCCCGGGAGGACTGGCGGCGGGCGGCTGGCTCGGCTGATGCGTGGTGACGCGCGGTCATGTGGGGGGGGGGCACAAGACGGTTGGGGAGGTTTCAAACGATCGCCATGAGCTATCGGCCGGAACGATGGCGCGATCGTTGACCCCGTCTTCCGCAGCGGGAGGGTTCGGGCAGCTTGCCCCCCAGGAATCAAACGCACGGTTTGACTGTCCGGCACGCGAGGAGCGATCGGCGCAGGCGATCGGGGCGGCGGGGCAAGGGACCGGCGAGCGTGCCGGTCAGCAAAGAGGGGTGGCCGGGCCGGGAGGCCGCGCGGCACGGTGGCGACGGAGCGCCCGCAGGGTCGACGGAGCTTCCGCCGGGGCCCCGATCAGAACAGCTTGCGGAACTGTTCGGCGATTGACCAGTCGTTGCGGTCGGCGGCCGGGTCGGCGGCCCAGGCCCGCCAGGCGTTGACGTCGTTCCCCAGATCGCGGCCGCTGACCTGCTTGAGCGCCGCCACGGCCCGGTACTGGACTGCCGGATCGGGATCCTCGAGCGCTCTGGCAAGGACCGGGATCGCCTCCTTGTCCTCGAGCTTGCCGAGCATCCGCAGCGCGCGGAGGCGGACGTCGAGCTCCGCGTCGGTCTGGAATCGTTGCGAGAGGAGTTGGACGGCCTCGGCGCCGCCACGATCCCCCCACACCTCGCAAGCGGTCGTCCGCACGCGCTCGTCGGGGTCCTGGAGGGCACCTTTGCAGATCGCCACCGCTGCCGGGGTGTCGAAATCGGCCGCCGTCTCGAGGATCTCGCAGCGGACGCGGGGGTCGTGTTCCTCGAGCACCTGGCGCATGAGCTCGCGGGTGAAGGTCACCTGATCCCCACCACTCCCCCCCTTCGCCTTCTTCGCCTGCTCCTGGAGCGACTCGATCCGCTGTTTGGCCGTTGGGCCGTACTTCTCTGCCAGCCGCGCTTCCTTCTCACGATTGCGCCATGGGCGCCAGCCGGCGCAGCCCGGCGCGGCGAGCAGGGCCACGAGGAGGCAGGCCAGCAGCGCCGCGGCCCCGGTCGAAGCCTGGTGCCGCGGGGCGGATGGCAGACGGGGGATGGTCGCGGCCATGGGACTCGGAGTGGGGTGGAAGGGCCGGGCCTGGGAACGGCAGGGTCGGCGATCGGGGCGGGACGGTAGCGGCCCGACGGGGGCGCCGCCAAGGCCACTTCGCTCCGGGCGGGCGGGCTCACGGCCGCGGCAGGGAGGGAAGTCCGGTTGGCCTTCCCCGCCGGCCCGCGAACTGGTCGCATGGAGGAGATGGGGGATCCCCCTCTCGCCACGATCGGAAATCGCCATGCGCCGAATCGCCCCCGTGAGCCTGCGGTTGGTCTTGTGTGGCCTCATGGCTGCGGCGGCGGGCGCCCGCGCCCGGGTGGCCGCGGCTCCCCCGGTAGCCGGGGAGGATGCTGCCGCGGCCGAGCGGGTGGCGGTGGTCGTCCGCGCCGACCGGGGGGAACGGGCGCTCGAGGGGACGGTCATCATCGAGGCGGCCGACGGTGCGATGCTCCTCGAGCTCGATGACCAGCGCCTCGAGCTCCTCCAGGGAAACGAAGTCCGCTCGCGGCGCACGGTCGACGCGCCGTCTACCGCTTCGACGCCGCGCGAGGAGGGGAAGCGGATCCTCGCGGAGCTTCCCGCCGGCTTCGATCTCCTCGTCACGCGTCACTACGTGATCTGTTTCGACACCTCGCGCCCCTATGCCCAGTGGTGCGGCGCCCTGTTCGAGAAGCTCCATGATGCGTTCCTGAATTACTGGCGCAAGGCGGGGGTCGAGGTGGAGGCACCGCGCCGGCCGCTGGTCGTCGTGATCTTCTCCGACCGCGAGCGCTACGAGGCGCACGCGGCCCGCGATCTCGGTGCGGCCGCCGACCGGGTCGTTGGCTACTACAATCTGCTGTCGAACCGGGTGACGACCTTCGATCTCACCGGCAGCGACCAACTCGCCCGCCGCCCCGCGCCGTCGGCGGCCCGCACCGGGCTCGAGATCCTCGCCAGCCCCGAGGCGGCCGGGCTCGTGTCGACGCTCGTCCACGAGGCGAGCCATCAGATGGCCTTCAACTGCCGGATGCACCGGCGGCTGGCGCCGGTGCCGGTGTGGATCAGCGAGGGGGTGGCCACCTTCTTCGAAACGCCCGATCCGGGGGGACGGGGCTGGAAGCGGATCGGCGGGGTCAACCGACCCCGGCTCGACACCTTCCTCGCCGGCTATCGAGCGGGAGTCCTCGACGACATCGTCCGCGACGATGAGCCGTTCCGGGCGTCGGAGGGGGCGATCGACGCCTACGCCCAGGCCTGGGCCCTGACGGCGTTCCTCGCCCAGACCCGCAAGGGGGCGCTCGTCGAATACATCAATGCGATCGGGGCCAAGCCCCCCCTCGCCCCCGACAGCCCGGAGGAGCGCCTCCGGGATTTCGTCGCGGCGTTCGGCGTCGAGCCGCACGAGCTCGAGCAGCCGCTGATGAAGTTCCTCGCCCGCTGGAAGGAGTAGCCAACGGCGGGAAAAGGTCGTGGATCAGTCCCTCCGCCGACTGCTACAGTGGTCGCCGGTAATCTGTCGATTCCTCTCTCCACACCCGGAGCCCACCGCATGCCCACTCCCCGAAGCGAGTCTGCGTTGTCCCGTCGTTCCCTCCTGGCCGGGGCGGCGACGCTACCGGCCGCGTGTCTCACGGCGGGATGGCCGTTGCAGGGCAGCCTGGCGGCTGACGGCGCCAGCGGAAGGATGCTCCGGGTCGGTGTCATCGGTTGCGGTGGGCGCGGCACCGGGGCCGCGATCCAGGCGGCGATCGCCGATCCCACCGTCCGCGTCGTCGCCCTCGCCGATCTCTACGACGATCAGGTGGCGTCGAGCGCCGAGGTGCTCGCGCAGGCCCTCGGCGATCGCTTCGAGGCGACTTCTGACGGGAGGTTCGTCGGGCCCGCGGCTGCCCGTGACCTCGTCGGCGCGGGGGTCGATCTGGTGATCCTCGCCGCCCCTCCTTCGACCCGTCCGGCCCATCTCGAGGCCGCGGTCGCTGCCGGCCTCCATGTCTGGTGTGAGACTCCCGCGGCCATCGATCCCGCCGGGCTCTCCCGGTTTGCCGCGGGCTTGGAGCTGGCGGAGGCGAAGGGGCTCGTCGTCGCCTCCGGCCTGTGCAGCCGTTTTTTTCCCCCGACCGTCAGCACGATCGAGCGGATCCGCGCCGGGGCGGTGGGATCGATCCGCTCGATCGCCCTCCATCACGACGGCGGCCTCCCCTGGTGGAAGCCCGTTGCGGCGACGGCGTCTCCCGAAGAACAGCTCGAGCGCAATTGGATCTCCCACGCCTGCCGTTCCGGCGGGCACTTCATCGAGCACCATGTCCATGCCCTCGACCGGGCACTGTGGCTCCTCGGCGACGACGACCCGGTGGCGGTCGAACGACTCGGGGAGCCCCAGGCTCCCGTGGCGGGGCACGGCGGCGATCTGCCGGCCGCCGTCCGGGTCCGTTATCGGTTTGCCTCCGGGGTGATCCTCGATGCCTCCTGCCGGCGCTCGGCGACGCCTGGCTCGGGTACTTCCGAAAGCCTTGTCGGCAGCCGCGGGCGGGCCGACCTCGTCGCCGGAACGGTCGAAGAAGCCGGAGAAGCCCCGTGGCGGGCCGCCGGTTGCCGGCCTGGGGAGGCGGGGGGGATGTACCAGTCGGCGATGGATGGCCTCCTGGCGATGATCCGTGCGGCGCGGGCCGGCCGGGGCGACACAGGCCCTGGAACGACGCTCGGGGGGCGGCGGCTTCTGCGGGCCACGGGGCTGGCTGTGATGGGGCAGCTGGCGGCGGCAGGCCGGTCGATCGCCTGGAAGGGGCTGGTTTCCCCCTCCGCCACGGCCTGACAGACCCCGCGGCCGGTGCGACCCGTACAATCGGTGGGATGGTGGACACCGCTCCGGTGCGGTGTCGATAGCCTCCATGTCGTGTCCACCGGCCGGCCAAGAGGGCCTGCCGAGCCCCCGGGGAAGCAAGCAGATGGCCGCCAACCGCGCCAGTGCCCAGCAGGGCCTGACGATCGCGCTGATCGTGTTCGTGATGCTCACGTTCATCCTCGCGGTGACGACGTACCTTTTCTTCAAGAAGGCGGCGGACGCCGATGCGGCGATGGCGGTGGCCAATGCCGATTCCGCCAAATCGAAGCAGGAGATGCAAAAGGCGGCCGGTGATCGGGCCAAGCTTCTCGGCATCCTCGGCTTCCCCGAGGAAAAGCCGGTCCAGGAGGTCGAGACAGAGACGAACGAGGCCTTCGAGAAGAAGTACGGTGACTTCCGCGACGACCAGAAGGCGTATCTGAAGCTCTCCGACTGGCTGCTCGGCGCCGTCAAGAGCAAGGACGACGCCCTCAAGACACTCCAGGCCGAGAAGCTGGCGATGGAGACGAGCAAGGATCAGGCCCTCGCCGATTCCCGCAATCGGCAAAACGAGCTCGAACAGCTGCTGAAGAAGCAAGAGGCCGACGCCGAGGCCGAGCGCGCCGAGTTCAACAACGGGCGCGAGCAGTACGAGAAGCTGACCGCGATGCTCCAGGCCGATCTCAAGAAGGCCAACGAGGCTTCCGACCGGATCAAGCTCCTCATCGAGGAGATTGCCAAGGGGGAGCCGCTGGTCGCCGTTGACCAGCAGGCGAAGTACAAGGCCGCGAAGGCCGAGGGGCAGGTGGGGCAGCTGTACGACGAGCTACGGCGGCGGGAGACGATGATCTCCCGGCAAAACGAGATCCTCGCCGACCTCCGCGTCGCCGACAAGAGCCTCCAGGACATGGTCCTTGCCGCAACGCCGAAAGACGACCGGATCGACGGCTTCGACGGGCAGGTCGTCTCCGTCAACGAGGTCGAGGGAACGCTCCTCCTCGACGTCACGTCGACGCAGGGGCTGCGCACCGGCACCGTGTTCAACGTCTACAATCCGAACGATCCGCGTCCCCAGATCGGCGCCAAGAAGGCGGTCGTCGAGATCCAGGCGATCGAGGGGCCCAACGTCGCCCGGGCCCGCGTCCGCCACCAGTCGACGCGAGATCCGATCCTCGCCGGCGACGGCGTGTCGACGAGCCTGTGGAGCCCCGGGCAGGGCTTCGAGGCGGTGTTCATCGGCTACGTGCAGGTCGACCGGGACGGTGGACAGGACAGCGACGATCTTGCCCGGCTCGTGGAGCGGAGCGGTGGTCGCGTCGAGCCCTCGGTGACCCCGTCGACGACGCTCCTGGTCGATGCCGGCCCGCCGCGGATCGTGGCTGGGGAGAAGCCGGCCGGCTGGCGGCCCGCCGACGAGACGCGCCGCGAGCGGATGCTCAAGGAAGCCAAGCGCCTCGGTATCCGGGTGGTGGGCGTCGACACGTTCCTCGACATGATGGGGCTCGACCGCAGCTCCTTCGACACCAACCGCCTCCGTCCCGCTGGCCGGACCCCGCAGCCCGCTGGGAGCTGACCGTCGGGGGGAGTTGCCGGCCAGCGTGCCGCGCCTCTGCTTCTCCTCCCGGCCTTCTGCCTCCCCCCTCCTCCGCCCGGCGTGCCCGGTCCTGGCAAACGTGGCATACTGTTCGCCGGGGGTGACCGGCCGACGGGCGGACGGCGCCCCCGTTGACCCCACGCGGAGGTGACCGGTGCGCGCAGCACGTTTGACGGGTGGATGGCTCTTGGTGGCTGGCTTCGCAGCCGCCCTTTCCTTCTCTGGCAGCGGTGTCGCCGCCGAGGCCGATGCCGGCTTCACGCCGATCTTCAACGGCACCTCGCTCGAGGGCTGGGAGGGGAAAGACTTCTGGAC
>Ga0114973_10002239_pt1 | contig 14157 bp, 15 predicted proteins | sample M_140807_MF_Meta_FD_87025 | JGI IMG/M metagenome (GOLD analysis project Ga0114973, IMG submission 87025) | Freshwater microbial communities from Lake Montjoie, Canada to study carbon cycling - M_140807_MF_MetaG | ecosystem: Environmental > Aquatic > Freshwater > Lake | place: Lake Montjoie... | reverse complement strand
CTCCGAGGCACTAATGAGAGCGAGTCCATCATAACAATCATAATATGCATCGGGCCAGAGATGCTGCAATGCACCATAGAGCTCACCGCGCCTTCATTTTTGTGTGAACGTTTCAGACCCGAACGTCGGGCTAAATCCATTTGACATTTTCCGAACGTTTTTCTAACGTTTAGGATATAGCCGGCGTCCTGCTAATGTTCATGAAACGTTCTCGACGTTTGTGTGACGTTTTTCTGACGTTTTTTTCGAAGTGCTGCCAGTCAGGAACCGTAGTACTTGTAGCTAGGTTTAGCTTAGCCTCAGTGCCCCGCCTGCCCACTCGTTGTGTTGGATTGGTTTCAATGAACACAGTAGCCAGCCAGTTATCTTCGCAGCACGTACTTTATGATCACAGCAATTACCATTAAGTTAAACATTCAGAGACTATACTAGTACTAACAAACAAACTCTGACCACAATGCGGCTCGCTGGCATAGGCTACTCCCAGCCTTACTGCTCGTATTCCATGAAGTCCTCGTCATCATGATTCGACTCGCCGCCCTCCGATTCCTCCGCTGAGCCTTCCTCTTCCCCTGAGCCCTCATGCTCGTGGGGCGAGTCGTCACGATAGCGAAATGGATCATCAGCGTCGGCTTCCTCGTCCTCGCCTTCGCGCTCCGAGCTCTCTTCAGTGGTTTCAGATTTCTCGTCTTCTTCAGACTCTTCACCTTGATGCTGAAGGCCCCGGCTCCGGCCCCGGCTGGAAGGCTCCACGTTCAAGTTAGAGCCGCTCGAAGTCTTTGTAGTATGACGCTGGCTGCTGACTGGCACGTGACTCGAGGCCTTGCGGATCCCAATCTGCGGCTGACCGGTCTGATTCAGAGCCTGCTGCAGTTAGTTTCAAAGGCTACTGTAGAAACTGGTTGAAGCGGGATTCAAGTTCCGTGTTGGGTACCTTCTTTCGCTTCATTTCGGAGTGTTTGACGTCCTCGACGACGCTACTTTTTCGCTTTTTGATGCCTTTCGTAGGTTTTTGGGCCTGCTTTTTCGACTGGCATTGAGGATTAACTTTGAAAATGAATTTTAAGTAAGGCATAGTGACTCATGCTCTAGTGATGGGGTGCTGCATACACAATGATAAGTCCTGTCAAGTTCCAAGTTTAAGTTCGACGTTTACCTTCGCTTCCTGTCGTTGGCCCTTCTTCACGTCGATTTGCTTTTGCATCATAGCACTTGGAGGGACTTCCACTTCCTCAGGCTTCAAAAAAGGCCGCATGGCCACACTCTTCTTGCTGAATGGCTGAAACGGTGAGTATGAAGCTAGTATGAACAAGCCTTGACAGCATACAACTTGAGGCCCGGGCCATATGTCAGTCTAAAAGTCACAAGTCACACTACCACATTCATCATGGTGAACTTGAACCTTGACATTCTCCAGGAGCTCCAGTGCACTTCGCAAGGCCATAGCATCTTCACTTTGACTCAGAGTCTTGTCAGAGTTTTTCTTTTTCGCTACCAAAAACGTTTGCCACTGTATGATCAAGTAAGGGGTACGGAAAAAATAGCTATGTACTAGGCAATCGGCAATTCAACTACAACACGGTTCAAGCTAATAATGTAACTACTATGAGATGATATGAATCAACTCACGACTTTCAGCGCCCATGCCAATGTTTCCAACTTGAGTCCGCGAGGCTTCATGAACTGTTTGCCGAATGTAGATGCAGTCAATGCCTTGCGCAAATGAAACATGTTCGTAACGACCATCTTCTTCAAAGCAGCAGAGTCACTCACCTTCACAAACCACGACGCTCCAAAAGGATCGGTACCATTGGTCCAATAAGAGGGGGCCCCTGTTTCCTCTGTGGCATCAATTAAAAACAATGAACCTTGAAAGGTTGGCCGCGATATCGGCATGCATTGACAGTAACTTACCGTCTATTTTCAGCAGTGTTTCGGCAACCTTTTTGATTTCGTCGATTTTCTCAGTGCGATCCTCCTCATCGTCTCCCTCATGCACTTCATGCAAAAGCAGGGCTTCACGCAAGGTGCGGCAATTCAATTCTGCCATGATAAGCAGAGTGTCATAAATGCTAAGCAGGGCAAAGTTGTTCAAAGGAATATGCAACTTGAAGTCATCATCGAGTCATAGGCAATGCTCATTGTCCTACTGAGAGATTTGCGGAGGTCATCTACAAGGACAAATCGCTGGGATCGCAAAACTTCTAAGACTCGTTTCATTGCCCCGCGCTTATCCACAAAACGTTGGTTGAAAACGCATCCCGAGTCTATGCTCTCGGAGTCGGGGATCCAATTTGCGTCCACAAAATCTTGAACTGCCACCTTGTTTGTATCGGCCAGCTGCGAATATCATCGGCATACTACATTGCAAGTCATGTACTTGATAGGTAGTCCAAGTGAGCCCAGGTGTGCATGCAGCAGGAAAAGTCAGTCAATACGTACACTACTCTCCATCAATTGGTCGATGACTTCCTCCTTCAAGTCTTTTTTTCGCTGTGCCGAGCCTGGGGCAACGCCCGCTTGACCATAACTACGTGGACTGGCATCGACTCGGAGTCCCTCCTCCTAAGAAAGTGTGAGTCACTCCAAGTTTAAGTTAAGTAAGGGGCAAGATATTCGAGATTATCGATATAAAATACAAAATCAGTAGCATTGCGGCAGAACAGCTATGCAAGTCTAAAGTGCGGATCACAGCACCATTCGACTCGGAGATGCGCGGGGCCCGGCACCACTCGGTGTTCTTGGCGATGATTGCTCAACTGAGCGAGTCTTCACTGGAGTTGCAGCAGGGGATACGAGGTTCAATGCTACATCACGTTGCTGATTTTCAGCAATGGCTTTGAGCTTTTCTGAAAATTAAGTCACACTCAGGCTGGCAGTGATAACCACATTTCTCACAGACAGCATACATAGTCGCATATTAGCATACTAGTACTCAGGCAAGGTGCAAGTAATCCATGGCTTCTACCTGCCAGAGCGTCTTGGCCTTTCGCAAGTTTGTCTTGGCCTTTCACAAGAGCATCCTGGCCTTTCACAAGAGCATCCTGGCCTTGCAGAAGGCGTCCGAGCAATTTGGTTGTTTCCGAACCAATGTTCACCAGCTGTGTCCCTATATCCCTCCCTTTAGCTCTCACAAAGTACGCCGCAGGCAACGTGACGCTTGTGTCCTCGCCGTCGTCGTTGTCGTCGATAACTATGAAGTAAGCCTAACAGTCATTTGGAGAGCTGTATGGCAAGTTCAAGTAACACGAGCGTGAAATTAACTTTACATGATGCATCATGATCGAGTCAAGGCAAGCTTTAAACCCGTTTACCTTGCACTTGGCCTGCGTCGGGGTCTGATTCAGCAGTTGGGTTCGAACCAGGCTTTCGGGCTGCCACTGGCACGGCTTGATGCTCTGGAAATCACAATATCAGCAACATGAGGCGCTCATGTCTCACAGACCTGAACTCGATGTCGCTGGGAGAGGCCGCTGTGCTCGTAAAGTGGTTGCTGCTGGGACTGTACAGCTTAAAGCTTGTGCCACTACACCATCTGCCAGCGTTATGGGTAATGACTGCAACTTTTGAACTGAGTGACATTCAACTTTAAGGCAAGCAGTAATAAATCAAAGATGTTGAGTCACACCGAAACCTGTGGCTCTTTGATTCCAACCTTCGGGTTTCATTGAAGGTTTGCTTGAAATCTTGGCATCATGACTTTTCGAGTTGCTGTCCGCTGTATGAACTTTCTCAACTTGAGGCTCTCCCACTGGCATGGTGTCGGCTGCGGCGGCCGCTGCCACCATCGCTGCAGCTGCTCAAATTAGATGAAAATGCTGAAAAGAGCCTTTCAAAGTTGAACCTCGGCTGGTGCGCGCCGGCCGCTTAACAGTAGTACCAGTAGTTTGAACAGATCCATCACCCGGCATGATGATCGTGGATTGTGAACTTAGGCACGTGGTGATTTTCAATTTTTTGGGCCAGAGCATTTATTTCATGCATTAATTATTAGCCGAAAATAACTGATCAGTATGTGATTGGCTTGTCCTGATGTCCCACCGGGCCCAGATTGGATCCACGCTCCGACTTGGCTGCTGTGTCTGAATCAACGGACAGCGGTGCTCTTTCTTTGACAGCGCGATCCAGCATGGACAGTCCAACGTCCAGCGCTCTCTGACGAAAAACAAGCTCCCCAGCCTTTCCATCACAACCAGCGTTGTAACCAACTCTTTCAGTGTTAGATCATGATGGCTTACTAGTAAAATACGAGCAAAATTCAGCATATTAAAGCCTAGTACCGTCGGTACGACTTCTTCGTGGGCTTGTGATTTCCCTCGCAGCTTTCCATGGTATGCAGCGAAATGGCACCATCATAATAGAGGATTCCTCCTGCAAAGCCGTGCTCCTTTTTGTGAGCAAGTAGGTGTGAGTGGAATTGTAACTGCAACACGATTTGATTTGAAGATGAGTATTCTAGACATATTCGCACACACCATCCGATGATACTTGACAAACTGCAATTCAGAATTGTTGTAGGCGGCATCACGCAATTCAGATGCTTCCATTAATTTTGTAGCTGCTCAAACTTAGTAAGTCGAAATGGTTGAAGAGAGCTCATGAACCTTCAAGTTGGCTGGAGCGCAAGGGCTCAGCTCCAGCAGATTCTTTATTGCTCAGCATTGTGGGATGTGGAACCGGAGTGACTTCCATATTTGGGCCAATGCATGAGTTGGTAATTTATTTCATAATTAATCGCCCGTCATTCAAGTGACACAGTATTTGTACACACATTTATAATAGAAATTCAGTACACACATGCGTTTAAAAAAAAAAGCTGCTTTGCTATCGCTCCAGGAATTGTCGGATGCATCAAGTTGTCGTGCACATAGGATGCGCGGAGAGGGCCACCCTCTCGGTTCTCCAGTGGGATCATATGCGCGCTTGCCTTCAAGTCAGCTAGCCCGACGATCTTGAAGCGCTGCGATTGCCATTCGTTGAGGTAAGCGGCCTTCATGGTGATGTTGTTCGGTGGAAACTTGACGAAAAAGTGACCGGGGCCACCTAGGAGCCGCTCTCGTGTGACTACCTTCTCGGACCCGTCCACGGCACCGTGCACAGCTTCCTCACGCAGATACGGTGTATGACGCACTGCCCGGAAGCAGCCAAGGAGAGCAAAGATGACATCATCCGTCACAGGAGCACCGATGTCCTTTGCAGACAGCTTGTAAAAGGCCAAAACTTGGCCACGAAAAATATTGCTTGGGGTTGAGGAGAGCGAGTCGACGCTGCTGACACAGTCGTAACGCTGTGGGGTTTCTCGAGCCTGCAGAGTGGCCATCCGAAAATTGGCCAAAGACACAGGCATGTGCTTCATGCGACTCGAGTCTGCCGATAAAAGTGGAACTTTTGCGGTGGTGAAACAGCGGACCTATGCTTGTCACAATTCAGAGCGACTTAGACAAGACTGCTGTGACACCTCACCTTGTCTTGCATCCATTCTTTTGGCTCCGCAGCTGTGAAGAAGGACGAATTGCCAGGTAAAGTATCGGTGAGGAACTTGAAGATCAGCTGAAGCAGCGCAGCGCCATCTCCGAATAAAGCTGCGTGTTCAGTTGCATCGATTACTGATCGCAATCGATGCTCGGCATCATCGCCTGTCAATGATTACACTGGTGTCTTGAGTCTGGACACACTACATACCACTGAGAAAATTGCGCAGCGTATTGCGGCTGGCTCCCCCACGCAAAGAGCGTGGCGTCACGATTTTGGCTGCCCACGATGGATGCATGTGCATGCGTTCTGTCCAAACAAGGAGCATGTCGGCATCGCAAGGTAAGGAGGTGATTGGCCTGTCTTGATGTCCTGCCGGGCCAAGATCGGATCCGCACTCCGACTCGGCTGCGTCTGAATCATCGGACAACGGCGCTCTTCCTTTGGCAGCGCGGTCCAGCATGGACAGTCGAACGTCGAGCGCTCTCTGACGAAACATAAGCTCTCCAGCCTTTTCATCACAACCAGCGTTGTAACCAACTCTTTCAGTGTTAGATCATGATGGCTCGCAAATTGGTGTCAATTTAGACTTGCCAGGCAAGCAAACATTGGCATGCACATACTACTATTAAAGCCTATTAGTACCGTCGGTACGCCTTCTTCGTGGACTTGTGATTCCCCTCGCTGCTTTCCGCGGTATGCAGTGAAATGGCACCGTAGAGGACTCCTCCTTCGAAACAGTGCTCCTTTTTTTGTGAGCAAGCATGCGTGAGTGTGATTGTAAAATGCTACACAATTCAATTTAAAAATTTGGCACGAACCATACGATGGTACTTGACGAACTGCAAGTCAGAATCGCTGTGGGCCCGAAAAGGCACAAAGGCTTGTTGCAGCTCAATGACAGCCTCGGGGATTTGCTCGCACAGCAAAGATTGGGTAGGAAGCTTGGAGCGCAGGAGTTGCCACAAATTAATCTGCCAGTATCAGTATGATTCGAAGAGGAAAAAAAAGCAGACCCCCCGCCCCCCTCCCATATACCTGAGCTGCAAGAAGGCGCAGGATCTCCAGCGGTGCATCGTGCATAGCAGCTAATGCTGCACGCATGAATGCCCTGTATTGCTGAGCTTGGAGCGACTTGGTCCGGCTGAAGATTGCGATTGGACGTCTGACATCCGGGCTTGTAACTGTGAGACAACAGACGAATATCGATGTGCGACAACTTGAATGTACCTGAAGAATGGCGTTTTTGTCAATCTGTCGTTGTATAGCCCGATCTCCCTTTTTGCTCGCACCGGCCCATTCTTGTTCTTGATATAGTCAAGGATAAACTTGACTACGTAGGCACAAGTCCCCTTTTCGCTACTAAAATTAGTAATATATTCGTTTGGAGTATATTTTCCGTTAGTTGAAAAATCCACACGCTTAAACTAATCATAGTTCCAACAGCTTGGCTTGCATACCATTGGTGGAGGCGATCCGGGATGACCGCAGAAAAAATGTTCGTAATAGGCCTACGTCGTAAGCAAGTCACTCAGTGAACAGCAAGATACGAACCAAAGTTCGAAGAATGGATTTTTCAACTGAAGTAGAATGGGGTCAATTCCATACAGCTGCAATTGTGTTAACCTACTAACGAGCCGCGGGTAAACATTTCCAAATAAGTAACGGCATCATGGGCCTCAAACAACTTGAATATGCAATATCAGCACGGCCACTGATACATTGGCCTTTATACCTTCAACTGGTCTTGCGCTTCCTTCTTTGAAATCTCATGACTGTCAAAACGCTGCTTCACAGCGTCGACTAGTTTCATCGTTGCGACGACGGTCCGCTCTTCAGTGTCTCCAGTGCGTGACTCATCGATGACATTAAAGAGTAGGTTGCTCTTAAAGCAGTTTCCACAGCTCCCATTGAGAGTCGATGTAACTTTTGAAACTTCCGGGATGTCTACACAACGTTTAAAATCAATGATTTAAAGGCAATTGAATTGTACAAAGAAACTACGAACTAGTACTAGTATCAATGCCACTTGTAGCGACGTGGAGCACTGGCAAAGCTTTGGTGAAATGTCTGACTTACCAGCCATGTACATGGACATCGCGAAGTAAGCTACATATCGATTTCCATCGCTGCAGTTTAACACCGTGACTCGTTGACTGCCCAACTCCCAGTGTTTCGGCAGCAGCGGCTCCAAAATCACCTACAAATGGGTTAGCCAAGAACGGCGCCAATAATCGTCTTATGCTTCCCATCACTGATTTGCAGCACCGTGTGATTACTAGTAGCAGCAATCATCTCTTTGACACAACATGATATCTTCAAGTTGAATGCAAGACTATATGGCTAACCTGCATGCACTGAAGGAATAGTTTCTTTTTTGCCACGTCCATCTGCTCCTCTGTGCGTCCAGGATGGCGCTTCTCATCAAAGATAGGCAACAAAGCGATTGTTTCGCGGTTCTCCCCAAGATTTGCGTCAAAGCCAAGGTTGCCTTCGACGTTAGTGTCATGTTAGCATTGATTAAACCCGGTCAATGTTATGGGAGTTGTACCACCTGCTACTGCGTAGACAGGATGGCACAGCTTAGTGTTGTCTATGAAAGACGTCACGTGAGAAGCGTCTGTAATCATCAGAGTTTGAATATGCCTGTTGACGAACCAGACTCGAGCTCAATGGCGATCACGGTAAAGTCCAGATCCTCTTCCTCCGGATGATGTTGCTTGAACTTGTCATGTGCGGCAGAAGCATACTGGTAGGTTGAATGGTACCAGTCCGCGCTGCACGTATCTTCATAGACTCGCTCACTGGGTGTTTCTCGATCCACGTGTTTGGTTAACACTGCCCTGCATCATGTCATTGGCCAGCCCAGTGTATCAGAGAGCTTAAACCTTGGTCGAAGTTGCAACTCTCCAGAATAGCGTCCCGTCTGAAACTTTTGGGCGAAAACGGCTGATGCGTCTTTGAACTGCAAGGTGTACTCCTACTAGTATGAGAAATTGCTTGAATGATATTGCCAAAAAATAAATATTTGTTTGCATATTACAGTGATGAGGCCTCACCTCTCCATCTACCTTGATTTTCTTAACATCAAAGGTGGTCATGCCAAGCGTCGTTGTTCCGATGCTATCCAGCATCTCGTCTGCCTTTGCCGCGCGGCCCAAACCATGTGCGATCTTGCGTAGAATCAGACAAAATTGTCTGCAACTTTGGACACTGACAAACCTTTGCCGCATCAAAATTTGGTTTCTTCATCAGCTTTATGTAAGCATTCAGAGTCGCTTTTGTCATTGTTTCTGCCTTAGTGAATTCTAAATTCAAAAATCAAACCATTAGTACCAGGATATCCGAGCGTTTTCAAAAGTGTGAGCGTGTCATGCTCTAGACTTGACTCGTCCGCATCGGGCTCCGAGTCGTTTGGTGCTGCTGGATGGAATATACCGGCTTGTATATCCTCGAGCATGGCGTTTGCTTGCTCGCCACTGGCTGTCGAATGAGGTTAGTGTCACGATGGCAAAACTCGTGATCAAAAGCCAATTTAGTCGTACCCATCTCATCTCGCTCAATGCCGACGTCCATTTTCGAGTCATCACCCTCAACAGCTGGGATTTGGTCCAGCGCATGGGCATCATCGGCGTCGATCATTGCACGTGGACCGTTTTCAAGTTGCGGTTCATCATCCAACAGTACTAATGGTTCAGGTTCAGCTTGATCTTCATGTTCAGCTGCAAACATGAGACTCTTGCGTGATTTATTCATCAGTGAAGATACCAAAAAAAAAAATGGAGCCTCGCAAGGCAAAACACATTTAAAAAAAGAAAAGATATCACAAACTTTCTTCAGTGCGAGATTGCAATTCCATATCCAGGCCACAATTTTTTCTTGACACATGAATTCGAAGTCCTCTGCAAAAATAGTTTAGCTCGCGCTTTTGAGAAATCCTGCAACCGTAAATCATGAAAAGTTCGATGGCAATAAGTGCATTCAATTTGTTGTTGAGAAGACATTTTGAAACCGAGAGTGCTAAGTACGTTAGGTGGATTTGAGATCATTATAACTGTCAGTCTATTCGACCAAGTTCAAGTTTTATCTCGATTAATTAAAGATGGTTGTTGTGCTATTTCCGGCAGGCAAATAGTAGTTTGAAAAATAAGAATGTATCTTTCGACAACTCACATCGAAACTGAGATCGCGACCATATCGACTCGGAATGCAACTATGGTAATATTTTAATGCCCGAGTTAGATAAAGAGAGAGAGAGAGGCCCGGGGTGCAGTAGAACTCGGAGGGAGAGAGAGGGAGAAACAAACGAGAAAATTGGTTAGGGTTTAGGTTATCGGATACAGTGCACGCGCACAGTGAAGAGCACAAAAGAAAGTTAATTGAAAACAATAATGAAGTTGGGGTTGTCGTCGTCGTCTCGACCTACTTGCGAGTAAAACGCGTGTTGCGGCGGATTGCAATAATTTGCCGTAGGCCGTGAACGCTGGGGAGGTTGGCTTCCAGCTCCTCATGAGAAAAAAAAGAAAAGCAGCTCTCCGATGGGTCTGACCCATAGCACACAAATGGAGTCTGGGACGCATCCACGCCAACGCAGTGTGCGGGTGCAATTAACAGAATATATCTAGAAACATAGTCAATATCGAGCTTGGAAAACCAAATATATTTCTATATATACCTGCCAAGGGAAGCGTGCGCTTGCTTGTCGCTGGGTTTTCGCCACAACATGTCAATAGCTGATTGCCAAGTGGGCTGGGACGCTTTAAGAATGTGGAAAATCGATTTTAGATTGAGGCCCGAACCGTTGTGTCTCAAGATATCGTTGAAGTCCTGTCATATTAGATATTGCAAAAGAATTACGCCATACCTCGATTGTTATAAAGTCCGGTGTATCCACGTAACCGGGAGCCATCGCACTGCCAAGCATCGCATTGTAGAATGCGTTTGCAACGCAACGGGTCGAAGATTGCTTCACGTTTTTGTGTAGGTAAGCGCTAGGGCCATCCCGAGACAAATTCGCTACGCAATCATCTTCCCGTTGGTCGCAGGTGCGAGGTAGCGGCAGGCTCCCGACACCCAATTGTGCTCGGGCATAGTGTCCTGCAATTGTCAATGCTGAACGTACATAAGCATCATGATACCGTTGATGGTCTTGTCGATCATCTTAGCGATGTGTTTGCGGTCTTCAAAGCACAACCCTTTCAGGTCTTCGACGGCAACCACATAGGCCTCTTCATCAGAAATCCTGTTGATGTATGCTATGGAAAGTTACTCGTTGTATAGTGATTATGATAACAGCTCCATTGGACATATCATTACGGATGCAACTGCGTCCGACCATGATTCGCCCGCCTCAGGCTCGGGCCCAGCCGTCACGATGCTCCCGGCCCCAGCCCTGGCCTTGGCCCAACCCACGCTTTTGATCCCAGCCCAACCCGCGGCCACAACGCCGGTGCAGGACCCGCCCTCAACATCTTCAGACCCCACAGCTCTTGCCCCAGCAGATGAAGAAGAGTCGGATTCAATCCCCCCAGCAGATAAAAAAGATTCGGATTCAATTCCCCCAGCAGATAAAAAAGATTCGGATTCACCTGTTGCCTCGCCTTTCGTAACAGACGGTCCACCCATTGCCCCGATTGATGAACGATTACCATCATCAGCCACGTCAAGCCTTGGCCCCAAACCCTCACAGTCTGTCTCACGCTGCTTCTGCTGTTGCGAATCTGTGTCTGAAAGAAAGGCAACAGCTTTCCAGTCAAACAACTGGTCCTCATTAGTGTCGTATCAACCGACTACTATTGACAATGACGGGGTTCAGCTGATGGCATTGCGCGTGCCTCCTCGCATCTGCAACGCCTGCCATCTGAGCATATGGTACGTTTATTGTTGCGTGATTCTCGCAGTCTAACCGTGACATAGGAGATCTCGCCGTTCAGAAATTTACGCAAAAAAATTCGACGAAGCTCTCAAGTCTGAAACATTGCCTCTATACCGCTCCGCTATCGAAAATCTGCGAGATGGGAATGTCCTCAACAAGCATTTCTTTTATGAGTTCTATTCCAAATCGCCCATCCTGGAGAGCAACTATTCTCGACAGATGCAACATGACATTATGCATCTCCGAGCATTGTTGCCAGACAAGCTGACTGTCATCTACATCTCATCCCCCCGTTCTTCGAGCACTCCGGACAGCACTGCGGAAGTAGCACTGCAACAGATCATAATGTTCTCATCTCTTGCCACTGATCACTCTGTTGCCGCTCGTCTGTCAATGTCTCTGCAAGATGCGTTGCAGGCTGAAGCCTCCTCCCGCAGCCAACTCCAGCTTCTTCAGGACCAGGTGCACCGACTGGAAGCGGAACTCGCGGTTGTGAAAACTTCATTGCAGCAGCACTCACTGGCAGTCACTATCAACCAGCTACAGACTGACTTGCGTGCCGAGCGCAGTGAGCGTGGCCTCTCGCGCCAGATCATTCCGTCTCCTGAGGCGATCGCTGCATTTTTAGTTGACAGCCTCGCAAGCATGCGCGTGAAGTTTGACCAGTACGATCGGCGCTCTTGTGTGGATGGCCCCTCCAGTACCCTTACTCTGATGGGGCAGTTAACGGAGTGCACTCCAGCTCAGTGCTTTCTTGAGTTTGTCCCCGAGCCCCTTCAGCGAGTTTTTACCCACATTCATCTTTTGTCACTGGCCTCAGGCTCTTCCCAGCAGCGAGTCAAGCTACACGACTCGGCTTCTCCACTGTTTGACCCAAGAGTGCCAGTCGTTACCACACTCCTTTTGGCGAAAATGGCTACCCAAACTGACGCAGCTGTGTCGCCAGTACAGCGCGTATTCACATTGATTTTGCGGCTGTTGCCCACAGACCAATTGGCCGACTTTTTCAAATATCTGGGCATCTCTGCCAGTGCACGGACTCAGGCTGGTCGCAGGACAATAGAACAGCTGGCTGAGGAAGCAATGCCAGCCATCATTGCTCACTTCGGGTCTGCCGATAATGTTGGGAAAGAGATCTTTGGCCGCTTTATTGCCTTCACTGTCGCATTTCTGCACAAATTGCGAGGTGTTTCAACTCTTCCTTCCTTGCCGGCGCTGACAGCTGGTCCTCCGGAGATACTGCCTGCTGCCATGTTCGATGAGCGCTGGTTTACTGTCATTGGCTCGACGGGACCGCATCTTGGACCGCGTGAACGTGCAGCATTTGAATCTGGTTCAGTTTTCTTCTACCTTCAAGTTGCTCATCTGTTGTACAACGCCGGCCTTGCGAAGGAGGCTGCCGAGCTGTGTGGTGGTCACAAATTCTCACAACCACCACCACCAAGCATTTTACTGCGACTCTTCCTTCGCTACTACGGTTTTGGTGGCGATATGCCTTCCTCTGAGCTTCACATGGGTCACGCTTCTGCAACCAGTGCTGCTGATGTTGCCCAATTCAACCAATTTCTGAAGGAGCTTCAAGAGAAGCGCCGAGAAGCTTCTCTGAAACTCGTTGCGGCTCCCCGGGTCGGCCGCTTTTCTGCGTCTTATCATCGTGCTATGGAACGCGGTGCGCAAGTACGATCGTTGGACATACCTGCTCGTTTGGCCTCCGCAATCAAAGCTCGCACCGACGTCGGAAGTGGATGGAGCTCTGCGAATTGTCTTCGTTCCGGAGCCTCTCTCGGGCATGCTCGTTGTTGGGGATGAAGTTGTGCAGGTGGGCTCTACAGCCAATTATTTCAAGCCGCTCCAGTGGGATGACGCGGTGAAAGATATCTGCATATGCAGATATCCGGGCCCTTACCCCTTCAACTTGTCATCTGCCCAGTTACCCAAGCGCTCCAACATTGATGATTGGTCTCATGTGCACGTTGTCATTCGAGGATGTGGCTCCTCTCCAACTACCACCAGCCCCGCTGGCATGTCTGCCTCTGCCGGCAGAGCGCCAACAGCTGGCTCTGACTTGTTTGCATCTCTCGCCACGCCGACCAGCAGCTCCGTGTCCGCCCCCGCCAGCGAAGTGCCACCAACACCTCTTGGCCCTGTCTTGTTTGCCACGCCGACCAGCAGCCCCATGTCCTTCCTCGCCAGCGCAGTGCCGCCAACACCTCTTGGCCCTGTCTTGTTTGCCACGCCGACCAGCAGCCCCGTGTCCGTCCCCGGCAGCGGAGTGCCACCAACACCTCTTGGCCCTGTCTTGTTTGCCACGCCGACCAGCAGCCCCATGTCCTTCCTCGCCAGCGCAGTGCCGCCAACACCTCTTAAGACTTGGTCACCGCTTTGGGAGGGCCCTTTTATATCGTTTTACGGACTTGCATTTGCTTCCAAAATGTGCGCCGAGGGGAGATCTTTCCAACGAGCCCAAGTTCTGCGTGAGGGGACAACTTTGAGTGACTTTACTCAAGTTGCTCATGGAAAAATTCAATTTTACTCATCTTCCGCGATGTGGCGATTTTTTGTTTAATGTCAAATTTCTTTGATTCTGCTCCAGATGAAAGATATCGATATGTTCTTCGATTTCGCTCGAGCAAAAGTGATTTTCTCTCGACCAATTTTGAGAAAATCAGGTTGCAGCATGAAGATTATTGTGTCTAAATGTTTGTTGTGTTTGCAGAAACGTGCAACATACAGTTGCATCACTGGTGCAAGCTTGCAAACTGCAAGTGCACAATTTGCAATGCCCGGCATGTGCGCCGCCACAAAACATT
>Ga0114973_10002237_pt1 | contig 14162 bp, 16 predicted proteins | sample M_140807_MF_Meta_FD_87025 | JGI IMG/M metagenome (GOLD analysis project Ga0114973, IMG submission 87025) | Freshwater microbial communities from Lake Montjoie, Canada to study carbon cycling - M_140807_MF_MetaG | ecosystem: Environmental > Aquatic > Freshwater > Lake | place: Lake Montjoie... | reverse complement strand
CTGAGAGATAAAACCCGAATCACCGCAATCGTTCCGTTTTCGTTTGGAAGGGTTTGGGTTCGGTTGGCCGTTGCCGTCCCTTGAAGTGTCGTCCTTGTGCCATCCACGCCAAATTGAATCGACCCCGTAGTTCTTAAATCAATCGACCCGCCCCCGTTGGAAAGATTGATGCTTCCGCCATCAATGGTGTCTGCGCTTAAATTGATGTATCCGCCTTTGGCATTATTAGAATTTCCCCCCTTGGTGTTAATATATCCACCATCGTTGCCATCGGCCCCCGCCCCTCCGCTAGTGTTGATATACCCACCCTGCGAATCGTTAGTCGAAAAAGTGTTGATGTCTCCGCCACTAACACCATTTTGCGAACTGGACATATTAAGCGACCCACCATTTCCTTCATAACCGATAGAAGTTATGCTTCCGCCATCACCCTCTACCGAAGAAAGATTGATCGAGCCACCAACACCCCCATCACCCGCATTTAGATTTATAGAACCCGCATTAGAACCTAGTTGCCCCACCATCGTTATACTTCCACCCGCCCCTCCACCCTCGGCCCCCGCACTTAGATTTATAGTACCCGAATTAGAGCCTAGACTCCCCACCATCGTTATATCACCACCCTGACCGCCCCCTACTCCTCCACTCAAATCAATGCTTCCACCTTTCGCATCTTGCCCACTTAAATTTATGTTTCCCCCGGAAGCATTGGGGACAAGGCCCCCGGAAAGATTGATCGACCCTGCCGGACAATTTAGTGCCTCTCCACCATTGGAGACTATTGTCCCGCCACTATTGTCATAGTATCCCGTAAGCTCAATCAATCCACCCTCGCCCGTTCCTTCCTCCGACCCGGACAAGTTAATTGCGCCACCTATCCCAGCATTATCCAAGGTATTGAGAGAATACCCATTCGGGTTGGTGTTATCGGGAAGAACAAGCGGATTGGCAACACCCCCCGCCCCGGCCACGGCGTCGGCCACGGTGAAGATCGTGGAAATCCACGCTAGGAAGTTATTGTCCGAACGGAAAAAATATGTATTTCCGTCCACCGACCACACGACGGTCGCCGTGGAACACGGGCCTTCCTGTCCGACGGTAAGGGTGAAGCTCATACGCTTCCCTCCTTACTACTTACGCCATCCGACCGAAGATTTTATATCCTCGCAAGGCGAAAGTGATGTCGAGTGCCGTCATGCTTGTGGGGAATGTCGAATACAAGCAAGTGAAATCAAATTGTAACTGATTCTGCCGTGGCCACCGAATCCGATAGCCTTCCGGGACGAACAGGTTCGAGGAGTTTCCGCAAACCAAGGAACGAGTCAGGGAGGAGGTGAACAAGTCCCGACCCGTCGAGATGTCCTTAATTAAAACCTTAAAATTGTCCGGGGCCTGAATGACGTTGTTCACCGTCGAAACCGAACCCGAAGAATTTGCCAGAACTGCGCTTGCTTGAGTCGAATTGTCGGCACTTGTCCGGGCTTCAAAACCATAAAGCTCAAATTCGGAATCTGAACCAAGGACAAGGGTCTTGGTCCCGGTCCCGCTTGCGGAAAGGGAAATGTCAACGGTGTAGATGAAGGGAAGAACTTCCCGGGATGATACTACTGAATCTGCCATAAAATTTTCTCCTTATATCGACCACCCCCCTCCCGGAAAGAAAGGGAACCGGGAGGGGGAGGTCATTTTTGAACCTACTTACTGAGTCGGGACGATGGCGAAGCCGTCGAAGCACAATCCGACGTTCACGAAGGCGAACGACCCGGAAACCGAATTGAGGTTCGGCAGGGTGTAGTTCGTCGAGTTGTAGTCGGTGTCTAGGAACTGGATCGAGGCGTCGATAATCGAATCACGCTCCACGAATAGCGGAGGCGTTACGATATACCTATCCCGGGTGTCGGCACTCTGAGAGTACCAATAATTCGTATTCACTCCGGCGGTCGTGGGGGTTCCACCACCGTAGGACTTGATCGAAACTCCCGCACCAATCGGACACTTCTTGAACGGTTGGTTGATTTCGAAGTAGCGTTTTTGTCCGAAGGTTACGATGAGGTTTCCACGACCAGATAACTGTTCGAGGAAGTTCATCGTTCCGGCGGAGGCCCCGAGGGAACCCGTGCCGGACCCGCCACCCGTTACTCCGCCGACGGTTAAGGTCGTGGAGGTGTTGACGGCCCCGGTCGTATTCTGACGGGCTTTCGGAAGAACGTACAAGTGGGTGCGGATGCCAGTAATCACATAATCATAGGTGAACTGACCGTTCCGATCCAAGTTGGTTTCTTCGAGGGTCTTTGCGATTCCCGAGTTCGGATCGAGCGAACCCTGCGGAATGCTAAAGAAGTTTAGTTTCTGGGAAACGATGCCCGTGGATGGCGTCATACGAACGTAGTCGTAATACTGCCACTTTAGGACCTGCAAGTTTCCGTAGTTCGCCGTCCCGTAACGGGAGGCGATCATTTGCGTAATCTGTTGCGATTCGGTTGCCATTGTAGTGTTCTCCTTGTGTGTGTGAATTACTGCACGGGGCGGAACTCAACGCCGTCAAGGATCACCCCGATATAGAGGTTGCCTTGAGTGGCGGGGAGGGATGTCGTCCCGATCTGCGGAATGATTCCGGCAGGGTAGTTGATCTGCACCCGGAAGTTTTCCTGAAAGTCAATATAGAGTTCAGGGTCAACAAGGTACTGTTCTTCGGCAAGGCGGTGTAGTTCGGCTTCGGGCGCACCGACCGAGTAAGTCGGAGTGGCGGAAGTGGTCAAACGAGTCACCGTCAGGTCGGAACGACCGTCGGCGGGCGGAGCATACAGGAACGGCTTCGGGATGGTGACGAAGTTTTTCGCACCCACCGAGAATGTCAAGATGCCCGCTTGCGCCCAACCCGATACCAAATCGGGCCATAGGCCGGAAGTGGCGTCGGTTGCATAGGTCGTCGTGGCGGAGGAGTAATCCACGCCGAACGTCGAGTTTGAAGGAATGTAGAGGGAGCATTGAATGGACTTTAGCAAGAAAGCCGAAGTTCCAAACGATCCCTGAACCGGGATATTGGTCCTCTGCAAGTTGGGGGTTTGTTGGTCGCCCAAGGCCGACCCGAAAAACGTATAGGTGTTTTGCGCCACGTTCGACGAGTTGAGGTAGGGAATGTAGGACCAGTATTGTTTCCGTTGGCTCTGCAACTGTCCCCGGGCATAAGTGCCGTAGCGGGACTGTAGCTTGCCAACAATCGCCTGTGAATTTGTCTCGGCCATGTTAGTAGTCTCCTTGTTGGTTAGTTAATTATTTAGCCCACGCATTGAAAGCGTTGGGAACCGATCCGCCCATAGCGTTCTGCCGGGGAGCGATGTACGCACCCATGCTACGCCGGGGGTCGAGGTATTCACCGAGGTAACGCTGGGCGGTCTGGGTCTGCAACTGAGGAATCAAACCCGAGACGGCGTTAGCGATACCGCCGATAATCATGCCATTGGCTAAGGCGGGACTGAACCGACGGGTCAGGATGGCTCCGAGTCCGGGAATCAGGAGGTTATAGATAGCCTTGCTGATATTGGCGGAACCGAGGGTAGGCAGGGTAACAATTCTGCCGACGAACCCGGTGGCGATGGGGGCGAGGATGACTCCGCCCGCCAAGGAAAGATTTTCACGCTTCACGAATTGTCCGGCGAAGCCTTTGACGCCTCCGGCCATGCTACGACGACTGCGATTTTTTCTGATTTTCATGTATGTTCTCCGTTTGTGATGCCGGGTGGTATGCCGTTTGTGACGGCGGGTTGTGTTTTTCCGAATCCGCTTCGGCCCGTGCTTCCGATGCGTCCGGCGTTTGTGGGTACGACGTTTGTGTGTGCGCTTCTTTCCCTTCCGGGACTTCTTGCGCTTGTTCTTGAAAAGTTTCTCGAACTCCGATGACGAACTGTAGTAGCCATTGGGAAAAAGAGGTGAAACCGGGGTGCGACGACCGAAAATTTCGGTTCCGCCATTCCTACGGATACGATTGCGTCGGCGACGGCGAGGATTTTCCAAGAGCAGTTGTTTCACTTTGGGCTTATGTCTTGGGTGAATGGTTTTTTGTCAAGGGTTTTTTACGGGGGTTCATCATAAAGGCATTTTTGCCCGTCACCCATCCATGCCGTTTCCGCATAAAGTACAAATCCATTTTGCGACACATTTCAGTCGCCTCGGCGTAGCTAACCACTCTCCCGGGAATATCGGTTGGTTTCAAAGAGGAGGGCTGTTTCTGGTTGTAGCTATGTTGTGTGACGACACTCATACTCCAAAATCGACCGCCCATAGTGCGTTTGAAGTTTCGTCGAGTCGTTCGGCGTAAATGTCGTCACCCTGCTCCATCGCCAAGTTCGCTTTCTGCGAACATAGTACAGAAAGCTCCTTGGTGATTTCGGTGACGGAGTGCTTTTCGAGGAGGCGGGAAAGATCGTCCCGCAAGGACATCAGTCTATTTTTAGCCCGAGGCTTTTGAGGGCGGGCAAAATATACTTAGCCATGAAGGTGTCGTCGGCTGGGGTGGGGGTTAATCGGACGATGATCCTACTGACCATGACCACGGCCCCGGCGATGGCTGTTATGGTCTGCCAATTCTCGGTAAGAAAAGTAATCATGTTCGTTCTCCTTTAGGGTTTGGATGTTTTGAGGCAAGAATTATTTTAGATGACTTTTGCAAGCGTCGATCAAAGTTCTTGCCCCAATCGGAATCCCGGTGTTGAAACCGTCCGGGCAAGTGATCGTTTTGTACGGGTAGTGTCCCGTACATGGGTCCCGAAGGGTTTTGGCTCCAATCGGAGTGTTAGTCTTGAAACCGTCCGGGCAAATTACGGGATTTGCTATGGCGGTGCTGGGTGCGCCGACCGAGTGCATTAAGTCAACATAGTTAAAGAGGTGGGATGGCATATAATAGTTCTTTTTTTAGATTTGCGTTAAGGTTTCATCTGGCCCAGCTACAGGGGTGGTATATTCGCAAATTTGCCCGCTAGGAAAGTTTTGTTTATACAATCCCGCATAGTATTCGCCCAAACGCTTATTTGCTTCCACCATAGCGAGAAGTTTGGCATTCGAGTCTAAGTTTTTGTTATTTAGCGAAGCATCGATCGTCCGAACTGTTCTCTGTAATGCTAAGGCTTGTGATGGCGAGAGGGATTTCATTAAGTCCTGATAATTCGGTGGCCGACAAACTTTCTTTCTTGGAATCTTTCTGCAAGAGTAGTTTGGTGTATAGCAAGGTTTTGGTCCCTTGCTTTTCACATAAAGCTCGTAACCCGAATTACATCTTCCCGGCTTGACTGCCGGACAACGGTTGGGAACCGGGCTCAACCCCATCGTATGATATTCAAAAAGACTAGACGGCATTTTTTACACCATGAATCCAAGGGACTGAACCGCCCCGCCGATTCCATCGCCCATCCGGGACGGGTGGCCGATATGGGCGGGCATATTCTCACCGAAAGGACTCATCCCCATAGGATTTGACGGCGAAGGATATGCTCCCATCGGCTGAAACCCTGCCCCGGCGGGGTTAAAGATATTCGGGTTCCCGGTATTGGCATAAGCCCCCATCGGCTGAAATCCGGCTCCGGCCGGATTCCAGATATTCGGGTTCCCGGTGTTGGCATAAGCCCCCATCGGGTTGAAACGATCCGGGAAGCCCGTTTGGACCTGACGACCAAGAGGATTCACGGCGGGCTTGACGTCGGAAAGCCTGTAAAAAGGTGTCGGGTTGCCGTTGCTACGAGGAAAGTTTGGATTGCCTTGATCGGCAAACACCGGGCCGGGGGCTCCGGGATAAGGACGGGCAACATTCTGACCCATCAACGGGCCCGCCATACCCATCGGTTTGAAAGAGGGCATGGAATAGGTTTGGGGATAGCCCGGGGATTCTGGAATATACGATCCAAGAGAAAAAATGTTTTGTGCGCTATTTCCAGAACATGACGAGCAACAAGAAAGTGGGTTCATATATCGAGATGTCTTTCTAGGGGCCAAAAAGTCAAACTATTTTATAGAAAAACATTATTCCACAATCCGCCATAACGCTCCATGCCGTCGGCGGTGTGATGGTAAGTTTTGCCGTCATCCCCCCGATACATCATTTCGCCATTATCGTCCCAACCGATGAAGTCGTAGTCCTGACCCTCTTTTCCTGTTTCACCGCCACAATTCGTTCGTCCAGTATAGGAGCCCCCTTGACTGTCGTACAAGTTTCCTCCCCCATCGCTGTATAAGGGTTGACCGTAACTTCCCCGACACTTGGATTTTTCATAGACATTCCCATATTCATCTTCGATTGAATCCGGGGCTCCGGGTCCGGGTCCGGGTCCGGGTCCGGGTCCGGGTCCGGGGCCCGGTCCGGGTCCGGGTCCGGGTCCGGGTCCGGGTCCGGGTCCGGGGCCCGGTCCGGGTCCGGGTCCGGGTCCGGGTCCGGGTCCGGGTCCGGGTCCGGGTCCGGGTCCTCCCGGTCCTCCCGGTCCTCCGGGCAATTCAAGGGGGCTACCATAAACGCCGGGGCCAACATAACTGCCACCAGATTCGGAAAGGTTGGGCAAGCGAATCGGAGAATTTTCGTAGGTCGTCTGAAAAGGGGCGTTTTGTTCGACAAAATTTTCGGTAGAGGAAATAATCTCGTTTAAGGCTTGAGGAGTTTGAGGCTGGGCATCCTTGGGGAAAGAAACCACCACCTCCGCCCCAAAAGAAGGATTCATGGAGGCTTCCTGAACAATCCCGTATATGGCTTTCAACTTTTCAGGACTCGAAACAGGGAAACCGATGGTGTAATCGCCCTCGGCGTCAAAAGGTTGCACCAAGGGGTAAAGTTTTTCACCGTACATTTGGCGAAATTTCGTGTTCGCCTGATCCTCCGGCATGGTGTCGGAGATGAAGGATATTTCAATTTGAGAAGTTACGTCCGTTCCCGTTTGATTCTTAACCGTGGGAATGGGCGTAAATTTTGAAATCTTTCCCACCGAGTCAGATAGATTTTTCAGGGCTCTATCATATTCCGCCTGAACAACGGCGGATTCATAAAGAATTGCGCCTATCGCCATCCCCTCAAGATAGTTTTGAGCGATTCCAGAATAAAAATCATATTCCGATCTGATCCCGGCCTGATTCACGGCATTGACAAAAACATCCAAGGATTTTTGTGTGGGTGTAACAAGTCCGCCCGCACCCCCCTTTGTGGGAATGACCGGGCCCGGAGTCACCGGGGCCTGAATTACGGGAGGAGTCAAGGGAGACGGAGTGACGGGAGGAGTCAAGGGGGCCGGAGTAACGGGCTTAACCGGGGATGGTCCGGGAACGGTCGGAATAGGTCCCAGAAAATCGGAAATACCGGGAATCGAAATTTGTCCCATTTCGCCGGATGGAATGGAAATGGGCGAGCCCCCGGGGGTGCTTGGCCGAAAGTTTGTCGGCTCAAGGAACACATCCCCTTCGAGGTGTCCGAGATAGATCGGCATAAATCTACTTTTTGGCGTAGTTAAGAATACAAATCACGGCAACTACCCCGGCGACGGCCCCGGCAATTAAGCCGATAGTGAAGGCCGTCCCATTCGTGCCAAGGCTGAACGTGATTTCTTTTGTTGGGTCGTCAAGAGTGGTGGGGGTGTCTGCCATAGTCGGACCTGTATTTTGTGTTTTCTTGAAAGTCAAACAAGAATGGCGTCGGGGGAATGAGCGTTGGTAAGTTGATCGTGATAGTCAATAAATTCACGCCACTCCGATCTAGCGGGCCCCGTCTCTGCCACTAGCCGGGTGATGGCGTAATTGTCCGGGGCCGGGAGTTGCTTGGGCTCAACCCGGGACGCAAAATATCGCCGGGTTCGGGCAAGTTTTGAGTAGAGCTTGTCCCCGCCCATCGCATCCAACTCCTGAAACATGGCGTCCCGGTCAACATCGTAACGCCCGGTAAAGAATACCCGGTATCCGTTCCGGGTTTGATAAATTCTCATAGGCTCATCGGGCAACATGACGTCGGGACGGTCAAAGTCTCCGATGGGATGATACCGTGTGCCTAAAACATGGAACCCATTAGGGTATTTTTTGGTGGGACTTTTCCATATCATTTTTAGATAGGAAGTATCTTCATCGGGCCAAATAAAAAATTTTTGTTCCGGGTTGGATAGGTCGGTATCAGGTGAAAGAATAAATTTTTTCATCAGTCACCGCCGATTCTGACGGTTCCGGGAGGGATGGTCGCTTTCAGCGTCCCCGTGGTGGCAAGGCTATTGATGGCCCCAGCGGTCCACCCCGACATATTATTGCCTGTCAAGCGTCCTTCCGTCATACCCCGGGCTCCCCCGGTAAGTGTAAGAATCACGCCTCCGCCAACAATCGTGGGCAAACTTGCAGTACCGCCATTGGGTCGATTTACAAGGTCTCTACCGATTGGACGAGACGGATAGTTTCCAACTGACCCGGAAACCCCGCTAGTCACAAGTTTGTTGGCTCCTTCGGTTAGGGTTTGGAATGCGCCTTGACTCAATGCCGGAAGTGCCCCGGTCGCAACATTGAGTGGCATACTTATGGGTTGCAAGCCCGGAACGAGGGCGGTTGCGGTGTTGACGTAGGTTCCGCCAATCGACGCAATCTTGCCGATGGCCGGGGAAAGAACTTGAGCACCATCATAAATCCGATCTGGATTGTTTTTGTTGGTCGCAACCGTGTAGGCGGTATCCACTTGCCGAATTACATTAACTACATCGGTCGTGCGAAGCGTAGCCTGACCAACTTCTTGAATGATATTGAGTGATCCTTGACGCAAATCGACCCCCGCCCGCAAGTTGCTATCCACCGCCTTGCCGATGGCGATAGATGCCGAACCAATCAGGGCTTGAGATGCGCCCAACTCCACGGGCCCGCCGTTTCGGACGTACCCTTCAATACCTTTGGCAAGGGCAATCCCGGTAGCCTCGCCATATTTACCTTCGACCATAGCCCCGGCAATCTGACCTCCGCCACGAATCCCGGCAGAACCCTCGGCCATAGGGAAAAGGACATTCTGGGTATAATCCTGACGGGTATTTACGGCGTCACCAATACCCCTGACTCCTTGGCCTACTTGTTGGGCACTTTGATTGTAACCCGCTACCGCCCCATTGATGGCTTCGTTAAATTTCTGAGATTGACCATAGGCGGTCGTGATGTCGGATCGCAACCCACTAGCGGTCGAAAGGTTCTGGTTCAGTTGCGATCCAACCGTGTTGTAGGCTTCTTGGGTATTGGAAATCTGATAATTGGTTTCATTGACGGCGAGCCCGTTCGTCATCACATCATAATTCGCCGACCGAATATCGGCCCTCTGTTTTTGAAGTCCGGCCATGCCCAATGGATAGTTTGCACGATTCATGGCCTGATCGAGACGGGCTTGTGCGCTTTCGAGAGCAAGGGTCTGGTTATAGAGTTGACCATTCAGCCCTGACAAACTTTCTGACAAATTTGCTAGGCTGGAAAGCTGACCATTGATGGCACTTGACACCAGAGACAAGAGCCCACCCTTTTCCGTAATCAAAGCATTGTTTTCACTAAGTAACCCGGTATTGATGCCGACTTGTTCACCATATTTTGCCATCCCCTCCTTACCCTGATCTATGTCCTTTTTGGCGTCATTCAGAGATTTCTCGAAAGCCTGATCTGCCCCCATTTTGAGAAGTTCTTTTACACCGTCCAAAATGCCTGAAAATATACCCGACCATAGTTCAATATCCTTGCGGGTTTCTGAGGAATCGTCGCCCGGGCCGGGAAATCCTCCCCCCGGTGTTCCTCCCCCCGGTGCGCCCGGGCCCGGTGCGCCTATATCACCTTGTACGGGATTGTCGGCCCCTTCATAGTCAAGTTCGTTACACTCGGCGTCAAGGCATTCAAAATCGGGGTAAGTGTCGTTATTTATATCGACCCAAGGACTCCCCTGATTGTCGTAATAGATTTTGCCCATAAAAGGCAGTCTTTATTTTTTCTTTAGGATGAGAATGAGTCCGACTCCAAGAACCCCGGCGATCAATGCGGGCCCAATCCAAGAGTTCTGCTGGGCTTGGGTGACTTGCGGGACAAGGTTCGGATACGCCGTGGAAAAAGGGATGACGGTAGTTGTGCCACCTTGGGTTCGTTCAATCACCGGGGTCTTGGTTCCGGGTAGAAAAACAATTTTATCGCTAGGGTTCGATTGGTTGATAATGGCTTGCACCCCGGAATAAATGCCTAATCCCGTTTGAGCAATCCCGGTAAGGCCCGAAAGGAAGTCATTAAGTCCGCCCAAGAAGTCGGAGGATGATCCGCCCGTAGTCGATACGGGATTTGATAAATCCGCCCCCATGACCCCGCCCTGATTCCAGTAGTTTTGCCATTGATAAAGACTAGAGTCGGAAATTCCTCCAAGAACATCGTTAAAATCGGGAAGATTAAATCCAAAAAGATCGTCAGTCGTCCCGGTGTATGAGCTCCCGGTGTTGACGGTTGAAGATGAATCATCAAACCAAGTTGTCGGGTTCCACCAATCTCCTAAAGTATTCATGTCTCCTCCATGTATTGTTCACTTCACTTTTTGGCAACTCTTTTTTCTGATTCATCCTTGGCGAGTTTTGCCCCCATCAAAATCAGGGCAACGAAGGCCAATCCGTAACCCGCCTCATTCACCCAACCCGGGACATTCGGGATGGGAGGGAATCCGGCAAAATAAACCCGTTCACCCGGGCGGGGCAAAATGGTCCCGGGCTGAGTGGGGCGAACCGCTTGCGAGGGCTTGGTTTTGCCCAAGTGGGACACCGCACCCCATATTCCCAAAATCCCGGCGAGGGCGGTTTTGGCAACGGCAATCATGCCTTTCAGAATTTTGAGCCATTCGTTTGAGCTATCCGTAGCCTCTTTCATGGTTTTTTGAATTGAATCGGCCATCGCCATAAACTCGGGAGTCACAATTTGACTTGAGGCAAGTTCGGGGGCAAAAGTTGGAACGGTCCCCCCGGAGCCCGAACCCGTTCCGCCAGATATTTGCTCTTGTAACAAGGCATAGGAATTTTGCGCCGTGGAAATGGCGGTTTGAAGGGTGGATAATGCCTGATTGCCTAAAGCGACTTGTTGTTGCAAGGCGGAGTATTCCCCCTGAGTCATGGAAACATTTTGCGAGAGTTGAGCCTGAGCCCGACTCCCCGCCTCAATTTGATTTTGTAAGCCGGAGAGTTCGGATCGGCTCATCCCGATGGCGGATTCGAGTCCACTTAGATCGGATTGCCCGGAAGCGATTCGGGCCTGAATTTCATCCAATCTTTGCGATGCCGATAAGATATTTTGTTCGGAAGTGGCATAGCGTTCGTTGGCCGTTGCAAGATTATCCCGGAGGGTCGAAAGCTGTTGGTTGACATTTTCTAGTTCGGAAACGCTGGAATTATACTGTTTGGAAAGTATTGAGGTGGCCTCTTGAAGCTGAACTAGGTCGGAGGAATCCGCTAGGTACTGTTCACGGAGCGTCGCAACCTGACCTTGCAAATCCGTTTGAGTTGCGGTCAGGCTTGCGATGTTTGATTCGGAATCGGCAATTTGATTGGTAAGGGCCCCGATATTGGCTTGTGAGGTGGCGATGGTTTGTTCTGCCGACTGAATCTTGTTTTGAAGGTCGGAAAGCGTGGATTGTGATTTTGATATGTCGGAAGAAAGCGAATCATATTGTTCGTTCAGCCCGGAAAGCTGGTCGGTCGCAAATTGAATGTTCAAGGATAGGGATGAGTTTTCAGATTGCAGGGAATCGTATTGGGCCTGAGTGGATGCCAAGTCGCCCCGGGCATATTCCGCCATCGAAAGAAGTTCATTGTATTGACCTTGAGTAACCACGACATTTGATTGGATCGAGGCAAGTTGAGCTTGAGCCGTGGATAGATCGGCTTGAGCCGATGCAACTTGCGATGCGACCAAGTTGTATTCCGCCGTGTAAGCTAAAAGAGAAGATTGGACCGAGGCGAGTTCATCTTGTTTCACCGTAAGGTCGGATTGGGTCGCCTGAACCGACGCCGTAAGTGAATCATATCTTGCCTGAGAGTCGGCGAGATTTGAAGCGACGTTGGAAAGTTGGTTTTGGGTCGAGGTAAGATTGTTTTGGGCGGTTCCCACTTGAGCCGTCAGGGAGTCGAGTTGGGCTTGGGTCGTCCCCATACTGGCTTGGGCCGTGGCAAGGACGGTTTGGGCGGTGGATAAATCGGATTGCGCCTTGGTAAGTTGTGAGGAAAGGGAGGTGTATTGAGCCTGAGAGGTGGCAAGGTTTGTCGTGACGGTCGCAAGCTGACTATTGGCCGAAGCTAGGGAGGCTTGGGCCGTGGTAACTTGGGATGAAAGCGAATTGTATTGAGTTTGGGTGTTGGAAAGGTTGGCCGACGCCGTAGAAAGTTGGCTATTGACCGACGTTAGGTTGCTCTGCGCCGTCGCAACTTGAGAAACGAGTGAATTGTATTGAGTTGTGCTGGTTCCGATGTTTGCCGTGACGGAAGCAAGATTATTCTGCGCCGTGGTAAGATTTGCCTTGGCCGTGTCGAGTTGCCCTTGCGAAACGGCGAGGTCAAGGGTGAGTTGGTTCTTTTGAGCGATCAGGCTGTCCCGGGAGGTCGTCGCCGTGGCGATCTGGTTGGTAAGATCGGAAAGGGTGATTTGTTGCGCCTGAAAGGTCGCAAGTTGGGTGTTATAGGCGGATATGGCGGTGTTAAGGGTCGTTTGGGCGGTGGCTAGTTTTGTGGCGTCAGAGTTAAGAGCATTTACTTTACTGGTATAATCCGTGACGGCGGTATCCAATGAAGTTTTGTTTGAGGAAAGGGTCGATTGCAGGGTGGTAAGTTCAGTTTTTTTAGTGGCAAGAGAGGTCGTAAGAGTGGAAAGACTAGCGTTGTAATCGACGAGGGTTTGTCGGTTTTGCCGGGTCAATTCAAGCCCAAGGGCAAGGTCCGTCAGAGCATTTTTAAGGTCATATTGAAGAACAATCGCCTGATCTCGAATCGTTTTTAATTGCGATGCAGTATATGAAACAGTAGTGGAGGTCCAAGTGGTAGGGATGGCCGGAACCGTATATTCATACGGATCGGAAACGCCGATAAGATCGACCAGAGGGGGAAGGGTGGGAATGGAGGGTACGGTAATCGGTGTATAAGTAGGGACACTAGGAATCGTGATGTTCGGGGCCGTGAACAAAAACGAAGTAAAGTTCGGTATGGTGTAAGATGTATAAGAGATTTCAGGCATGGTCCGGGGCGAAGTCGCCGTATAGGATTTCTCCTTTAGGCTCTCCGAAATGATCGTTCGGGTTGCAGGGGTCGTAGTTCACAATTCCTTTTTCACCCTGAATCTGTAAGGCGACATGATCGTAGTATTCGGCGTCGTAGAGGTGTACCCCAACCGGGCGGACCGCAAACCCGATGGAATGGAGCATGGACCCGGAAAGCAAAACCTGATCGTCACAATCCCCGTTTGCCATGCCGAATTTTTCATATTCTCCAATCATGGCAATCGGGGAACGGACATATTCAAGTCCAAGAGGGTCCCGGACGTAGCGAACGTAGTCCTCCATGAAGTTCGTCACGGCCCGGACTTGGCCGGATCGGTCGTCGTTGCCTACCGATTCATTGAAAAGAGAGGTCGTGAACCTACGCACCCGGGCGTCCACCCCGTACTCCGCAATCAGGCGGGATAGAACCGATATGATTTGCTCGGCGTCGGTCGCCCCGTAGCCCACCCGGTAACGGACCGTACCGTTGTCCTCGGATATGCGAAGAGGCTTCTTGTCGAAAATACGGTCGATAAACTCAAAAAGCATCCCCCTAGATGTCTAGGGGAATGCCTTAAAAGTCAATGCTTGCCGTTTTTCGGGACTTTGGGCTTGGGAGTCGCCCGGGGAGTCACGCCCACGACGGGTTGCGCCGAAGTATCCTCCGGGGCCTCCTCGGGCGGTTCCTCTAGGATAATTTCACGCAAGGCGAAAAACCAATCCTTATGCGGGACCATTTGAACAATCGACTTGGAGAGTTTTTCCCACCAATCCGAAGATTCTAGGTAAGTTGCGACGGCCTCGTACTCCTCATCGGTAATCAGTTGTTGATAGAAGTCGTGGACCTCACCAACATCCGATTTCTGTTCGGCAAACTGGATGAGGGCCGGAATGATCGACTCCATTTTCTCTTGCGGGGTAAGTTCCT
>Ga0114973_10002229_pt1 | contig 14178 bp, 8 predicted proteins | sample M_140807_MF_Meta_FD_87025 | JGI IMG/M metagenome (GOLD analysis project Ga0114973, IMG submission 87025) | Freshwater microbial communities from Lake Montjoie, Canada to study carbon cycling - M_140807_MF_MetaG | ecosystem: Environmental > Aquatic > Freshwater > Lake | place: Lake Montjoie... | reverse complement strand
GTCAGGATGCCATTGGAACTCCTTTTTGCATAACCATCGATCATCAAACTAAGGAAGATGCTACCGTTACTATTCGTTACCGCGATAGTATGTTACAAGAGCGCATTGCAATGAATAAAGTAAGAGAATTAGTGTTAGCGCATATCAACTAGATTGCTTAAATAATCATTACGCGTTGCTTCGGAATTCAGAAATACAATTTTGAGCGAGCGTTTGTAGCGAGTCGAAAAATTCGTATTTTGAATGAAGAAGTATTTTGGTATTTAATAAATAAGGCCCCAAGCAAAAACTCGGGGCCTTATTTATTAAGTAAACGCGTAAAAATCAATTAACCGAAAGATTCAAAGTGCACTTGTTTTTTATCAAGGCCCAGTTCGGTCATATTTTTGCGAGCATCATCAATCATTGCTTTCCAACCGCATAACCAAACATGGGCTGTTTCTTTATTTTCTTTTAATAACTCTTGGTACACTGGATGCACATATCCTTTGTGTGATCCAGCAGGGACTTCTGTTTCTCTGGAATAGCAAGGATGAAAATGGAATCCTGGTTCTTTACTTTCTAAGTCCTTCAATTCATCAATGTATAAACCATCTTCAAATTTTCGACAGCCAAAAATTAAATGGATATTATTGTGCGGAATTTTATGTTCGTGAATATAGCGAATCATTGATCGGAAAGGAGCGATACCTGTTCCTGTACAAATAAAGTACACATCATTTTCAAAATTCTTAGGCAGAGTGAAAACACCTTGTGGCCCTCTTAAAGTAACTTTAGTACCTACTTTGCCTTCGTTGAATAAATAGGTAGTGCCAAGTCCGCCTTCTAAATGAACAATAACAAGCTCAAAACTATTTGTACGATTAGGTTCTGAAGCAATTGAGTAACTTCTCCAACGCTTATTTTTTTGTTCATGTATTGGTAAGTCAAGTGTTACAAATTGACCAGGAATAAAATCAAATGATTCCAATGCTGGAATTTCAAAGTAAAACCTCTTTGTATTGGAAGTTTCATCAATAATTTTTGTGATCACACCTTCAACCCATTCTAATGCCATATTATTATTTTTTAATTAATTAGTAATAAAAACTCGCTGAACATAAACCTTATTTTTAGCGTATACTTTAATATAATAAACGCCAGTAACTAAATTTTCAATGTCTATTTTTTGAGGAGTTCTTTGGTTAACAAGTTTGTTTTTATACGCTACACGGTTACCCATGGAGTTTAATACATCTATTGAAATATCGTTGGTTTGCAAGTTGCTAAATGAAATATAAAAGGCGTTTCCTTTGATTAAATTTTCAATATAATCAGTGGAGGTTATTCTTAAATTAATATCCTTCGCTGAACCTTCTATAATATTAGTGATAATATTGCCACTATTATCTCTTACTAAAACAAGTTTGTTTTCAGAAAGTATTTGACAGCCATTGTTGTTGGTCATTACTTTATAAATCGCATTTTTTAATGGCTTGTAAACTTGGCTGGTAGCACCATTTAAAAATTCATCATTCATATACCATTGATAGGTTGTAGCTGCTGTCGCAGTTAAACTATCGCCTTGCAATTTAAACGTAGGGGCACTAATTATATTTACAGGAATGGTAGTAGGAGGGCTATCGCAGTCACTCGTACTAATCTGTGTGTTATATAAAAAGTAAAAGTAGTTTTGAAAATTTCCTGTAGCTGCTGTCACACTGTTACCCGTATAGCTGAAAACTTTATTAGGTCCAATGGGATAAGGGTTGGTTGTCACATTGTTGTTTCTGTAAATACTAGCAGTACTATCACAAGTGGTTACGATATAGTAATTACCTGCAACATTTAGCTTAAAGTTAACCTCGTAGATTAAACCAGAATCGCCAGCTACATAATTCGAAGCACCTGCAACTGGACTTGGAGAACTTGCCGCAGCATTTACGGTAACAAATTGAGATAATCCAGGATAGTAAGTGGTGTCGGTAGCCATGTACATCAATTCAAATTTAATTTTTCCAGCATTTGCAGTATATAATTTTACGGTATTAATAGTCATTGGGGTGCCTGTGGTTACCTTCATGTAATTACCTTTGAAATTATTATAACCTCCTGCACCCAATGTGGTATTGTGAGCAGGTCCAACAAATCCTTGAAACCCATGTGTTAAATACAAATTACTTTTTGTGGATGTAGCGGTGATATTAGATCCAGCTGCAATGGGTGTTGCTAAGTTTGAACTATCATACCAAATGTAACTTTTGCTTGCTGATGGTGAATTTACAGTAAGCTTTAAATTATTGTTACAATTGATTGCGCTACCAGTAGGGGCTATACTATTATCAGCAGTAGTTATTGCCGTAATTAATGTATTATTTTCTTTTAGTTGGTCAATGGCAGATATAACGGTTGCTGTGAATGAATATTTAGTAACTGCTTCTAAATTGATTGGTTTTTGGAAAGTATAATTCATGGACTCTCCAGCTTCCAAACGACCATTAAAAGTTTCATTGATATTTAAAATGGTATTCGTACCCTTTGTTACTGTTAAGCTAAGTGGGAAGTTTTTTTGTTGTGTTGTACCATTGTTGGTCACTTTTACCGTGACATATTGTACGGATTTTTTACAAGCTGCATTCTGCGGGCTTACCAAATCAGACATTTGTAAATCGCTCGAAGGATTGATAATTCTTAAAGTATAATCCTGTGTTTCCCCGTTGGTATAGGTGCCACATGCCAATACATTAGCACTATTGCTTGTTTCCATTACCACAATTCTTACCTTCATTAAGCGACCAAGTTGTAAGTTGTCAGGTAAGCTAATAGTTGCAGTATAATTGCTATTGGTGATTCCAGTACTTGTATTGACCAATTCATTAGTTTCAAATGTGCCATTGCTATTGTAGTCAATAAAGGTTTTTACAAAACGTGTGTTATTGGTTGCATCTGCACTGCCTAGTTTTAAAAATAAATTGATTGAACTATTGGGTTCCCCGTTGATGAATAAATTGGTGTTATCTACAAAATCTTTATTGGTAGCTGGTACAAATTGAATATTATTAATGCTTATACTGTCTATTTTACTTCCACCACTTGAGCTTGCAGTGGATGCACAATAAGCTACACCGCCAGCACCACTGATGACTAAAGAATAGGGTTGTTGGCCTCGATCTAAATTACGCTTATGCTTAATTTTAATCAAATAGCTTTTACCCACCAATGTTGTATCAATTTCTACTTTTTCTACGTTATCCAATACATTATCACCTTTAAAAGCCGCACTGGCAGGAGTTTGTGGGTTTAGTTTCCATGAATTAGTGATTTTGGAACCTTGACTTATTGTTAAGTCCAAGTCATTCACTAACTGGGGTGTAGTGTCATTTAATGTACTTCTGGCAGTCCCTTTAACATCGTTCCAAACAATACTTGCCTTTACCGGGTTTTTTCCGGAAGCAATAATAGTATAGGTGGTGGAGTCTAAATTATTTAAAGTGTTTTCATACACTAAGTCAGAACTAGCATTGCTATTTTTTGTAGTCAATGCATTTTTCAAAACAGTTGCGGCATCAAACATATTAAGTAACCCCCATCCAAATTTGTAATCTGGTCCAGGGTTGGGTCCTGCTTCATTTGCTGTATGTATCGCCAAAGCTTTTACCGTGGTTGATCGCAAAAACTTTTTGGGACTTAATTGTTGGCTAAGCTCTTGTAATAATAATAATGAGCCGGCTGCATTTGGAGTAGCCATGGAAGTTCCATTCTTATATCCGTAACTAGAGTCATGGGTAGCAGTAGTTGAAAATACAGATACCCCATCCGCTACAATATCTGGTTTAATTCTTCCATCATCTGTTGGGCCCCAACTACTAAACGAGGACATGACTACGTCTTCCTTTTTGGTATAGGGACTTGATAAGCCATTAACAGCACCAACAATTAATAAATTTTTGGCATTGATATCCGAAGATAAAGTTTCATAACCATCATTGCTACTTAAGCTATCAGGTCTTCCGCCTGCATTATACATTTTTCCATTGGCATCTCTTCTCCAATAAGGATCACCCACTTTAGGGCCAGTACTTCCATGATTATTTCCGGCAGCCTTAACACTTAAATAAAAAGGCGCATTGTACATAACAGAATCATGGATCATTGCTTCATAATTGTAAAGCCCAAATTTATAGTCTTCCTTTTCGGTGTACTTGCCATTAAATTCCCAACGATCCGCCGAATCACTATTTTGATCCCAGCCACTTAATATACCATAGGAGTGGTTGGAAATAAGCATTCCATTTGCTGCAGCTGCTGACATTTCACTATTATCATTATTCCAGTCATAGGAATAAGCCCCTTTTAAATTATAGGACATTCCTTTTGCTAATGGGTTCAATCCTTTCGACATGACAGTGCCAATCACATGCGTACCATGCTCATAGGCAGTAGTGGCATTGTCTTTTTGAACAATTCTATTTCTCAGTTCATTATGGGTTGTGCGCACAGCACCTTGGTCCCAAACACCGAAAGTGTTTGTTAAGCTATCGCTTTCGCCAGTTAAATTAAATCCGTTAGCTGCGGTCGGCCAAAGTTTATTGGTATTGACTGTGATTGCAGGAATAGGATCTGCAAAACTTGTATAATAAATGGGCATGCCTGCCGCATCAATGCCCATTAAGGAACGACGGCTATTTCCGGCTTGATAAAATAAAGGCCACCTTTTTTCCTTGGCCTTGATTAATGCATCTGAATAAGAAGCGCGGGATTCAATATCTAATGATTTTGCCGTGCTTAATAGTATTGATTTTCTAGTTTGAACCTGTGCATTTATTTGTTGAAAAAAAATAAATGAAACCAATAAACAAATTTGCCATTTTTTCATGCGCGTATTTTTAATAAACCTAATGATAGGAGTATTCGAAATTACAATTTATTATCTATTTTTTGGCAATTTACCCGATTTATAAGGCCCTATCAAAAGGTACTTTTTGCGAATGGTTGTTTGTAAATCTGTTTAATTTTTTGTTGTAACTTTAAACAAATGGAAATGCGATGAAAAGGGTTTACATAGCAACCTTAGGTTTAATTCTAATAGCTTTATTATTACTGGGATGTTCGACTATTAAAAAACAATCAAAAGTGCAATTTGCGCAAGGCATTCAAGGGCAGGTTTTTGAACAAAAAGGCAATCAAATGCCACAAAAGGGAAAGCCTTTTTCAAAGGGTGTTGGATATGCGACCCAATTATATTTTTTTGAACCCACTAGTATGCAATCTGCTAGTCAAATAAGCGGCAATCTATTTAATATGCCAAGCACTCAATTAATTGGGACTTTTACAACTGATTCCTTGGGGCGTTTTAAGTGTAACCTTAAGCCAGGTCGGTATAGCATTTTTGTCAGGTATGAAAATGGGTATTATGCAACAAGTTTTAACCAACGCAATGAATTAGGCATTGTAGAAGTTTTAGAGGGAACCTTTGCACCCGTCGAAGTAATTGTTAGTGCCAAAGCAAGTTATTAGCATTGAAATAGTATCTTTGTAGGGTGATGTATGAATGAGCAATCCTTGTTTGAACGGTTTAATGTATCCCCCCTCCTAAATTCTTTGGCGGACAGGATAGCTATGTCCGAAACGCAAAAAAGCCCTTTTCAAATTTTCCTACAGCACCTCAATGGATCGGTCCCCGCTTTTGTTTTACAAACTATTTTTACGCATGAGAAAACGAATCAGTGGAATCATATTGTTGTATTAAATGATGCAGAAGAAGCAGCGTATTTTTTTAATTCCATTGAAAGTGTGACAGAGGCGATGGATTTGTTTTATTTTCCCTCCTCTTTTAAAACACCCCACAATTTTAATTTTCTAAATCCTTCGCATGTGATGTTGCGAACCGAAGCGTTGACTAAAATTTCAATGGGCGGAAATAAGAAAATTATTGTAACCTACCCTGAAGCGCTTTTTGAAAAAGTGATTCTTCCAAAAACACTACAAAAAAATATCATTCAAATTAAAACCAATGATAGTATTGATTTAAATGCAATAATGCAGCAATTTATTGACTATGGTTTTGAACGAACCGATTTTGTATATGAGCCAGGTCAGTTTGCTTTAAGGGGCGGTATTTTTGATATTTATTCTTTTGGCAATGAAAAGCCTTATCGTATTGAATTATTTGGTGAGGAAGTGGATAGTATTCGCTTGTTTGATCCTGCAACGCAATTGAGTGAGCGTAAATTATTACAAGTCAATATTATTCCCAATGTAACCACACAATTCGAGGATACTGAAAAAATTCCACTCATTGAATTTATGAATAGTAACACTATTCTTTGGTTGAAGGATTGGAATGTAATTAAGCAACGCGGTATGGATCAATGGGAGTCCTTAAATGATTTTTTAACACATACGGCAAATAATAAACCAATTGAATTGGGCGATGCACATATCAAGCATACCCAGTTAGATGATTTTGATACGGTTGAAAATGCAGAGGCTTCATTATTGAGTAGCACCATCATAGAATGGGGGTTTCAGGCAAATATTTGCAAAGAGGTCATGCAATTTAATACCCAAGTACAGCCTAGCTTTAATCGACAATTTCAATTACTCATTGCTAACTTGCAGGAGCTTGAAAAAAAAGGTTATGCCTTATTTATTTTTGCAGAGCAAGCCAAGCAGTTGGAACGTTTGCATGCTATTTTCACAGATTTAAAAACGGAAATACAATTTACACCTGTTGTTAAAAATATTCATGAAGGTTTTATTGATCATGATCATAAAATTGTTTGTTATACGGATCATCAAATATTCCAACGCTATCATAAATACAAAGTAAAGCAGGCTTATAGTAAAAGTAAGGCCATTACGCTCAGAACATTACGTGATATGCAACCGGGTGATTATGTTACGCATATTGACCATGGTGTAGGTGTGTATAGTGGACTCCAAAAAATTGACGTGAATGGGTTAATGCAGGAAGCGGTCAGGATTATATATAAGGACAGTGATATATTATATGTGAATATAAATTCACTACATAAAATTTCAAAATATACTGGAAAGGAAGGGGCGCCTCCTAAAATTAATAAGTTAGGTTCCGATGCTTGGGTAAAGTTAAAAGACAAAACAAAAGCAAAGGTGAAGGAGATTGCATTTGATTTGATTAAGTTGTATGCACAACGTAAAGCACAAGCTGGGTTTGCGTTTACGCCGGATAACTACATGCAATATGAATTAGAAGCCTCGTTTATTTATGAAGAAACTTTGGATCAAGCAAAGGCAATAGCCGATGTAAAAAAGGATATGGAAACACCTTCGCCCATGGACAGATTGGTTTGTGGAGATGTGGGCTTTGGCAAAACGGAAGTAGCAATTAGGGCAGCATTTAAAGCAGCCATTGATGGAAAGCAGGTAGCACTTTTGGTGCCTACTACAATTTTAGCATTTCAACATTACAAAACATTTGTGGATCGCTTAAAGGATTTTCCCATTACAGTTGATTATTTAAACAGGTTTAAATCCGCTGCGCAAAAAAAGGAAACCATTGAAAAAGTAAAACAAGGTAAGGTGGATATTTTAGTGGGCACCCATGGTATTTTAGGAAAGGATGTGGTGTTTAAGGATTTGGGTTTAATGATTATTGATGAAGAACAAAAATTTGGGGTAGGCCATAAGGAAAAATTAAAAACTTTAAGAGCGACGGTTGATTGTTTAACATTAACAGCAACACCCATTCCAAGAACTTTACATTTTAGTTTAATGGGCGCGCGCGATTTAAGTATTATTAATACACCACCTGCCAATAGGCAACCCATTCATACGGAAGTACAGGTGTTTAATGAGGATATCATTCGCGAAGCCATTTATTACGAAGCAGAACGCGGCGGACAGGTATTTTTTATTCATAATCGGGTGCAAGGCTTGTCGGAAATGTGCACGATTATTCAGCGCTTATGCCCAGATTTAAGTATTGGATTCGCGCATGGTCAATTAGAAGGGCATCAATTGGAAGAAAAAATATTAGATTTTATTGAAAAAAGATATGACGTGTTGGTGTGTACGAATATTGTCGAAAGTGGGGTGGACATTGCCAATGTAAATACCATCATCATTAACAATGCACATCAATTTGGCTTAAGTGATTTGCACCAATTAAGGGGAAGGGTAGGCCGAAGTAATAAAAAAGCATTTTGTTATTTATTAGCGCCGCCCATTAGCACTTTGCCTGATGATTCTAGAAAAAGATTACAAACCTTAGAACAGTTTAGTGAACTTGGTAGTGGATTTCAAATTGCAATGCGTGATTTGGACATTCGTGGTGCTGGTAATTTATTAGGCGGCGAGCAAAGTGGTTTTATGGTGGAGATTGGATTTGAAATGTATCAGAAAATTTTAGCAGAAGCAGTAAGAGAATTAAAAAGATCTGATTTTAAAGAATTGTTCCAGGAAGAAATTAGCAAGCAGGATGATTATGTGCAAGATTGTACGATTGATACCGACTTGGAAATTATGATTCCAGATATTTATGTTGAAAGTATTGGAGAGCGCTTATCCTTATATACAAGATTAGATCAATCTGAAAATGATGAAGAATTAGATTTGCTACATGAGGAAATGGAAGATCGATTTGGTCCGATGCCTAAGTCCGTGGAAGATTTATTTACAACAGTTAAGTGTAGAAGAATTGCCATCGCATTGGGTTTTGAAAAATTGACTTTGAAAGACGAAACGGTAAGGTGTTTTTTTATAAATCGACCTGATGCACCTTATTTTGAAAGCGACACCTTTAAACAATTGTTATTGTTTGCACAAACTGCAATGAACACTGCGCATTTTAAACAAGCAGGCAAAAACTTTATCCTTATCATCAAGGACATTAAAGGGATGAGTGAATGTTATCGCTTACTAAATAAAATACATAATGGTGTATTGGGCGTCAAATAAATTATAATGGTTAGGGCTAAAAATGTTAAAAGCCGCACTCAATTCATCGAGTGCGGCTTTTAAATAAGATTGGAATTGTGTAAAAAAGATCCAGTAAAACTAGAATCCTTTTGTAGCCACTCCGTCAGCAATAGCTTTAAGCGCATTTGTTTCGCTTAAGATTGCTGCCATTTTATTTCCTTTACCATCGTGGCCACCTGCCATATAACCGCCTTTTGCAGTTCTAGTGATGACAGCGTCAAGCATTGGTACATTTTTTTCTTTTGTTTTTAAGCAATACGCTTTAATCATTTTTGTAGTGTCCATTTTATATAAATTTTAAAGTGAAAATTTCTAATTGAAAGTAGGTTATTTATTGTTATTCATTTGAGTTCAAGGGCTGTTTTTTGTTAAAATCGCCAAAAATTGTATTAATACTAACTTTTAGGCATCAATTTTAGCATATTTCGCGTGTGATTCAATGAATTCCCTTCTTGGAGCCACTTCATCACCCATGAGCATGCTAAAGATACGATCAGCTTCGGCAACGCTCTCGATGGTCACTTGTTTCAAGGTTCTTCTGGATGGATCCATGGTAGTTTCCCATAATTGGTCTGCGTTCATTTCTCCCAAACCTTTGTATCGCTGAATGGTCACTGAATCATCTTTTCCACCACCAATTTTTGTAACCAATGCTTTGCGTTGTTCTTCACTATAGGCGTATTCTTGGTCCTTACCTTTTTTCACTAAATACAAAGGAGGTTGTGCAATGTATACATATCCATTTTGCACTAACTCTTTCATATATCTAAAAATGAAAGTTAAAATTAAAGTGGCAATGTGCGATCCATCCACATCGGCATCGGTCATAATAATTAATTTATGATAGCGAAGTTTTACAATGTTCAATGCCTTTGGATCTTCGGGCGTTCCGACAGTTACACCAAGTGCAGTATACATATTACGAATTTCCTCATTCTCATAAATCTTATGCTCCATTGCTTTTTCAACATTCAAAATTTTACCACGTAATGGTAAAATGGCTTGATAGCCGCGATCACGCCCTTGTTTTGCAGTACCACCCGCTGAATCTCCTTCGACTAAGTAAAGCTCACATCTTTCTGGATCTCTATCTGAGCAATCCGCCAACTTTCCTGGAAGTCCGCCGCCAGTAAGTACCGTTTTGCGTTGCACCATATCTCTTGCTTTTTTAGCTGCTACACGGGCTTGGGCCGCTAAAATTATTTTTGAGATTACATACTTCGCCTCCTTTGGATTTTCTTCTAAATAAGCTTCTAATACCCTGGAAACGGTAGTTTGAACCACACCACTCACTTCACTATTTCCTAATTTGGTTTTTGTTTGACCTTCAAATTGTGGTTCAGGGACCTTTACGGAAATAATTGCACTTAAGCCTTCTCTGAAATCATCTCCCTCCACTGTTACTTTTGCTCTTTCAAACAAACCTTCTTTATCACCGTAACTTTTAAATACGCGGGTAAGTGCAGTTCTAAATCCTGTAACGTGCGTTCCACCCTCAATCGTATTAATATTATTTACATAAGAAAATATATTCTCTTTAAAATCGTCATTGTAAGTCAACGCAACTTCGACCATTACATTGGACGCTTCATCCAAACCTTCTACATACAAAGGTTGTGCAATGATTGGATTACGATTACCATTTTTATCTAGCATTTGCACAAACTCAACAATACCACCTTCACTATAAAAATTATTTTTATAAGCAACACCAGCCTCATCTAATTCTCTGTGGTCTGTTATTGTAATGTTGATTCTCTTGTTCAAATAAGATAGCTCACGTAAACGACCTTCTAAAATTTCTCTTTTATAAACTGATTCTTGAAAGATGGTTAAGTCAGGCCAAAAATGAACGCGGGTTCCGGTTTTTTCACTGATTCCAATTTCCCTAACAGCATATTGTGGAGCGCCAATGGCATACTCTTGTTCAAAGATTTTACCTTCTCTTTCAACGGTTACCAACAATTTTTTACTAAGGGCATTAACGCAACTCACACCCACACCATGCAATCCACCCGATACTTTATAGGTATTTTTATCAAATTTACCTCCTGCATGCAACACGGTCATAACTACTTCCAAAGCAGAGCGTTTCTCCTTGGTATGCATGGCTGTAGGAATACCACGACCATTATCCTGTACACTAATGGAATTATCCTCATGAATAGCAACTTCAATATGAGAGCAATAACCTGCCAATGCCTCATCAATAGAGTTGTCAACTACCTCATACACAAGGTGGTGTAAGCCTTTTGAGCCCACATCTCCAATATACATGGCAGGTCTTTTTCGAACGGCTTCCAATCCCTCTAAAACCTGGATACTATCGGCACCGTAATTTTTGTTTTCGGCTGATTCGCTTGACTGTAAATCTTCTGACATAAAATGGTTAAAATTATTTTGTTTTTATAGGCATTCCGAATGCATACAAACTTAAGAAAATTAAGGGTTTAAAGCCTGTTTTAGCCCCAATTTAGTTATCCCCATTTTTGCCATTTTGTGCATAGTTTTTTAGCCTAAAAATGGGCCATTTTTTAGTCATTTTTGCGTCAGATTTTGACCTATAATAGTTGCTTTACTTTTTATGCCTTAATTTTGTCCTAATGACGCAGGCACATGAAATATTAAAACAGGCAAATGCACCCCATGGGTTTGATGGGATGGCTTTGTTGTATTCCAAGGAGCAGCGCATACCTGGTTCAACGCAATACCATATTCGTCGCTATGCAGTGCAGGATAGCTGGGCAGCCGAGGATACGGGCATGTTCATTTATCACTATAATGCAAGTACACCTAAGGAAAATTACTTAGAATTACGATTTTGTATTTCGGGCAACAGATATTGTGATAATAAATTATGCGGGACTTGTAATCAGATACCGACCAATGATTGTTCAGGTCCTTTGCGTACCATTGATGTTTTTTCATTCCATTTTACTTCCACTTTTTTACATCAGTTTGTACATCATGTAAAATTGAATAATAAGAAAGATGATTTATTGGCTTTTAAGTATCCTGATAATTTTTCTAAAATATTTCAGTTGAGTATAAAAAAGCGAGCCACTTTGGATGCTTTGTTAAATCATAGTTATAGCGGTTCCCTCGAAAATATTTTTGTAAATGCAAAAGTGCATGAATTATTGGTGTATAGCTTGGAACATGTGGTGGACGAAAAAGACGCTGTATTTTCTTGTAAATTTTTAGCGGATGAGCGTGGCACTGAAAGTATTTATCAAGCCCGTGAGTTTTTATTGCAACATATCGGCGATCCCATTACCATAAAGGAATTGAGCCGTAAGGTGGCTATGAATGAGTGTTATTTAAAGAAGGGGTTTAAAGAAGTTTTTGGCACAACCATTTTTGATTTTTACCAACAACAAAGAATGGAACATGCAAAGTATTTGTTGTATGAAAAATCATTAAGCGTAACCGATGTGTCAGCGTTATTAGGGTACTCTTCCATCTCTCACTTTTCTGCGGCCTTCAAAAAACATACTGGTTTAAAGCCCTGCGAATTATTGAATTAATAAGTATTTCGTTTATCCTATTTTTTAGTTTCTTCCTTTAATTTTAGTTATTTTCATTTTTCAAATCATCACTATGCGAAATTTACTAGCGATTGCCATTTTATTTTTATTGCCTTCCTGCATTAATCAAAGAGTTGATTTGATTGTACATCATGCGCAAATTTTTACCGTGAATAATGAATTTAGTATAGCAGAAGCAATGGCTATTCAGGATGGTAAAATAGTGGCCATTGGTAATAATGATGAAATTTTAAAAGAATACAAATCAGATAGTGTTGTAAATGCAAATGGCGCAAGTGTTTACCCAGGTTTTATTGATGCCCATGCGCATTTCTTAGGATATGGTCAATCGCTTTACACAGTAGATTTAATGTTTGTACCTACTTGGGACGAAGCCATTGCTCGCGTGAAAGACTTTGCAGCTAAGCATCCTGGAACGGGTTGGATCAAAGGAAGAGGATGGGATCAGAATCGTTTCTCAGACAAACAATTTCCTACCAACAAGCTGTTAAATGAGTTATTTCCGGACAGGCCAGTCCTATTAGAAAGAGTAGATGGGCATGCAGGCATTGCCAATGATTTCGCATTGCAGTTGGCAGGGGTAAAGCCAGGCCAAACTATGGAAGGTGGGCAGTTTTTAATGCAAGATGGAAAATTAACCGGATTGCTTGTAGACAATGCAGTAGGCGTGGTTGATAAAATGATGCCCGCTGCAACAACCGAGGATTATAAAAATTGGTTAATCAGTGCGCAGCAAAATTGTTTTGCAACAGGATTAACCACCATTACGGATTGTGGCTTAAGTCCTTCTGATATTGATCAAGTAGATGCATTACAAAAAAGCAGTGATTTAAAAATGCGTTTGTATGTCATGCTGAGTGATAAACCCGAATCCTATCGTTCAAAATATTTTACGGAAGGTGGTTATGTTACCGATCGTTTATCAGTGAAAGGTGTAAAAGTATATGGAGATGGTGCACTCGGAAGTAGGGGTGCTTGCTTATTACAACACTATACAGATAAAGCAGGCTGGTCGGGCTTTTTATTAAGTAGTCAAGCGCATTTTGATTCTATCGCTGCAAAATTAATTAACACCGATTTTCAAATGTGTACCCATGCGATTGGGGATAGCGCCAACCGTACCATATTAAATGTATATGCGAAATATTTAAAAGGAAAGAATGAAAAGCGTTGGAGAATTGAACATGCGCAAATTATTAATCCTGCCGATTTCCATTTGTTTGGTGACAATAGTATAGTGCCATCGGTGCAACCTACGCACGGCACCAGTGATATGTATTGGGCGGGAGATAGATTAGGTGCAGAAAGATTAAAAGGAGGGTATGCGTTTAAACAATTGTTAAATGAGAATGGATGGCTTCCATTGGGAACAGATTTTCCTGTAGAAGAAATCAATCCGTTTAAAACTTTTTTAGCGGCAGTGGCAAGGCAGGATAGTAAAGGTTTTCCTGCAGGGGGCTTTCAAATGGAAAATGCACTAACACGCGAACAAACCATTCGAGGCATGACTATTTGGGCTGCAAAAGCAAACCGTATGGAAAAACAAGTTGGTTCCTTAGAAGTAGGGAAGAAAGCTGATTTTATTATCTTGGATAAGAACTTAATGAAGGTGCCAACGGATAGTATTTTGCAAATAAAAGTGAAGCGTACTTATTTGAATGGAGAGCGGGTTCATTAATAGTTTTTGCTC
>Ga0114973_10002227_pt1 | contig 14194 bp, 14 predicted proteins | sample M_140807_MF_Meta_FD_87025 | JGI IMG/M metagenome (GOLD analysis project Ga0114973, IMG submission 87025) | Freshwater microbial communities from Lake Montjoie, Canada to study carbon cycling - M_140807_MF_MetaG | ecosystem: Environmental > Aquatic > Freshwater > Lake | place: Lake Montjoie... | reverse complement strand
GGTAATTTTTCAATATCTGTATCTAACCCAACACATAAATAAGAATTTTTTAATTTTATTTGTTCAACCAATTCTTTTTTATTCATAAGTTTATTTTATCTATTAATTGCTTCATTCATTTTTACAAAAACTTGAAGCCCATGCTGGTAAAAGATGCTTTGATTACATTCAAAATTAATATAAACGCCCCAAGATGCCAATTAAACAAGTTAATCCACCCTCAATTTTTCCATAATTGGCTTACCTTTGCATATGATTAAAAAGCTATTCACCTTAATTTTTGCCAGTGTTTGCCTTTTGAGTTGCCAACAACAACCTGATTTTGAAATCGCTACCAGCCCGTTAGATGGCGGGCGTTATTTTATCGAAAGCTGCTTACAAGGCGAATTTAAGAAAGCAAAATTTTACCTTATCTCCGATAGCGCGAACCAAGGTCATCTTGAACAAATCTCTAAAAACTATTACACACTTGACAAGGAAGGCAGACAACAACTCAGACAAGCCTCCATCCAAATCAACGAGATTAGTGCCATTGATAGTTCAAATTCAGTGATCTATTATGAAAATTCATTTGAAAAACTTGCGCATAAATTAAAAGTGATTCAAACCAAAGATGGCTGGAAAGTGGATCTTAAATATACCTACACCCCCGAACTGTAAGCAACTACCCAACTATTGCAATTGACATTTAATTTCATTTGAGAATTTTTGTATATTTGCAAATCATAACAATAACACATTAAAATAAAATAAGTATGGAAGCGCAAAAAAGTACCAAAAAATTTTGGATTTATTTCTCTGTTTGGTTCATCATTTTGGTTGCATTAATCATTTTTAAAAGAGAATTTTTCTGGTTAGCACTTCCTGGCACCTTAACTTATTTTGCAAAAGGAATGGATTTGTTTTAGTTTACTTAAAGTAGAAAATTTTATACCAAAAAGGGTCCCGATACATCGGGACCCTTTTTGATTGCGCAACTATTTTAAAAATGCTGTTTTATTTTAACAATGCCAAAGCAGCAGCTACATAACTAAAATTTTCAGGCTGATGATGATGAATAGGTTTTGTCACCTTGGATTCACCCAGTCGAACCACGACCGCATTTTTGTCTCTTATAATAAATACATATTGTCCAAACAAACCATTTTGTGCAACTACATCATGCCCTTGCTCTTTAAACATCCAATATTGATAGCCATAAAAATCAACAGGATTGCCATTTTCATAAGGATCCTTTAAATAGGAAGCCGGTGTAGTGGCCGCCTTAATATAATTTTCAGAAACAATTTGTTTGCCATTCCATTGCCCATTGTTTAATACCAACTGACCAAATCTTGCATAGTCATGTGCTACCCCATTAAAACAACAAAATGCTTTTTCATGTTTTTTGTTTCCATCCAATAACCACAAAGCATCTGCTTCAGCGCCCATCGGCTTCATGAATCTTTCAGAAACCAATTCGGAAATATTTTGACCAAATGCTTTTTCAACAATAAATCCAAGCACCTGTGTATCCGCACTTCTATAATCCCAATTTACACCAGCTGGCTCCTTAGCTTTTAACTGGCTTATTAAATAGCCCTCATCGTCCCCATAGTAGGCCGAAGCATTTAAACTAAAATAACTTTTATCAAATTCATAATAATTGGTGCCCGAACTCATGGTCAATAAATCCTTGATGCGCACTTTGTCCAATCCCTCATTTTTAAAATGAGGTACATAATTTGAGACAGGCTCGTCCAAGGATTTAATTTTCCCTTCGTCAAGCGCTATACCTATTAATAAAGAGATCATACTTTTCGCAGCCGAAAAAGACCCACTTAATGTTTTAGATGTATACCCATCCCAATACTTTTCATACAATAATTTTCCGTTTTGAATGACAATAAAAGCATGTGTGTCGTTTGAATCAATAACCGCCATTAATGAATCCGGAATGACTCCTTTATTATAGTTTGAATCCAAAGGCCAATATTGAGGTGCACCCCCACTAGCTACCAAGCGTGTAGGATGTGTTTTATAGTCATGGATAGTATGTTTTCCCCAGATAGCGAAGTTTTTTAAGTGTGAAAACTGAGGTGTAAATGACAATCCCCCCAACAGGACAAGGATGATTAGCAAGAAAATTATAATTCTTTTTAACATAGCTTCATAAAGTTTAATTTAATTTGCACCCGGATCAAACCGAATGATTATTTAGTTGTTAAATAACAACAACCATTTGGTTCCGTAAATTAATTAAAATAAATAGCAATTCATGCTTTCAAACGAATTTCAAGAAATAATTGATCGTCGCCGTTCTAATCGAAAATTTGATCCATTGGTGGAAGTGCCAGATGAGGTCATCAAAAGAAGCTTGGAAAGAGCCATTCTATCCCCTAATAGCAGCAATATGCAGTTATGGGAATTTTATTGGATCAAGAATAAGGAAGAAAGAGAAAAGTACACCGCTTTGTGCCTTGGACAATCTGCCGCTAAAACCGCCAAACAAATAGTGGTATTTGTAACCAGAAAGGATTTATGGCCCCAACGAGCCAAATGGAATTACGACAGATTAAAAAATGCCATTAAAGGCGAACCTAATAAATTAGAAAAAAGAGGATTGGATTATTACGGTAAATTAATGCCCTTAGCTTACCGAAGTGATATTTTTGGTGTATTTGCTTTCATACGCCGATGCATGAGTTTTTTTATGGGTTTAAGGAAACCATTTATTCGATTTGGCGGAAAAGCAGATCAAAGAATCACCGTGCATAAATCATGCGCTTTAGCTGCACAAACATTTATGCTTTCTATTGCAGCGGAAGGTTTCGAATGCTGCCCAATGGAAGGATTTGATCAAGTACGCGTAAAAAAACATTTGAATTTACCCAGCGGTGCTGAAATTAATATGATCATTAGTGTGGGCAAGGGAACGAATGATGGCGTGTGGGGCCCTCGTTTCAGAATACCTTATGAAGAAGTGGTATTTGAAAGATAATTGATCATAATACATTATTTCGCAGGCGTAATAATAATGTTACGATATTCAATTACGCCATGATCACCTTGCATCATAATAGGCCCTGGCTCCTCTTCACGGCTATCCAATGCGCCTCCAGTAATGCCTGGAATGATTTGGTTTTGAATAATAATTTTACCATTCGCAATCACAGTCACAATGCGACCCACTAATGTAATATCAAAGGATTGCCATACACCAGGATCCTTTGCCACCATTTCCAATGGATCAATAAAACCGTATAATCCGCCTAAATGAATATTGGTCGCTTCCATCCCCTTGCTATCCTCAACTTGCACTTCATAACGGCCCCTTAAATAAACGCCGCTATTACTTTCCTTGGGATAACGAAACTCTATATGCAATTTAAAATCATCAAATGTTTTAACTGATCTAATATTTGATCCTGGACGAGGGCTTCTTAAAATTCCATTTTCCACCACCCATTGATTGTCTTTTCCTAATGCCTGCCATCCATCTAAATTTTTTCCATTAAATAAAGGAATGGGTTTACCCCAAACTGGTGCTTTATCTCTTTTCAAACTTGGCGCAGGCACACCCACCCAAGTAAGCGTTTGTCCTTTTGGGGTAACCATGGTGCCAGATAACTTTCCGTCCTTTAATACCCCTTCCACTATTAATTCTTTATCCGTTACTTCCCATTGTGCAGGAATATGGAAAGAAACTTTGTTGTCTTTAAAAATAACTTCCGAAATAGGACGCGCACTACCACCATCCGCTACAAAATGTCCTGTTAATGTTTGAATGCCTAACAATCGTACTTCCAACCAGGAGGCTGCTAAACGATCTCCTAAATCAACAGTTAAATTCCACCTGCCTTCAATGGGCTGACGCTTTGGTACTTCTCCGGAAGCAAATAAATGGACGCCTGAAATGAATAAGGCAATAATTAAGAAGATAGGCCTTAGTAGCTTTTTCATTTTGATTTTGGTTTTTACAATCAATAGGAATTATAAATTGATTGGCAATGATGATTGAATTTACAATAAATTGTGAAATAATCTCGCCTATAAATATATATATTTTGAAAGATAAACCTACTACAAAATAAACGGTTACCTTTTTTACAACTGATAACCAAGGAATTCAAAGAAGGGGCCCAATATATAAGGAATAAATTGCTACTTTTACCCCAAAATTCGGTACAAATAATATAATTTCTAAAGAATGATTAACGGTAAAAAAGTAGTAGTAGTAATGCCTGCCTATAATGCAGAAAAAACATTAGAGCAAACTTATAATGAAATTCCATTTGATATTGTAGATGATGTTATATTAGTGAACGATGCAAGCAAGGATCATACCGTCATTGAAGCGGAGCGTTTGGGGATTAAACATATTATTACCCATGCGCAAAATAAAGGCTATGGCGGCAACCAAAAATCATGCTATAATAAAGCGCTTGAATTAAATGCAGATATCGTAGTCATGCTTCACCCCGACTACCAATATACGCCTAAACTTATTTTAGCAATGAGTAGTATTATTGCCAATGACTTATACCCTGTTGTTTTTGGATCAAGAATTTTAGGAAAAGGTGCATTAAAAGGCGGCATGCCGATGTATAAATTTATCGCCAATCGTATTTTGACTTTAACACAAAATATTTTAATGAACCAAAAGCTAAGCGAATATCATACAGGCTATCGTTCATTTAGCAAAGAAGTGTTGTTAAAAGTGAATTACGAAGCCAACAATGATGATTTTGTATTTGACAATGAAATGATTGCGCAAATTTTTGATGCCGGATTTGAAATTGGTGAAGTCACCTGCCCTACTAAATATTTTGACGATGCCTCCTCCATTAATTTAAAACGAAGTATCCAATATGGCATTGGCGTGCTTGGCGTTTCCTTTGGCTATTTTTTCAAGCAATTAGGTTTGTACAATTCTCCGATTTACAAACACAAGCACTAATACATGCTTATTGGGGTAGGCGCTTGTAAAAAGCAAACCCATTTTTTTCATACAATTTAATCAAGGCAGGCATAGTGTCTAAGATTTGTCTATTTTGAATCTTAATTGAAAAATAAGCTGGCTTATCAATATTGCCATACAATACCCACTGACTAAAATTAAGCTCCTTCTGCTTTGTTGTAAGCGTATCAGGCTGCTTGCTTCCTCCCGCTAACACACTATCAATTTTAATTTTCTGCGCTGATAGATAGAGCTGCTTTTTTGAATAAAAATATTGCGCGTAACTTCGATAGCCCACTGTTTCAACATAACAATCCTCCCCTTGTCTTTTTTCAAAAAATTCAATGTTAGCCCGTTGGCTAATACCTTCAATTTTAGGTACAATCATTACCGAGGTATATAAGCAGCAAACAGTAACACTTAAAAAAAGCAAACTTGTTTTTAATTGATTTTTTTTGCTAAACAAGTAAAACAATACCCCTAGTAATAAAACGCCGCCGCCCAGGCCATCCCACCAATACCATTGCACATTTGCCTGCAAATTGGCTTTTGCGAATGGATCCTCCAGTAAATGAATCCAAACTGCTTTGTTCACTAACGCAAATGGAATCGCAATCAAAATCAAGGATAATAAAAATCCAATAATACCTATTAACAGTTTGAATACAATATGCATTCTTCTTACTTTACCGGTGAAAATTTCATACAGGTAAAAACTTGCAATAGCTGTTAAAGGAAACCAACAAAGTGAGGAATAGTGAACAATTTTTGTTTTTACTATTGAAAATAGCAACAAGGTTACCCAAAATAAAATTCCCATCCATTGTTTGAACATTTTTTGTTCATTACGTTCCATTTGAATAAACATCCCTTTCATAAAAAAGATAGAAGCAGGAAAACAACCCAATAACAACACCCACCAATGATAAAAAAAAGGTTCCCCATGATCCGCATCATTAGTACTAAATATGGCTATCTGTCGCTGCAAAAATTCAATTAAAAAACTGGGACCATTTTGAATTAAATCAACCCCAAACCAGGCAAAACAAACTAATAATGTAGTTACAAAAATGGCGATAAACTCTTTACCATTGATGAAAAATCGAAAGCGGTTTAATACAACGACTACCACAAAAGTTAATAATGCAATTAAAATGGCCACTGGCCCTTTTGTTAAAACAGCCAATCCTAAAAACACACCTGTTAAAACCAGGTGCTTCATTCGATTTACTTGAAGCATTGTTGTTAAGGAGTAAAAATGGTAAATCGCTAAGAAAATAAATAAGTTGAACCAAGGATCAATGATGCCACTTTTGAAATATAAAAAAGTAACAAAAGTGCCCAAATAAACCATGACCCAGATACGGGCAAAATATTCGTTGAAAATTTGTTTGCCTATTCGAAATAAAACAACCAATGTTATAATGCCACAAATCGCATTGGGAAAACGCGCACTAAATTCATTGACACCAAATAGTTTCATGCTCACAACCTGCATCCAGAAAAAAAGTGGTGGCTTCTCCGTAAAACGGTTGAAATTAATTTGTACCGAAAAATAATCCCCCGAAGCAATCATCTCTCTCGCACTTTCAGCAAAATTGATTTCATCCCAATCAAACAAATGCACATTCCCTAAAAAAGGAATAAATAATATGGCCGCAACCAATGCAACTGTAAATTCGTTTCTAAAAATATGCTTCATCATATACCTACTGGGTTAAAACAAATAACTCCTGAATTCCTATTTAAAAAATTCCAGGAGTTATTTGTAAAAAGTGGAGTCGAGGGGAGTCGAACCCCTGTCCAAACAATGTTACCATTGATCTTCTACATGCTTATTGTTTTATTACTTGTCGGTAAATAACAGGAAAAACACAAACCAATTATTCACTTAGCTGGATGGTACTTAAATAAAAGGCACAGCCTACTTTTATCGCATCCCGTTTTGTTTTGATTGGGCTGAGGAGCGGGTAACGGGCCTACCTTCTCGCTCGACCATAATGGAAGTTAATTCACTGAATTAAGCAGCCATGGCGTAATTTGCTTCGCCTTTTGATTGTTTGGTATTCAGATTAAAGTGCTAATTACCCAACGCACTGCATGCTTACCCCAACCGCTACGATTGCTGTCAAAACCATACGACCCCATTTCACTATTAAATGCGCAAATGATTATTTAAAGTGAACCTACAAAATTACCGCTTATTTAAACAATCTCCAAAAGTCCAAGCCTAATGCATAAAACATAAGCCCAAACATCAGCACCATCCCTACTACTTGCGCATATTCCATGAATTTATCACTTGGTTTACGACCAGTAATCATTTCAAAAAGTATAAATAGCGCGTGTCCTCCATCCAATGCAGGAATAGGAAGTACGTTCATAAAAGCTAAGATGATCGAAAAAATTGCAGTCAAGGTCCAAAACCTTTCCCAATCCCAACTGGAAGGAAATGTATTTCCGATACTTATTAAGCTACCCAAGGAATCATTCGCGTTTACTTTACCTGTGAAAATTTGCTTAATGCCTTGTACATAATTATCTAATGTGGTAAAACATCTGCGCACCCCTTCAGGAAATGCATCTATAAAACCAAATTCTTTATGTACGGTTGTAAATAAAGCATAAGGAACTTTTACAAACAAACCTATTTGACCTGAACCATTGATTAATGTTTTTACCGATACGGTATCTGTTCCTCTTTTTAATTGAACCACCACCAATGAATCTGCGTATTTATTTTTTACATCAATAAATTCATATTGGTATTTAATAGAATTGCCATTCATGGTTAATAAGGTATCTCCTTTTTGAAAACTGCCCGATGTCATCACTGAACTTTTCCCAACAGAATCTATTATTACTGGTATACGCGGAATTACAAATGGGGCTGTTTTTTTAAATTTTGCAATGGTAGTTGCTAAATTATTAGGAACCGGTAAACTCACCAAAGTATCATTTCTTTTTACTTCTAATGTTTTGGGATTGGTTAAAATTAATTTTGCTTCTAATGCATCAAAATTTTCCAACTCCTTGCCATCAACGGAAACGATAATATCACCTTCTTGAATTCCCATTGCTTTAGCATTATCACTAGCATGCACTCCATAAGTCACATTTTTTGAAGGCAAGTATTCCTCTCCCCAAAACCAAGCGATGCCAATAAAAATAACAATGGCTAATATTACATTTACGATAACACCTCCCAACATGACAATTAATCTTTGATATGCCGGCTTTGATCTTAATTCCCAAGACTCAGGTTCTTTTTTCAATTGATCTTTGTCCATACTTTCATCAATCATCCCTGAAATTTTCACATACCCTCCAAAAGGTATCCAACCAATTCCGTATTCCGTTTCTCCTATTTTCTTTTTCCAAAGACTAAATCCTGGATTAAAAAACAAGTAAAATTTTTCTACCCTTGTTTTAAATAAACGTGCAGGAATAAAATGTCCTAATTCATGCAACACTACCAATATGGAAAACGATAAAATAAATTGCGCTGTTTTCACACCAAACGAAATAAAATCAAATGCTAAAATGTACATAGTTTATAATTGTATTAAAGAGGCTGCGAAGTTACGCGCTTCACCATCGGTTTCAAAATAATCATCTAAGGTAGGATGCGCAATAAAAGTTACTTTATTTAATGTGCGCTCTATTAACTCTGTCATATCCAAAAAGCCAATCCTATTTTTCAAAAATGCATATACAGCAATTTCATTGGCTGCATTTAAAATACAAGGTGCATTACCTCCCCTATTCATTGCATCGATAGCTAATTGTAAGTTTCGAAAAGTTTTTACATCGGGTTCGTCAAATGACAATTGATTGGGTTTGTCAAAAAGATACCTTGGAAATTTATTGGCTAATCGGATGGGATGGGCCATGGCATATTGAATGGGCAATTTCATATCCGGTAATCCCATTTGTGCTTTTATACTTCCATCTTCAAATTGTACCATACTATGAATAATGCTTTGCGCATGGACTACCACTTTAATTTGGTGTGGATCCAATCCAAATAACCATTTGGCTTCAATCATTTCCAGTCCCTTATTCATTAAGGTCGCAGAATCAATTGAAATTTTTGCACCCATGCTCCAGTTGGGATGTTGCAATGCATGGTCTCTTTTTACATTCACTAAAAAATTAGGTTTCTTGCCTAAAAATGGACCGCCACTAGCGGTTAATATAATTTTTTCGATAGGATTGTGCGCTTCACCCACCAAGCATTGAAATATAGCAGAGTGCTCGCTATCCACTGGAATGATGTTTGCCCTATTTTCCTTCGCCTCTCGCATAACAATATCACCCGCCACCACCAAAGTTTCTTTATTCGCTAAACCAATTGTTTTACCATTTCTTACTGCAGTTAAAGTTGGTTTTAATCCTGCAAAGCCAACAATGCCCGCCATCATAAAGTCATAACAATCCATCCCAGCCACTTGCTCTAAAGCTTCTTCCCCAGCAAAAACTTTAATCGGTTTACCTTCTAAAGCTTTTTTAACATTTGCATATTTAGTGATATCTCCAATCACAACAATATTGGGAATAAATTGTAAGGCTTGTTCAATCAATAGCGCATCATTTGAATATGCAGTTAATATTTCCGCTGTAAATAAATCCGGATGTGCCGAAATTACTTCCAATGTTTGTTTACCAATGGAACCCGTTGAACCGTATATCGCAATTTTTTTTTGATGCATTCCGTTTGTTTGTAACGATATTAAAAATACACTATTATTTAATTAGTGTGAAATATATTGAATTAAGTCGTCAGCAATGACGCGATCATTACTTAATCTTGGTACTTTATTTTGTCCCCCCAACTTTCCCTTGGAACGCATGTAATCAATAAATGCATTTTTTTGCAATACAGAAATACGCAAAGGCGCTAAAATTTTTCCATCAATTAAATCCTGGTAATATACATTTTGCAAACACATATTTTCATTTAATTGTTGCGCAAATTTATTTATATCCGAAGGCGCTTTTTCAAATTCAATAAACCATTCGTGGTAACTTTGCCCCTGACCTTGTTGAATATAGGGTGCCACCGTAAACTCTACAACACTTGCCTGCACTTGGTTTGCAACTTTCAATATTGCTTTCTCCACCTCCTCACCAATCACATGTTCCCCAAAAGCAGAAATAAAATGCTTCACTCTGCCTGCAACAATAATACGATAAGGTGAAGTGCTTACAAATTTTACTATATCACCAATGCTGTATCCCCATAAACCAGCATTACTATTAATAATTAAAGCATATTGCTCCCCTAACTTTACTTCCCCTAAACTTAAACGGGTTGGATTTGCATCATGTACTTCCCCGATGGGTATAAATTCATAAAAGATGCCGCTATTGGTATTGAGTAAAAGTCCGGGGGCATTTCGATCATCTTGAAAAGCAAAAAATCCTTCGCTTGCAGGAAATAATTCTATCGTATCAATGTTTTTCCCAATGGTTTCCCAAAGTTTCGCTTTATAAGGTTCAAAATTTACACCCCCTTGTACCAACACTTGTAAATTTGGAAAGGAAGCAATCACGGGTTTTCCGGTTCTTTCCACGATACGATCAAAATACATTTGCATCCAAGGAGGAATACCGCCAATCAAAGTCAGGTCCTTCCCCAAAGTTTCATCTACAATTTTATCTAATTTGGTTTCCCACTCCTCAATACAATTGGTTTCAAAACTAGGAAGCTGGTTTCCTCTTAAATATTGGGGTATATGATGATTCACAATTCCGCTTAAACGACCCGTTGGAATACCCCCCACACGTTCAAGTTCAGGTGAGCCACTTAAAAATATCATCTTACCCCCTGCGAAATCGGTATTGCCTGAACCAGACATATAAGTAAGTATTGCATTTCTTGCGCCTGATATATGGTTCCCAATAGAGTCCTTGGAAATGGGGATGTATTTTATCCCACTAGTTGTTCCGCTTGTTTTGGCTAAATAAAGTGGAAGCCCCTTCCAAAGCACATTTTGGGTCCCTTTTTTGATTTGGTCAATATATTCCCTAAAACCCTCATAGTCCCGGATAGGCACTGCATTTTTAAAACTAGCGTAGTCCGTGATTTGATCAAAATGATGATCTTTTCCGAATTGTGTCCCTTTAGCTGACTTAACTAATTGATTTAGAATAGATTGTTGATCAGCCACTGCTGTCAGTTGCTCCTTTTTGATTTGCCGATGCACTACAGATGCAAATGGCTTAGCGAGCAGTGATTTAATATTCATAGGTCAAATTAAGGGTATCCTTGTTAATTTGGGCAAAAATAGGCACATTTTCATGGAACTTCAAATGACTTTATCCCGGAAAAGCCCATAATAATGTAGGAAAATGGCCAAATTCAAATTGTCCTATATTTTTTTTAGATTTAATTGCATTTTGGGATAATAATAATTACCTTTGCAATCCTAATTTTGGACATTTATGCTAGCAGTTGTAAAAATCTCAGGTCAGCAATTTAAAGTACAAGCCGGACAAAGCTTGTATGTGCCTCACCTGGAAGGTAAAACAGGAGATAAAGTTGAATTCAACGATGTAATTTTTGTTGATAACAACGGAAGTATCTCATTTACGAGTAAAGTAACAGTGAAAGCTGAAATCTTGAACGATTTAGTTCAAGGTGACAAAGTAATCGCTTTTAAGATGAAAAGACGTAAGGGTTTTCGTAAGAAGCACGGTCACAGAACTCATTATACTCAAATCAAAATTGAGAACATCGCTTAATTAGCGACTTGTTCTAGTAAATAACACTAGTAAAATCATAATAAGATGGCACACAAAAAAGGAGAAGGATCGGTAAAAAATGGCCGTGATTCGCATAGTAAGCGTTTAGGCGTTAAGATATATGGTGGTCAACCAGCTTTGTCTGGCAATATCCTAATTCGTCAAAGAGGTACGCAGTACCACCCTGGTAAGAATGTAGGTTTAGGTTCTGACTTCACTATTTTCGCTATGACCAACGGTGTTGTAGAGTTCAAAAAAGGTAAAAATAACAGAACCACCGTTTCTGTATTACCAGCACAAGAAATAGCTTAATAAAAATATTTTTTGTAGTTATAATAAAAGTTTTTAATTTTAATGTATTATTTACTAACCATTAAATCTAAAAAACATGGCAACTGCAAAAAAAGCCGCTCCTAAAAAAGCTGCAAAAAAAGCTGCTCCTAAGAAGAAAGCTGCTAAAAAAGCTGCTCCTAAAAAAGCTGCTAAAAAAGCTGCTCCTAAGAAGAAAGCTGCTCCTAAAAAGAAAGCTGCTCCTAAGAAGAAAGCTGCTAAAAAGAAATAATTATCGCAAGATAATTAAATCGTCTTTTTTGCTTTCAGCAGAAATAGATTTTAAGGTCCTTCCCGTTTTACGGGAAGGATTTTTTTTGTCTTATCTTTAATGCATTCATTTTAATATGCACAATTACGAAATCGCCGAATACTTTTCATTGCTCAGTAAGCTGATGGAAATTCATGGAGAAAATCCATTTAAAATTAAGTCCTATTCAAACGCAGCTTTTACTTTAGATAAGCTGAATGATCCAGTGATTGACATGGAGCCACATCAACTATTTTCTATTCGCGGTATCGGTGAAGCCATTGGTCAAAAAGTGATCGAAATCATTGATTCTAAACGACTTAGCCTACTTGATAGCTACATAGAAAAAACACCAACTGGTGTATTTGAATTTTTAAAAATTAAAGGACTAGGTCCAAAAAAAATTGTTACTATTTGGAAGGAATTGGAAATTGAAAGTATTGGAGAACTACTTTATGCATGCGAAGAAAATAGGTTAGTAAAGTACAAAGGCTTTGGTGCAAAGACGCAACAAAATATTCAAGACGCGCTTGTTTTTTATTTACAACATCAAGGAAGATATTTATTTCAACAAGTAGTTCCACTTGTTGAAAATTTAAAAATTGCATTAGCAGAAAAAATAAATGGCACACATCTATTTTCAATTTCAGGTGGCTACAAAAGACAATTAGAAATTATAGATCATCTTGAAATCGTGACCACATTTTCTGAAAAAGAATTAACTACTTGGTTAACAGAAAAAAGTTTTCAATGTACAAAAAATGAAAAATTTTTAAGTTGCATAGGTTCAGATAAATTTGAAATAAGATGTTATTTTACCGACATTTCTGATTTTTATTGGACCGATTTTACCCTGTCCTGCTCCCCTGAATTTTTAGAAAAATGGGAATCTGACCCCCTATTTTCAAAAAAAATGCCATTTATTTCAGAAAAAAACATCTTTGACCAAATTAATTTACCCTTCATTCCAGCCCCTTTAAGGGAACTTCCCTCCATCATTGACCTTGCAAAAAATAATAAATTACCCAAACTTATACAACCAGAAGATATTAAAGGCATCATTCATTCCCATAGCACTTGGAGCGACGGGGTAGATACAATTGAACAAATGGCACTAGCAGCCATCGAAAAAGGGTATGAATATTTAATTATTAGTGATCATTCCAAATCAGCTTTTTATGCAGGTGGCTTATCTATTGATAGTGTCAAAGCCCAACATAGGGAAATAGACGCCCTCAATAAAAAGCTAGCACCCTTTGTTATATTTAAAAGTATTGAGTCTGATATATTAAATGATGGTAGCTTGGATTACCCGGAAGATATATTGGCCTGCTTTGATATTGTCATTGCCTCCATTCATTCTAATTTAAAAATGACTGAGGAAAAAGCAATGATGCGTTTATTGAATGCAGTGAACAACCCCTATACAAGTATATTAGGACACCCTACCGGCAGATTGTTATTAAGTAGAAAAGGTTACCCTGTGAATCATGAAGCATTAATAGATGCCTGCGCAGATAATAATGTGGTATTAGAATTAAATGCCCATCCACGTCGACTAGATATGGATTGGCGATTTATACACTTAGCATTGCAGCAGGATGTGCTCATTTCCATTAACCCAGATGCCCACGCGATTGAAGGATATGATGATTGTAGATATGGCGTAATGGTTGCCCAAAAAGCAGGATTATCTGCTGTTCAAAATTTAAGCAGTTTTAATTTGGCTGAAATAATGGAGTTTGTAGCATTCCAACAATCTAAAAGGAATTAATAATTCGGGCAGCTGGTGTAAATAGTGCATTGATTTACCCACGATGCTATATTAAAATGAGCCTCCATTTATTTTCAAATTTTTAGTCAATTTTTTATTATCTTGGCAAATACATGAGTAACGCTAAGCCACATTTAGATCGCAAATTAAGTCT
>Ga0114973_10002225_pt1 | contig 14213 bp, 7 predicted proteins | sample M_140807_MF_Meta_FD_87025 | JGI IMG/M metagenome (GOLD analysis project Ga0114973, IMG submission 87025) | Freshwater microbial communities from Lake Montjoie, Canada to study carbon cycling - M_140807_MF_MetaG | ecosystem: Environmental > Aquatic > Freshwater > Lake | place: Lake Montjoie... | reverse complement strand
TTCACCGTCACGCCCGCCTTGAGCTGCACCACCTCGTCACCGAGTTCAAACGCATCCACGACGATCCCAGCCTGATCGTACCCCCCTGAAAATGAACCGCTCATCGGATGCTCCCAACGCTCCTTGGCCCCCGCTGGACCAAACTGCCGAAACCGCCCCTTGACCGTTCCCTCATGCGTTTGAGCACTCCCTTTTCCTGTCCAATCCAAATCCAATCCGCCCGTGTAAGAACGCGCCGCCACCAACTGCCATAGCGCTTCGTATTGGCTCAAATCCCGCACCGCTCCGTGAAGTTCACCACGGTAGGTCCAGTTTTCCCCAACGGAAACAGCGCCCCGACCCCTCAATAAATCTCCGCCCTGCGCCAATTCCACGTTGAGCACCTGTACTTCGCTCCCCTGCAACTTGACTGCGGCGTGCAGTTCATCAATCGGCGCGTTTCGCCAAGTCAAGTGGGCACCGGAGACAATCAGAGCGCCGCCCAGCACCCCAGCTTGACTGCGAATCGCACCATCCACGGTCAGACCTCCGGCTGCGTACTTAAACTCCGGCAACACCAAGGCCGACAACTCCGTGAGATTGTCGATCTTCGCGGTGAGGTTCACTCCGAAATCAGCCTTCCACCACGAAGTATCTCCACCAGGCCATTGCATATCACCATTCAAAACCAGCTGGTTATGACCTTGCCGCAAAGAAAACTCCGGCACTTGAATGTGGTGATCTAAAAGTGTCGCGCCAAGCACCAGAGCGTCCCATTGCCGAGATTCCCACTGAAAATTGCGCGCCTCCAACCGAAGACTGGCGGTACCACGTTCCAATTGTGAGGGGCGCCCGCGAAAGCTGAACTTGCCCGTTTCCAGCGAACCCCCAGCGGCTTCAGTCACGTTCAGAAAAGAGGCAAGCTGCGCCACGCCGAGTTTGGAAAATGTGCCACTGGCCTCTAGCGGGGAATCTTGGGAGGCCGAATTAAATTCTGCCAGAACACGAAGTTCACCGCCGAACACTTCGGTTTGAAGCTCAAAATCCGCTCGACCTTCAGCGAGAGCGGAAAGGTTAGAGGTGAACGAAATAATCTTAAGCCCATCCAGAAGAGTGAGATCACCCAACTGCAGGCGACCATCTTGCCGAGCGGATTTCCCCTGCAAATCCCGAAAAGACTTGTTCCAGCCTTGGGAGCGCACTTCCATCCGAGCGGCTTTGAACTCGCCCGGCGCCACATCGCTAAGAGTCAAGATGGCGTCTTCGAGAAGAAGCTGGGAATCGCCAGAACGCAAAGTGGCATCTTGTAATTGAAGATCGAGTTGTTCTGGCATTGGAAAAGGAAGTGGCGCCCCCCAACCAAAAAAAGATGGAGTAGAAACTTCACCCCTGCGTTGACCAGGTTCCCAAAGCACGCGGCCCCCTAAAAGCGTGCATTTTTGCAGAAATGGCCGTGTCCCAACCCGATCCAGCAACGCGGTCCAACGGAATTGCAACCGCACTTGATTCGCAGAAAGTTGAAAATACCCACCCCGAAAGCTGGGAAGGCTGAGCGTCACTTCAGACAGGACCAATGGCTCCCAAAGTGAACCGGTTAAGGCTCCAATGTGCAGCTCGCCACCTTGGCGGCGAACTTCCTCTTGGCATACCACCCACAGCATTCCGCGAAATACGGGTGGCACACTCAGAAAAACCAACAACATCACCACAAACAACAACAGACGCCTGATCGGCCGTCGAGGGCGGGGTGGACGGTCAGAGTGCGGAGCAATATCAGACGAATCGGAGGCCAAAGCGGACACAGGATTAAAGGGGTAAAAGAGGAGGAGGGTGGCCCTTCGACAAAGTCGAGCCTGAGCTATAGCATTTCAGGGAGCATCCTAGCAAAAAGGGATTTGGGTTTTCGAGTGCGAAAGGCAAAATGAAGAGATGAAATCAACCGTCACAGTCGTGGAACCGCCCGAGTGCCGGACCTGTCTACTGCGCGTAACTCAACGCCGAATGGAGGTCGATGCGGAGCATTCCGGCGAATGGCGCTGGCAATTGGGGGCCGCTGGGATGTGCGCAGCCTTCGGAATCGGCGGCTGGCTGGCACCTCAGGGCGGTGCTTTGGCACTCGGACTTCACATTGCCGGGTACATTGCCGGCGGCTGGTTCGCCGTTGAGGAAACTTGGGAACTACTCGTTAAACGCGAAATCGACGTGCATTTTCTCATGCTCGCCGTCGCCGTGGGGGCCGCTTCCATCGGCGAATGGAATGAGGGCGTCACTCTCCTTTTCCTGTTCTCCTTCGCGGGCGCGCTCGAACATTTTGCGATGGAACGCACTCAACGAGAGATCCGTGCGCTCATCGATACGGCACCGAAAACCGCCACACTCGTGACCGCCGACGGCTCGGAGCACGAGGTGCCCGTGGATAGGGTGCGTCCGGGGCACACGTTGCGAATCCTCCCGGGCGCACTCTTTCCTTTGGACGGCGAGTTGGCAACCGGAGAAACCGCCGTGGACGAGGCGACCCTTACCGGTGAGGCGACTCCAGTGGAAAAGAAACCGGGCGACTCCGTGATGGCAGGCACACTCAATCTTTGGGGAGCGGTAGACGTTCACGTCACCAAGCTGGCGGCTGAAAGCGCCTTGCAACGCATTATTCGCCTCATTCAGGAAGCACAGCGGCAAAAAGCGCCCTCCCAGCGCTTCACGGACCGTTTCGGAAGCAATTATACCTTTGCAATCCTCTCCTTGACCGGAGGCATGTTCCTCTTTTGGTGGCTTTTCCAAGGTAAGTCTCCCTTCGAAACCGTCTCCGGCCAACCCAGTGCTTTTTACCTTGCGATGACACTTCTAGTAGTCGCATCCCCATGCGCTCTAGTGCTTTCTGTGCCATCCGCAATTCTCGCTGCGATAGCGGCCGGGGCGCGCCACGGAATTCTGTTTCGCGGCGGAGTTGCCGTAGAACAACTGGCCCAAGTTCGCGTAGTCGCGATGGACAAAACCGGGACCCTCACGACTGGAGAATTGCGGGTGGAAAGCGTCGAAAGTTATCCTTCCGGACACGAAACTGAGGTTCTGGAATGGGCCTACGCGCTCGAACGGCTTTCGACCCATCCCTTGGCCCGGGCCATCACGAAACACGCGCGCCTGCAAAAAAGTCGCGAGCGTGTGGTGCTCAAGTTCAACTCGGTGACGGGCCTTGGATTGGAGGCGGAGGATGAGGGAAAGAAAGTGCGTTTGGGAAAACGGGAGTGGGTGCTGGAAGGGGCGACCGCTCCGGAGCAAGCGGAGCTGCAAGCGTTGGGAGTCTCGGAAGTGTGGGTATCCTGCGGCGGGGTCTCGGGGCGACTGACCTTGCGTGACGATATTCGGGCACAGGCGCGCACGGTGGTGGAGGCGCTTCACAAGCGGGGTTTGCGCACGGTGGTACTCACCGGAGATCGGCCAGAGGCAGCGGCGCATTTGCAGGAAATCATTGCAGTGCAGGAGATTCGTTCGGGATTGCGTCCGGAGCAAAAGCTGGAATTCATCTTGGAAACGGCGCGCAGCGGACGAAAGACGGCGATGATCGGGGACGGCATTAACGATGCGCCCAGTCTGGCGGCGGCGCACGTGGGGGTGGCCATGGGGGCGCGCGGTTCGGACGCGGCACTGGAGCAAGCCGACGTGGTGTTGATGCACGACCGTTTGGAGGGCTTTTTGGAGGCGTTCGACCTGAGTGCGGCGGCGGGGCGCATTATCCGACAGAACATGATCCTCTCACTGGCCGTCATTCTGGTGCTTGTGGGCTTCGCACTCGCGGGGCGCATTCCCCTGACCCTTGGCGTCATGGGCCACGAAGGCAGCACGTTAATAGTGGTGTTGAATAGCTTGAGGCTGCTTTTGCAAAGACGCTTCCATCACTAATTCCAAACAGCACAAGCGGTTAACATCAATCCATCGCATATTAGCTTGCGCACCAAGGCTTGGCGTTGTATTTTTTGAACGTTGCGCAACTCCGTCTCTCGCGCGATCTTTCCTCGACTCAGCTAGTTCTCGGGTAATTCCGATCAGTTATAACGCCATTCTTTGGCGCTCATCATGAGATACAACAATACCTTCTACTCTAAAGCCTTGCGATTATTTTTCTTCGCGATTTCATGTGCGATTTGCGCGCCTATCACCTCGGCGCAGGCGAGTTACTCTCTTTACACTCCCGACGAGGTCAAGTCTCCCTCTCCCGAAGCACGGCGGTTTTTTGGACCGCGCTCCAATAGTTTTCGTTACGACAGCCGCATGGTGGAAGCGGCCGAACTCGCAGCCCAACGCGCCGCAAGCTCTTCCCGAATGAGTTGCTGGCGCTATGTGAAAACCGCGCTGCTCCAAGCTCACATCATAGACTCCTACCCCAAAACACGTTACGCCAAGGAAGCTGGAATCGAGTTACAAAACTCCTTCGGTTTTCGCAAAATTGCAGTATCCGACCCTTACAAAGCACCTCCCGGATCTGTGCTAGTGTACGGAGGCTCCGGTGCAGGCCACGTCGAACTCCGCTTAAAAGAAGGCTTTGTGAGTGATTTCATTTCCGCAAAACCCTCTCCGCGCCCGCTCATTGGCGTCTACGTCAAACCTCGCCAGTAGAGGTGTCTCCCAAACAATTCGGAGACGTTCAGTAATCCGAGCTCCCTCCGGAATACGTTGGCAAAGAGTTAGCAAATGTTTGTTAACATCTTACGACAAAAACGGAAAACGATTGCAGAATGTTTCATATCGGTAAATGCTATGCTTGCAGGGATTTGAGTTTACTATGTGACTTTAGCCCTTCGGCGGGGCGTAACAAAGCGCATCCGCGCAGTTAGTTACGAATAAACGTTCTCATGCCATTCCAAGCGCTCGGTCTTCATTCACTCATTCTGCAGGCCATCCAAGAAACCGGTTACACAGAGCCGACCCCCATTCAAGACGCCGCCATTCCTGAAATCCTCAAAGGCAACGACTTAATCGGTGTCGCCCAAACAGGCACGGGCAAGACCGCTGCGTTCACGCTCCCACTGTTGCATCGCCTTCACAGTGTTGCACCTGCGCGACAAAACGCCACCCGCACACTCATCCTAGCTCCAACCCGCGAACTCGTGGTGCAAATCGAGGAAAACGTACAAGTTTACGCTAAACATCTGCCCATCAGTATCGCGAAAGTCTTCGGTGGCGTCTCAGAGCGCCCTCAAATCCAGGCACTCCGCTCCGGAGCACAAATGGTCATCGCAACCCCAGGCCGTCTGTTAGACCTTATGAGCCAGCGCTGCGCAGACTTCTCCGCGCTGGAGCATCTCGTTCTTGACGAGGCGGATCGCATGTTGGACATGGGCTTCCTCCCAGCCATCCGGCGCGTGGTGAGTGCGCTACCCAAAAAGCGGCAAACCCTCATGTTTTCGGCAACGCTTTCTAAGGAAATCGAGTCGCTCACTCACGAATTTCAGCGTAGCCCAAAGGTAGTTCAAATCGGACGCCGCTCCAATCCGGCGGAGACGGTAACCCAACTGGTTTACGAAGTTCCGAGGCATCTTAAAGCCTCGCTCCTGTGCCACTTGCTCACTGACCCCACCATGAACATGGTCCTTGTCTTCACTCGGACCAAGCACGGCGCAGATCGCGTGGCCCGTAAGCTGGAATCGCTTTCAATTAAAACAGCGACACTTCATTCCAACCGTTCTCAAAACCAACGACTACGCGCCTTGGAAGACTTTCGCTCCGGAGCCGTCCGAGTGCTGATCGCCACAGATATCGCGGCGCGCGGCATCGATGTGGACGGGATTTCCCACGTGGTCAACTTAGACTTTCCTCCTCAAGTGGAAGACTATGTGCACCGTATCGGGCGTACCGGCCGAGCCAAGGCGATTGGGGACGCCATCAGCTTTATTTGTCAGGATGACCACAGTAATTTGCGTGCTCTGGAGCGCTTCATTGGCCGAGGACTGATCCGCAAGCTCGCGAAGGACTTCAACTACGCAGAACCCGAGCCTCTCAACCAACCCAGAGACGAGGAACGGGGCCGTCGTAATGGTGGCGGTGGCGGAGGTGGGGGCGGAAGGCGGTTTTCGACCAACAGCGGTTCCCGATTCGGAGGCAGGAGCCGATAGACGCATTGACCCACCGGAGTTAGGCGCGCTGTATCATGGCGAATCAAGGCGCGCCCCCGGTTGGCCTACCAAAACTGTGAGCCTGAAGCCTCTTTCGAAAGAGGCTTCAATCTGCGGTGAATACTTAAGCCGGTGAGGCGACTAAGTTAAGCCGGATTAATTTGATTATCCGGAGTCAAAGGAACTTCGTGTTCCAAATTTGCGTTCGTAGAAGGGACATCCTCCGAGGAAGGCAAGGATACTGAGGACGCTGTAGCATCCGCTTCAACGTGTTCTGATTGGTGTGCGCTGTCTGCATCAGCTTCCTCGACGGACACTTCAACAACCTCGTCCCCGTGTGGCTCAACCTCGGGAATCGTCGCAACGACCTCAATCTCGTCGGCGGGTGGAAGGACCGCTTCTTCGGTCGGAGCGACGACTTCTTCAGTCGAAACAACCGCCACAGCGACCGCATCCGCAGGAGCTGAATCAACGACAGCTTGCGAACCGTCGTCTTCCCCAACAGCGTCTTCCAGTTCTTCGGCACCCTCCCGAGTGCCGGATCCTTGCGGCGAAAGAGGCAGATCCAAACGGCCATCGGCAAATTCCACAATGTGCCCAGCGTGAATCAGGTAATACAAATCTGCGGCGAGCTGCGACTTCCGTGCCGCAATTTCGGGCGACTCGAGTTCTTCGGTGTTCGCAACGCCCAACAGTTTGATGGCGGCCTCCCGCTTGGTGATGCGAGGCGAGGCTTCCACCAAACGTAAGAGCGAGGCTGGCCCCTCGGCGAAACCGGCAACGACGGCGCGCTTCGGACGGATCGCGGAGACGTAAAGCACACGCTTTTTGTGCTTAAAAACCTGGAGCCCCTGCTCGTCAAAAAATGCGCGCAACCCGTGCACCATCCCCGCCGGATAGGCGAGTTCTCGCTCGAATGCGTCGCGCGCGGCGTTCACCAAACCACGTTCCGGAAGCTCGCGAGAAGACCGTCCTGAGCACGAGAGCGTCGTCGCAGATTTGCGCAGCGTCGGCAAACAGACTTTGCGGAAATGAGCCTCAGTTTCCTCAATGGACTTAAACTGAATGGGCGCAACTTCATCCTTAGTGTGATAAACCGTCTGACGACTCGCCAAGGCTTTCCAATCTGCCACGGCTTGCTCGCCGGCAATGATCTCAATTTCCTCGCGTTGAAATTCGAGGAAACTCATCCGGCGGCTGAAGCGCTCTTCGTAAAGTTTGCGCAGCGCCACCTGATAACCATGGTAACTCGTCGGCCCAAGAATCTGGCCGTTGGCGCGGCAGCGGGCGACGCTCGTGTAATTCCCCTTCGGTGGTTCCGTCTCAACCACTTCTTCGCGATAAAATCGATCCCACAACGCGCGGAAGGCGCCCCGTTCCAGAATTTCAGCGTCAAACCCAATCGCCCCATCCTCCAATTGATGCAGCGGATGTGCCGCATCACTGCTGGTAATGCGCACCACATGGCGCTCAGGCTTTTCCAGAAACATCCGAGCAGTTCCGAATAGCGGATAGGCCCGTCCACTCTGACGAATTTGTTTGGCAATATTCTCCGCAGCAATGGGTTCAGGCAAAAACTGAATGCGCACCTGCGCCGGAATTTTATCCCCTCCAACAGAGTCACGACGAGCTTCATTTCCTCGGCCAGCGTCTTGAGTGTGATGTTCCCTCCGCGGTCCTCCCTGACCACCACGCCCGCCACCTTGGGGACGACCATCCGAGCGACCGGAGCGCGCGCCACCGCCACCGCTACCGCCACCACCATCGCGGCGCCCTTGGCCACCTCCTGCTCCGCCACCACGGCCGCCGCCCGCACCACCGGGACCTCCCCGTCCCCCTCCGCCACCACCTTGGCCCCGACCAAAACGTTCACGCCCCTCCTGACGACGCTCTGAGGAGTCCCCCTCGAAGCCAGCATACCGGTTAGGCGCGGGTGATTCCTTCAACCAATCAGGCAGAAATTTTAGATCAAGAGATGAGAGCAGATCGCTCATGAGAATGCAGGAGGTGTGACGGGACGGAGGAAACGGGAAGAAAGCGTAGGCGCCTAATATGGCACCTTTACTATCAGAATATAAATAGAGCCGTTGCGCTACACCGAAACTTCGTTAGGGACGAAGTTTTATCCGATTGTCATCTGGATTCGGGAGGCTGTTTGGAGGCGTATTGATATGCTTTCGCTTGATCGATGATGCAAACTGCACAGCGGCTGATAATTCACGTTTCTCCCACGCCCAGCCCTCTTGAGGATGACTGCCATTCTCCAAACCAAGCTCAAGATCCGACTCCATTTGTTCTAACGGGATACAGCCTGGGTCGGCGGTAGCGGCGAGTCTAAAGTCTGTAAGGGCCTCGGAGTAAAAGCCTAGCTGCGTGTTCGCCAAGCCCCTAATAATAAGATATCTAGCTTGGACTTTGGGTGAATCATTAACCCCAACCAGCGCCAAATTAATCTGAGAAAGAGCCTGACCGCCACGCTTCTGTTTAAGCTGCGCCAAGGCGTCTTCAAAGTTGCGCAGGGAAGTGGCGCGCAACTGGAATACAATTTGTTCCAGTTGTTGATTCTTCCCCTTCAAATCTTGGTTGGCGCTGGCCAATTCTGATTCGTTTAGCCTCAACGCCCTCCGATCCGCTGATATACGCCCCAAAAAGTAAGTCAGTAACACTTGCGAGAATACTAAAAAACACACCGCGACCACCGCCTCCCTGCGCCTGCGCCCTAGAAGCAACTGCAGTTGCCGAAAAAAACCAGCCTTCTCTGCCGAAGGCGCAAAGCCATTTTGGTACGCCAGAAGATCCCGCTGAAAGGCATCCATGGTTTGGTAGCGATTCTGGGCGTTGTACTGCATTGCCTTTTCCACAATTGCTACCAATCCCTCGGGCGGCTTACCTCCGGGACAGTGCAACAGAGTCGGCGCAGGTGCCCCACTTTTCCCAAGCTGCCGCACCCTTTCCTCCAAGGGAACCCAACGCCCCGCACAGATTTTCTGCAGCACCGCGTCCAAATCATGCAACTCCAGCGGCAACCTCAATGCGATGATGTTATACAATATCACCCCCATGACGAAAATGTCCGAACGCACGTCTAACGGAGCGTTCCCTGCGGCCTGCTCGGGTGACAAGAAGGGAGGAGTGCCAACCACCGCGCCATCAAGAGTCTCAAAACGGCCCTCGGACGGCAGTATAATTCTGGGCAAACTCCTCTCCTCAGCACCCACCGCCTCAGGCCCCTCTGCAATGCGCCGCGCCAGCCCCCAGTCCATCACCAATACTTCCCCGAAGGCGCCAATCATAATGTTGGCCGGTTTTAAGTCTCGGTGCACCACTCCTTGGGCGTGTGCAAAAGCAATGGCATCAGCGACCTTCATGAAAACCGTCAGCAGCGCAGGCAAAGGATACTGAGCGCAAGTCTGTACGTCTCCCTCCTTCAATCCGTCTAACACCTCCTCCAGCGTCCGCCCACGGACATGCTTCATCGTGTAAAAGACCTGTGCATCAGCACCAACCCCAAGCTGATACACTGGAATAATATTGGGATGCTCCAGCTGCCCAGTGAGTTGCGCCTCGCTCACAAATCGCAACAGTTTGTCCGCCGAAAACTCATTCCCAGGACGCAACACCTTCATCGCCACAGACCGGTGAATCCGTAAATCCCTAGCAGCGAGAACAAGCCCCATCCCTCCTTGCCCCAACGTATTCGTCACCTGATGAGGTTCCTGCAGCAACTCACTGCGAATGCCCTCCAACCCCAAAGTCGGATCAGAAAGCTCCGCTGCAATCTGGACGCGACTCTCCTCATCAAACTCAAAGTAGAAGCGCGCAGCTCCCAAATGAACCTCAGTTTTCTGATAAATCGGCGTGGGCAAACGAATCTGCGCACCACCAATAAAAACTCCACCTGTATTCTCCAAATCCTCCACCAACAGACGATGCCCGTGAAAGGAAAGCCGCAAATGCATTCCCGCAACTCGCTCCGCATGAATGGGTAAATGGCAACTATCATCCTGACCCAACAAGTAAATCCCCGGTTGAATGGAATAGATCGCCACGGGTTCCGCCCCCACGAAGACATGAATCTCCGCCTTAACAAAAGTCTCTCTGAAAAGTTGCGTCGTCGGCCCCACCCCTGAAGACGCCGACATCCAAGTTGCCGGTTTCGATGCTGGAGGAGATTTTGTCATGGGTCTTCCCTCGCTTAGTGTCTGCAAGTCCAACCCGCAGTTTGTTCAGCAAAAATCACAGTCAACCCGAGTCGTACAGAAACATCACACTCTGTGAACCTTCGTCTGGAAAGAGGTCGCTCAAGCCGATAATCCCAGAGAAACAGATTCCAAGCTTTGAGACGCCCAGAACTTTTGCTCGTGAGAGCGCAGTTATTAGAGGCCCGGAAGCATTGCGGGTGCGGCCGGTTTCGGAGCGGACGCGGGAGCTGGTGTCGCCCCAGAAGACATGCCTCCGTCCATGGACGCGCCCATCATCCCACCGCCCATCGTTGTGGCCGGCGCCGGAGCCGACCCGGACATTGAACTGCCTGACATTGAACTGCCCGACATGCTCGAATCCAAACCCGGGATGCTGCCTGAAGACATCGATGAAGCCCCAGACGACATCGAATCGAGCCCAGGTATCGAGGACGACCCGCCCATACCGCCCATACCGCCTGCGCCCACCGGAGGAAGCCCGCCCAATCCTGAATCTAATTTCAACGCTGGGGAATCCGTGGCCATACGATCGGCATTCACCTTTTCTGAATTCCGCGCCGCCAAACTTAGCCTCTCGGCCTCACCTCGTTGCCTATCCACCTCGGCACGCGCAAGAGCCTGCTGCTCATAGGGTTGAAACGTGTAACTGGACTTTATCTGATTGTTCCCGGCAGAATCTTTCACCACCATGAACTTCGTCTTCTGGTAGGAGTAATTATTCGAGTAAATCGTATCACAACCGCTAAAGACCAACAGCAGCGGGCTAACCAAAAGCAATGCAGCGGAGGGGAGAGATCGGCTCATACCTCTGAGAGTAGCAACTGGAACCGCAGGGTCAATTCTCGAAAATGCTCGGCGGCCTCCATGGCCCCTCTCAGGTTTCACTTTCTGAGCTTTGCCAAGTATTTCTCAGGATTCGCGTGAAATTTCCGCACGCAAGGTCCGCAGCAAAAGCGCACTTCCTGTCCGTTGTACACTTCCACGCGAAGGTCTCCCATGGAGTCCAGATCATTTCCAGTCACCAAGCAAACTTTGAATGGATAAGGCGTTACGCTCGAAACAGTTTTCGATGTGGCACAGGCTCCCAAAAACAGCGTGAGGCAGGTTACCCCCAAAAAACGGGTGAGTCTGCGTAAAGAAGGTTGAGTTGAGCGCTTAGGATTCGTGATGGGGTTCATATTGATGGTTGGTTTGATGCAATTCACTGCGGGGTAGAATTTTTTTTGAACTCAAAATCGGAAGGACAATCCGGCACCAAAGCCGTATTCGGTGTGAAAAGCGGCGCTCAGGGCGACCGTTTTCGAGAGGGTGTAATCGGCACGGACGGCCTCCTGCCAACGCTGGCGAGTGTCGTACTGGCCTCGCACCTGGACGTTCAATCGGGAGGTCAGCTGAAAATCTTTGCTGAGCATGAGACGGACCGCTCCCTTGGCATCCACCGTGGCCATACCCATCACCAAATAGGGAAGACGATACCACCCGCCAGCCAAGGGCCGGTTGCCGCTAGGATGCATATTACTCAAGCGCATACCCGCCACCAAAGCGAGATTACTGCTGAGCACGTGTTCCCCCAGCGCATCCACTTCATATTCAGTGAGCCCGTCAGTATGCCTCCAGCCCAGCTCCCAAGGCACTAGCAAACTGTTGCGCCCCTCCTGAATCCGAGCCTGCCCACTAGACATATTGGAAAGCGCGTTGAAATCCGCAAACGCGTAGCGCATGTCCATCCCGTGCTCGCCCAGCATCGGCTTCTGACTCGCCAGACCGTAATGCATAACGCGCCCCATTCCCTCCATCATGTGATACAACACATGACAATGAAACAACCAGTCGCCCTCCTCGTTGGCCTCAAATTCAATGATCCTACGACTCATGGGCGGCACGTCTACGGTGTGCTTGAGAGGCGAGTAATCGCCCTGCCCGTTTAGCAACCGGAAGAAGTGCCCGTGAAGATGCATCGGGTGGTGCATCATGGTGTCGTTAATCAACTCCAAGCGAAGCACCTCGCCGCGCTTGACCGGGATAGTGCTCTCCTCGCTCATCGTTTTCTGGTTCAAGGACCAAACGTATCGCTGCATATCGCCAGTCAAATGCAACGCAAGCGTGCGCCGCGGCAGGGACTCTGCCAGCGCGGTAGACTGCAAAGCACGCAGTTGCCGATAGGGCGGAAGTGGCCTCTCCATACACGACTTGCAAATCCCCGGCCGCCCGCCTGATTCTTTTGAGTACGCACCCGAGCGATCCGTCTCTTCTTCATGAGGTTGCGAAAGGTCGCCCTCCTCCAAAGCCGGCATTAACAACTCGTCCATGTCGTAAAGATTTGGGCGAGGCACGGCGGGTGCCTCATGCAAAGGACCGCTTCCCACCAGAGCAGACGCGGAGCCCGTCCCGTCGTGCGCCGTCGCCCGAATCTCCCAGCTTCCATCGGGCGGGACTGTCACCAAAACATCGTACGTTTCCGCTATCCCGATCAGCAGGCGCTTAACGCCCACCGGCTTCACGGCAGGGCCATCAGCGGCAACAATCGTTAAGGGGCCTGTCGCAGATTCCACATAAAAGTAACTGGAGGCGGAGGCGTTAATGACGCGCAACCGGATTGTCTCCCCCGGTTTTCCCTCCACTTGAAAGCGGCGCTGACCGTTCACCAAAAATGCGTCGTACGCTACGTCCGCCACATCCATTGGAGGAAGGCGCGCTCCCTCCCGCTTCAGGTACTGCCCCAAAAAGCCCGCTCGGACTGCTCCAAGCAGCGACTGGGGCGCCCCTTTTTGGATCGAATACCAGTTCGACCCGCGCTTCAAAGTGCGCAGCACCTCCTCCGGACTTTCATTAGTCCAATCATTTAACACCAACACCTGATCGCGATCTGAGTGGAAGGTATCCGGTTTGCGAGGCAGAACGACGATGGAGCCCAAAACCCCGCGTTGTTCCTGCATCCCAGTATGGGAATGGTACCAGTACGTGCCACTTTGCCTGATAGGGAACTCGTAAGTAAACGTCCCTCCCGGCGCCACAGGAGGCGTGGTCAAATGCGGCACTCCGTCCTGATCGTTGGGGAGGAGCAGCCCGTGCCAGTGGAGGGACGTCTCATCGTGCGTCAGACGGTTGTGAAGACGAATGCGCGCGACATCACCTTCGTTAAACCGCAGGGTGGGACCGGGAAATTCGCCGTTGATTGTGAGAACGCGCACCGGCCTGCCCGCGGGTGAGAGCACCTGCTCGGCAACCTCTAGGTCGTATTCCACCACGCGACCGGTCGCCTGCCACGCCCGGCGGCCAGTCAGGGCGGTGGTGGTGGTGGGCAAATCAGCGGGATCGCGACGCTCAGACTTCGCGTGCATTGCAGCCGGTTCGTGGGCTCTAGCGGAGAAGGTTGAGGAGGCGAACAGGCTCAAACTGAACAGGAAGCCTGTTAGAGAATGGGTGAAAAAGGAGTAGTTCATTGAAAAATGGGTAAACGAGGCGCGCGTTGATAAAACGCGCAAGCATCTGCTGAATGGGCCGCTCTCCGCATGGAGCCAATGGGCCTAAAGGGTGCCACGAAGGCAATGAGTCACCGCCAGATCCGCAAGGTCACTGGGGCGGGACACAAGTCGTCTTTGAACGAGATCGACTCAGAGTAAAAAACTACAATGCAACACCTCAACCGCCTCCCCCTCGACCCGATGAACCACACGGCACGCTCCCCTTTGGGCTCGCACACTCGCCAAGATACGGGCTTCGCCGACCAACTGCGGATCCCAGCAGCGCCGCATGAATCCCTGCACAGTGCGCACGGCCGTCCAAGAAAGTTCAGGCACCATACCGCTTGAAGGCGCCGAAGCCGGTGGCACAACGGGTTGTAATAATGGTAAATCCACTTTGATTACACAACAGCAGCCGGCACTTCCCTGTTCAAAACCCGCCTCCGTCATCACGCCAATCC
>Ga0114973_10002224_pt1 | contig 14215 bp, 15 predicted proteins | sample M_140807_MF_Meta_FD_87025 | JGI IMG/M metagenome (GOLD analysis project Ga0114973, IMG submission 87025) | Freshwater microbial communities from Lake Montjoie, Canada to study carbon cycling - M_140807_MF_MetaG | ecosystem: Environmental > Aquatic > Freshwater > Lake | place: Lake Montjoie... | reverse complement strand
TATACTTTTCAAGGTGTACGTCGTGAGTCCAAGCGGCAATTTCTCCAATAGAAAAACTAGGGACTCCAGCATTTACGGCATCGGGCTTCATAGGTTCCATTTGCTCCTACCATAACCTGTTCTGTATTGCTGACAAGCCTCTGTGAGCGTGTAGCATCAGCACCACACTTCATACAGACAGCAGAAACTTTAGTAACCTTATCAGCGATAGCAAGTAAGTGAGGCATACTACCGAATGGTTTACCAGCAGAATCAAGGTCAAGACCAGCAACATAAATGTCTACCTTGCTGGATAGTGTCTCAACCAATTCAATAACATAATCGTCAAAGAATTGTGCCTCATCAATTCCAATTACATCAACATCATTTGTAATGTAATTAGGAATGTCAGAAGCGTTCTTAACTGCTATTGACTTAAAAGTATAACCAGAATGTGATGCTATGTCTTGCACAGAGTATCTATCATCAATTGCTGGCTTAAACGCAATAATGTTCTTCTTTGCGTATGACGCTCTCTTTAGACGGTGGATAAGTAATTCAGATTTACCAGCATACATACCACCACAAATAACTTCTAGCATTAGGACTCCATAGGAAATAAATTAAAATTAGAGAAGGGGGATTATACTCTCGCCATAATCCGTGCTATCTGCGCTATAATTAGTTTGCTAGCCATAACCAGTTTGCTTGAGAAAAGACTCAAGGACTTTGTTACCTAATGGAGCAATAGGTTGGCAGCAGAGTTCAACCTAAACAAAGATTATTTGTTGCTAACCCAACTCTAATTTTAATTTATGAATCCTGTAAGGAAACTAATGATGCAGTAAAAGAAAAGAATTAAAGTTGTTTTCACTGCCGTGTCAAGAATAAAATTAATCATCCGTGACCACTCATGAAAAGAAACGGAAGAGCCATTAGAAATACTAGAATTCTCATGAACATAGATTATCTCCTTCTATGAATCTTGTCAAGGTTACGAAACTCAATCTTCTTAACCCTATTCTGCTGCTCAAAACTGGTATTGTTAGGGTCGCTAAACAACTTAATTTCATACCAGATTTTGTCAATACGAGGGTCAACCTTTACCACAACACCAGCAGTCATTTTGTATCGTGGAATACTGCTGTGCAATCCAAATTCTAGAACCTTAATACAAACAAGATCACCAACCTTATACTTTGGATTGGTTACCTTATTAATAAACCTCTGAAAGTGTTTGTTGTTCACAAGAAGATTAAACTCACCCTCGGTAGGAACAAGACCGTTCTTTGACAGAAATGCGTGTCTATACTTCTGAACAATCTCAAATTGCTTGGGGCACTTCTTCGTCTTGTTGTGGAGAGAATAAAACTGAAGGGCAATGGTAAAAAGATTGCGCTTATGTTCGCAGTAGTTGCTAATCCATTCGGTGCGTGTCATGCTTATACATTACCCTTTCGTTTAGTGGTTGTCAACCCTTCTTGGGCGTTTCTTTGCTTTCCTTAATAACTGGCTTTCTAACTACAATAACTTCTGGTTGATTTGACTTTACATAGTTTCCGTCAATGTAAGAATACCCATCTTTACTTGTCTTGCTCATCATTACTCCATGTTAGATGAAATTACCTCAATGTTTTCTCTTCTATAACCACCTAGTTTTGTTAGGTCTACCAAATCATTCTCTGCAATCTGTCCATTTATTGCTTGGATGTAGATGTAATCGCTCAAGGGTGGACAATCACACAAGTTTCTTGGAACGTCTGTATACTCATACGCAATTCCTAGTGTAATCCAACCATTCCAATTATTGATCGTTCTTACAAGATCACCTGTTTTAATCTTCACGGGTTCCTCTGCTGTTTGAACGACAAGAGTTTCTAGCATCTTCCTTTCGTTTGTCTTTGAATCTACGGCTACTTCCTCGCCACATAGCAGGAGTACCGCCCCTTTCAAAGTGTTCACGACGGGCCGAAGCCTTTTCCATGTGCCTTGTGCTAGTCGATTCCATGCCTCAATCATAACCCTTCCGTTTATAGTGTCAAGATCAGATTTTAATTAAGTCGTTTTCGTATTCCCATCTGTATTTTTCAACACCATGCCAAAATACACGACAAATTGAAGTCTTTACTGCTTGCTTTGTTTTTGATTCCTTTATCTTATGCGATACATACTCTGGGTCAAGGTCAGAATCGTATTCAAACAAAACATTCTTTTCATGGGGGTAAAGGAATAACTCTTGCAAAATTTCCACAATTGTTCCTACTCCTAACTCTTCTGGGGTTTCAGAATAACGTGGTGGCCTCATGTTTTTTCTTTTCTTTAGATGAACTACATCACCTATTATTAAATTTTCCTTCTTAGACAAACCATGATTACCTCTTGCAATCTACTAATAAATAGTAAGTAAAAATGGGAATAATCCGACCTTGCCTAAGTTTGCCTAGGTTGATTTATGCATCACCAATAGGCTTCATTTGATTAACAACATAGTCATCAATTGCAACTTGTATTTCTCTCATAAGAGCCTTTTCGCTTTCTCTTATTTCATCAAGATAATTCCACAAAAGATCATTCTCTTCTTGTAATTCTTTTACAAGTTCTTCAAGTTGTTTGATCTTTTTGTCTTTATCCATTAATGTGTGCCTGTATACTTAACCTTTATCCTTTTACCACCCTTTCTAAATCTACCCTGTTGATCTCTTAAAGCAAAATGAGATAGGATATAATCAACATTTTTTGGATCATCATCGGAAAAACCAATTTCTCTAGTTTGTCCTTTGGTAATATTTTTATTGATTCTTTTAACTTGCTCGTCAACATGATCTATAAATCTTGCTAATTCAGATGCTTTTAATTCTTCTGGACTTGCGGCAGCAGCGGAATCTGTACCAGCAATTTGTGGATTACTTACAGGACTAAACTGACAAAGTTCTAAATAATCATCTATTAACGCAGAATTTTCATTAGTGTTTGAAGAACCATATAACTCATTATACTTTTTAATGCTGGCTATTACTTTCTCGGTATCAATTCCGCCAAACTTAGACATAATGTAACTTTTACAAACCTGTTTTAATGTGTTTGGGTTGTGTCCTCTAGCAGTTATTATAGCAAAGATTGAAGCACCTTCAATACATTCTTTAAAATCTTTAAAAGATGGGCCTAATGATGCATTTGGTGCATCGTTTATAAATTGAGCATCACCTTCGACTCTAAAATTTCTAAATGGATTCTCTGCAAACCCCTTGATAATGTTACCTTCGTACTCAAACTCTTCTTTTCCTATCTTTGATCTTTCTCTAGCAAAAGCGTGAGTTGACATACCAACTTCTTTTCCTTGTGTATCAAGAAGAATAATTTGTGTTGGCATGAACACTACGTTATCATCCCAATCGAAAGCATAATATTTAAGGTCTGGGGTTCCTTGTTCGGTAAAGCCTTCTTTTAAGAAACCTTTCCAATTCTTTAAAATCCCTTCCATAATCATTTTTTCATGTTCCTCAACAAACGTTTGAATCTTTCGTTAATAACTAGTTTCTTTTTGTTGTTTTCGTTCATGTGTTGGTTTTGAGAGGCAGGATTTCCAGAAAATAGAGGAGATCTTGAAATGTCAATACTTGGAGGTTTTGGAATAGTTGAAATTTTTACTGGCTGTGATGCTGCTTTATCCATTCCAGCAAGAGTTCTTTTATCATCTTCTTGATAATAAGAAGTATACGTTGTATCAATTTTACTAAAGTGTTGTTTAAACGTATCAGTAGCAAGATCTAATAATTGTTCGTATCCTTCGCCAGAACCTACTCTATCCATAAAGTTAAGAACATTCATGATTTCTTGTTCAGTTTTAAGTTCACTATTGATTTTAACAGCAAACTTCATTCTAACATTAAGGAAATCAGAACCTTTAATTTTAGCAGCATCAACATCTTCATAGTGTGCAAATACTTGAATTTCAAATACATCATGATATGGAGTTACATTTAAACTTCTTGTTCTATGAATGTCTATTTTTTCTTCTGCTTCTATGCCAAATGGTTTACCTATTGATTTGTTTTCTGAAAATTTAGTCTCTAGATTTTTATTAATTAGTGCTGCAATTTCTATGCCTTTGTCTCTAACTCTTTTTACTAATTTATCTAAAGTATACTCATTTTGTTCTTCTTCCATAGGAGGTTCACTAACATATGGAATTGGTATTTTTGCAATGATTGGAAGATTTGAATTATTTTGTATTCTTGCTGGATCTACTACTAATGTGAAAATGTCTTCGCCTCTATCTTCATTTGAATCATCTGACCACTTAAAATGATTTCCTTCTGATGCTGCTTCGTCTGCAAATCTTTGTATTGCATCTTGAACATTTGTTTGTTTTACAACTGGAGGGGTGACTAATCCAAGATTCATACATTGTTGTATTACCAATTCTAGTATCTCTGTATCAAAATCTAAGTTATTTAGAATTCTAAGTCCTTTTGAACCCATTTGATTAGCATCATAAGTTCCAGAAAAAGATTCTTCAATCCTAAATTTAAACTCTATAGTTGGGCCAGTAAAAAGATGTGTTGTTACTGTAATGTCTGAGGAATTAAAAAGGTTTCCTTCTGCTCTCAAAACGTTTGTAAATGCTTCTGCTATTTTAACCTCTAACATTTCTTTTTGATCTGTTTTTGAATAAAGTTCTTGTGCCTTTACAAAATCAATACTTATTTGTGGTGTATTATTTTTGCTTAAATTAACTTCAAAAGTAATGTCTACTTCAATTTCTTCTACTGTTCTTTGATTACAAACTACATTATAATCAAAATAAGCATAATTTGCTCTATTGTTAAAGTACTCTTTTGTAGACTCCATTTCTTGTTCTGCTTGTTCACATTCATTTGAAATTTCAGATTCATCTTCGTCGCCTTGCCATTCTATAGACTCTCTTTTAACTGCTTCATTTTCAAATTCTTCAACTAATGTTTCTAAGAATGAATAATCATCTGTACCTTTAGTGACAAGTTTATTAACAGCCATTCTGAATGTGCTTGTCAAATCTCTTCCCAAATCTTTAACACCAGAATCGGTATAATGTCCACCTAACATAGCCATAGAATCACCTTCTGGTATGTAGTATCTGCCATCCTCTGCTTTTTCTACTGTTGGGTCATTTAGAAGCATCTTGGCAGTTTTACCTACTATCCAAGACTTTACTGTATCTAAAAATGATACTTTTCTTTCTGGGCCGTATGTTCTTGTTTCCATCGCCATAAAATCAACATTAGTGTTATTATCTATAATTCTTCTTAATCTTGTTCTTTGAAGTGGATAAATACCTGCTATACCTCTTTGTGGGTCTGCAAAGATTTCTGGTGCATTTAGGTCTACTTTCTCAAGATCGTCTGTTAAAACAAGGTAAGCAATTGCTCCTTGATTTCTTGCTTCTGCTAGCGTGCAATAGAAATAACTACTATCACCATAATCTTCTGGTTGTGCATGACAAGACTTAAATCCTTGAAAGTCTGACATTCTCAATACATCAACTGGAGAACGAGAAATAACAATTGAGTAATCACTCTTGGCATTCTCATCAGTTTGATTGAAACGAGTTGTTAGTCTGGATACATCTTCGTATCTGTTGTTTTTATTTTTCTCAGAGTATTCTTTTGCGCCTTCAATAGTTTCTTTATCTTGAGTAAATTTAGATTGATTATTTTGCCACCAATCAAACAATTCTTTTTCTTTGTATTTTTGTAATGTTTGTCCAACTGTAAAAGAATACTTTCTTTCTAATCTATTCTTACCTTGTTCATCTTGAATTTTATCTACTTCTTCTTGAGACATTTTATCAGAGAATGGGGAACTAATTATAAATTGAATTATTGGTTCGTATAACGTAACATCTTTTGTTTGAGGAGCAGCACCAGCAGCAGGAATAAACTTTTGTTGTACTACATTTTCTCTTATGTTTATAAACATATCAATAATTTTTGGGCCTTCCAAGAATCTTCTACCATAGGCTCTAGTTTTATTGTCCTCAAAGAATCTTTTTGGCATCTTATGTAAGATTTCCATATGTTCTTCGGTACTTAAAGTATTAGGATCAAGTGATGGATTTCCAGAATACTTTTGATACATTTTTTGTGTAAAAAGATTAGATTGTTTTAGAGTTTCGGCTTGAATCAAACTTTGACAAATACCAATCAATAAACCAAGTTTTTCCATTTTGGCTTGGTCATAAGGAATTACAAGTCTGTTTTGTCCTTTGTCAAAGAAGTTTTTAAAATTAGTATTTTTTGCTTTTGCTGCTTCTGCAATGGCAGGAAGAATGAGGTCAAACCAATGTTGTCTCATTTCATTTAACTGTTTTTTCTTCTTTATGTTATTATTAGTTTGAGAAAACCAATTCTGCCAGTTATAATGACTTGTGTTCTTAGACATTATTTTCTTCCTTTATTTCTTCTTAATAATTTTAATAGATTTTCTCTAATAATCTTTTTCTTTGCTTCTGTCAACTCTGTTTTTTGTTCTTCTGGTTGTTCTGCTTGTGCTGCTGCTTCGCCTCTTGTTTGAAAACCTCTTAGTACTTTTGCTGCTTTTTCATCACCAATGTCTTGTAGAAAACTAGTATGCATTGTTAAATACTGTCTAATAATTTCAGCCATAGCATCTACGGCAATTTGTGGATTTTGTTCTAATCCTTCAATTAATTTAAATAAATTATTTAAATTTGTTATTTTCTTTAGATCAGCAATTACTTGAAATTGAGCATAAATCCAAGTTGTTTTATCTGATTTATCGTAACCATAACCAAGAACGCCTTCTTTTGGACGAATATCAAATACTAAAGTAGAAAATTCAATTCCATTAAATAAATCACTACTGTATTGTTGTTTACCTGGTCTATCTATTGTGTTAGGTAAAAATTCAAATTGTTGTTGTTCGCTAGAACCTAATGGACTTGTTTCTATTAAATTTCTAAAGTATACGCCCGCTTCTGAATTAAGTTTGCTATTTAACATATGGTTTAATGAGTATGTAGAAATAGAATTAATTTGATCTGGGTTAAACTTAGCAATTAACCAAGTTGTTGTACTATAGTTAGTATCATTAACTTTCTCATTCTTTTTATTTGGAACTAATCTGTACATATGCTTATCACCAGATTGAGCAGTATGAAAGAAGTGGTTAGTATTATTTCTTACCCATCTATTGAATGTTTGAAACTTTTGTGTAACAGTCTCTATTGATTCTGTATCTTCTTCAATAAATCCAAGTTCACTCATAATGGCAATCAATTCTGCTTCTACTTCTTCTTTTGGAGTACGAGCACAGAATGCAGTAAAATCTCTCATTCTTGAGATAAATTGTTCTGCATCAGTTAATGAATCACCATATGTTACATTAATTTGTACAACAGATGTAACAACATCAAAGACATTTTTTATCTCTGTATCTGGGTAATTAAAAATGTCACTATCTGCAAGAGCATCTTTTATTTGTTCGTCTAAAACTTCATCTCTAGCATTTAAAAATGTTTGAGTAAACATTTCTTTTGGAAGTGTTAATTTAAAAGAAACATCATAATCTATGTTTGCGTAATCTTCGCCCCATTGCCAATCAAAATCACAAGTATTGTTAAGATAAGTATCTCTAATAAGTCTTAGACCTTGACGGAAGTTTTCTTCTTCCGTCTCTCTATGCATTTCTTCTTCATCATCTTCATCCTCAGAAACCCATGAGTATTGATCTTCTGAATAGGAATGTCTAATTCTGGTACTGGCTGTGGCTTTAATAAAGTGTTTTTGTGATTGAGTTGCTGTTACACCTTCTTCTTTTACTAAAGTTTCCAACATACTAGAAAGTATAGAACCCATTGAAGAGTCAAAATAAGAACCGCCAAGTGTAGTTAAATTATTAGTATCGGTTGTAAAATCAAGTTTCTTTTGTCCATCTGGTTCTTCTTTGATAAATAATTCTTTTTGCACATTAGTAACAAATTTCTTTACTTCTTGTTGAAAACCATTAATTTTTTGCGATGGATAAGGTCTTATTTCTGGGATACCATAAATTACATCTTTTTCACTATCTTTAAGAGTTCTTATACGAAGTCTTTGTACTGGCGTTATGCCTTCAATTCCTTCTTTTTTATCTTCAAAAACTTCTCTTTGGTCAAGGTCAACACCTTCCAAATCCTCAGTTCTTACAGCGAAAGCAATGGCACCTTGATTCTGTGCTTCTGCTACAGCACATTTAAAATAACTATTTCCAGGTGAATGACAAGATTCAATGTTTTGTTCATCAAAGTCGGACATTCTTAAAACATCAATTGGTACGCGAGAATAAATAACGCTGTATTTACTCTCTGCTTTGCCCATATCAGCATCACTTTCAGAAGCAAAGTTTTCCCAAGAACCATTAATAAAATTAGTGTTTCCTAAAGAGCCAAGAAATTTAACAAGTTCTACATCTTCTATAATCTTGGCTTGATTCTTTTGCCACCATTCAATCATTTGGTTTGCTACAGTTATGCGTTTGTTTGCAAACTCTATAGCATCCACATACATTTGTCTTTTCCAATCTGGTGCGTCTACTGGTACTTGCTCTAATTCTTTTTGCTTTTCTGGTATTAATCTTTTAAAGTCTAAAACTGCTTTTCTGAGAATGTTTGGAACAGTTGTTTTAGTTTCTTTATTGTAAAATTGTCCTGTTTTTGGGTTTTCTGCTCTATCAATTTTTGTAACAACAAAGTCTGCTATTTCTTTGGTAGTATCTCTACCAGCAACTTTAGTTCTAACTTGTTTAGTTACTGCTTCTATTTTTATTGGTTGATAAATTGCAGAAGAAATAGCACCAAAATTATAGATAAAATCTAGAATTGTTTGAACCTTACCAGAGTTCTTTTGGTTAAGAGGCACAGCAATTCTTAATTTATCGCCAAAGATTGAACCAAATGGTAGTATTTCTGGATTATTAAAAGCAATTTCAGTTACACGTTCAATTAAGTCTCTGTATTGTCCCTGCATTTCTTGCAGATTTTGTTTCTTTACAAAGTTCTGCCAGTTGCCATAAAATAGGTTTTTGTTACTCATTGTTATTCCTTCTGTACCATTTAATTAGTTTCTCACGAAGCAGTTTTCTTTTTAATTTAACATTTTCTTGGGTTATTTGCTGTTCTGATTTTAAAATTGTCCTGTTCATTTTATTGGCTCTTTCTTCTAATTCGGGAACCAAATCTTTATAAACATTTACAATGTTTTCTCTTGTAAGTTGATTAGCAGAAAGAGTCCTTGAATAAAAATCCTTTACATATGAAGGAGTAAGTTTCCAATCTGGCACATCAGCAGTAAATTTATAATTTTCATTTTCTCGCTTTATACCAAGTACAACTGTAAGTGGTAACATGTTTGCTGGTGGGTCAATTCTTCTACAAGAAAAACCAATAGAATAACCAAAACTAGCAACATTAATTAGATTTGGATTATTTCTTGCAAGTGAGCCTACAATTACATTAATTAATTGTTCGTAAGTAAGACCTATAGCATCAACAACAAAATCACGATTTACAACTTCTACTTCTTGTTGACTAGAACTTTCCAATTCTTTAGTATAACCAGTAGAATCTTTTATAAATTGCATGAAGGAATCGTGTACTAATGATTTTAATTCTTCTGGATTATTATTCATCCATTCAAAGGATTTAACTATGTTTTCTATGTCCGAGTTTCTCGTAGAAGCACTTACCGTTCCTTCAATAGTCATGAAGACTTTATTGTCTTTTAAATCAAAGTCAATTGCTAGACCACCATATCGAAGTGCATCAAAACTAATTCTTGATTTTGAATTTGCTGTAAGTTCATCTTGATAAGAGCGAAATCCTGCACCTTGGAACCTATGTTGATTCATAGATAGCGTAGTATCAGACTGAACAGCATCTTTCAAATTCATAAAAAACTTTTCTCTTCCAGCATACATAAATGCGTTCAGATGTGAATTGATTCTCATTCTGCTGTATATGGTTGTTGGTATTGTAAAAGTTGCTTTTTGAGGTTTAATGTAAGAATTAAGTGAACTAAACAAAGAAAAATCATAATCTTTGCCATCTTCAGTATACTTAAATTTGATATCATCATTTTCTTTATAAACTATAAAGTTGGTGCTGTTTTGCATAGCATCATTGAAAACATCTTGTACATAGTTTGATTCAAACAATGAAGATTCAATTAAATGTAATTGTTTGCAAACTTCAATAAATTTAGAGCGAAATAAATTATAGTTTGTTTCATTTGCAAACGATAAATCTCGATTTTGATAAACACTCATTTCTTCTAAAGAAGTTATTTTTTTAGTTACTATAACGTAGGTTGTTTCAACTCCGCTGCTATTCCATTGTGAGGGCATACCAGTTTTTATTAAACTAACATTACCAAATGGTTCAACGATTTCTTTTAATTTTTCACTTATAATGTCCATTTTACTATTAATGTAACTTGGGCTTACATTTGTAAATCTTAAATAAGGAATTCCTAGATGTAGTTTGACTATCGCTGACTCAAGTTTGTCTTCAGTAGTGCTACACTTATGTATGCCTAATTCAGTATAGGCTGAACCTGCCACTATTTGTGTTATTGTATTAATTTGTTGTTCACACAATGACATGTATTCTTCGTAACTTTCTACTCCCTTCCAGCCAATTCTTAATAATTTTCTTTTAGTATCTTCGGCTCCGTTTTGTTTGCCAATAAGTCTTATTTGTTCATCAAAAGCAACTGAAATGTCACTATCTTGGTAACTTCCACCAGTAAGAACAAGATTTGCAGATTGTAACGATGAAATGTCAAATGAACCTTCTTTCTTAAATAAAAATGCTTGTTTAGATGCACACCATTCAGAAACTTTACTATAAAACTCATTGTAATGAATACCATAAATTGAATCATCTGGTGCCATGTAATCAATTTGTTGGTCTAAGTTTACTACTCTTCTAATTCTAAGTCTTGCTACTGGGACAATACGTTGACCAGATCTTGGTTCATCGCTGAAATCCATTGGAGTTTCATAATCATCATCTTCTTCTGCTTCATTTAGTGAAAGATTTGCTTTAATGTTTTCCTCATCAAAGAAGATTTCTGGATTTTGTAAATTGTTTCTTATTTTTTCTATGTCTTCGCTTTTTAAAAGATAAGCAACAGCACCACCACGCTTTGCTTCTTCAAGAGCGCAGATGAAATAACTACCTCCTTGAGAGTGGCAAGAACTAATTCCTGGGAAATCTGACATACGAGCAATGTCCATAGGGTTTCTACTAATGACTATACCGTAATCAGAAGTTTCGTATTGTTTAACTATTCGTAATAAATGCGCTAAATCGCTTTGTGGAAGAATACTAACATAATGAAGAATTTGGTTAATTTTCTTTTCAGAATTTGTTACTGTACCTTGAATAGATGCCCAATGATCAAATTCTTTTTTCATTCCAAATTTATTAAAGGCTCTTCCAAGTGGTATTATTTCTTGTCTTGTTTGGTTCATTTTGTTCTTATAGGCAATAGACATTGCTGGTGATTTTATAGTAACTTCTACACTCTCTCTACCACCTTCTATAGATTGTTGAACTTTTTGTTCTTGCATAAAGAATTGAACATAGAAACTTGTTACATTACCTTTGCTTTGTTTTTCTTTATAGACTTCATTAATTTTAATTGTTAAAGCATTAATGTTCTTTGCTATTTCAACTTCTTCATTTTTATCTAGTTGTACTATGACACGATAATCATTATTAAATGCGTAATTAAATGCTGATCTGCTAAGGATTTCTGGAGAGTCTGAGCCTAATTGCCCTATTGTATCTCCCATATGTTTTAATAATGCTTTTCTGTACTTATCTTTCATCTCGTTAAGAGATGTTTTTTTGTGCCAATTTTTCCAGAGTTTATCGTAATTTGTCATAGCATTTTCCTTACGATGTAAATAGTTTTGGGTACAAGAAAACCGCCAAGGTGATGAACCATTGGCGGCTTAATTGTTTATTTTAGACTCAATTAACTGGAATTGTGGTAGAATTCTGTGTTTGAGTCGCAGTATTGAGTGTTACTGTGAGAACACCATCAACATAAGATGCTGTTGAATTTGTTACATTCGTTGTCCTGCCAAGAGGGAATGAATATGCAAACGAGCGGCACCTATAGCCTTCTGTCTGGCTGTAAGAGACATTGAGAGTGGAACCAACCATCTTAACGTTAAACTTAGCCTTATCGGCACCAGCAGCATCAACTGTCGCTACATAAGTTCCAGTTTTACTATCGTAAGTAAAATCCACATTACCCTGCGATGAACGTGGAATTGGATAAGATGCAATAGGAAAAGCATCTGCATAAATACGATCAAGTGCTTGAACTAGATTCATTTGATTATTTTCTCCTTGTGTTGTAGGGTGATTCATTAACTCGCCTCACGCATAGACATAGACACCATCAGAGAGGAGTCAAGAGAATCTTCAAGATTATCATTCAAAAAATTACGAAGGGCACGAGCCTCACGAATAGTTAGATGGAAAGTGCTCTCGCTACGTCCATCTGGAATAGTGACTGACACACGATTAGAAAGACGACGCTTGCTGGTGTTATTGCGAACAATACGAACACCAAAGCTGGAATATGAACGATTAACGTCTACCTCGATGTTATCATCAATGTCGGTAGTCTGGATAGCGTTACGGGCAAAAGTCATTCTGTCTCCTTTGTAGTTTCAATACGGTTATAATCATCTTCAAGTCGAACAACATCATCAAGTTGTGGCGTAGATACTTCCATTAGGTCAACAGGATAAAACCCTGCTGCAAAACGGTGAATCTGGTTTGGCATGATGTGGAAGGCTTCTCCATAGTGGAGTGTGATCTTCTTAGTCTCTGTATCGTCCTCTGATCGCTTTGTCCACACGATTGCTTCTTCTGAAAGGCAATAGATGGTTTCCATTTTCTCTTTATGATACTGGAGAGATAAGCGTTTTCCTGGGGCAATATGAAGGTGCTTGAAAGCATAATGCTCATTTACTTGAATAATGCTCTCCCAACCCCAAGGTTTGTCTACTCGTTCTTTAATACATTTCATCTGATAACTCCTTCTGACCAAAAATTCTTGTTCTTTCTATCATCGGTTACAAAAGTAGCAACAATTTTATCATCTTTTACAGAAAAAGTAAAAGGAAATAGATTACCGTACTTTCTCTTCTTACCAGTTGTTTGGGCAGAAAGATAGTTGATGCAACCAGCGTAGATTGTCTTATCAGTATAACCTGCTGTACGATGCTTATCAAGGTCTGTTTTGATGTAAGCAACAATAGGCCAAACTGTGTTGTTGCATCCCTTTATTGGAAAATAAGAAGCAGAATACCTTCCGCTTTTTGTATCGTCGGAAACTTCTGGAACAATTCCCATCCATTGAGATAATTGTACAAACTCACATTCAATTTGTTCATTTGTTAGTACTTCAAATGGGTCAAGTGTATTCTCATCAAGTTTCTTGCGAATTTCTACAGTCTCTTCGTCAACTGTATAAGAAACTTCATCTTTCTTTTCTTTTGTAGTCTTTGTGGCTCTTGGCTTTCGCTCCTTCTTTGGGGCTTCTGCCTTTACTTCTACTTCTGTTGTTTCTGGTTTGGTGTCAGCAGTATCATCTTTGGGCTTTCTCGGCCCACGCTTAAGTCCTTTCGGCCACCCCATGAGTGCTCCTATGTTTGGTTTTTAATGTAAGTTGATGTTTTGTGATCGCCAGCGACTACTGAAATTACCATAACATGCTCTTTCTTAAAAAGCCTTGTTGCATCTTCAATAGCCATTTTACCATCGTGAGAACCATAGAACGTCTTTACAAATGGCGTTTCTGTGATTCTATCGTTTCTCATATCCACTCTATACCCTATCACAGTCCAAAGCATCTGTCACCCCTTTAGTAGTGTCTTAGTAGAAGTCTGAATCTTCTCATAAACCATATCAGAAGAACCCATAACTGTAATTTCATAATTTCCAGAACCACCACGAACAGTAATTCTGCAAAACTGCATGTTAGAATCTACACCAAGATGAGAAAGTTTACCCTCACCAAGAAGATTCCTAAATCTATTATCATCCCTTACCAGAACAACATGAGAAGGATTAACAAAAACTGATCTAACACTAAAGTTAGTAGCCATGTTTTCTTCAACAATATCGGTTAGTCGTACCATCTTTATCTCCATATGTGTAAATATTAAGTTTATC
>Ga0114973_10002222_pt1 | contig 14219 bp, 15 predicted proteins | sample M_140807_MF_Meta_FD_87025 | JGI IMG/M metagenome (GOLD analysis project Ga0114973, IMG submission 87025) | Freshwater microbial communities from Lake Montjoie, Canada to study carbon cycling - M_140807_MF_MetaG | ecosystem: Environmental > Aquatic > Freshwater > Lake | place: Lake Montjoie... | reverse complement strand
TGTAGGCAATGAAGACCGCCGTCATCAGTTCTTCCATATAATCACAGCGGCAGTTATCTAGAATAATGCCAATGTTGCTATCAATGACATCCTGATTCCATAGGGGAACCTCAGAGCAATAGGTTTGGAAGGCACTCATAACACGCTTTCCTTCCGTATCGGCAAGCGTATTATATTCTTTACGAAAAAACTCTACGAGGGGTGGCACAATCCACGTAGACATTTGCTTGAGATACTCGTTGCGAGCCTCAGAGTATAGAGACGCGTTCTCCATAATTTTATTCAGGACTGACATTGGTTTTCTGTGGTCTTAACGCAGAGATACAATCAAAAAATAGTGTTCGTGGACTGGTTCCACCAAGCCGGGACCATTGTCCACAAGTACTTGCTACGAGTGGATTCTGCCTCCATCCTTGTCGTAAAATATCTCGTAGATCAACACCGGCGGCTTTACATATTGATTCAGACTCAACCGCCCACTTGACCCACTCAATATTGTTTTCAACAATTGGACGTTTTTCTAGAACTGTGGTAATAATATCATCTCCGTATCCATAATGAGTATCAGAACAATGTAGTGTAGCAAGTGCATTCAAAATAGATGTTCGTAAATTGCCATAGGAGTATTTTACAATTCTATCAATAATTGATTTATCTAGTTTATAGTTTGTTCGGCGTTGTATTTCAAACACCATATCAGTAGAATCAGGTGCACTAAATGTTATAATAGAAGAACGGGATAGGATAGGTTCAGAAATCGCACCTGCATCACGGCATTCGAAGATAATGCGGGTTGATGCAGATGTTGTTTCTAACATACGACGTAGGAATGCTTGGGTATCGGATGTCAGTGCCTCGGCGTGTTCAAAGACAATCCAACGTAGTTTCCCGTCCATTGTTTTGGAGCCGCGGGCAAAGTTACGGATATTATCACGTACAGAGCGTAGACCGGAATTCGCTGTACAATCAATCTTGAGTTTGGGCATATCGGCAAGCACAATACGTAGAAATAGAGATTTGCCGCAACCTTGGGGTCCGACTAAGATAAGGTGCGATGCTTTATTTTCACGAATCAGTTTAGCAGTTGCGTGAATAACATCGTGGTTGCCTACAATATCATCAATCGTTTTTGGCGATTGGGGATCGTAAGTCCAACTATCCAGCATTCTAAAATATTCTTTATTCTAAAGAACACTCTAGAAGGTTTAGGTCGGCGCTAGACTGGTGCTTAAAACGGCCAAAATCCACAAAGCCTACGTTTGCGCACGACTGGAACCTTAGTTTCAGGTACAGGTATAGGTGCTGGTGCTGGTGCTGGCGCTGGTGCTGGTGCTGGCGCTGGTGCTGGTGCAGGCGCTGGTGCTGGTGCAGGCGCTGGCGCTGGTGCTGGTGCAAGAGCCACAGCAGCCGAATGCAGCGGCGCTCGTATCATTCGTGATGTACAAGAATCCTTAGAGTTATTCCAGCGGTCACGCCATTCATCGCGTATGACAGCATATGCATCCAATATATTCATAGATGTTTTAAAACGAGTTATATGCAATAACAGTCCAAAAAACTTCGCTTCGTTTTCGCTCAACACTGCTGAGGACCCCTCACATACCGCTTTTGCAAGCAACCCATTCCATATTTTAGACGCTTGTGGCAGCGGTGTGTTCCCTAGTGATAATCCTTCGTCACACATCCAGATAAGTAACCGAAATAACTCTTCAATACGCGATTCAGGAAACCAGTCAAAAATACGAAACTCTAAACCGTGATTCCAGTGCTTATTAAAGTTGATATCAACACCGAGAGCATCGCGAACCGTGTAGGCACACCCACTCATATCATGGATTCGTTCGTACCACCGACCAGGCACCCGTAAATAAGGCTCAGTCAGTATTTTGCCCGTAGGCATTGCGTCCGTATCAAAGGTGCCGACCGACACGTAGCGCGACGCACATAGACGCTGCGAGCCCGCAGGAAATCCAGAGCCACACGAAGCAAGCACATCCCCGCTACCAAACGCCGCTATCAAAAACGGTGAAATCCATTGGAAGAGCCGAGCAACAGCACGGTGCCGCACAACGAACGACGGCATATCCGCAATCGTCGCGCGCGACGTCAACCGTGTAGGCAGCGTAATATTAAAATGATAGGTACCATTATTGAAAATGCCAACATTTCTTCTATTTGTCAGAAATACAGCAAATCCGTGATTTTTCTTAGGATAATCGACGTTCCGTTTTAGCGGTGCTTCACAATCCAGAGACATCAATCCAGATTTGAAGGCGCCGAGCCAACGGTTTTTATAGTCAAGTAATTCGGTAATAACATCCTCCATTTTCGCACAATAAAACTGCTGTGTCATAAATTCGATTGTATCACCGTCAAATGTCCACCAATTTTTATTACCTGTTTTAAATACAAAAGGATTTACCGTTTCTAAATTCTCAAATAAAGTCTTTCCATTAAATTTGGGATTCGGAGTATATTCATGCCGATACAAACTTTTGGGCTCTCCACGCATATCGGAATGTGTAAGTGTATGTCCATTTATAAGTAGTGGCAACGTCACCGTAGGCTCAACGCAATACGCATCCAACGCCTTTGTTAGAAAATCAGGCTTATATGTAGTCCAATAGTCTACACTATACCTCTCACGCTTATGGTTCTTTTTAAAAAATTCAGACGGTTTTACAACTCCGCCCTCAAGTTCAAGATACGTTTCATTTTCAATACCGAGACCCCAATACACTTCATCGGGTTTATACATAAATTGATAGCGGTCATGTTTGCCCGCTGCCGATTTCATTCGTGCTAATTGGTATATTTATAAAATTAATCAGTTGTAAGAGCACGCCAACTTACAGGAAAATGTGGTTCAACTAGTGCTGCCAATGCCTCTGCATAACGCTTAATCTCTTGTTGAGCACCAGGATCCAACCGTAGTTTCACAAGGCGAGCATACGCCGCTAAAGACGCAGTTTCAATAAACTCCGTATACATACTCTGCGGTAGGATAGCACGCGCAATTTCGGGCGCGACATTTTCTTTGAGCAGCGATTCGTATAAATTTAGAGAATTGGCGGCAGCAAGACGAAACGCATCTAATACTTCATTTACGTTGTCAACCGGCGTATCCTTGCTACCCTGTTTGAGATTCTTATCACGCGCACGCACCTCACTAGCATTTGGCAGCCATATTTCTGGCACGGTATCTACATAGCGCCGTGAGACCTCATTGCGCGCAAAACCAATAGTATGCCGATACCATTCGCGTGCAACAAAGATAGGCATTTTAATACGAATGCGAATCTGTGGGTGAAAGAATGGGCTAATATGATTATGTTTTGCGAGATATGTTACAAGTTTCGCATCCTTACCGTCAAACTCCGTCGATTCTTTGGCGAAGGAAACTCGTGCTGCATTCACAACGGTAAGGTCGCTTCCAAATACTTCTAGAATCTCAATACTTCCAATACCATCGGATGCCGTCCATTTTCCAGGAACGACCGACATAGAACTAGTGAGATAAATACAATAAAGTTTAGATAGCATCGCGTCCACCCACCATCGCCGCGCGGTGTAGCGGGATGACATAGGGATTGCGCTCCAATGCAGCCACGGTGATAGGCTCGTTGCGGATAGCGGAAATATCCAACTTGAGCACAGTACGCGGGCGCTGTAGACCAATGACCTCCTTGGAGGTGGGGACATTGTCCACGCGGTCCACACCAGGCTCTCTATCGTTGACAGAATCAGCATTGAGCTTGCGGTACTGAAGATGGATATTGTCCTCGCCGTTGAAGAGTTTGACGGATGAGCCCTGAGGGCGGCGTCCACGTGCCACATTCTCCTTCTGTGCATATTGACGCATGTTCTGAGCATCGGTGCGGTTGGTCTCCGCCGTCGCAACAGCGGCGATAGCGGGACCGTTCCAAGACGAATCCGCCGATAAAGCCGCCTTCTGTGTATTACGCACCGTATCCTGGAGACGTGACTCCGCCTTGTCAGGAATACCAGCCGTAGAAAAGTTGCGGTACAAGTCCTGCATATCCAGGGTATTACGACCGGTGACACGGGCAATATCATCAGGGTCGTAGATAGTGAGTTTTTGCGGAACATCGGCACGCGCCATAATACCGAGATAGTCATTATCCTCCGTGGTCTCCTTGATGGTCGTACGAGCAATATCATTGGGGTCATAGACAGTAAGGCGCGGCTGGGCATCGGCAGGACCGGCGGCACCGAGGTAGTTGAAATCTTCAGTCTCCTCCTGGCGAGTAGGGCGTGCTACATCCTGGTAAGGTAACGTGACCTCACCGGTTTCCTGCGGCACGATATTGAGACCGTGGACACGCTCCGTTGTGTAGAAACGCTCGTTAGGGCGAATTTCCACACCAGACTTACCGTAGTCATTCTCCTGCGCATCAGTATTGGGGTCAAAGTTGTTTGTAAGGTCGGCGTTACGGAAGCCCCAAGGACCCATCTGCTGTGTAAGCGGTGTACGGGTTGAAGCAACAGTGTAGGTCGCCTTGCCTTCCACCTGACCGGCGGTACCCTCGTACTCCTTAGAGGTATCAGGGCGAGTGACATGCTTGAGTACCTGGGTAGAGCGGACTGTCTCCTTAATATTATCAGCTGCAGTAACGAAGTTACGCTCACCGTGCTCATTGAGGTAAAACTTATCGGGATGGTACTTACGAACATCACCAATCGATTCGGCGGTACCAGATGTTGTAATAAAGTGAGCACCAGGTACAACGGGTGTAGCATAGGTGAGCTTAGGATTTGTAGTAACGCGGAGGTCGTTGGTGCGCGGCATACGCTCAATGATGAACTCCTCGCCGGCTTGCTGCTGGTAGCCACCGGATGGCAGTTCAGTAAAGCCCTGATTGAGACCAGGACCGACACGAATCGGCTCAACGGGGCGCTCACCGCCACGATTCTTCGGCGCCACAATACGCGACTCCATAAAGTCAGTGGTCGATTCAAATCCGTAGGGGTTGCCAATAGGCTCAGTGCTTGGCTCAAAAAACGGTGCCTGTTCCCGCTTAGCAAACAGTGTCTTGCCAGAGCCTGAGTAGCTATCAAGAATCTGGTTATTGGCAGTATCAATCATATTCTGTTTGACTTGACCACGGAAGAAGGGAACCATGTTTTGGTGCTTGAACTCGCCGGGTGCGAACTCAACGCCGCTGAGAGCCGATACAAAACCCTTACGCATTGTAGCGTCTTCCCAGCCATCAGGGCGAATCTGTAGAGCGTCGGCGACGGTCGGGTCGTCCTGCGTCGGTAGAGACATCGGCGGAACGGGGAAATATCCGTTGGGAATTGCCTGGAGCTGAGATGGATTGGGTTCGGCAGGTAATGAGCCACCTGTAGGAAGCATAAACTGCTCGTCGTATTTGCCGGCTCCTAGCGTATTTGGCTGACGGGGCTTGCCAGGAACTGTACGCGCATTTGCAGGAGTATAGACCTGAGCGCGGGTAGTAGTATATGCAGATGGCGAGCGACCGGCATCGTTTTTGCCAGGAGAATAGGATGTATTAGGTCCAATACGCAAATTAGGAGTGCCCTCGACAGATTGGAACCCCTCCTTCGTATTTGATAGTGATTTGCTGGCGGCATAGCCGAGTCCGAGCAATCCGAGGAACACTGCTGTCTCCATACTGGAACTTCTACTATGAGTCATTAAGTTTCCTACAACCAGAATAAATCGCACCATAGAATCTATGAACCGATTTATATATTAGTATCGTATCTAAGCAAGCTGTGCGTAACCGTGGCGTGCGTAGCCGGTGGAGGGCGGATTGAGCGGTGACGGTTGAATGCCGTATAAAGCATTCGGAGGCGCCGGGAGGACATCGACACCGCGTGGTAGTTTATTGACAGAGCGGTTGACGGCGGCACGGTACTCATTGAGGGCATCCTGTTCCAGACCCTGGAAGCCGGTTTCAGGCTCATAGGCATTCGGGGCAGGCAGTACCTCGCGAGAGCCAGTGGGTGTAGGAATACAGGGGCGGAACTCATCCTTTTGTTGGATACGAGTGCTAATTTCCCAGTCAAAGGGCATCATTGCCTTCTCTTGGGGATTCTGGCAGAGCCACTCCCAACGATTCCAGCCGCTAGAACGGAGCGTACAGGGCGGGTCGTTGAGCCGGGTATGCGTTTGCGGGAAAGACTGCTCCTTCATATTGGTCAGCGGTGTGTTATTCATCTTATTGCCAGCGGGGTCATACTGATTACAGATGGTCTTTGTAGTAGGGCGATTGATGTTGAATAAGTCGGATTCTACGTCCGTTTTGATAAAGGCAGCATTCTGTGCATCACCCCACTTTTGTAGAATCGTGGTCGGCTCGGGCGCATAGGTTGCATCGCAATATTGCGGGGGCGCGTCGAGTTGGTAGCGACCGGGACCCGTTGTTACACGCAAGTCGTCGTTGGTCTTGCAACCATCGTACGTACGACGGTTAAAACTCTGATCCTTAAGAGCAATGTTTGCCATTCTATTCTAGTCATCTCTTATCTTTTTTAGAAACGAGATGAATAATTGTATTTTAGGAATGGTCGTGACTCTCTTAGAAGCGCATGGGGTAGCACGTATTAACGCCGAGCGGCTTAGGCGTACCGACACCAGGGTAGGTGACGTTCTGGCACGTTGGCAGATTACGGGGCGTCGTATCCACCGTAAAAATCTTGCCGGTAGACTTATCACGGTAGGAGAACGACGGGGGCGTATCGGGGCAGCCCGCACCGCCAAGGGGGCATGCAGGAATGTACTGGCGGGCGATACACTTGCTCTGAACACGCGTACGTCCATATAAGTCCGACTCTAAATCAACCAGATTACCGCTAATGTTAGAAACCTCAGAGCCGCCAACAAGACCAAGGGCATTGCGGCACTTATTGGGATTCTCAAACTTTACGGGCATCTGAGTGTAGGAAAACATACCGTAATCCTGCTCATCACGAACGGTAACCATATCCGTCGAACCAATGCGGTTCCAGGCGGAGTTCCAGGGTGCCTGTGGGCTGGACATGTCCATTTTCTTTACTGGTTGTACATAAAAAGAATCCGGGCACGTTCAAGAACGTCTATATGTTTTACGACCCTTCCTTCTACGTTTATAAGTATGGGATCTTCTTCTTCCACCTGCCATCATAATTGGGGACGGTCCAAGCATTTGTTCCATTGTACCGCGATTTGTAAGCCAATTAAGAAACATAGGAACATCATCAAATAAAGAACCGTATCCATCTATGAACTTGCCATGAGAAGGCATACCAATTGCTAAATAAAACTGCCGTCCTAACCATTGTTTATTTTCATCTGTATTAAATTTTCCAAGAATAGCGCTTTTTCTTTCAGCAGTCACCACATTATTGGGTTTAAACATATCAAGTATGTGCCAATCTGTAAAATCATTATTTAGATATATTTCTAGAAGTTCTAATAAAAATTCTCCGTTTGCAAGTGCGATTTCATCTGATACAGACTCTGGTGTAAGATCAGGAAGATATTGATTTTTAACATATGAATACATTCTAATATATTTGAAGTTTAAAAACACTAATAGTAATAATAGTAATAATAAAATGCTATGGTCAAAAGGTCCCTTTGGGACCCAAGGGGGTCCCTTTGGAACCCAAGGGGGTCCCTTTGGAACCCAAGGGGGTCCCTTACAAAACGCATATTCAAGTAAGGGTACAGAATATCTGGCGACAGAAGCGGAACTTATAGACCAAATCAAAGCGGCAACTACCGTCTTGTGGATACGTAACGGATCGCTGGGTCCCTTACGTACAACCGACCTAGATATAGCTGCAAAACACCTTGACCTTCTCGCCCACCCCGTAACGCTTATAACATCGGACGGTGACCGGCTTGTTCCTCACTCTTATAAAACCCAAACAGTCCAAACTATTTTGAATCATCCAAATATTTGCAAATGGCTTACGCAGAATTACGATAAAACTATAGAGCACGAAAAACTCGGCTATATGCCAATAGGATTCGACTTCCATACCCCCAAATGGTTAATCGATAATAGCCTCACTGCAAAAACAGAGTTTATGTTAGAGTGCCGCAAAACAGCCCCGCCGAAAATCAAGGACAAAGTATTTCTAGATGCACACTTAACTGGCAGTAGTCTAGAGCGGGAAAACCTGAGAGCCACGGTCCGCAACAACTCTACAGTTATTTGTTTGAAATCCCAGGTTCCCTTTACCGACATTACGAAAATTTATAATATGTATCAGTTTGTATTATCGCCGCCAGGGCGTGGTTTTGATTGCCATAGAACGTGGGAACTTTTCTTAGCTGGTTGTATTGTTATCGTAAAGTCTAGTCCATTGGATGATATGTTCAAACAACATAAACTGCCAGTAGTAATTATCAAAAATTGGGCTGAGCTCAATATGAACTTAGACCAAAAATTAAACCAGTGGTACAACGACCTAATAGAATTAACCGCCCTAGATACTATTCTACCCAAACTACAATTTATGTATTGGTTAATTAGCAGTTGAGGTCGCGGATGAACTGGCGCGAGGGAATTCCGCCACGTACCCAGCCAGGTGCCGCTACTTCCGTGACTAAGTTGGACGGGTTCTGAATGTGCTTCGCTAAGTGGGGCACCAGGGGGACAAACTGACCGTCAAAGAACGTCTCCGTGACGGTGCCGCAAGGGCGCTCAATACGAGCCCACTCGGCGTAGATTAAGTCGCTCTCAACATCGGGGTTACCACGACCATTTCCCATGTAGGGAACCGTCGTGAAAGGGCGAGACTGGACGTGGAGCGGGCAGCGAAGGCGACCCTCCTGCGTCTGGTTGGTGCGGAGGCGCGAATCCTGATCAATCTGCTGGTTGTTGTAGCCGAAGCCCTCACGACCGAGCAGCGTAGGGTTAGGGTACTCAATCTTAACGGCATCTGCCTGCTTAGGTACTAAATTGCGAACCTGATATATTCCGGGACCAGTCTGATCACGCATCTGCTGTGCGACTTCGCACGTATCATCAAATGTACGAGTGAATTCGTTAATTTGGTACTCCTTGGGAGCGACATCTACGCCGCGGGGAAATGGTGCGACTGACATTGCCTTCTATCCATCTAGAAGACAAAAAAATTGACGCAACCTTCGGCGAAAGATGGATTCGCAACAACACTTACCAAACCCAGTTAATATGTCTGTCATTACTCTTTCAATTAAGGATATTCCGTATCCACTAGTACCGAATACGGCGTTTCATCCGATTAATACGAAGGCTGCAATTGAGCGTATACGCAATGATTACTTGAATAAGGTTCAACTGGTATTTCCGCATCAACCTGTAACGATGGATTTGATTCTTATGAAGATTCTTGATAGTCCACGGGCACAAGCCACGTGGGCAACTGTCTTTGAGTATTGCGACGAACCCTTCTATGTTGTTCGAAATCTAGCACACACCAATACAACTCTTCCTTACCGAAGGGTTCTAGTGGTGAAGTTGGATCCTTTGGTCCGTCAGGATGCGTTTATTGTTCCTTACCCTATGCGTACTTGGGACCAAGTACGTAGCAGCCTGATGCGCGAGGAATTCTACCCATTGCCTTCAATGACGATGTTGCAGTAAATCCAATCGACTTCTTTCCCCAGTATGATGATTCCGCTTTTTTCGCTACGGCTAGCGCCTTAAAAGGACTTTTCTTGACAGACCGAGTCTTCCAAGAAAAGGGTTTGGTGCGGCACTTACGGGTACCACCAGCCATTTAATAAGCCAAGTGCTTTTTTTCATCAAGGCGCAGCTAACCTAAGGCGCAGCCAACCAAGGAATCTGACCACCCTCTGTGCCAGTCTGGCACACAGCCAAGTTGCCCTCCTTGCAACTGAGTCCAGGTACGCGGAATAGCCAGTTCTGGAACGACTCTTGGTCGTTAGGGATTGATGTAGACGGCGGTACGATCCAAGTACGCTGATTCTGTGAATGCTGGAATACGTCGTTGGGGTCGCCGTAGAGACGGTCCTGCGTATCATCGGATAACTGGCGAGCCATATCTGACGTGTCGACCGTTGCCGCCGGCGGCTTTCTAGGATTATCCAATACCTCGTTTACAAGTACGCCCATATACGGATTATTCGGCAATGAATATGTACGTTCCTTTGTACCGATAACGTCCGATATATTCTTATTCGCAACCGCAATACCTCCAACAAAGTTCGGGGGAGTAGTACCAGGCGTTGTAAATAGGGTAGGTCCTACAATTCCATTTTCAAATCCTTCGCGTAGAATATGACGTTCTTTCATTCCGTAGTAGGCAGCAACTGACAGCAGAGCAATTCCGAGCGTAATGCCGAGATACGCTCCGTGCCGATGTAGAACTGCCAATAATACGCCAAGATATAAACCAAAGCGGGTTAATGAATTAAGAGCATTTGCAGTACATTTGCGAGCTTTCTCGGTAAACGGAAAAAAATCAAGCCATTGCTCCCATAATATACTGGGTGACTCCACCCAGAATGGATTGCATCGGGACGAGCTCATTCACTTACTTTGACGAATGTTTTTATTCTATGTATTACTTCTTACCGCTCTTCTTCGCTGCTTTCGCAGTAGTCTCTTCCATAAGCAGCTCATTCGCAGCGGCATTTGCTGCAGCAACGGCGGCTGCACTTACTCCGGCAGCACCAGCACCACCGGCAGCAGTCGCCGCCTTCTTTGCCGCCTTCTCTGCCGCCTTCTTCTTGAGGCGCTCCTGTACTTCACGGCGACGCGCCGAGCCTTCATTGCCCGATTCCTTCTCACCGCCCTTGAGCATCTCGCCGAGCTGTTCAAAAAGACCTGAAAACGCCTCGTTATCAGAAAACTCCTTCATCAGCTCTTCGGCTTCACGGATAAGCTCGTCGCGGTTGAAATCGCCACGCTGGAACTTCGCCTGAATCTTCTTCGCAATACGCTGCGCGATGCCGATGAGCATATCGGGCTTCTGCGTGAAAATCTCCTGTAAAAAGGTAAAAATCTTGGTAGGATCATTGCTATTGAGGATTTCTGGTGACAAACCGAAGTCCTCGGGATTAAATTCGCTTACAATCTCTTCGGCAATCTTGGCAATATGACCCTTGAAGAGCTTCTCAGGAATCTTGAACTTTGGCTTGCCGTCGGCATCCATCCCGCCGAGACCTTCAAAGGCACCGCTAATATCCTTCATACCGAAACCCTCAGCCATCTTCGCCAACTTCTCAAAAATATCCTTCATTCCGTTATCTTCGCCTGACTTGAGACGCTTCATCATCTCCTCCATATCGTGTTCAAAGCCAGAAATATCCCAAATGCCGTCCGTCTTCTCGGCACCGTCAAATGCAGCGGCAATGAGTAGTAGTGACGTCAAATAGCGCCAAATGGCAGTGCGACTATTGTTAGAAAGCTCAGACCACAGCTTTTTAGTCATAGAGAATCCAGGAACTAATTCCAGACCGGCTTCCGTAAAAATAGAATCGTTTTGAACAGCAATGTTATTGGTATGGGTCTTCCAGACTGCTAGGAAGTTCTCGCGTGCATTGGAGTCCGTCTTAGCGGTATTGAGTGCGCCGGCGTATTCCGGAAATGTTTCCAACAGTTCCGCGACAAATTGTACATAGGTGGCGGAGAACGAGACCGACATGTTTTTACTTGTTAGAGACAAAGAGTCTGTAACAAATAAAGAAACGCAAGTGCAACTTTTAGGGCATACCGGCGGCACGGCGTCCTAGAATTACAATCACTTTACACCAATTCCAGATTGCCTTCTTATTTGCCTCCGTCATATTTACCCAGTGGCGGTCAAAGATGATGTAGGCAACAGCGTAATCCTTGTATGCACCAGTTGTCATATCTTTCGCCTTTGCAATAAGTGTCGCTTCATCTTCATTCATAACCGGTTCGTGAAAGTCAGGATATATATATTCCATAAATCCGGAATGAATGAGTTTGGGATTCACCTTCTTTAGAAGGCGGAGTGAATCAAGGGCGCTTGCGATATCCTTCTCCTCTGGATAGGTATCGGCAAGCTCCTCTACGAATTCAAATAGCTTTGTGTTGAAAGCTGTAAGAAGATTTGCCATTGATTTTTAAATCTACTTATACGTTTAAACCTTTTGTCATTTTTTTACCTAACCCATACGGGCTACAGGGCGACTAACATCACGATCGCGGCTTGCAGTATAGGCTTCAAATTCCTTTAGGAGTTTATCTTCTTTGGCAGTACGTTGTGCAGCTGGACCGGCAACAGCGGCAGCAGCGGCGGCAGCTGAGGAGCCTGCAGCACCACCAGGAATGAGTGAGGCGAAATTACGTTCGATAGGATTTACGCCTTTATCGGAGGAAAACTCACTTCCAAGAAAGCTGAAGTTATCGGACCACATTCCACCTTCCATTTCTGAGCCGTAGTAGGCACTAGGCTCGCCATTCGGTGCTCCCATATCGGTTACAGTTGCGCCACCTCCTCCAGCACTGACAGCCATTGAGCCACCTGTGCGAGGATTGGAGCGGCTGGTTGCTTCTCCACGGGGAGCCATATCGGGAGAGTATACAGGAGCGGCAAGAGGACCACGATTGTCGTCTGTAGAACGTTGAGCGTTCTTAGGACCGCCGCTAGCATTAAGACGGGCTTCAAAAAGCCAATTATTGACAGGACCGGGACCTACACGAGGCTCCGATTCGCCGGCAACCCATAAAGATGGGACGGATTTGAGCCAATTAGGGAGCGGTGGACGAGAAGGAGATGGATCGACACAAATCAATTGGAACTGTGATACAAAGGGGGTGCGCGATAATTCTTCTAGAAATCCTTGGCAGTGACGGCACTTTGAACCATACCAGAGCCGATGCTTGCTCATCTTCTCGTTGTAAAGTCTGGCGATTTAACAAGGTCTAAAAAAACGAGCGAGTCACGGCGCCGGTCTAGCGAAGCTTACCGGCAGCCGTAAAACGGCGCCGGTCTAGCGAAGCTTACCGGCAGCCGTAAAACGGCGCCGGTCTAAAAATTGATAATGGTGTATAAGATAGAAGAGGAGGTAAAATGTTTTCGGATTATGTTGAACTTGGACCTACACTCTTTAATCCGGCGCTTGGCAAGATTCGTGCGACCTTTAAGCTCAATGCGAATGTAACGATTGCAAATACGATTCGCCGAGCGATTATTTCTTCTACACCCGCCGTTGCGTTCAGGACAGAGCCGGCAGAGACGTCTGAAATGAGTATCTCAGTCAATACGACTCCGCTAGTCAACGAAATCATCTCGCATCGTATTGGAATGATTCCTATTTCGGCTGACGTTGCGACATTTGACCCCACTCGTTATGAGTTTGTCCTTGATAAGGAGAATACCTCAAAGGATATGATTGATGTCTATGCATCAGACTTTCAAATCTTTATGAAGAATCCTGAGAATCCGCTGGAGGCACCGGTACAGGTACCAACGGCACAGTTCTTTCCTCCCGACCCAATTACGGGCGAGACGGTACTCATTACTCGGCTGCGACCGCAGTGGAATCGCTCAGCTCCGAACGAGCAGATTAAACTGAAGGCGAAGGCGTCCATTAGCACGGGAGCCGAGAATATTCGTTGGTCGCCGGTGAGCCAATGCTCATATGAGTACACTCGTGATAACAATGAAGACCATTTGGAGGATGTCTTTACAAACTGGCTGCTCAATACAAAGAAGATTCCGAAGGTCACGGACCTAGCGGAGGAGAAGCTTGCCGAGCTCAAGCGTGAATTCAATACAATGGAAGTTCAGCGTTGCTATCTTACGGACGAGCGTGGCAATCCGACGAACTTTACGTTCTATCTAGAATCTGTGGGCACACAGCCGATTCCCTATATTGTTTCTAATGCGCTTAAGGCAGCGGAGGCACTTGTGCGTAAGTATGAGGATATTGATGCAACGCTACCGAAGAACGTTGTTGTTCAGCAGGGCGACGCACGGTTTCCCTGTGTAGACATCGTCTTTACGAACGAATCGCATACGTTGGGCAATCTCCTAGAAACGTACTTGTGGAGAATCACGTGGACGGCGAGGCTCAGCCGCGAATTACGTATGCGGGTTATAAGGTACCGCATCCATTACGTCCCGAGATGTTTGTGCGTATTGGTGTAGAGTCAGACGGCGGCGATGCTGACCAGGAGCAGATGATTGCGCGTCAAGCGGTGGCAAATGTATGCCGTGGATTGCGCGACCATTTCCGTACGCTACAGGCTTCGTGGGATACT